>RCNJ01000368.1_pt1 | contig 18991 bp, 11 predicted proteins | sample 2041171 | NCBI WGS metagenome assembly RCNJ01 (sample SAMN09708213, study PRJNA481090) | feces metagenome | biome: feces | host: Pygoscelis adeliae | place: Antarctica: Rookery Lake | collected 2010-03-01 | reverse complement strand
CCAACCAGTCCATCTACGGTTTCCGCGGGGCCTCGGCCGGCCAACTCTTCCGCTTCCCCCAGGAGTTCCCGGCAACCGGTCCCGACGGCGGACTCACACCCTCGGCGGTCGCGTTCCTGACCACCGCCTGGCGCAACTCGGTGAACGTCCTCGAAGCCGCCAACGCCGTCTCGGCACCGCTGAACCGTGAGGACCCCAACCGGGCCTCCCACTCCATCGCGGTGCCCGCCCTGGTCCACAGCCCCTTTGCCGGAACCGGTCGGGTCGAACTCGCCCGCTTCGCCACCAGCGCCGACGAGGCAGCTGCCCTCGCAGGCCGACTGCTGACCGAACGCGGGTCCTTCACCGCCGCCTATGGACGCCATCCGACCATGGCGGTACTGTGCCGGACCCGAGCCGCCCTGGCGGGCGTCGCCGAGGCGCTGACCCACCGCGACATCCCTTATGAGATCGTCGGGTTGGGCGGGTTGCTGGCCATGCCCGAGATCGTCGATCTCGTTTCGACGTTGCGGGTCCTGGTCGACCCGCTGCGCTCCGATGCGCTGTTGCGGTTGTTGGCCGGTGCCCGCTGGAGGCTGGGCCCGGCCGACCTGATGGCCTTCGCCGACTGGTCCCGGTTCCTGGCCCGGCGTCGTGAAGCCGCCATCCGCGAGGCCCGGGACATCGATACCGTCACCGCGGACAGTGCGGCGGTGGACAGCCAGACAGAGGCCCGCAGCGAGCTGGCCGAGGAAGCCAGTCTGATCGAAGCACTGGACCGGCTCCCACGACCTGAGTGGACGTCTTCGGCCGGGCGCAGTCTCACCTCCACCGCCCTGGACCGCCTGCGCGCCCTTCAAGCCGAGATCCGTTATCTGCGCAGCTTCGCAGACGACGACCTGCCGTCCCTGCTCCACGAGGTCGAACGCACCTTGTTGCTCGACATCGAAGTCGCCGCGAAGCCCGGTGTCGGCATCCATACGGCACGGCGCCACCTCGACGCTTTTGCCGATGTCGCCGCGGGATACTCCGATACCGACCTCGGTGCCGATCTTGCCGGCTTCCTGGTCTGGTTGGACGCCGCCGCAGCCAAGGAAGGTGGCCTGGAGATCGTCCAGCAGGAAGCCACCAGCGAAGCCGTGCAGCTGCTGACCATCCACGCTTCCAAGGGACTGGAATGGGATGTGGTGGCGATCCCGGGAATGAACGAAGGCGTCTTCCCCTCATCGACCGACTCCCGGTGGACCAAGGAAGACGGTTCCCTGCCCTGGCCGCTGCGCGGGGACCGGAACGACCTGCCCCAATGGGACACCGACCAGCCCAGCCTCTTCGATGCCGTCGCCGCCGAAGGGATCTTCCGTGATGACGTCCTGGCCCACGGGGAAAACGAGGAACGACGGCTGGCCTATGTCGCCGTGACCCGGGCCAAGGACCTGCTGCTGTGTTCGGCGACGGTCTGGACCGGATCGCGGTCCAAACCGACCCAACCCTCGGTGTTCCTGAACGAGCTGCTCCCACTGGCCCAGGCCCCGACCGCGCGGGCCACCCTGGTCGCGTGGTGCGACGATGAACAGGCGCCCGAGCAGAACCCCTTCCGAGAGGAACCGCTCGAATCCATCTGGCCCTATGACCCGCTTGAAGGCCCCATCGTGTTCCGGGCCGGGGTGGCCCAATCCAAACCACCGGGCCGCCGCGCGCGGCTCGAGGCCGCCGCGGCACAGGTGGCCGAGCAGCTCGAACTACGGGGCGGTCCCGGGCACGACGACGATGCCCCGGTGACCACCGGTGTCGGCGGGGCCTGGAAGCGCGAGGCCTCGTTGTTGCTGGCGGCACGACGAGAACGGGAAGCTTCGAGGGAAACCGCGGCGGTCCCCGAGCACGTGCGTGCCTCGCTTTTTGTTGATCTGGCCACCGATGCCGGGCAGGTCCTGGGGCAATTGCGTCGACCCGTCCCGCGTCGCCCCGGCGTTGCGGCCCGGAAGGGCACCGCCTTCCACGCCTGGGTGGAGGAACACTACGGTTCCACCGGGATGCTTGACCTGGGGGAGTTCCCCGGGGCAGCCGATGCCTATGTGGAGGACATGTACGGGCTGGAGGACATGAAAGCCGAATTCCTGGCTTCCGAATGGGCGTCCCGGCAGCCGGCCTTCGTCGAGGTCCCGTTGGAGACCCGCGTCGGACCTGTCAGCGTCCGTGGACGTATCGACGCGGTGTTCAAGGACACCAACGCCGACGGCAGGACCGTGTGGACGCTCGTGGATTGGAAGACCGGGCGAGTGCCCACCGGGCGGGATCTGGAGGTCAAGTCCCTGCAGTTGGCGGTCTACCGGTTGGGTTGGTCACGCCTGCACGATCTGCCGTTGGAGGACGTCGAGGCGGCATTCTACTACGTCGGTCAGGGACGCACGATCCGGCCCATGCGGTTGGCGGATGCCGACGAGCTCGAAGAACTGATCACGACCTCGATGGCCGGACTCGACTCGAACTGAGGATTACTTCGAATCCCCGGAACGGTCGGACTCGTCCAAGGACTCGATGACGATCATCGGCATGGCATCGGTCTCGGGGCCGGAGGCAACAGCGCCGGACGGCGGTGCGTCCTTCGCCTCGTCTTCGGAGTCAGCGGACCCAGGGGATTGCTCATCGTCGATGTCGATGTCGCTGTCGCGCAGGAAGGCCGGTTCCTCATCATCCTCGGCTGCCGAATCCGCATCCTCTGCGGCAGCATGTGGATCCGCGCCGGGAGCGTTGCCGGAATCCACGGTGACCACGGGGTCCGTGCTGGCAGATTCCTCGCCGTCGCCGTCCGCGGTTGAGACGTCATCGAAGCCTCCGTCCCCGGCCGATCCCCAATGCGATGCGGGGGCGACCCGTGGCTTCGGCGGCACCGTCGGGTGCGGAGGGACACCCGGGGACTGCTCTTCAGACGCTGTTTGCGGGACATCTCCGGAATCGTCGTCCTGGACGGGCTCCTCGACGTCCGACGCATCGGTCCCGGCCGGATCGTCGTCGTCCTCGGGGATCGGCTGCCCATTGATGTCCAAGCGGGGCGGGTCCACGATGCTGATCGGCTGGCCCCCGTACTCGGAGATGTCTTCGTCGAGGTCCTGTAGCATCTGCTCGCCTTCGGCAATGCGTTCGGTATCGTTGGTCGCCAAGCCGCGCGATAGCCACTGTGCCAGCGCGAATTCAGCGGCCAGGGCGGCGCGGCGCATGATGTGCGGGTCGGCCAGTTCGCCGCGTGCTGCGGTGTAGGCCTCGATGACGGTGTCGGTGAAGGATTGCTCGTGCGCGGCTGCGAGCCAGGCGAAATCATCGGCCGGGTCGCCGATGCGGACATCGGTCCATCCGATCACCGCGGCCACCTTGCCGTATTCGATCAGCAGGTTCTCCTCGTGGAGGTCCCCATGCACGACGCGCGGGTTGAACCGCCACAGCGCCACATCCTCCAAGGCATGTTCCCAACGGCGTAGCAGGCGCGGGGGAATTCGGCCGGTCATGGCCGCCTGATCGAGTTCGTTGAGTTTCCGCTGGCGGAATTCGTCGGCCGTGTAGACGGGCAGGTCGGCCCGATCGACCAGTTCCCCGGGCAACGCGTGGATGGCGGCGATGATGCGGCCGATATCCGCTGCGGTGGCACCACCGGCGGCCACCAGCTCGTCGAGGTCCATCACGTGTCCGGGGAGGTGGTTGTATACGAAGGTACGCAGGCTTCCCTGGCGAACGGTCCCTGCCACGGAGGGCAGCCGGAAGGGCAGGGACGCGCGGATGCCGGGAGTGAAGGAGCGCAGGGCGGTCAGCTCGGTTTCCAGCCGCATGCTGGATTCCTCGTGCCGGGGTGAACGCACTCTCCAGCGGTTCTTTTGTGCGTCGATGATCAACGCGGAATCAAAGTCATCGGGATCATCCGGGATGCCGGCGACGCGGGCAGGAGTCAACCCGGGCACCGCTGCGGTCGCAATGGCGGCCAGTTCCATGGGAGATCGTTTCACGTACACAACCGTATGCCGCGAAGTGCCTTGCGGCCACGCCTCCCGGACGGCGAGTCGTCTGAATGACGGGCAGTACACAGTCAATGCACAAACAATCTGCCGGCCGAGCGTCCAGCACACACCCCGCTCGGCTCCCGGACGGGGCAGGGCATCCACAAGGGTGACCTGCGGATATGCGGGCCGGGGGTCAACCTCAGTACGGTAGGAGCATGACTTCTTCCCAGGATCCCGTTGCCGAGGCCGCTACTGATCTCCCGCTCCTGGGGCGACTGCCATTGGCCCGTACCGAAGTGGACCGGGGCTGCGAACGCCGTCAGGAAGAGGGATGGCTCGATTCCCTGCTGGACGACGGCGATACCCGGGTACTGCTGTTGGTCAACGGACGGACCCCGGTACGCGATGGTGAACTGGCCCTCGTCGGGACCGACGGACTGCCCGGGGACTGCCGGTTGGTGTATCTGGGACGCTCGGGCGAACGTGAGATCGTTCTGGCGGACCTCGCCACAGCCCCTGAAGAGGCGCTGATCGAGGCCGACTGGCTGGGGCTGCGCGACGTCGCCGCCGGGCTGGGCGCCCGCGACGCCGGCTTGTTCGTGGAGGCGGTGGCCATTGCCAACTGGCATGCCAGCCATACCCATTGCCCACGGTGCGGCACGCCGACCGACGTCGTGCACAGCGGCTGGGTCAGGGTCTGCCCAAAGGATGGGTCACAACATTTTCCACGCACCGATCCCGCGGTGATCGTCGCCATCACCGACGCCGAGGACCGGCTTCTCCTGGGCGCCAACGCCCAATGGGGTGGGCGGCGGTACTCGACCCTGGCCGGATTCGTGGAGCCGGGGGAGTCCCTGGAGGAAGCAGTTGAACGTGAGATCGGGGAGGAAGCCGACGTCCGGGTCCATTCCATCCGATACGCCGGTTCACAACCCTGGCCGTTCCCGTGTTCGCTCATGCTCGGCTTCACGGCGAAAGCGGAAACCTCCGCGGTCGCCCCCGACGGCGAGGAGATCATCGACCTGCGCTGGTTCACTCGCGAGGAACTGGCCCGGGAAGTCACCGACGGCAATATCGGCGTCCCCTCGGGAGTATCGATCTCCAGCGCCCTCATCGAACATTGGTACGGTGGGCCGCTGCCCGAACCGCGCCGGATGGAGAACTAAACGCATGACCACATTGGAAGAGCGCATCCTCGCCGGCCTCGACGAGGAGCAGCGGACCGTTGCGACCACGCTCAACGGGCCACTGTGTGTCCTGGCCGGCGCCGGAACCGGCAAGACCCGCGCCATCACGCACCGCATCGCCTACGGCGTGCACACCTCCGTGTACAAACCCAACCAGGTCCTCGCCGTGACCTTCACCTCCCGGGCGGCCAGCGAAATGCGCACCAGGCTGCGTGACCTCGAGGCAGGGGGCGTCCAAGCGCGGACCTTCCACGCGGCGGCCTTGCGCCAACTGCAGTACTTCTGGCCGCAGGCCATCGGCGGACAGCTGCCGTCGATCGTGGGCCATAAGGCCCAGCTCGTCGCCGAAGCAGCCCGCCGACTGCGCATCTCCACCGACCGGGCCTCCATCCGGGACATGGCCGCCGAGATCGAATGGGCCAAGGTCTCGATGCATACCCCTGAGGGGTACGTCGCGGCGGCTTCGGGCCGAGCCGAAGCAGCAGGGCTGGACCCGCGCACCGTGGCTCGGCTCTTCCAGTCCTACGAGGACGTGAAATCCGATCGCCATGTGATCGACTTCGAGGACGTGCTGCTCCTGACCGTGGGCATCCTGGACGAGGATCCGCGGGTTGCTGCGTCGGTGCGTGAGCAATACCGGCATTTCGTCGTCGATGAGTACCAGGACGTCTCGCCGCTGCAACAGCGGCTGCTCAAACTCTGGCTCGGTGGACGTGACGAGCTCTGCGTGGTCGGCGATGCCAGCCAGACCATCTACTCCTTCACCGGTGCCACCCCGGCCCATCTGCTCGACTTCACCCTCGAGTACCCCCAAGCACCGGTGGTCCGCCTGGTCCGCGACTACCGCTCCACACCCCAGGTCGTGAACCTGGCCAACAGCCTGCTGGCCTCGCGTCGTCTTGAACATGGTGTCGCCGGCCGTGAGGTGCAGTGGGCGACACCTCTGGAACTGCTGGCCCAACGCGATCCGGGACCCGAACCGGAGTTCACCGAATGCAGCGACGACGAGGCCGAGGCCGGCCACGTGGCCCGAAGCATCGGCAAGCTGATCGAGGAGGGCGTGGAACCGGCGCAGGTCGCGGTGCTGTTCCGCACGAATGGACAGTCCGAGGCCTACGAGCAGGCCCTCTCGGGGGCGGGGATCGGCTACCAGCTGCGTGGCGGGGAACGCTTCTTCCAGCGCCGGGAGGTCCGTGACGCGGTACTGGCCCTGCGGGCCGCCTCACGACAGCCGGCGGACGACGCCGTCCCTCAGCTCTGCCGCGATGTCCTGGCCTCGCTGGGCTACTCCCCGCAGGCCCCCACCAGTGGCGGGGCAGTGCGCGAACGCTGGGAGTCCCTCTCCGCCCTGGTGACGCTCGCCGACGAACTCTCCGCAGCGCGTGCCGACCGGGAAACACCGTTCACCTTGCTGGAATTCGTGGCCGAGCTCGACGAGCGGGCGGCCACCCAACACGCACCGACGGTCCAGGGCGTCACCCTGGCTTCGTTGCACTCCGCCAAGGGTCTGGAATGGGACGCCGTGTTCCTGGTCGGGCTCAGCGAGGGCCTGATGCCGATCTCCTTCGCCGAGGACCAGGGTGACTACGACGAGGAACGCCGGTTGCTCTATGTGGGCATCACCCGGGCACGGAAGCATTTGTCGCTGACCTGGTCCACGGCGCGGACCCCGGGAGGGCGGGCGAGCCGGAGGCCCTCACGCTTCCTGGACGGACTGCGTCCGGCTTCGTCCTCCCGGGCCACGGCCCGGCCCGCGGGCGGTGGCTCCAAACGGCGCAAGGCCGCCACCCCGCCAACCTGCCGGGTGTGTGGAACCCTGTTGGGCAGCCCCGCCGAGCGCAAACTCGGTCGTTGCCTCGACTGCCCTTCGAGCTATGACGAGGCCGTGTACGAGGCATTGCGCGACTGGAGGTTGAAGACCTCCAAGGAGGCCGAGGTACCGGCGTTCGTCGTTTTCACCGACGCAACCCTGATGGCGATTGCCGAAGCCATGCCCGGGGACCCCTCGGCCTTGTCCAAGGTCTCCGGGGTCGGTTCGGCCAAGCTTGAACGCTACGGTCAGGACGTCCTGGAGATCCTGGGTGCCGGTTCGGCTCCGGCCTGAGTCAAACCCTCAGGCTGCGGGAACCATGCAGGTGCAGTCGGACCGTGGCTGGACCGGGACCCGCTGTACGCCACCGGTAGCCAGATCGATGGTCAGCACGGCATCGGCGGTGGAGGGCACATTGACACCGTCGAGCAACATGAAGATCTGTACGGCGGCCAGTCCGGCCGCGGCACAGGAGAGCGCCAACTCGGCGGTCGAGCTGTCCGGTCGGGGCGTCCCCGTAGCCCGGGGGCCTTCCGTCTGGATGCCGGCAGGTGGCTGGGCACAATCCAAGCAGGTCGTCAGACCGGGGATGACCAGTGGGCCCACGCGCGCCCACGCGGGACCGAAGACCACCGGCAGGTGGGGCATGCGGGTTCCCGCCAGATGGGCGGCCCAGGATTCGGGCAGGGCATCGCAGGCGGTCAGAACGGTCACTTGGGCCCCCAACCCGGAGGCGTCGGGGCCCGGAGTCCAACCGGATAGACGCGTACGGGGCCATTGTTGACCCAGGCGGTGGGCCAACGCCACCGTGCGGGATTTGCCCAGATCAGCCATCCGCAGCGGCCCGGTGCCGACATCTGCGGCGCGGACCGGATGCTGATCGTTCAAGTACAGGGCACCGATTCCGCTGGCTGCGAGCAGGGAGGCGATCATCTGGCCGCAGCGGCCCAGACCGTGGATCCGGGCAGCAGAACGGGACCGGTTGCGGACCAGTTGGCCGGCCGGTGCCGTGTAGGCCACCGAATAGGCATTGACGTCGGGAACCAGGCTGGCCCCCAGGGCGCCGGGGAGTCGGTAGGCGTCCTCGAGGACGGGCGCCAGCAACTCGAAGAGTTTGCGGCGCCGACGCGGCCCCGGATCGGGCGTGGACGAACCTGCCGGTGGTGGCCCGGCGGTGGTGCCCGCCTCGGTGGCGAGCCACTGGATGTACTCCTGATCGGTGGGGGTCAACCCCGTCATCCACAGACCGTCGCCAGGGGCTCCGATGCGTAGCGATGTCTCGGTTACGCTGACAATCTGAAGTCCGGGGATGATGCGCATGTTCGCCTCCAGCGATTCGGCCGGAAGGGTTCCGGTGGGGATATCCTGACAGGTCCGATGAGCCGGAATCCGGGTTTCCACAGCTTCTGGTGGGCGAGTGGCCACCGTGATGTACGACGATGAGGAACGAGGAACACCATGGTCCAGCGACCGACTGAGCGCGAACTGGTCACCGCCGACGGGGTGAATGTGCGCGTGCTGCGGTCGGCCCGGCGACGCCGCACGGTCTCCGGCGTCTGGAAGGACGGGGCAGCGGTGATTTCCGTACCGGCAACCATGAGCCCGCGTCAGGAAAACGACTGGGTCGACCGGATCGTCCCCGATATCCTGGCCCGTCGGGCGAAGGCCCTGGGACGGTACGGCGAAAACGCCGACACGGAACTGATGCAACGGGCCCACCGCCTGAACCGGACGTACTTCGAGTCACGGGCGGAACCGCTGTCGGTGAAATGGGTGACCAACCAGACCACCAGGTGGGGGTCGACCTCGACCGGGTCCGGAGCGATTCGGCTGAACCATCGTTTGCAGCAGATGCCGTCCTGGGTGCAGGACTACATCCTCGTCCACGAACTAGCCCATCTCATCGCCGAGGACGGCCATGGTCCCGAGTTCAAGGCCCTCGAAGCCCGGTTTGAGCGAAAAGCCGAGGCCAAGGCCTACCTCTCGGGCGTCAGTTTCGGCATGGCCCAGGGGCAGGACCCGGAGGGGACGAACCGGCAGCCGCCCCGGGCGGACAGCAGCGAAGAAGGCAGCGACGGGCTGGATGATACCGGGTGGTGGGCCGAGAACCCTGCCGATGACTGGACCGACTAAAACGGCCGGTGGCACCCGCAGGGGTGCCGCCGGCCGTTTGGCCTCCCATGCCCACAGTCCATGAGGCGGGGGAGTAGTCGTGGAAGGGGCTGAAGGTCAGCGGGGCGTGTCGGGGCCCTCCTCGGGATCCGAACCGCCTTCGGGGGAACCCTGCTCTCCATCAGGGGCCCCGCCGTCGGACGGGGCGCCTTCATCGGTGGAGCCAGTGTCTTCCCCGGGCTCGTCGTAGCCGCCATCCAGCAGACGATTCAGGGCCTCGTCCATTTCACCTTCGGAGGCTTCGGCCAGGGCCCGACGCGAGGAGAATCCCTCGGGATCATCGAGGTCCTCGGCCGCCGGCATCAGATCCGGATGCTCCCAGACGGCGTCCCGGCCTTCCATGCCGCGCTCCTCCTTGAGGATCGACCACAGCTTGGCTGCATCGCGGAGCCGGCGTGGGCGCAACTCGAGGCCAACCAGGGAAGCGAATGCCTGCTCGGCGGGCCCGCCGGTTGCCCGGCGGCGCCGGACCGTCTCACGTAGTGCGGCTGCGGAGGGCAGATTGCTGGCCGCTTCGGCCACCACCTCATCGACCCAGCCTTCAATCAGGGCCAATGAGGTCTCGAGCTTTGCCAGCGCCGTTTCCTGGGGACCGGTGCGCTGGGGCATGAAGAGCCCCTCGGTCACCGCCCCTTGGATGGATTCGGGATTGGACGGGTCGATGTCGCGAATGGCTTCCTCGACCCTGGACATATCGATGTGGATGCCGCGGGCATAATCCTCGATGGCGCCGAGTACATGGGCCTGCAACCAGGGGACCCGCTGGAACAGGCGGGCGTGGGCGGATTCGCGCAACGCGGCAAAGAGCATGACCTCTTGTTCGGGGATGTCCAGTCCCTCGCCGAAGGCCGCGACGTTGGCGGGGACCAGGGCCGGTGCATCCGTCGTCAACGGAATGCCGATATCGGTGGATCCGAGCACGTCCTTGGCCAGACCGCCGACGGCCGTACCGAGCTGCATGCCGAACATGGCGCCGCCGAGGTTCTGGAACATGCCCTGGGCGGAGCCGAGCATGGCCTTCATTTCCTCGGGTACCTGGTCGCGCATGGCGGTGCTGATGGCCTGCGAGACGCTGATGGCCACGGGTTCGGTGAGCTTCTTCCACCGTGGCAGGGTCTTCTCGACCCACTGGGCCCGTGAATAGGAGGAGAAACCCGAGGCGGAGGCCTCGAAGGTGGTGGCTTGGTCAAGCCACAAGTCAGCGAGTCGTCCGGCTTCGGTGATGGCCCCGGCGCGTGCCGTGGTCACGCTGGGATCGTCCCCGGAGGCCGCCTGGCGGGCGGTGTCCTGAGCCAATTTCCAGTTCACGGGGCTGCCGTCCCCTGAGGACATGGCGCCCATCATGGCCTGCATCTGGGCCATCATCGCCTGCATGGCGGCCGGATCCGAGGGCATGCCCATGGCGCCGAACTGCTTCTGCAGGTCGGCAGGGTCCATACCGGGAGGAAGCTGACCACCGAAAAGGTTGGAGAGCATCTCCGAGAAGGGGTCGTTGCTGCCGGAATCGTCCGGGTCGTCAGAGCCGTCGGGGCGGTTGTTCGGGGGGTTCTCAGCCATGCGTCCACGGTACCCCGGCACCGTGGACGGCTACGAGGGATGAAACGGGAGGTTCGCTGTCGGCACAGCGGGAACAAGGACACACCTTGTACCCTTGGGGAGATCTAATGCGCACCGGCCTGCGGGTCGGCGAAAAGCCGGAAGGAAAGACAACCACGGTGACCCAGCGGCAGGACCCCCAAGAGCGCGCCGCCCACGAGGCGGCGTCAGAAAACGAATCGCCGTCCGTCCGTCCGCGCCGGACCCAGCGGAGGCTGATCACGGCGACCTGCATCGCCGTCGTACTCGCGTTCGTTGCGCTGGCGCTGCCCACGCCCTATGTGGTGGAGGCGCCCGGTCCGGCCATCAACACGCTGGGAAAGGAACGCGGCAAACACCTCATCGAGGTCACCGGCCATGAGACCTATCCAACCCGGGGATCCCTGGACTTGACGACCGTCTACGTCCTGGGCGGGGCGCAGGGCAAGATCTCCTTCTTCAGGGTGCTCCAGGCGTGGGCGGATCCGAGTGAGGACGTCTATCCGGAGGAGGCGATGTATCCGCGCACCGCCACGAGTGAGCAGATCAGCGATACGAACGCCGCCGAGATGGACGATTCCCAACAGAGTTCGGTCGCGGCGGCGCTGGGCGACCTGGGCATCGACTACCGGCGGGAACTCACCGTTGCCGGGCTGGCCAACGACGTGAATAAGGGTCTCCTGCAGACCGACGACGTCCTACGGCAGATCGACGGAAAACCCATCAGCGATCTGGAGATGCTCCGGTCTGCGCTGCAGGACTCCACCGACGGGAAACCGCGGCTGAAGCTCGAGCGGGCCGGCAAGGAAAAACAGGTCACCGCGAAAACCACGCTCTCCGAGGAAGGCAAACACCAACTCGGCGTCTACCTGGGAACCCGGTACACCTTCCCCTTCGACGTGAAGTTCACCCTGTCCGATATCGGCGGTCCCAGCGCCGGAATGATGTTCGCCCTGGGAATCATCGACACGCTCACCCCAGGGGACCTCACCGGCGGCAACGACATCGCCGGAACCGGGACTATCGACGCCGACGGGAAGGTCGGTCCCATCGGCGGTATTGCCCAGAAGCTCGTGGGCGCCAAGGGCGGAGGCGCAGACTACTTCCTGGCCCCCGCCGAGAACTGTGGCGATGTCGCGGGACGCGTACCGAACGGGCTGACCGTGATCAAGGTCGCGTCCCTCGAACAGGCCCGCCAGGCTGTTGAATCGATCGCCTCGGGAGCCGACCCGGAAACGCTGGCCAGCTGCGGTTCGTGAACGATTCTGCTGTGAAACCCACGCAACACCGCCGGAGGGTTAGCGACTTGCCCTGACTCAAGGCAGAATGGCTGAGTGTGCTCCTGCCTACTGTGGGTGCGCGATAGCTCGTACCAACGATGAGGTTCAATAAGTGAGTTCTGGTCCTGACAACCCGTTCGGCCGACGACCCCAGGGTTCCGGCGATGACGAAGGCGGTGGCCAACAGCGCCCCGCGCCCACCAATAAGAAGCCATCCCCGCTGGTGCCCACCATCGTGGCCATCGGCATCCTGGTGGCCGCGTTCATCTTCTTCGCAAACATCTATGCCGACGTCCTCTGGTATAACCAGGTCGGATACGGGCAGGTGTTCTGGACCGAATTGCTCACCAAGGTGGCCATTTTCGTCGTCGCCTTCCTGGTCATGGCCGCAGCGATCCGGGCCAGCCTGCAGATCGCTTTCAAAACCCGTCCGGTCTACGCCCCGGATATGCAGATGCAGGACAACATCTCTCGCTATCAAGCGCAGCTGGAGCCGATCCGTCGGCTGCTGATGTGGGGGATCCCGCTGGTGATCGGCGCTTTTGCTGCCACCGCACTCGCCTCGCAGTGGCAGACCGTGCTGCTCTACATCAACCAGGTGCCGTATGGGGAGGTCGACCCCCAGTTCAACCGGGACCTTTCCTTCTACATGAACTCCCTGCCCTTCTACGGGCTGATCGTGGGGTTCCTGATCAGTGTCGTGCTGATCGCCGGCATTGCCGGGTTGCTGACCCACTACCTCTACGGGGGCATCCGCATCCAGGAACGCGGCGGAGTCACCATCTCCCGCTCGGCCCGGCTGCACGTGAGCATCGCCGCGGCCTTGTTCCTGCTGCTCCAGGGCGCCAACTTCTGGCTTGACCGGTACGCCACGCTGGAGGACCAGGGCGGACGCGTCGCCGGCGCCCTCTACACCGATGTACATGCCGTCATTCCCACCAAGACGATCCTCGTCGTCGCAGCCGTACTCGTGGCCGTGCTGTTCGTGGTCGGGGCCATCATGGGCCGGTGGAAGCTGCCGCTGATCGGCACGGCCATGCTCGTGGTCACCGCCCTGGTCGCCGGCGGGGTCTACCCCATGCTGGTTCAGCAATTCCAGGTCGTTCCCTCCGAGAAGACCCTCGAGCAGCCCTACATCAAGAAGAACATCGAGATGACCCGGAAGGCCTACGGTCTGGATGTGGTCGAGGCGAGCCCCTATAAGGCGACCATCGACACGGCCAAGAACGCCCTGTCGAAGGACAAGGCCACCACCACCAACATCCGCCTGTTGGACCCGGACCTGGTCTCCGATTCGTTCGCGCAGCTCCAGCAGTTCCGTACGTACTACAAATTTGCGCCGACCCTGAACGTCGACCGCTATAAAGTGGACGGCAAGACCGAAGACACCGTCATCGCCGTCCGCGAGCTCGATGTGGATCCCAGCGACAGCTGGGTCAACCAACACGTGACCTATACCCATGGCTACGGTGCCGTGGCGGCCTACGGTGCCAAGGTCGCTGCCGGTGGACGCCCCGACTTCATGCTCGAAGGCATCCCCACCTCCGGGGTGCTCGGAAACGACTCCACCTACGAGCCGCGGATCTACTTCGGTGAGTTCTCCCCGGAATACTCGGTGGTCGGCGGTCCCAAGGACTGGGACCCCCGCGAACTGGACCACCCGTCGGATAAGTCAGGTGAAGGAGATGCCAAGACCACGTTCGAAGGTGATGGCGGGCCCATCGTCGGCAACTTGTTCAACCGCCTGGTCTACTCGCTGAAGTTCAGCTCGACCGACCTGTTGCTCTCGGATGCCATCAACGACGAGTCGCAGATCCTCTACGACCGCGCTCCGAAGGACCGAGTCAAGAAGGTCGCCCCGTACCTGACGACCGACTCGAACGCCTACCCGGCCATCGTGGACGGGCGGGTGAAGTGGATCGTTGACGCATACACCACCAACAGTTCTTTCCCCTACTCCACCGAACAGCAGCTCGACACGGCGGTCCGCGATTCGCTGACCGGCGAAAACCGCACCGCCGCGCTGTCCGGCAAGGTGAACTACATCCGCAACTCGGTCAAGGCCACCGTCGATGCCTACGACGGCACGGTCGACCTGTATGCCTGGGATCCCGACGAGCCGCTGCTGAAGGCATGGCAGAAGGTCTTCCCGTCCACGGTGAAGCCGATCTCGGAGATCTCCGGTGACCTGATGAGCCACGTGAGGTACCCGGAGGACCTGTTCAAGGTCCAGCGGACGCTGCTGGGCAACTACCACGTGACCGACCCGGATGACTTCTACGAATCCAACGACGCCTGGTCGGTCCCCAACGACCCGACCAGCCCGGATACTCCGGTTCCGCAGCCGCCGTACTACCTGTCTCTGCGCATGCCGGATCAGAAGAAGGAGACCTTCTCCCTGACGGGGACGTTCATCCCCAAGACCAGTCAGGGAGGCCAACAGCGCAACGTGCTCTACGGGTTCCTCGCGGCCGAGGCCGATGCCGGGAACAAGGCAGGGAAGAAATCCGACGGCTACGGGACCCTGCGATTACTCGAGCTGCCGCGTTCCACCGTTGTTCCCGGCCCCGGCCAGGCGCAGCAGAACTTCGACTCCAACACCACGGTATCGACCCAGCTGAACCTCCTGCGCTCCGGTGCCTCGAAGGTCATCAACGGCAACCTGCTCTCGCTGCCCGTCGGCGGCGGCGTGTTGTACGTCCAGCCGGTCTACGTCCAGTCCACCGGTGAGACGTCCTACCCGACGTTGCGCAAGGTGCTGGTCTCCTTCGGCGACAAGGTCGGCTACGCCGATACCCTGTCCGAGGCCCTTGACCAGCTCTTCGACGGTTCCTCAGGCGCCGAGACAAGTGAGGGCGACGGGAGCAAGACGCCGGACGACGCGGGCGGAAAGAAAGCTGACGCGGCCCCGGCCAGCGAGCAGCAGCAGCTCAAGGAGGCGCTTGCGGACGCCAGCGCGGCCATCAAGTCCGGCCAGAATGCCCTGTCCGACGGCGACTTCGCCAAGTACGGCAATGAGCAGAAGAAGCTCAACGACGCCTTGGACAAGGCGTTGGAACTCGAAGGCAAGATCTCGGGTGAGCCGGTCGAATCCGATAAGGACAAGTCCTCGGACAACCCGATTCCGGGCCAGGACGAATCGACTCCGACTGACGAGTCGAAGGGCTAGTGGGAAAAATCGGGCAACGGTGAGCCGGTAATTCGGCCACCGGGAGCCCGACCTCGCTGGAGGCGGTGGTGCTACGTAGTGATCTGCGTGACACCACCGCCTTTCGATTTGAGGTTGGGGGCCGAAGATGGGATGCTTAAAGCACGCCGCGGGGTGGAGCAGTTCGGTAGCTCGCCGGGCTCATAACCCGGAGGTCGCAAGTTCAAATCTTGCCCCCGCAACGTAGTCAAGGTCCCGGTCGATGGAAACATCGGCCGGGATCTTTTGCGTGTCCGGAAGTCCATAGAAAGAAATTGCTTTGACCTCCTACTAAATGGTTGCAAGACCTAGTATTATCGAGTCCTGCAAACCGCACCGAGAGGATCAATTGGTGAATCAGGAAGCCCGCACCCCTTCTGCTGTGACCCGAAACCGTTGGGGACGCTTCGGCATCTATGCCGGAGGCGCCGTCGTCGTTCTGGCTCTGATCGTCTTGGGTGTCAGGTGGTTGACCGGAACTACGCCGGTTTCCGACTTCATGACCACCTACCCGGGACAGGTCCCGCTGCCCGCTGTGGCTCCGGTGGGTCTACCGGCGTGGCTGGGGTGGCAACACTTCCTCAACGCCTTCTTCATCGTCTTGTTGGTCTTGACCGGATGGAGGGTGCGGACCACGCAACGGCCTGCAGCCCATTGGGTGCGCAACAACAAGGGGCTGATCAAGACCAAGAAGGCGCCCAAGCGCATCAGCCTGGACCTGTGGATGCACCTGAGTCTGGACGTGTTGTGGATCCTCAACGGGATCATCTTCATCGTGTTGCTCTTTTCGACCGGCCAATGGCGGCGCATCGTCCCCACCAGCTGGGACATCATTCCCAACGCCGTCTCTGCCGGCCTGCAGTACGTTTCGCTGAACTGGCCGCTGGACGACGGGTGGGTGAACTACAACAGCCTTCAACTGCTGACCTACTTCCTGACCGTCTTCGTGGCCGCCCCATTGGCCATCATCACCGGTCTGCGGATGTCCTCGATCTGGCCGACGAAGGCGGAGAAGCTCAATCGCCTCTACCCGATCGAAGCGGCCCGGGCATTGCACTTCCCGGTCATGCTCTACTTCGTGCTCTTCGTGATCGTGCACGTGACACTGGTGCTGAGCACCGGGGCACTGCGCAACCTGAACCACATGTTCGCAGCTCGTGACGACGGTGGCTGGCTCGGATTCATCTTCTTCGCCATCTCAGTGGTCGTCATCGTCGGCGCGACGCTACTGGCGCGTCCCATCTTCATCGGCCCGATTGCCTCCCTGATGGGCAAAGTGAGCCGCTGACCACCCGTCCGGACGGATGTGCCGGACGTCTCCATCTGGCCCAAGGGCCGAAAGGACAAACATGTTCGAGCTCAATGACGAGCAACAGGCAATGGTCGAAATGGTGCGCGACTTCGCGACGGAACAGATCGCCCCGTACGCCGATACCTGGGACCAGGAACACCATTTTCCCATCGATGTCCTGCGCCAGGCCGGAGACCTGGGCATGGGCGCCATCTATGCCGATGAGGAGTACGGGGGGTCGGGGCTCACCCGCAGCGACGCGGTGCTGATCTTCGAGGAGCTGGCCCGTGCCTGCCCGACCATCTCCGCCTACATCTCCATCCACAACATGGTGGCGTGGATGATCGATAGGTTCGGCACCCCCGAACAGCGTGCCGCATGGATCCCCGGTATGGCGACCATGGAGGAACTGGGCAGCTACTGCCTGACCGAACCCGGCGCGGGATCCGACGCCGCGGCCCTAACGACCCGCGCTGTCCGTGATGGAGACGATTACGTCCTCAACGGGGTCAAGCAATTTATTTCAGGCGCCGGGGCTGCGACCTACTACCTGGTGATGGCCCGAACCGCGGATACCGGTAGCCGGGGGATCTCCGCGATCGTCGTGCCCGCTGGGACCGAAGGACTGGAGTTCGGCGGACTGGAGAAGAAGATGGGCTGGAATGCCCAACCGACACGCCAGGTCATCTTCAACAACGTCAGGGTTCCGGTGGGCAATCGCCTCGGCGAGGAGGGCGACGGATTCGGCATCGCGATGAAAGGCCTCAACGGAGGGCGGCTGAATATCGGTGCCTGCTCGTTGGGTGGGGGACAGGCCGCGCTGGAGAAGTCGGCCGCCTACCTCAAGGAACGGCAAGCCTTCGGCGGGCCGCTGATCAATCAGCAGGCACTACTGTTCGAACTCGCCGACATGGAAACGAAGATCTTCACGGCCAGGACCCTGTTGTGGCGTGCGGCCGCGGCCTTGGACGATGGTGCCGACGACGCGCTGAAACTCTGTGCGATGGCAAAACGCGTTGCCACGGATGCCGGCTTCGAAACGGCGAACTCCGCCATCCAGCTCCACGGCGGGTACGGATACCTGAGCGAATATGGTTTGGAGAAAATCGCCCGTGACTTGCGGGTTCATCAGATCCTCGAAGGCAGCAACGAGATCATGCGACTGATCATCGGCCGGATGATCGCCGAGAAATAGGCTGTCGGACACCTCGATTTTGGACGATATCCACTTTCGTGTAGAGTCATATCTCGCAGCGCGGGGTGGAGCAGTTCGGTAGCTCGCCGGGCTCATAACCCGGAGGTCGCAAGTTCAAATCTTGCCCCCGCAACGAGAAGAAGAACCCTGATCCGGCAACACGCCGGATCGGGGTTCTTTTCTTGTGGTCGGTGGTCCGTGACCGGCCGGTCACGGACCACCGTATGGATCAGTTGGTGCTGGTGCCGCCTGGTCCCTGGCTCAGCTGCGGCGACGTGCTGCCGCCGGCCTTCAGCGCTGCCAACCGTGCCTCCACCTCGGTCTGCTCGCCGAGATCCTCCAGGGATTCGAACTGCGAATCGAGGCTGGAAGCCGAAAGCTCGGCGGCCCCCTGGACGCGGGCCTCCTCGCGCCTTACCTTTTCCTCGAAACGCGAGACCTCGCTGTTGGGGTCCATGATGTCGATGCTCTTCAGGGCATCCTGGACCTGGGATTGCGCCTGCGTGGACTTCGCCCGGGCGACGAGCGAATCACGTTTGGCCACCAATTCCTGGCGCTTGCCGTTCATGGCATTCAGACCGCTTTTGAGCTTCTCGACGATCTCCTCCTGGGAGGCAATGGTCGGCTCGACGGATTTTGCTTCGTCTTCGGACTGCATCTGACGCTGGATCGCGACCTTGGCCAGGTTGTCGAACTTCTTGGCGTTCTCGTCCTTGCCTGCGGTCCGGAACTCATCGGCCTTCCGCGATGCGGCGAGGGCCTTGTTGCCCCAGTCGCGGGCATTCTCCTGGTCCTCCTGGTGGTCCTGCTGGAGCATGCGCAGGTTGCCGATGGTCTGGGCGACCGCCGTCTCCGCCTCGGCGATGTTGTTGGTGTAGTCACGCACCATCTGGTCCAACATCTTCTGCGGGTCCTCGGCCGAATCGATCATGGAATTGATATTGGCCTTGGCCAGTTGGGCAATGCGCCCAAAGATTGACTGCTTGATCACGATGTCACCTTCCACTGGGGTTTAACTGGTCTGGTCCTGCAACCGACGGCCGAGCCGTCGGAATCCTGTCGGAGCCCGGGAGTGGCTCAGAAGTTGCCACCGCCGCCTCCACCACCGAAGCCGCCTCCGCCGCCGCCACCTCCGAAGCCGCCGAACCCGCCTCCACCGAACATGCCGCCGCCTCGGCCTCCGCCGCCGCCACCGCGCAGGATCGAGTCGATCAGGATGCCACCGAGAATGGCGCCGCCCATGCCGTTTCCGCGACCGTAGCCGCCGCGTCCGCCACCGAAACCGCCGCCGAACCCATCGACGTCGGACTCGGCTTGTCGCGCTGCCTG
>RCNJ01000367.1_pt1 | contig 19086 bp, 9 predicted proteins | sample 2041171 | NCBI WGS metagenome assembly RCNJ01 (sample SAMN09708213, study PRJNA481090) | feces metagenome | biome: feces | host: Pygoscelis adeliae | place: Antarctica: Rookery Lake | collected 2010-03-01 | reverse complement strand
GGAGATACGTCATCCACCAGGTTGGAATCTGTGGCTCGTGTGAGAAACACAGTATGGGGATGTTTACTAAAGAAAATGATTCCACTGCGAATTGTTAGTGACTGCGCACAGAATGTCCAACCTGGATATGGGGTAATTTTTAAGAGTGCAAAGCATTCTTGTTGGGGGGGGACTAACTGAAGTAAAATCGACATGAAGAGGAAAGAGTTTCGCAAGGAGGGCGGAAAGATATACTGGATTGAAATTACGCTAGCGGCCGCATACAAGCGCAAGCGAAAGGGCACGATTTGTGCCTCAGAGTCGTGAGGCAGAAACGCCTTGATGGCTAGAAGGAAGCCGAGACTATATCCTTTCACCGCCTTCTCATTCAGATGAAAACACTTTGAAATGCTAACCGGTTTTGGGCTTATATGTCCCACTTATTTTTCAACTTCCCTTCGACTTTCTGATCCTTTCAGCCACTAAGACCGGCTAGCTCCCCGGAAGATGCGTCTGAACGCTAAAGGCTCTGCCACGGTCAAGAAGCGCATGGTGGTGGCTCACGGATTAATATTTCGCAACCTTTGCTTACCAATTCATTGCTATCTCATAGTAAAGCTATCCAGCTCTGAAAACAAACGCCGTACGTGGTATCATAATTAGAGAATCGTTCCAGGCTCCGTCCTTCACCAGCGCCTCCCATATCTTCGTGTCATCATATGTCCATCGTGATCCTCCTCTTTTGCTCACTCTCATTTACTTCCTGCCCATCACATCCTAGACATACGCCCTCCTGTGTCCGGAGTACGGACTCCTGTGGCTGCTGCGACGGCTATGCGTCCTGTGTCCATGTCGGCTGCTATGGCTTCCTCTCCTGACCTCGACCTTCTCTCGGCGTCCTCCCCCCAGCACTAGAGCGATAAGTCCGGTGATAAAGAAAAAGATACAATTCATAATCCCAAACACCCAACTCGCCTTCAACATCGCACAGGACTTATCCGTATCCACATCCACGCCATTGTACTGAATGCTTCCCAACGCGCCCAACCCCAAACTCCCGCCGGAAGTAGTCGTCACCTTCGTGCAATCCGCGTTCCCGATGCCCCTCAGCGTATAGACGCCGCCGATGAATGCGCCGACAAAAAGAATGTCTACGAAGCCAACGAAGCGGGAATTCTCCTTGGAGCGGTGGTAGGTGAATAGCGTGGCTATGGCCCAGACGGATGCGAGGACGCTGACGATGAAGAGGACGAGGATTGAGTCGGGAGTTAGGGCATTGTTAGAGACGTAGACGTGGACGAACCAGGACAGCATGCCCACTGTAGGAATCTTTGTGATAGGTTAGTAAATAGCTCATATATCGCTCAGCTTGGAGGTGGAGCTTACCAGTGTGGTGATCTCGAAGAAGCGCCAGAAGACGAAGAGCACGCCGTACATCATCTTCGCGGTTGGTATGTGAGGTTGTCCGGCTTGGACTTGAGTGTAGTTGAGCTTGAAACTAGAGAGTGATGCGATGTCGACTTGTTATCTGTGTGACGCAGTTTGCCACGCTTCGCCGAGTGCGGTGTCGCGATTTGATGCGCCCGATAATGCGTTGCTGTCGCACAGTGGAGTCGTGGTTGATGAGAAGTTTACTGTGCTGCTAATCAGTTTTCCTCGTTGCTGAGCTTAATGCGACAGATTGATCGGCTTTTATTCGTTGTCGCGACACTATTATCTCGTCGCAAAGCTCACAATAGCAATGTTGACTCGGCGCGGTGACTTGCAGCAATGTTAACAGCTCAAAGGGGATGGTCAAGCAAATGGGATTCAGAAGAGGGACAGAACCCACCTAGCATGCAGTCCTACCTTATATCTCGCCCAGCCATCTTCCATCCTGCTGCCAGAAGCTGACGACCACAAATGGCGGGGCTGGCACCGACTGGGCGTGGTGCGAGGTGACGACGATCGCGGTGGTTGGTGTGCGGGACAAGGATGGGGCCTTGAACTGCCAGAGCTCGGCCATGGACCACAATGAACCACACTGCGTTGATTGGGTGCGAAGACGCATTGTAGGGTTTGTTGTGAGGCAGCCACAAGGCCAAGAAGTAGATGCACGATGATGAAATTTATGTATCATTCCAGAGGTAGCGGCTGGGTTTGAGACATGATTTGAAGAGGGAGTTGACGACTTTCGGGATGAGCTTAAATCGCAACCCTGAAGGTTGTATTGCTTGGCGGCGGAATCGTGGCCCGCACGTGGCGACGACGATGATCGATCAATCAACAACTCCACGAACTTACAACCTTCCAACAGTATCTATGTCAATCATATGAATTTTATCCGATATTTCGCTGCTATGGAAAGGCGGTATCCTGCTCACTATATCCGCTATGTGTGCGAAGAAGATATCTATCCAGAGGCCTTCTGCCGTGGTTCAAGTTGGATTAGGCACTTCACCTGTTCACTTCTTCTTCTTCTTTCGGCCACTTGGACGCGACGATCTAACGCTTTCTTCAGTAGGGATTCTTCCTGCGCGTGATGACCCAGAAGGTTCTGGGCTGACTTGAAGCTGAGGGTTTGCGGATGGAGTTGGCGTTGCCGTGCCTGCCTCCAGCTGACTGATGCGGCTCATCAGCGTATTGAACATCCCGGCTGTGATCTGGAATGATTCAAGGGCCGCAGGAGCAGATCCAGCAGCACTAATAACTTGCTTAGCGGCCTCTTGAACGGCACGCCGAGTGACTTCCGACGGGGCTGCTGCAGCTGCATTTCTAAGGACGCCAAGATCAGACTTCGAGGTTATTTTATGGTTCTGAGTGGCCCGCGAATTGAGCTCCGAAGCTGCCTTCTGAATGGCTTCCGTCTGAAACTCAGCAGATACAGCACCAGGCGGAGCGGCTGTAGCTTTATGCCGCCGGATGACATCCATCTGACCGAGATCAAATCTGGCATCAGGAGCAGTGGGTGTTCTAAATGTCTTAGCGGTCTGCCCCATAAACTCCTGAGCTGCCCGGTGAGTGGCCTCTATCTCAGCGTCATAAGTAGAACCAGGAGGGGTGCGTGCTTTCGCTTCCTGAATGACCTGCTCTTTGACCTGTTGAAATCCCTTCCGTATTTCTGCCACCTGTCGCTCAACAGCTCCAACAAATGGGGAGGGAGCGCCTCGTTGCGCGGCTGCGCTTCCTTGATGAGCAATGTGCTGAGTGGCATTGGGCGGAGATTCAGGGACGGCCTGTTTCCGCTTCCACTGGGGGACGAGACTAGTTATCGTTAGCATGTAGACCCAGGCAGAACGTTAAGTGTTAACACATACGGCTGGTCTCTTTTTATGCCGGTCCTTTTCTCCAGTATTCCTACCCAAGATGAAAGCTCCGTATCCACAACCTTGTTAGATTTGCGATCTTTCTTTCTCTCGGGCATCTGGGCTCCCATTTCTGCCGCCTCTTCACGCGCCTCTCGTTTCTTCTCTTCCCTCTTTGCTGGACTTAGAGCTGCCAATATTTTCGCCTCTCGTTCTTCCTCGCGTCTCCCAACAGCCGCTCGCCTCTCCGCCTTTTCTTTCGGCAAGAGTACTTTCAACATCGCCTTCCGATAAGCGACCAAGTCCGCATTATTCTTAATGCCCGCCTCCTTCAGTCTCCTCCCAATTCTGTCCAAATGACCTTTCGATTCATGCATTGCTTCCATCTTCTTTTGGAACTCCTCATGTACGAACTGTTGGGCCGACTGAAGGTGTTTCGTCGTGAGCATGGGGGTCAACTCGTGGAGTCCCATAACAGTGTCTTCAATATCGCTGTGTGCCTCGCTGCCGTGATATAACAAGCCTTGAATCGCCTCTAAGATCACTTCCAACGTGTCATAGGCATCATAGTTCCACTGATCTTTAACCGGCCGTTCAGCTTTTTCAGGCACTTTTGTCGGCCTGGTTTTGACTTGGTCATCTTCCACATCTTGGTGCACTGGCGTCGTTTTGATCCAGACCCTCCAATCGTCTGATTGCCGAGGCACTAGTCTCGATTTCCTCTTGGTGCGTGGCTTCTCCTGCTCCCGGGCGCCTGTCCTCATCTCCACCAATAGCTTGTCCTCCCCTGCAGCGAAGGATGACTCCTGTGCCTGTCTCTCTTTCCTCCTCTCATTCTTCCTCTTGTTTTTCTCCTCCGATGCTGTCACACTCGATGCTATCGCTGTTGGCGCCGTCTCCGTCGCCGCGGCTGGAGGGCGTTTTAGAATGGTAAGGGCCGCCGTCTTTTGAGGATGCGGTACCGGTTGTTGGTCAGTCGTCGTGTGGGAATATTCCACTCTCTGGGGCACGAGTTTCAATTTCGTCTGGGTCAGCAAATCTTTGGCTCTTCTGGACACCGGTGACATTATCCTTCTGGCGATCGGATGTTCGTGCTCCTGGGTGTCTGCGGTCATATTCGGGAGCAGCTCGTCCTCCTCTGCCGCTGAGATTAACATCTTCGTCCTCCTCTCCTCACACCTCTTCTTCTTCCTCCTCGCCTCCCTCAACATGTTCTTCCTCTTGTTCTTCTCCTCTAGCGTTGTTCTCTCCATCGTCGAGGCTGGAGATAAAGGTCTTAAAACGGGTGCGGGCGCCTTCTTTTGAGGCTGCGGCGCAGGCGGGAGGCCAGTCGTGGTGTGCAAATCTTCCGCTTTTTGGAACACTGGTAGCAATATCCTGCTGGTTCGCAGATCTTCCTGCTTCCCGGCCTCTGAGCTCATCGTGGGCAGCTCGCCCTCCTCTTCGGTGAAGGTTGACTCCCCTTCTTTCCTTCTCGCCCTCATACTCTGGTTTTGCTCCTCTGGCGGTGCTTTCTCCACCGTCGCTGCTGGAGCTGTGATGATGCCGGAGAGCAGTCCGCCAGCTGGAGAGTTTATCTGAGCAACGGCAACCCAGAGTGGTTTCACTGGAACTGTCGGCGCTGGTTCGACTGTCTTAGAGGCTTCCTCCTCGACTATGATCTCTATATGGGCATCTGGCTTGGTCACGACTGGGTTGAGGGGTGGCGGGCGCCTCAGAGTCTGGATGTGAGTGTTTCGAAATGCTGGCACTGGATCTGTCGGTGCTGCCTCGACTGGCTTGGAGGCTTTTTCCTCTGTCCATTGTGCCTTCGGTGTAGCTGCCAGAGTCAGACGCCCCAGAACCAAGGCGGGCGACTTTTTTGGAGTTGGCGGTTTCGGCGGCGGCCGAGCCTTATCGCAAGGCGCGTCGAACATGTTCAGGACAGGCGCCTTTTTGGAGTTGGCGGTTTCGGCGGTCGCGGTGGTGGCGGAGTCGTGTCGTAAATGATGTCGAACTCATCCTCGTCAATGACAACCATAGGTGCCGATCCCAGGCCGGTCCTGGCTCATGACATAGTGACAGCTGCATCAATGGCGCTGAAGCCATCGTCATCATTAGTCTGGCAACCGGGATGACTCGGATGCAAACTTACCGTGGTAGAGTGAGGGATCGCCACAAAGTACCACCTTTGGGATGACGAAGCGTGTTGATACCCATCGAGGACTGGGGATGGACAAGACTGATGAAGCTTGAAAACCACAACCGCGAAAGAAGCATAATTAGGTGGACGGCCCGTGAACGCCGTCGTGTATCAGCTGGGACGTCATTGCTCGGGGCAGGAGCATGTGGGGACATTGAGGGGATGAGAAGGAAGGAACGAACTGTTTTACGGATATCCATCCCCATGTGAACGTGGAGACGGTGAGTGATTCAACATGATAGGGTGATAGTTAGAGATGAAGTGTTGATGATGAAGGCAGGCGTCAAGAGTTCTAACAGTTGGAGCTGATTGTATAATCAGGATGCATCCTGAATTGCCCTCCCCCTGAAGGAGGCCTTGACTAGCGAGAAGCGCTACTCAGTAGACGCCACTCAAACTTCCTACATTTAAGCTCTTTAAAGAAAGTAGCATACACGAGCTCTCTCCGGCCTTACGGACGCTCGTCATTAACTGGCAAACACGCAAGACAATCCCGCAACCACAAAGCGTCCCCAGTTTCAACCTGCATCTACTAACAAACCGCCTCACAAAGCACCTACAAACACATCCAAACCACATAAACCAACATCAAGATGTGCAACGATCCAAACTGGCCCCAATGACTCGGCGTCTTCCCCCCCCCACCGCAACCTTAAGTAAGCATGATATTCCCAGGCCAAGGTTTTCCATCACAGACGATCCTTCTAGGGTTTACTTACGCGCCAGGTATGGGCCAGATGTCACAGATGGGACAGATGAGCCAAATGGTCAGATGCAGAGATGAACCAGATTGGTCAGATGGATCAGTTTGACGGGGTTTGTTAGGCGAGGACTGAGCCATCGAGACGGGAGTCATTTTGGACGAAGGGATCTTGGACGAGCTGGAAAGATGGGCGTGCTCTGCGTGGAGATATAGACAGCCTGCAGGTGTCTATAAGTTAGTGGAAAGATAACTAGAAGATCAGCTTTTGCACTTAATGAGAAGCAGTAGGATTCACCTGAGAAAAGTTGTACTGATAGACTCCAGGCTACGCCTGCAAATCATCGCGACAAAATCTACGTGTACCATCCATGAACGCCAAAATTGGCTACCCGAGAACGATACCTGACCAACGAATGCCTAGCAAAACAAGTCAAACCTGTTACGCCTCCGCACCATTCGAGATCAACCAGTCGATTGACACATGGACATCATCCACTGCGCCTAGTCGTTTTCCTGAAAGTCATCGTCATCAGGAGCATCGTCGATCACAACATCTTCCCGTGACGCGCCTCCTCAACCTCCTCCACCACCCCCTGCCGCATCTGCTTCTCCAGTTATTCATCAACCTTGCCTGGCGCCGGCCCTAGGTTAGGATCATATTCGTCATCTTCGGAGGAAGAGGACTTATGGCTGTAATTGTCATCCGAATCCGTCGAGATACCTTCCGTATTGTTGACAAGTTGGCTCCTACTTCTAGTCTGTGTCCTTTACTTGGAGGGGGGAGGTTGGGTTTAGTTCTCTTGCTGGGACGTTAGCATGGCGCAGTGCCTGGTGGAGCTCGCTTTTGTCGACGAGAACTTGACGCGGTTTGTCCGTTGCCTGGATTCGCTTCTGGGACGCCGGTGTTTGCATCTGGATTCCCATTCGAATTGCCAACTGGATTCGCATCTGAGCCTGTGTTTCCTACATCGTGGCCAGAGGTATTGCATCCGGTATCGCCTCCGCTGGTATCCCCTCTGCTCCCATTGGGAGGCCCTCTTTGGCCACCCGGGTCCCCAGGAGACGGACCATTGCCGGGTCCGCCATCCCCAGTCTGGCCAGCGTTTCCTGGGCCCTTACGAACAGCCACATTCTTTTCCGTCAGTTCGCCTTCGTCAGGGATGTCCTTTCCCATAGCGTCAAAGCGAGCGCCTCTACCTCCGTTTTTGAGCACTTCGCCCAACTCATACCACAAACGCGGCATGCGCTCGCCTTTGCCGTTCTTCATGGCGTCAAGCTCGACTTGCAACTCCTTTGGCAGACGCATCATGTACGGATCGAAACCGCCACCCCTCTTGAGAGCCGGCTGGGTTTTAACAAGTTCCAACATCTCTTCGTGATACCATTTCATTTGCGCCAGAGTGCTGATGACCCAGTGGACGTTGAGGTGATCGCAACGATCTCACGACGCCATGATGATGAGGAGATGAGGTGCTGTGGCCAAGTCGAATGATGGGGTAACAAGAGCAACGTGAGCTGACTTGAGTTGGGCGTGTGCGTGGACGTTTACGTGGGACGCGTACGTATGTGTATGCGTGGGCGTGGAGACTTTGGAGGTTGGAGTTAGATAGGACTTGAGCTTGAACTGCATGATCTATACTCGTAGGCTTGGTGCAGAGTGAAGTGCCGGCGGGACCCGTAACGTATTTTATCTTCTGAACTCAGGCTCGGGGCAGCGGTCACAATGTGGACGACGGCGCTGTCCGCGCCAGCTGGAACGGAGACCACCGTGGTTGGACGTTGGAAACATAGTGGTGAGTGCGGCACACCAGGGAAGATGCATGGTGTGGAGTGAACGAGATTGTAGGAGGGAGATTGAGCGTCTGGAGCATTAGCGGCGTAGTGAGCGTGTAAATTTGGGCCATGAATCGCCGAACTGGCTTGAGTATGGGGAACACATTATTGCATGAGGCATGGAACATGGAAATATCGTCTACAGTAGGGCCAGAGCCCGGCCGGGCCGGGCCGATTGGTTCTGCCCAAGGGTGGATCATGTACTGTAGCGCGCTGCCGTTGATTGTGGTTGCCAGTATGTGGGTTGGTCGTTAGTATAAGGCCAGCCGGGCCGGGCCGATCGGTTCTGCTGAAGGATGGAGCTTGTACTGTAGCGCGCTGCGGTTGACTGTGGTTGCTAGTATGCAGGTTGGTCGCTAGTAGTTGTCAACCATCGAGAGCTTTGCCGCCGGAAAGAGCTACTACCATCTAGGCATGCTCTGCTGTGGCTCCAGCCCTAACGAACCATGTGGTAAGGCATGCCGACACTGGTAAAATGTACCTTGCCAAAATCGCTCGCACACCCATGTAAGCGATGGCTGCTGGTGATGGGCTTGCGGGAGTTTAAGGATTGTAGTAGTAACGGCTAAGGGGAGCGATGAGGCGACAAGTGCGCTACAGCTACGAGGGGCTGGAGTGCAGCGGGGAGTGGACGACTGTATCCGATCGATGAGATCTGCTTACCATTCCCACACCACTTACACTACCACAGCACATTCGGCAATCCTACACCGTAATGTATTTCCGCCCGGCGTTTCCAACCATTAACACCAGTCGCAGTCAAATTGGGGGCATGCGGTATGGCGCTGGAATGGGTCACTGTTCGGTGCGCAACCTTGAGGCCAAGTGCTAACGGGACGATCCTCGCCTCGCCTCGGCCCCACGCCTCACCGACGTCTCACCCTGACGAGCTGGCACACTCTTTGCTTGGAAGTCGGCAACCATTGAGACACGGAACACACGTTGGCGGCAATATGACACTGTAGCCATGCAACACACAGTGAGCGGAGAAATCTCGCCTAGTTGACGCCCCAATTGCACCGCCGCATGCCGTGGACCTATGAGTGGAACGATAATGAGAACAGCCAATGATCCGCCAAGAATCCGATACGGGTAACCACCTCGTGTGGCGCCCCTGTCAACCGACGCCGAATGCGCCTTGACGCGTCTCAGGACTGGGCCTGTCTAGAGGACGTCGACGTCAAGTGGCCGTAAATTCAATTAAGCATAAAGTCATGTTGAGCAGCACCAGATCCCCTGCTCCCCGAAGGTTGGCAGTCGTATACCAGTCGAGCCATTTTGCTCCTGCTGTCAATTTTGACAAGCCAAGCAGCTATAAGTATTGATACTAGACGCTCTAATCTTACCCCACAAACGAGTCGTACCTCGTTCGTCGGCTCGTCGAACACAAACTTGAACAATTCGGTCAGTATGGTCGACCAGGCCATCCACGACCGAGCTTCATTTGCTCTAGAAGGTGGGGTGGGGGGAAGGGGGTAGGAAAAGAGGGGACGAGATGGAGAGGGGAGAACAGAGCAGAGGGAGCATGACAAGAGTAGGCAGGCGCGGAGGATGCAGAAGGAGGCGGGAGAAGAGAAGGGAAGACAAAACACGAACAAGTTAACACACAGAACCGCCTTTCAAGAACAACTTTATAAAGCCTAACACAAAGTTACGCTACGGTTCGGGCACACCTCATATAACCCATAAATACAAATTAAAGGTATTTTCCCGCGGTAATGTTTGTCTTGTCTAGGCCGCGCCATCCTTCTCCGTTTCCATCCCCTAAAAAATCCTCTTCTACTCCTCTCGTCCCCTTAACAACTTCCCTTCACTAAACTCTCTCCATCAACTCTTCTCCACTCACGCTTAATGCATGATGGTCTGGTCAAGGGCTAGATCGCAGTGGTGCGGGTGCTGCAGGCAGTACTTTGGCTGGAGTGGGGCGGCCTCGACACCGTTCGCGACGAGGTACTCGCGGAAGTTGAGGATGCGCGCCGTCAGCTCTGTAGTGCGCTTCTTGCCAGCGGCGTTCTTGTTGCCGGACCACGAGAGCTCGGCGAGTGCCGCGGCGCGGGGCCACATCTTGCTGGAGATGACGGTGTCATCGACCTGTTCGGACCAGAGCGGGGCGGTGACGCCGATGACGCGCTTCTCCTCCTCGGCGGTCAGGCCCTCGGTGAAGTCGTAGTCGTAGATGCGCTGCCACGACTTGTACGGGGCGCACCACGAGCCGCCGCCGGCGCCGAAGTTGAAGTTGGGCACGTCCGGGTTCGGGTTCTCGTTCTCGTTGTAGCGGGCGTCGTTGCCAACCCAGCCGCCGTGACCGCAGTCGAGGTACAACCAGTCCGCCGAGGAGACGATGACGTCGTAGCCGAGTCCGGTCAGTTTCTTAATGTTAGCGATGCCGTGGTTCCAGGTCTGCATGATAACGTCCTTGGGAATTTTGGCCGCGTTAAAGTCGGAGAGGATCATGTCCTCCCACATGATCAGCCGGCTGTTCTTTGGCTTGGTGAATATTGGTAGGGTCATGTCCATCCAGTGCTGGAGCATGTCGTTGAGTGTGCGCGACGAGTCCTCGGCGAGCCAGTCCTGGGTGAACTTGCTGAAGTTGTAGCAGTTGGGGTGGAGCTCGTCACCGCCGACGTGGAAGAAGTGCTCGGGGAAGAGGGGCGAGAGCTCGTTGTAGACGTTCTCGACGACCTCGTAGGTCTTGGGGTTCATCAACTCGAGCTGTCCTGGGTTAGGCTCGACGGCGGTGTGGAGCGGCCAGTTGTCGTTCGACCACCACGAGTCCTCGCAGGCGATGATGTCTGGGTCGATCTCCTTCCAGCCAGCTGACGAATGGCCCGGCATGTCAATCTCAGGGATGACGCGGACGCCGCGGGCACGGGCGTAGGCGACAATGGCCTTGATGTCCTCGTGTGTGTAGACCTCGCGGGTCGAGTAGGCACCCTTGACCATCTCTGGGTAGACATTCATCTTGACGGGCCACGACTGGTTGTCGTCAATGTGCCAGTGCAGGACGTTGAGCTTGGACAGGGCCATGCCGTCGATCTGCTCGAGGATCTTTTTCATACTGATGAAGTTGCGGCCAGTGTCAACCATGATACCACGGTATGGGTAGAGCGGCTTGTCCTTGATGGAGACTGGCTGCTCGACGATGAGGCCGTCATTTCCGTCGGAGATGACGAGCTGCTGGAGGGTGGTGAAGGCGTGGAACGCACCCCAGATGGTCTTTGCAGTGATGTCGATGGACTTCGATCTCTCCTTTATGTCGAGAGTGTAGGACTCGTCGACGCCGTGCTGCAGATCGGCCTTGTAGTCGTCGATCTTGATGCTGACCTCAATGATCTGAGGGGAGGGGGTGGTGCGCTTCGTGCCTGGGAACTTCTCGAACTCAGGGGGAGGAGCCTCCCAGGTCGCTGGGACCCACTTGAGCTGCGTGATGGTCTTGAACGTGCGGTTCCAGGCATCGCTGACGGCCTGATTGTAGGCCGTGCGGATGACGAGGCCGCCGGCGACCCTCTTGGGGCCCGAAGTGCCCCACGTGATGGACGAGGGGGCGGGAAGGGGATTGGCCTTGACGGCGGAGGCAGGCGGTGGGGTGGTCAGGGCATCGACGCCGGCCAAGGTGACCGTGATGGCTGCGAGGACCTGAGTGAAACGCATCTTTGAGTGCTTCCGAGTTCCTGTGAGTCGCTGAACTCTGGTTGTTGGAAAAGAGCTGCGGCGACCATCTCGTTCTTATATGAAAGCGTCGATGGCCGTCGACGATCGTCCTCAGAGCGTCAGGCTTCTCGACCAGGTGCCAATGTAACCTCCATCGTGGGAGTTTGTGTCTTCCCCGCATTCAATGGTCCTTGGAAGGCTCCTCTGTGGACATGCAACCAAGAGGTAGGGAGTTTAATTCGCATTGACCATTGGGGGGAGGGAAAGAGCGACAGCGGAGACGAGGTATCTGCGACACTGCGACACTGCGACACTGCGACACTGCGACACTGCGACACTGCGATACTGCGACACTGCGATACTGCGACACTGCGATACTGCGATACTGCGACACAGGCCAGGTGGCGCCGCGGAGCAGTGTAGTGCCGCGTCGCACTGTAGTGCCAAGAGTGGATGGAAGAAGAGATGAGAGTAATATGCCATCGCAATCTTTTGATACTGCCATGTTGTGGGTGATGTGCCGGCGCTAATCCGCTCCGGCATCATCTCCTCAACGGCAACGCGGGGGAGGTGGGGAAATTGCAGGGATTGCAGGGGTTAAATGAAAGAGATGATTAGTGTTACTTGGGATAGTTTTGGGAGGGGGAGGGGTACATTGATTGTTACATTCTTGCCGCTATTTCATACGTTGCAACGACGATGCTTGCCCTCCGTGCGCGCCCGCCATGACCACCATTGACCGCCTTGGCCCCCTGTGTAGGGTCTACTGCACAGTACATACATGAACACGATGTCCCTTGATGGACAGGATAACTGGGCAGACAGGCAGGATGGACAGGAGCAAGCCATGCTAGCACTCTTGAATCATGAGTAGTCACAGCCTTGGCCAAGTTAGGACAGGGTAGGATAGGCTACAGACAGTAGCTACTGATTCTACTGTGGTATGTGGTAACGTGGTTTACTCTATCCGACCAACTTCTGCAATTGTCCAATCACAGCCACATTGAGGGCCCGGGGGGACAATGCTGGAATATGTTGGAATATGCTGGAATATGCCGGAATATGTGGAAAGTGGGAAATTTGTGAAAATGGGAAACATGGAGTTATGCAAATACTCATAAACAGTAGTACAAACACGACGCAGACAGCTGGAATACATTACGAGAGGTATTCTCAATAACCCTCCCAATCGTCGTCTCGACGAGTTAGCTACTCACCTCATCCTTTCAATCTCACCAGCAGAGGCATGACAGACGCAAGTCGGATTTCTCGAACTCGAGAGCCAAGCAATCTTGGCGTACAGCCCGGTGTCTCAGGTACGACGTGACAAGAACATGACAAGGGAAGACACGGACTACTTTACTCCACTGTAGTCCCCTGTGTAGTCCCCTGGGTAGTCCCTTGGGTAGTCCCTTGGGTAGTCCCTTGGGTAGTCCCTGGTACAGTAATCTCTAATTCACCTCGTGACAAGTAAGACGAACAGTTCTCGCAGACTAAGATTAGATAAGCCGACTCTGTCGTCTGTGCGCAATTCCCCCCAAACCCCTCCCTCTTCCCTCTTCCCTCTGACCTCTGACCTCTGACCTCTGACCAAAGACCTCTGACCTCTGACCAAAGACCAAACCCCCAGCTGGCGGCATGTTCCCAAGGCGGAGATGCCTCGAAGTCGTTGTTGCACCTGGTCGTATTGTGGGTTCCCATAATGCACCATTGCTGACCTTGTCCCATTGCTGACCTTGTCCCATCCTGTCCCATCCTGCTCCACCCCACTCCGTCCTACCTCAGCGTCAGACTCACAATTTGGACACCTCGAAGGATGATGCAAGAATGGGCATGGATGTAGACGGATTGGCGACAGTGATGCTGAACAGATTGTTTTGACGTTCATCGACGTTTTTCGGGGCATGTCTGATGCCCATGTTTCGCTGCTTGTAGAGGAACTGAAAGCTTGGGTGCTCGCCCAGGCTGGTGTTTGACGTTAAATAAGCTCCATGGGCTCAAGTTGTGGCATTACTGCAGCGCCATCCGCTCCGAGGCCCTCAGTAACTGGAGTACTGAATCCATTGCTTCCGACCAACTAGACGTCCCAGCAGAAAGAACTTCAGAATAGTGTAGCATGGCTCAAAGGTATTACTGTATATTCTAAAATGTTAGACGAATCCGAGGCCCACAACTTTGTGGCACCTAAGTTGCTGCCACACACGTGCAGACTTGGAAGGTTTCGGCACGGGTGGTGGAGTGGTGGAGTGGTGAGCGGGTGGTGAGCGGGTGGTGAGCGGGTGGTGAGCGGGTGGTGAGCGGGTGGTGCCCCGGTGGTTTTGGCGACGAACGCCAAGGTGAACGAGCTACCCCTGTCTTTTTGCTGTTTACTAATCCCTGCCCTATCCCCGAACCCACCCGACCTTTCGAGTGTACCGGGCCCATGACAGGTAACACGACAAGTATGGAGAAGGCCGAGGCCCATTATGATGTCCGTCAAACCTGTGCTTCAACCACTGGGCAGTCCTTTTGAGCTTCTGCGTCTTACATAATAATTTGGTAAGCTCTCAGTTCACACACGAGCGGGAGTTCGGATTCGGAGGTGAAGTGTTTGAACTTTCAGACCTGAGGCAGGCGAGATTGTTGTGGCATGCCATCTCCACCACGTGAGCCACTGCCACGGTGGGTCAACGCGAATCCTTTCCACAAAACCCTTGGTGGATCCACCCCACCCCACCCCGGTGGATTTTAGATTTCCTTTATCGTCTGTGCGCAGGACCAGGCCCACCTCCAGACGACATGAGACGACATGATACGCCATCAGGACATTCAGGATTGGCCCAACATCTTCGTTCCAGATCTCTCTACCGCTATCCTCGACGAAAAGCAGCGTCTTCAATTAAAGTGCGATATCCTTGAGCCGCGTCTTCTATTAAAGCGCATTATCATTCACTGCTTTGCCGACAATATGACACCTGCCGACCTCGAAATCGCATGGAAGGAGATTAGAAAATTAGAATGAAGGCAGAGTCCGGGCGGAAGATGGCGGAGATGGGATGGGCAAAGTATCGGAGGCAAGTGAAGATGAAGAAGTCGTGGCGGCTGGCGGCAAAGCTTGGAGATACAACACCAAGTGTGGAGGTGAAATCACGTGAATCCACCGAGGTGCTGTGGAGGTATGTGGAGGAGGGGGAATCACGTCACACCAGCCAAGTATCTCTATCTACTGACGAGCGGAGACCTGGACCGTCTTGCATCCATATACCGGCGATTGTGCGCGTAACGTCGGGGAAACAAAATGGAATTTCAGAATTCCCTCAGATACGCCGCTCGGGACAGCTTTGTTCGCTTGGACTTGGTTTAACAAATTATGTGTGTTACGAGCGATGTTCATGAATTGCGCTCTCGTCGATATCGGTCCGATGCCTGAAGGGTAACTGATGCCGTTCTAAAGGGTAACTGATGCCGTTCAGTGCTCGTCCTGATATGTTCAAAGCGAATATCAACGGTAAATGCTCCACTCTATAGAGCAAAGACATGATATTTCCGGACCCTGGCCCAAGCAAACATCTCCGCTTTTATCGCGTGTGAGCAAACATCGTTAACGACCTTCCTAAATGATGCATCTCAACACAGTGTCAGCAGGATATTGTTGAACCCTCTGCAGAGCTGAGAGTTGAGCTCTTGTCGTTCGGCATCATCCGTAGACGATATGCCAGCTTTCCGTATTCTTGCAGCATGCTCTGGCTGGTGGACTCCAGGTCGATTGCATGTCCTTGACATACCTGAGATGACCAGTCGTGCAGTACCCTGCCGCGCTTTGTGGCGTAAGTTCTGTGGCATAACGACTGTCTAGATAAGCCAAGGAAAGGTGATGTGGCCCGGCCCATGTTAACATATCGTGCACGCTGAGCTTATTATCGTTGAAAAACTCGACGAGCTGAAGCGCGCGGAGAAGCCGCCATCTTCTTAACATTGGAGGCCAGCTGGAAATAGCTGCCGCAACCTTTCCCAAGACTTCCAGTGGTATAACGAGTGGTCCGTCGACTAACTTCCTGGCGATCTTGGAGAGCAGTTGGATAAAATAATCATAATTGGATGAGCGAATAGTGTCGGACGCAAAGAATTTTCAAGGTCAATAGTCAAATGGAACCAAGGTTACTCCTCAGTGCGTCAGATCCACGAAGGTTGGAGTGGCCCAGATTCGATGTTGAGATGGCGCCTAGAGCAACAGTCTTCTTAGTCATTCTGCCGAGCTAATGAGGTGGACGTCTACGATAATGCCGACTTATAACGCGGAAACTAAGGAATAATTGGCGGAATGGTGAAATCTCTAAAAGGGGCCAGCATCCAACAATCACCCGATGACAGCAGCGCGATTCCTTAACTAAGCCAGTGACGGTACGAGAGGGCCAAGGAGGCGACGAAGGAACGGCTTGGGTATTTTTACTGATGGTGAGGTAGAATTTGCGGCCTGATGGCTGGGTGACACGGAAAGCATTCTTGATGGTGCGCTTTCGTGTTGTGACTGTGGGTGCAGGGTCAGCCGGTGTTTCCTATTCGGCGTGATGTAGTTGGGAACCCTTATTTTATGGCTTTTCACGGTGATATTGAGAAACCATGTTTTGTGGCTTTTCACGCTGGAATTGAGAACCCTTGTTTGGTGCGATGGCGTATATTGCGGTTTTTCTGCGATAGATAGGAACCGCATCTGAGGTTAGTATCAAATGCAAGCGAAGTTAGATCGAGTTTTTCCGCTGTCGTACATTTTTGGTACCTCATTGGCCTACACCATGGCGATGGTGTTGGGATTGGTGCATCGGCGCGTAGGTCCTCCCGTTTTCCGTGGCCCCCACCCTGTTGTGCGTAAATCGGCTTCCACCGACTGTCCACAGCAAATATGTGTTCCCATCCACCAAGCTGTTCGGCAAAGAACACGTTGGCCCAGCTGGTGCTTGACCAGAGCGCATTTAAATCTGGTATGCTGAGGCCTATGATGAAGACGTCGTTAAAGTTCTGGATTCCGGTCAAGGTCCTGCTTATGGCTTGGGTCAAGTTTGCAGGCCATGAGGCTCGAAATCGGTTGTTGCGAGGCAGGTGGTGTACATTGTAGTGGGATTTGGGTGGAAGTTATACTTGAGCTGGCGAACATAGCACATCACATCCGCGTGTGGGAAAATTTATACTTGAGACTGAGTCCACCTAATGCTCGCGCCTGAATCGACCCAGGACCGTCGTTAACCATCTTCTCGCCTCGATGATGCTAGCATTCGCGTCAGTTAGGAAAATCATGAAGATTTTCAAAGTATCACACTCCGCTTCGCTTTATTCACGTTGTTGAGCTACGCAGCAAACTTGTGTTTTCAGCAGTACCTCGAATCTCTGTTTTCTCCTGAATTTTCTGCTCTAGACGATTAACAAAGTTCTATTACTATCAAGTTGTAGTTCCTCATCCGTCCTCGCCTACGACGCCTAAGTCATCTAGTTTAAGGGGTTTCTTGGACCTCCGACAGACGCTTTTGTAACTCCAAAACACTAACAACACCGCTCATACCTTTATTTCTCTGTAGGAAATCGTTGAGCTCTTCCAACGCCTTTTGCTGATCAAGCTTTCTACCCTTAAGTCCGTGGTTGATGTATTCGTCATTGATTCTTCGGTTATGGAGCGACAACTCCATAAACTGTCTCTCAAAAGACGTTTGTAACAAATTTTGAATTCTGTCTGCACCACTGCCCAGCTTCCCAATTGCATTTTCAAGATATGTCCGGTCTTCTTCGAATGTCATACCTTCAGGGACATCATTCAGCCATCCGGGCACATTGGCAATGAAGAGAGGGTGCTGCACAGCTGAAGGGGCGGGACAAACGCAAGCAGTATCCCAATCAACAATGCTATAGATTGTTAGCAGAGCCAAGGTGATTTGTGAAAGCAAATTACGCACGCACCCTGACAATCCCCTGTCGTTGACAATTACATTCCATGCGTTTAGGTCGCCATGTTTGATCGCTGTGGCCCCATCATCACCAGTGGGTACAAGATCATCTATGCTCATTCGGCGGTAGAGATAGTAAACGGGGTCACCCCAGGTGCCAATTTGGAGTGCACGGCGAAACTCTCTATCGACTTCATGTTGAAGCCACTCCCTATAGTTGATTTCTGACGAATATTAGCCATGCTATTCTGTTACATTTCTTTTTTGTTCGAAGCCGAAACTTACTCTCACCCCCACCTTGGCTGGACGTCCATACCGAAAACAAGAATGCTGCAAAGTCATCAAGGAGAAGTTGACGACGCTCTTGCGTCAGAACCTGGTTATTCCAAGATTTGAGAACTTCTCCATCAAGATACTCCAATAAGGTATAGCGTTGGTTCTGACATATGACGCGTGGCGCGAGAAGGTTGGAGTTGGTCTCTTTCAGGCTCTTGAGAAGGGATGTGCCCCTAGCAGAAAAGTTATCGTCGGGATTGCGGGGTATTCGAAGACATATTGTTCCTTGGTCTGATTGAATTTTGTAAACAACGTTAGAACCACCTGCGACTGGATCCCCAACTATCCCGTAGTTTTGGTTCCGAGAAGAAGAAAGCTCCGCGATGATGTCTTCCGGGCCGGAAGGGTACGTAGTCAGAAAGGGGTCCCTGGAGCGTGCTTCGCCTAGGGAGAATTGGTGAGAAGAATAAGGCAAATGGAGGCTGAGGGTACGCATACCTGTTTCTTCGGCGGAAGGGTACGTAGTCATGTTTGGAAGAGCCAGGGCGGACATGGATCAGAGTAGGTTGTTGCTTTTGGCTTAAGCGTGGCATTAAAGGTGAGGCTTTGGCCTTTTGGATGCTGAGATAGTGTGGAGGCGGAACCATGTCACACCAGCCAGGGTGCTGTGGAGGTGTAATCACCTTGGTCCACCAATCGGGTGGAGGTGGGCTACCTCCGTCCAGCGCGGCTGGTGGAACCACGTTGATCTACCGAGCGGGGTGTGGAGATATGGCTGCTGTAATGTATTTTAGTTGCTTTGCTTTTTGCGGCGCGGCATTAGACTTGTATTCACTGGTCAGGAGCTGGGCTAAGATGCCTTGAAAAGAACGGTAAACGGGAGTGCGTACACTAAGTGGCAGGGAGAGCGCCACACAATTCCTGATTCGCTTGCCACGTTGGCCTCGAAGGGACTCGACATCGTTTATTCAAGGAACGGCAGCAAGTTTAATCGTCGTACATACTCTTGACACGAAAGAACCCATGCCAGCCCGCACATTCGAACAGCACCCCCGCCACGAAGTACCAGGAGCTTTCGAGTTGTGATCGGGTGACATATTTTCGGATGTCGATTATGTTGGATCAAACATACGCTCCAGATTTATGGATGGGCAAATAATATGTTTGTTGTTGCAGGGTGTTGTGATATATTACTTGAGGGCATCACCAGTGAGACCTCCTACTCGCACGGGATTGAAGCCGAGGGATTTGTTCGGAAGGAATCGG
>RCNJ01000673.1_pt1 | contig 19119 bp, 15 predicted proteins | sample 2041171 | NCBI WGS metagenome assembly RCNJ01 (sample SAMN09708213, study PRJNA481090) | feces metagenome | biome: feces | host: Pygoscelis adeliae | place: Antarctica: Rookery Lake | collected 2010-03-01 | reverse complement strand
GTGACATCGGTCATGACCGATGTCACTGTCCTGCCGGTCAGCCTCAGCCCAGGTGGGTCGGGGCGAACATCTTCAGCAGTGTCTGGACCACGACGACGTTCGGGCCGTCGGCGGCGAAGGATTCCTCCAGCGCGTGCTGGATGTCTTCGGGGGCCACGGCACGCGCCGGGATGCCGAAGGACTCGGACAGGGCGACGAAGTCGGGCCGGGATAGTTCGGTGGCCGTGGCCTTGCCGAACGCCCCTTCCATGTATTCGCGCAGGATCCCGTAGCCACCGTCGTCGACGATCAGCCAGGTCACCGCGGTGTTGTGCTGCCTGGCTGTGGCCAACTCGGCGATCGAGTACATGGCCGAACCGTCACCGGAGACGGCCAGCACGCGCCCGTCGATCCCGGTTTTGCCGTCCACGGCCAGGCCCACGGCACCGCCGATGGCGGCGGGGTAGCCATACCCCAGGCCGCCGGCGCCCTGGGCCGAATGGAACTCGCCCTCGCGGGCGTCCCAGCAGCTCCATCCCCAATAGGCGGCAATCGTCATGTCCCAGAAGGTCTGCATCGTTGCGGGGACCGCGGCACGGATGTCGTCCATGAACTTGCGTTCCATCCCCAGGTCCTGGGCGTCCAGGCGTGCGGTCACCAGCTCCAGGGTCTCGGCCACGACCTGCTCGGGGGTCTTCCCATGCCAGTCGACGGACTCGCCATCCTGACCGGTTCCCGTGGTGCGCTGCTCCTCCAGGGCGTCCGAGAGGAAGCGTAGCGCGGTCTTCGCGTCGGCACGGATGCCCAGCGCCGGGCTGTTGGATTCAAGCACCCGTGGTTCGGCGTCGATCTGGATCAGGCGTCCACGCGGGGCCAGGGTGAAGTAGTTGGAGGTGACTTCGCCCAGGGCCGAGCCGATGACGATCAGCACGTCGGCATCCTCGAGGACCTCGGTGGTGTGCCGGTCCTCGATCCACGACCGCAGACTCAGCGGGTGCTTCCAGGGGAAGGCGCCGTTGCCGCCGGGTGAGGAGATCACCGGGGCACGGAGCTGTTCGGCCACGCGCAGCAGCTCCGCCTGGGCACCTGCCCGGCGGACACCACCACCGGCCACGATCGCCGGGCGGCGGGCCTGGCCCAGCCAGCGGACCGCTTCCTCGATCAGTTCCACGCGCGGCGGGTGCTCGTAGGCTTCGGCGAGCGCGTCGACCACCGGGGGGACGAAGATCTCGGAGAGCAGGACGTCCTGCGGGACCTCGACCCAGACCGGTCCCTGCGGCACGGTGATGGCGTCGGACCAGGCGTCCTGGATGGCCGAGGGGATCCCGGAGGCGTGGTGCACGGTGCGCTGGGACTTGGTGACGTTCGCCGCCGAGGCCTTCTGGTCATCGAGCTGGTGGAGCATCCCCTTCCGCCGGGCGCCTAGTCCGTCCAACGGGATCTGGCTGGCGATGACGACCATCGGTACCCCCGTTGCGTAGGCCTCCTGCAAACCGGCCAGCGAGGTCAGTGCCCCGGGTCCGGTGGACAGGAACAGGACGCCGACCTCGCCGGTCGCGCGGGAATAGCCGTCGGCCGCGAAGGCCGAGTTGTTCTCCACGCGGGAGGAGACGAAGTCCAGGTCCGATCGGGACAGGGCATCGAAGAGCCCCAGGGCGTGCTGGCCTGGAATGCCGAAGACCGTCCTGGCGCCGAGGGCGCTGAGGGTCTCGATCGCCAGGTCGCCACCGTTGCGCGGCGCGGTGTTCCCGGAGGTTTCCGGGGTGTTCTGCGTGGAGTCGGGCACTTAGGAATCCTTCTGCTCGGTGGTTCGCTTGTCCGCCATCAGCGAGACGAGGTCGTAGGCGACGTGGGAGGCCGCGATGCCGGTCATTTCGGCGTGGTCGTAGGCCGGAGAAACCTCGACGAGGTCGGCTCCGACCAGGTTCATCCCGCGCATGCCGCGTAGGATCTCCAGCAATTCGCGGCTGGTGATCCCGCCTGCTTCGGGGGTGCCGGTACCGGGTGCGTGCGCCGGGTCGAGCACGTCGATGTCCACGGAGATGTACAGCGGACGGTTGCCGATGCGGTCGCGTAGCTTAGCGACGATTTCACGCACCCCTTGGTAGTAGACGTCCGAGGAGGTGACGATGCCGAAGCCGAACCGCTTGTCATCCTCGAGGTCCTTCTTACCGTACAACGGTCCGCGCGTGCCCACATGGGAGATCGCCTCGGTATCCAGGATGCCTTCCTCGACGGCCCGACGGAACGGGGTGCCGTGGGTGTATTCGGCGCCGAAGTAGGTGTCCCAGGTGTCCAGGTGCGCATCGAAGTGGAGCATGGCCACCGGCTCCCCGGCCCGTTCGGAGGCGGCGCGCAGCAGCGGCAAGGCGATGGTGTGGTCCCCGCCGATGGTCATCAGCGTCGAGCCGTCGGCGGTCAGGTCCAGTGCGTTCTGCTGGATCGTTTCGATGGCGTCGTTGATGTTGAAGGGGTTCACGGCCATGTCACCGGCGTCGGCGACCTGGACTTCTTCGAACGGGGAGAGGTCCATGGCCGGGTTATAGGGTCGCAGCAGGCGGGAGGACTCACGGACGTGGTTGGAACCGAAACGTGCTCCGGGCCGGTAGGACACCCCGGCGTCGAAGGGCACGCCGACGACCTTGATGCCGGCATCGGGCGCCTGGTCCAGTCGCGGCAGACGCGCGTAGGTGGCCGGGCCGGCAAAGCGCGGAATCTTCGAGGAATCGATGGGACCGATTTTTCCATTGGCCTCGACGCGGATCTCTTCCATGGTTCTCCTTCTCGACGGGCCACCTGAACGGTCTCATCCACGGTTGCCTAATAAGATACTTTCGTTGCCCCCTATGCTATTTGTGGCTTGTGGCACAGTCAAGGTGTCCACCGTCGATCCAACCCATCGCCCCATACCGTTCCGATCACGGCCCTTGCGTCCACGCACGGCAGGCGTAGTGTTCGAATTCGTGAGCAGAGCAGCAGGTCCTCGACGAGCGGGCAGCCGCGGGAGCGCCTCCCCCGCCAGACGACGCCTGGGTGCCTGGCTGATGAATTCCCAGGTCGCCGACCCCGAGGCCTGGCCTCTCCGGCCCATGAGCAGCTCGGCGAGGGTTTCGGCAGCGTCTACGACCTCTCGACGATCCTCATCCTCTGGTTCGCCGGCGCCTCGGCGCTGGCCGGCCTGCTCAACCTCATCCCCCCCGCTACCTGCTGAGTCGCCCTACCGTGATGCGGCGGGGACCAGCGTCCACAGGACCACTGCTTCCTCGTCCGTGGGGTTGAGCCACGAATGCGGTTCACGTCCGGGGAAGGTCACCGAGTCACCGCCCTCGAGTTCGAACCGATCGTTGGCGAAGATGATGATGAAGCTCCCCGAAACCACATGCAGGACCTCGACCTCGCAGTCCACCGAATACAGTTCGTCCTCTCCCCGCCCACGGGGTTCGATGACGGCCCGGATGACCTGCAGTCGCTTCTCCGACCGGCTGGTCACCAGACGTTCGATGATGCCGTGCCCACCCAATGAGATCCGCGGGGCGTCGTCGAAACGGACCACATGGGTTTCGGGTTGGGCGAACAGCTCCCCCACCGACACCGAGAGGACCTGACACAGGGTGACCAACGAGGCCACGGAGGGAGAGGTCAGGTCGCGTTCGACCCGGGACAGGAAGCCCTTGGTCAGCCCGGTCGCCTCGGCAACCTGCTCTATGGTCATACGCTGGGCATGACGCGCAGCCCGGATCTTCGAACCGATGGCAATCGGGGTGTTGCTGGGTTCGACGGGCAGTGCCTTCATGGGCGGTGTACTCCGGGTCTTCGCAATGGATATCGGTCCTGCATCACGTCACACAGCATAGGCCAATTGACCTGTTAGCCAGATCACTTTAGCTTGGTAGGCAACAGATGTTTACCTGTAAACATCAAGGCCTTGTCATAGCTTCTTCCCTTTTTCGACCAGAGGTTCCTCATGGACATCATCAATATCGCGATCGTCATCGTGTACCTGATCGCGATGCTCGCGTTCGGCTGGTGGGGCAAGTCCCGCACCAAGAACAGCAGCGACTACCTGGTCGCCGGGCGTCGACTCGGCCCCTTCCTCTACACCGGGACCATGGCCGCCGTCGTCCTCGGTGGCGCTTCCACGGTCGGCGGCGTGGGCCTGGGCTACGAATTCGGCCTCTCCGGCGCCTGGCTGGTCATTGCCATCGGCATCGGGGTGCTGCTGCTGAGCATGCTCTTCGCCCCGCGCCTGCAGCGGCTGAAGATCTTCACCGTCTCGCAGATGCTCACGCTGCGCTATGGCTCCAAACACGCCACCAACGCCTCCGCGGTGGTCATGCTGGCCTACACACTGATGCTCTGCGCGACCTCCACCGGCGCGTACGCGACGATCTTCGTCGTGCTCTTCGAATGGGAGCGCTGGATCGCGATCGCGGTCGGCGGGGCGATCGTCCTCGTGTACTCCACGATCGGCGGCATGTGGTCCATCACCCTGGCTGACCAGGTCCAGTTCGTCATCAAGACCATCGGCGTCTTCGCCCTCATGCTGCCCTTCGCCCTCTCGGCCGCCGGCGGCTTCGACGGCATCTCCGCCGGCATCCCTGCCCGTGCCCGCGAAGAATTCTTCAGCTGGAGCGGCATTGGTGCCCAGACGATCATCACCTACTTCGTCGTCTACACGCTGGGCCTGCTGATAGGCCAGGACATCTGGCAGCGCGTGTTCACCGCCCGCACCCCGAAGGTCGCCCGCTGGGGCGGCGCCACCGCGGGCATCTACTGCGTGATCTACGGCATTGCCGGGGCGATCATCGGCATGTCCGCCCGTGTCGCCCTGCCCGGTATCGACATCGAGGCCCTGGGCAAGGACGTCGTCTACGCGGAAGTCGCCATGACCCTGCTCCCGGTGGCCGTCGGCGGCATCGTCCTGGCCGCGGCCGTCGCAGCCATGATGTCCACCGCTTCCGGCGCGCTCATCGCTGCGGCCACGGTCGCCCGCAACGACGTCACTCCGTTCGTCGCCGGCTGGTTCGGCAAGAAGATCGAGGTCAACACCGGTACCAACCCCGAGCACGACGTCGCGGCCAATCGCTACTGGGTCCTGGGACTCGGCGCCGTGTCCATCATCCTGGCCATCCTCGTCAACGACGTTGTCGCCGCCTTGACCATCGCCTACGACATCCTGGTCGGCGGGCTGTTGGTGTCGATCCTGGGCGGCCTGCTCTGGAAGCGCGGAAACGGCGTCGGCGCAGCCCTTTCCATGGCGGCCGGCACCCTCGTGACACTGACGACCATGATCACGTTGGAAGCGCTGTCCAACGAGAAGTTCGCCGGCGTCTACGCCAACGAGCCGATCTATTTCGGGTTGGGCGCCTCGCTGCTGGTCTACGTCCTGTTCAGCTTCCTGACCCCGCCAACCCGCCCCGAGGTGACCCAACACTGGTCGGATCGCGTTTCCGGACGGATCGACATGGAGGGCGTTTCTGCCGACCACTAGCCGTTGTCGAAATCCCGCCGTTGCACTCGGTTCCCGGTGCGATGGCGGGTTCACAGGACCATTTGTTGAAAACGAATCTAGCCTTACCAGCATTGGGATGCAGTCGGGATGACGTTGAACACAGCTTGGGTTGCCTCGGCAATCACGTTAGGCTGGAAAAAAGCTTCATGAGACGCGGGCAACAGCTCCGACTACCCGCGCACCAACCCCAGGTTCGCGGGTGGTTCGGATGAGGAAGCGGCCCGCACGACAACGTGTTGGGTAAGAACGCACGAGAGGAAATCCGTGGCGCAGAGCGTCTCCGTCCTTCCAATTTTCGATTCGATGCTAGGCACCGTCTGCCTCAACGTAGACGGTCTATGGGAACGCTTCATCGCGCCCCACCCCCAGGATCTCGACCATGCGCTGGCCAACACGGCCGGCCGACCGGTTTGGGAATCCGACTCCTGCGCACTGACCGTGCGCATTCCCCGGGCACACCGCCCAGACGGGGAAGCACAGGTGTTCTTCCTTGAACGCCTGCCCGTCCGCGACCACGCCGAGGCTCCCTCGGGTATGCTGGTCGGCTGAAGGGGAGTAGTTCCACACCCCGCCCGAGCCGGATCATTGATCAGGCTCGGGCGGAAGAGGATCTGTCGACATACTGACCGCCCTCCCGGCGGTCCGGCAATCCACCCGGCGTTCAGGCCGGGCGAACGAGACCTTCGGCCCGCTGCTGGCGGTCCGAGGTTCGTTGTATCCCACCAACCTTTGACCGGCACCCCCGCACCCATGCGGGGACAACGACCCGATTGAAGGACTCCCGATGACACCGGATGCCCCCTCCCCCGATGCCGATCCGCACGTTGCGGAGGCGCCCCGTAGGGAGCCCACGCCCGCCGAGATCCGGCGTTGGCGCAAATACCTGGCCGACGAACGCATCGAAGGTTCCATCTACCGGACCCTGGCCAAACGCCGTGACGGCGAGGAACGCCAGATCCTGCTGGGCCTGGCCCGGGCGGAAGCCCGCCACCAGGAGCATTGGGCGAATCTGCTCGGCGAACACGCCCAGAAGACAGCACGCCCCTCGGTCAGCCGCGTCATGCTGCGCTTCATGGCCCGCAACTTCGGTTCGGTCTTCGTCCTGGCGCTGGCCCAACGAGCCGAAGGCTCCTCCCCCTACGAGCGCGACGCCGACGCCACCGCCCGGATGGCCGCCGATGAGCTGGTGCATGAGGAGGTCGTGCGAGGTCTCGCGGTCCGTGGCCGCAACCGCTTATCAGGCAACTTCCGGGCCGCCGTCTTCGGCGCCAACGACGGGCTGGTCTCCAACCTGGCACTGGTGATGGGCATCGGTGCCGCCGGGGTGTCCAGCGCGCTGGTCCTCTTTGCCGGTGTCGCCGGCCTGCTCGCCGGAGCCCTGTCGATGGCCGCCGGTGAATACGTCTCGGTGCGTTCGCAGCGCGAACTACTCACCGCTTCCCAACCGACCCAGGTCACGCTCATCGCCGCTCCGGATCTGGACCTGCAGGCCAATGAGCTGGTGCTGGTCTACCGGGCCCGCGGCATGAGTCGGGAGGCCGCCGAGCACCGGGCCGCCGAGCGGCTGGGAATCTTCAGCTGCGATTGCGACCCGTCCTTTTCGCTGCAACCCGAGGTGCCCGAAACCGTCGACGACGAGCACGAAGCCCTGGGGTCCGCATTCGGCGCTGCCGCCTCGAGCTTCTGTTTCTTCTCTTCCGGCGCGTTCATCCCGATCCTGCCCTACCTCTTCGGCATGGGCGGGCTGCCGGCTCTGCTCGTGGCCTTGCTCCTCGTCGGGGTGGCTTTGATGCTGACCGGCGGCGTCGTCGGGCTGCTCTCCGGTGCCTCACCTGCCAAACGGGGGTTCCGGCAACTGGCCATCGGTCTCGGCGCAGCCGGGGTCACCTACGTTCTCGGCCTGCTCTTCGGCGGCAACATCGGCTAGGACCCTGGAGCCGCCGATGCCATTGGCCTCAAAGACTCAGCTGGCGCGGCGCATCCGTCGGGCTGCCGCGATGGGTCGGCGCTCTTCCACCGGAGGTGGAGTCGGCTCCGGCACGGTCGCTTCGGGCACCGGTTCGGGTGCTGGCGACTCCCGTTGCCCGGACTTGGCTGCGGCGATCACGTCGCGCGTGGGCCGGCTCGGGGCGGATTTCAGCGGCCGGGCCGTCGCGCCGATCGGCGGCAACGGCTCGACGGGCACCTGGGGGGTCTGCTTCCGGGCCTTCGCCGCCTGGGCCTCTTCGGCCCGCGCAACCTTCGCCTCCCGTTCGCGCTCTTCCTGAGCGGCCTTCTCCGCCTTGACCCGCTCGGCTTCGGCGATCTTCTCCGCTTTGGCGCGCTCGATGTCCGCAGCCTTCTCCGCCTTGGCCTTCTCCTCCTGCGCGGCCTGTTCCGCCTTCGCCGCCTGCGCCCGCTCCAGCTCGGCGACCTTCTCGGCCCGGGCCTGCTCCGCGAGAGCGGCCTGCTCGGTCTTCTCCGCTTCCTTCAGTGCGCGGGCTTGTTCCTTCAGCGCGCGGGCTTCACGGGCCTTGGCGCTCTGTTCGGCTTTGGCCGCACGACGCACCGTGCTGGCTTCCTCCGCCAGCACCAACCGTTCCGCCTTGGCTGCCTGCGCCGCCGCGGCTTCCTCGTCCGTCTGCACTGCCTTCGCCGCGCGGGCCTGCTTCCGGGCGGCTTCCTTCTTCACCTGGGCAGGGGTCAGGGGTTTGGCCTGGGGCTTCCGCTTCGAGGGGCGCGGCGGTTCCGGCTCCGTGGGACGCGGCGTGTTGGGGTCGAAGTAGTCGGCCAACCGCTCCAGGGTGCGCTCGATGTTCACCGGTGTGCTGCGGGTGAATCCCATGACCTTCAGCGGCCATTGTCGTTTCAGCCGCGAGGCGTCCCAGGTTTCGCGTACCAGCGTGCCGCGCGGTGCGGGGATCAGTTCGTAACGCCAGCGGTGGCCATTGAAATGTCGCCAGGCGATGAGCCGGCTCTCCTCGAACTCCACCACCGTGTTCTGGATCCGGTATCCCACACCCAGGCGCATGTCCATGCCGAATTCGGAGCCCAGAGCCATTTTCACCGTGCCGGAACCGTCGATGAGCGGATGCTTCGACGGGTCGGCGAGTAGTTCGAAGATGGCTCCGGGAGGCGCCTGGACCAGGCGCTGCCGGGTCACGAGGTAGGGGTTAGAGTCCATATCGCCAGCTTACCCAGCGCGGCTGCAGATCCTCTGGATCTCACCGGGCGCTGCGCGGATGGATTCGGGGCGCCCTGACCGGGGCCCGGGCCGTGGTTCAGTCTCCGGTGAGGATTTCCACTGCCGCCTCGGGGTCTTCGACCAGGTGGATGGCCGCTGCCATGTCCCGTCCTTCGGCTAACGATTCCAAGAGCGGCCAGGCCGGCAGGTCCCGGGTCCAATGTCGGCGGCCCACCAGGATCATCGGGGTCTGTGTCCTGGCGGTGCCGTAGTAGTTCTCGCAGGCATCCTGGAAGATCTCCTGCACGGTCCCGGCCGCCCCCGGCAGCACCACCAGCCCTCCCGTGCAGGCCTTGAGCAGCACGTCCTCGCGGATCGAATTGGCGAAGAACTTCGCGATATGGGTCGCGAACAGGTTGGGCGGCTCATGGCCATAGAACCAGGTGGGGATCCCCACCGTCGGCGTTCCCCGGGGATGTTGTTCCTTAACGGCGAGCGCGGCACGCGCCCAGTGCGAGATCGAGGGCCGGAACGACGGCGCGACGGCCAGCGTCTCGATCGCTTCCTCCAGGACGTCTTCCTCCTCGGCCGCGAGGTAGGCGCCGAGGTTGGCGGCCTCCATGGCACCGGGGCCACCCCCGGTGGCGACGGTGAACCCGGCGCGGGCCAGACTGCGCCCCAGATGGGCTGCGTCGCGGAAACCCGGGGTGCCGCGTTCGGCCGCGTGTCCGCCCATCACCCCGACCACCCCGCGACCGGGGATCCGCGCCTGCGCATCGCCGTCGTGCTCCGGTGCCAGCAGCGACTCCAGGGCCGCGCCGATCGCATGGTCGTGCAACGTGGTGGCCAGGGCCCTGTTCAGACCGTCTCGATCGGCGCCCCGGTGGCGGCTCCAGGCGTAGATGCGTGCGTCGGGGGTGTCCTCGTAGGCGTTGTCGCCAAGTCCCGCGTAGAGGTCCTGCGCCGTGTAGAGTCCGCCACGGTAGGGATCGAACGGCAGCCCGGGCAGGTCGGGGAAGATCAGTGCACCGCGGCCCCGCAGGACGGGGACGGATCCGGCCGGCAGGTCGCAACCGAGGAAGACGGCGCCGGAGATGTCGGCACGTTCCAGGGCTCGTCCACGATCACGTAGATCCAATGACTGGCAGTGCCATCCGGACATCGGCACACCGCTGGTTTTCGTGCGGGCATCGAACTCGGCGACCGTGTCGATATCCAGCTCACGGGGCGGTGTCTGCATCGCCGGGGAGGAGTTCATGAGCACACCCTACGGCGGAACCGGGCGACCGGGCATCCTGGTTCGTCGACAGGGGCCGCGACGTGAAACGATAGGAGGATGGCAGAATCCGATTTTCCCCTCGTTGACGCCCGCGAAATCCTCCGGGTGGTCGGTGGCGCGGCGTTCACCCGCGGGAAGGGGTACGCCAACGCGGAGCACGTCCTGGGCCTGGAGTTCACCGCCGGCGATCCCCGGCTTTCCGCCCGGGTGGTCGGCACCGAGGACGAGCCCTACACCACCTCGGTGGCGCTCGTGGATCGCAAGGGCGCCTGGGCGGTCGGCGAAACCCGGTGCAGTTGCCCTGTGGGGACCCATTGCAAGCACGCTGCTGCGCTGCTGATCTATTCGAACACCCTGCACCTGCGCGCCCAACGCGTGTTCTTCGAGAACACCGCCGCCCCGGTCAGGGTCCCCGCCTGGCAGGACACGCTGAATTCACTGATCAGCGCCGGCAGCCGCAGTGGCTCCACCCCGGCCCGGGCCGGTGCCCGCACCCGTGGTGGATCCGAGCGCAACCATCTCCAGCCCCTGGCACTGCAGTTCGAACTCCAGGACACCACCCAGGTCGCCCACCGGCAGTGGGCTCCCGGCTCCGGGGTCGGGCACCAGAACAATTCCGGACATCGTTGGCGCCTGGGCGTCCGCCCCATGGTCCGTTCCGGCAACGGGCGCTGGATCCGTGGCAACCTGCGATGGAACACCATCAGCTTCAAGACCTACGGGCTGAACCTGGACGAGGAGCAGCACCGCTGGTTCTGCCAGTTCGTCCCGCTATACCGCGCCAACGGCCAGCTCTATTTCGGCGAGGACAACGACTGGCTCTACCTGGACGAGTTCTCCTCACCGCTACTCTGGTCGTTGCTGCGCGAAACCGAAGCCCTGGGGATCCGGCTCATCGGACCGCGGTCCGCCACCACCATCCGGCTGGCCGGCAGTGCCTCCGTTTCCCTCACGGCAGGACACCAGGGGAACGACGACGGCGCGTTGGGCCTGGCGCCCATGCTCAGTCTCGACGGGGAGGAACTGGAGCTGTCCCCCGAGACCCCCGTCGGGGCCATCGGCAACCACGGCGTCTACGCCGCGCGTGAAGACGCCGAGCTGATCGTCCTGGCCCCCACGGCCCGGAGGCTCGATGCCGCCGAGGTGGCCCTGTTGCACCAGCCGGAAACCGTCGTCGTCCCCGCCGACGACGTCGATGACTTCCTGGCCTCGGTCTACCCACGACTGGGACGCCGACTGTCCATCACCGCTGCCGACGACTCGATCGAACTCCCGGGGATCCTGCCGCCCAAACTCATCCTCGATGTCACCTACCCCGGCGGGGACGCCGCGGAACTGGCCTGGGACTTCGACTACGGGCACGGCCCCGTGGACGCCGACCTGCGCGACGTCGAGGCCGAATCCGCGCTCGAGGAAGCCGCCCTGCGGGCCGTGGAGGACTCCCCCACCCTGGCCGGACGCGCCCTGGTCCCCCGCACCCTGCGCGGATTGGACACCGTGGACTTCGTCCGCCGGTCGCTCCCGCTGCTGGAGCAGGTCGAAGGCCTCGAAGTCCATGTCACCGGCCAACCTCCGGCCTACCGTGAGCTGACGGAGTCCCCCGAACTGACCGTCACCACCGTCGAATCGGAGAAACGGGATTGGTTCGACCTCGGCCTGGTCGTGGCCGTCGGGGAGCACCGCATTCCGTTCGCCGATGTCCTGCGGGCCCTCTCCCGCGGTCAGAGCCGCATGCTCATGCCCGATAAGACCTACTTCTCCCTCGAACACCAGCTCTTCGATAAGCTGCGCGAACTCGTGGCCGAGGCCGGGACCCTGAACGACAGGAACTCCGACCTGCAGATCACCCGCTACCAGGCCTCCCTGTGGGAGGAACTCGAGGAGCTCGCCACCGTCACCGAGGGCCCCGACTCCTGGTACGCAGGGGTCAACTCGCTGTTGGACGTCGCCGACTCCGATCCCCCGGCGCTGCCCACCGGGCTCAAGGCGACGTTCCGCCCGTACCAGCGTGAGGGCTTCGAATGGCTGGCCATGCTCTGGCGCAATAATCTCGGCGGCGTCCTGGCCGATGACATGGGCCTGGGCAAGACCGTGCAGGCCCTCGCGTTGATCCTGCACGCCAAGGACCAATGGGCTTCAGCCACCGACGCCACCGGCGACCCGGCCGGCGCCGGGCGCGATCTCGAAGGGGCCACCGAGGCACCGGCGTCGTCCTCCACCCGGGTCCCCGGTCCGTTCCTGGTCGTCGCCCCGACCTCGGTGGTGGCCAACTGGTCGGATGAGGCCAAGCGCTTCGCACCCGATCTGCGGGTGGCTTCCATCTCCGACACCCAGGGTCGGGCTGCCCGCCCCCTGGCTGCCATCGCTGCGGAGAACGACGTCGTGGTCACCTCCTATACGCTCTTCCGCCTCGACGCCGAGGCCTACCAGGCCCAGACGTGGGCCGGGCTGATCCTGGACGAGGCCCAGTTCGTGAAGAACAAGGCCACCAAGGCCCACCATGCGGCCCGCGACCTCGACGCCGCCTTCAAACTGGCCATCACCGGTACCCCGATGGAAAACAACCTGATGGAACTGTGGTCGATCTTCGCGATCGTCTCCCCCGGACTGTTCCCTTCGGCGCTGCGCTACGCGGAGAACTACCAGCGCCCCATCGAGAAGCAGGGCCTGGATGAGCCGTTGGCCCGGTTGCGCCGCCGGATCCGCCCGTTCATGCTCCGGCGCACCAAGAACGCCGTGGCCACCGACCTGCCACCGAAGCAGGAGCAGGTCCTCAATGTCGAGCTGGCGCCGAAGCACCGGAAGATCTACGACACCCACCTGCAGCGCGAACGGCAGAAGATCCTGCGTCTGGTCGAGGACATGGATAAGAACCGGTTCACCATCTTCCAGTCCCTGACGTTGCTGCGCATGCTTTCGCTGGACGCCTCCCTGGTGGATCCCGAGTACGAAGGCGTTCCCTCGGCCAAGCTCGATGTGCTCTTCGAGCAACTGGCCGACGTACTCGCCGAGGGCCACCGCGCCCTGGTCTTCAGCCAGTTCACGTCGTTCCTGAAGAAGGCCGCGTCCCGACTCGACGACGAGGGCGTCGAGTACGCCTATCTCGACGGGTCCACGCGCCGGCGTTCCGAAGTCATCGACGCGTTCAAGTCAGGTCGGGCCCCGGTGTTCCTGATCTCCTTGAAGGCCGGCGGGTTCGGGCTGAACCTCACCGAAGCCGACTACTGCTTCCTGCTGGACCCCTGGTGGAACCCTGCCGCCGAATCCCAGGCCGTCGACCGCGTGCACCGCATCGGGCAGACCCGCAATGTCATGGTCTACCGGATGGTCGCCAAGGACACGATCGAGGAGAAGGTCGTGGCCTTGCAGGACGCCAAACGGCAGTTGATCTCCTCGGTCATGGATGCCGGAGAGGGTTTCGGCTCGGCGATGACGGCCCAGGACATCAGGGACCTGCTGATCGAGTAGGCTCCAACCCCGGGAGACCCCACCGGGGAGGCAGGCGGGGACTGGAAGTACCTCGAAGGCGTAGCCTGCTCCGGTGCCGGCGACGACGGCCCTCAACAAGGACGGCCCGGCAGCGAATGCTCCTCGGATCCGACGATGCTCCGTGACCTCGACTGATGCCTCGCTCATGTTGCTTCGTGTTGCCGCGGATGAACGACGACGGCGCGTGCCTGCAAAGTGTCGGATCCCCTGGCTAGGCTGATACCAGCTTCACGAGATATGGCCCCGTCTGCCGCTCCCCGAGTGAACGGCTGGCGGACAGCTCCGACTGGCCATGCACCAACCCCACTGCGACCGGCAGCCATGCCGCGAACGGATTGTTCGGCGGGTGGTTCGGATGACGAAGCGGCCCCCGGTAGCCGCCAGGGGCAAGGACGATCCGAAAGGCGGACCATGCCGGCCTTATTGCACCACCATTCCCACGACCCCGCCCCGACCCGGGGTGCCCCGCGCTTCACCGGGGACTGGGTCGACGCCGTCGTCGTTCTCGGAAACGGGACGGTCCGCATCGATACCCGCGATCGCGGATACATCCTCATCAGCGACGACTTCTCCAGCCTCAGGGATGCCCTCTGGCCGCCACGGGAGGCGATCCCCGCTGGTGGAGGCGGTAGGCGGCGCACCGGCGTCCAGTTCAACGAACAGCTCAAGGTGCTGCTGGTCCCGGGCGGCCATGAACGGGCGGGCCGGTCCTTCTTCCCCCTGCATCCGGCACCGTCGGCCACCCAGCCCTGAGCCCGGAACCGGGCGTCAGACGATCAGGGCACGGAAGGAGGTCGCTTTACGGGGTGAGCATGACCTTGATCGACCGGCGTTCGTCCATGGCCCGGTAGGCTTCAGCCGCTTCCTCCAACGGCATCACCGCGTCAAAGACCAGCCCGGGATTGATGGCGCCGGAGATGACATCCGCGAGGAGTTCGGGGATGTAGTTCCGGGTGGAGGCGGCGCCCCCGGCCACGGTGATGTTCTTGGAGAAGAGCACCCCGATGGGCAGTTCGGCGCCTCCTGCCGGGACACCCACGAATCCCAGGGCACCGCCGGCCCGCGTGCAGCGCAACGCCTGGTCCATCGATTCAGCGGTTCCGACGCATTCCAGGACCGAATCAGCCAGGACGCCGCCGAGTAGTTCGGAGACCTTCGCCGCGGCGTCCTTGCCGCGTTCGGCCACGATGTCGGTGGCCCCGAGCGCGCGGGCCACGTCCGCACGGTCTGCATGCCGGGACATGGCAATGATCCGGGTGGCACCGAGCCTTCGGGCTGCCAGGACGCCGCTGAGCCCGACGGCGCCATCACCGACGACGACCACCGTGCGCCCGGGACCCACCTGGGCACCGACGGCAGCATGGTGGCCGGTGCCCATGACGTCGGCGAGGGACAGCAGCGACTTGAGCAGGTCTTCATCGGGTTCGCTGACGCCGGGGACGACGACGAGCGTGCCGTCCGCGTTGGGCACCCGCACGGCCTCCCCCTGGCCGCCGTCGACCTCGAGACCCTGCTCATCCTTCGCACCCCAGATCGCCCGGTGGGCGCAAGCCACCTGGACGCCGTTGCGGCAATCGCTGCACTGCCCACAGCTATTGGCCCAGGGGGCGATGACGAAGTCTCCGACGGCCAGGGTCGAGACGGCGGAACCCACCCCGGTCACGGTGCCGACGAACTCGTGACCGATCGGATGCGGCTCCGTCGTCTCGCGCACCCCACGGTAGGGCCAGAGGTCGGAACCGCAAACACAGGCGGCGGCGACCTGGACGATGGTGTCGGTGGGATGCCGAAGGACCGGATCCGGCCGGTCCTCGACGCGGATGTCGTGGGCTGCATGGATCATGGTGGCGCGCATGCGGATTACTCCTGGGTGTCTGGATGGTGACGGTCTGCCTCCAGCCTAGAACGATCCGTCTTGCCGCGGGACCCACGGGCTGACAGGCTTCGACCATGACGACACTGCACGACCTGCTGGCCTCCGTGGGATCACTGGCCGGAACCCCCGCCCCGTTCACCCCGGAGAACGCCCCCGGCCATCCGCGGGACCTCTTCGCCGACTGGTTCGGGGCAGCCATCGCCGCCAGGGTCACCGAGCCACATGCGATGACCCTGTCCACCGTCGATGCCGAGGGGCTCCCCGATGCCCGGGTGCTGATCCTCAAGGAGGTGACCGAGGACGGCGCCTGGACCTTCGCCGGATCCATGGACAGCACCAAGGGCGTCCAGCTCGGTGCGCGTCCCGTCGCGGCGCTGACCTTCCATTGGAAGGAGCAGATCCGCAGTATCCGGCTGCGTGGCACCGTGGCCCCTGCTCCTGGCGTTGCAGCACGCCGGGACTTCCTCGCTCGCGGCCTGGCGGCCCGGACCGTGGCGTTGAGCGCCCGGCAGAGCCGTCCCCTCAGCGATCCTGCAGGTTTCGCCGGGTCCCTGTCCACCGCCCGGCAGCAGCTGGAACAGGAGCCCGGGACGGTGCCGGATTCGTGGACCGTCTGGCAGTTGCTACCCGATTTCGTGGAATTCTGGCAGGGGCAGACGGATCGCAACCACCTGCGGCTGCAATATGTGCGTTCGGCCTCCGGCTGGGAACGCCACCGCCTCCAGCCCTGAACCACAAGCCCCCTCCCGGGAACTGGCACGGCAGCCGGGCTGCGAGCAGACATGACAACGGCGACCGCCGACTTCATGGAAGAAGCCGGCGACCGCCGTCGTCGTACATGCCCTGGGTGGGCCTGGGGATTGCCTAGAGGTTGGAGGCCTCGGCCTGCTCCGGGTAGATCTTGCGCAGCAGGGACGCAGTCTCCGACGGCGTCTTGCCGACCTGGACTCCTGCGGCCTCGAGGGCTTCCTTCTTGGCCTGCGCGGTGCCCGAGGAGCCGGAGACGATGGCGCCTGCGTGGCCCATGGTCTTGCCCTCCGGTGCGGTGAAGCCGGCCACGTATCCGACGACCGGCTTGGTGACGTTCGCCTTGATGTACTCGGCAGCACGCTCCTCGGCGTCGCCGCCGATTTCGCCGATCATGACGATCGCCTTGGTCTCCGGGTCGGCCTCGAAGGCTGCCAGGGCATCAATGTGGGTGGTGCCGATGACCGGGTCGCCGCCGATGCCGATGGCACTGGAGAAGCCCAGATCGCGCAGCTCGTACATCATCTGGTAGGTCAGGGTGCCGGACTTGGAGACCAGGCCCACACCGCCCTTGCCGGTGATGTTCGCCGGGGTGATCCCGACCAGTGCTTCGCCCGGGGTGATGATGCCAGGGCAGTTGGGGCCGATGATGCGGGTGACCTGGTTGCCGTTGGCGTCGACCTTGGACTGGGCCAGTGCCCAGAACTCGGCGGCATCCTGAACCGGTACCCCTTCGGTGATGACCACGACCAGGCCGATGCCTGCCTCGATGGCCTCCACGACGGCGTCCTTGGTGAACTTCGGCGGAACGAAGACGATCGATACGTCGGCTCCGGTGGCGTCGATGGCTTCGGCGACGGCGCCATAGACCGGCAGGCTGACATCACCGTGCGTCACGGTGGTGCCGGCCTTGCGGGCGTTCACGCCGCCGACGACCTGGGTACCGGCCGCGAGCATGCGGGCGGTGTGCTTGGAGCCTTCGCCGCCGGTGATGCCCTGGACGATGACCTTGGAATCCTTGTTGATGAAGATAGACATATTTTCTTTCCCCTGATCCTTAGGCGTTCGCCAGTTCGGCGGCCTTGTCGGCGCCTTCGTCCATGGTGGTGGCCAGTGTCACGAGCGGGTTGTTGGCCTCGGCCAGGATCTTGCGTCCCTCTTCGACGTTGTTGCCGTCCAGGCGGACGACGAGCGGCTTGGTGGCCTTGTCGCCCAGCATTTCCAAGGCCTTCACGATGCCATTGGCCACTGCGTCACAAGCGGTGATGCCGCCGAAGACGTTGACGAACACGGACTTGACCTGTTCGTCGTTGAGGATGACGTCCAGTCCGGCGGCCATGACCTCGGCCGAGGCGCCACCGCCGATGTCCAGGAAGTTGGCGGGCTTGACGTTGGCGTGCTTCTCGCCGGCGTAGGCGACGACGTCCAGCGTGGACATGACCAGTCCTGCGCCGTTGCCGATGATGCCGACCTGGCCATCGAGCTTCACGTAGTTCAGGCCTGCTGCCTTGGCCTTGGCTTCGAGCGGGTCTGCTGCACCCTTGTCCTCGAGTGCCTCGTGTTCCGGGTGACGGACCTCGGAAGCATTGTCATCCAGGGTGACCTTGCCGTCCAGGGCGATGATGTCGCCGGCTCCGGTGCGGACCAACGGGTTGACCTCGACCAGGGTGGCGTCTTCCTTGACGAAGACGTCCCAGAGCTTCAGGATCGCTGCGGCGACGTCGGCGCGCAGTTCGGGGGCGAAGCCTGCTTCGGCGACGATTTCGTCGGCCTTGGCGGCATCGATGCCGACGGAGGGGTCGATGGCGACCCGGGCCAAGGCGTCGGGACGCTCCACGGCCAGGACCTCGATCTCCACGCCGCCTTCGACGGAGCACATGGCCAGGTAGTTTCGGTTGGCCCGGTCCAGCAGCACGGAGAAGTAGAACTCCTCGGCGATGTCGGCGCCCTGGGCGATCATGACCTGATTGACGGTGTGGCCCTTGATGTCCATCCCGAGGATGGCGGAAGCGTATTCGAACGCCTCGTCGGCGGTCTTGGCGACCTTGACGCCGCCGGCCTTGCCGCGGCCTCCGACCTTGACCTGGGCTTTGACCACTACGACGCCGCCGATTTTCTCAGCGGCAGCCTTGGCTTCTTCAGGGGTGTACGCCACGATGCCGGCAAGCACGGGGACACCGTGCTGCTCGAACAGATCGCGCGCCTGGTATTCATACAGGTCCACGGGTGTGTCCTTCTACGTCGAAGTCGTTTCTGACTCGGAGCGTCGGCACATGTTGGCCCGATGGCTCCACAGGGAACTTTAGCCCCTAGGCGGATGATGCCTTGCCTAGGGTATCGCTTTCGTGAGAAAGAGCACAGTTCTACGTCCCGTAGATAAACATCGTTGACTTTCCGGGGTTTTCGCGGTGGGGGCCGGTATTCCGGGCTTCGGTAGTTTGGGTACCATGCCCTCTCCCTCCCCACCTGTGGCCACCCGCGCCGCCTACGATCTGGTCGCCGGGGACTATGCCCGGCTCCTGCCCGATACCAGCGTCGAGGCAGCCGCGGACCTCGACGTCATCCGCAGGTTCAGCGCCGCGGTGCCCGACGACGGCCCGATCCTGGATACCTGATGCGGCACCGGGCGCATGGTCGGGCATCTACAAGGACTCGGATACCACCACCTCGCCGGGGTCGACCTCTCGCCGGGGATGATCGCCCAGGCCAGAAACGGCCGGGGGCCTCGTTCACCGTCGCGGATTTGGCGGGATTGCCGTATCCGGAGAACAGTTTCGACGGCATCCTGGCCCGGTATTCGATCATCCACACGGCGCCGGAGGATCTCGGGGCCATGTTCGGGCAGTTCCACCACGTCCTGCGTCCCGGCGGGTCGCTGCTGCTCGGCTTCCAGGCAGGTTCCGGCGCCCGGGATATCCGGCGGGCCTACGGCCACGACGTGGAGATGACAGCCCATCTGCACGACCCCGCCGATCTGGTGACGCGGTTGGGCGCCCTGGGGTTCGTGACCGACGAGGACCTGCAGCGGGCACCCCGCGACCATGAATCCTCACCGCAGGGCTTCCTGCGGGCCC
>RCNJ01000366.1_pt1 | contig 19164 bp, 21 predicted proteins | sample 2041171 | NCBI WGS metagenome assembly RCNJ01 (sample SAMN09708213, study PRJNA481090) | feces metagenome | biome: feces | host: Pygoscelis adeliae | place: Antarctica: Rookery Lake | collected 2010-03-01 | reverse complement strand
TTAACGCCAGGTCAACAAGTTATTAAAATCGTTCAAGAAGAATTATCAACATTAATGGGTGGCGCACAAAGTAAAATAGCAGTGAGTGATCGTCCGCCGACAGTTATTATGATGGTCGGTTTACAAGGTGCGGGTAAAACAACGACAACAGGTAAATTAGCAAATTTATTAAGAAAACAACATAATCGTAAACCTCTACTCGTTGCTGGTGATGTTTATCGTCCAGCTGCTATTCAGCAACTGCAAACACTAGGTGAACAATTAGATATGCCAGTTTTTGAACAAGGCACAGAAGCGAATCCGGTTGATATAGCTAAAGATTCAATTGAATATGCAAAAGAACATCATCATGATTATGTTTTGATTGATACGGCAGGACGTCTTCATGTTGATGATGACTTAATGAATGAGTTAGGTGATATTAAAGAAGCTTTAAATCCTGAAGAGATTTTTCTAGTCGTTGATTCAATGACTGGTCAAGATGCTGTTAATGTTGCAGAATCATTTAATGAAAAATTAGACGTCTCTGGTGTTGTGTTAACTAAATTAGATGGTGATACACGAGGTGGGGCAGCATTATCAATCCGAACAGTTACTGAAAAACCAATTAAATTTATTGGTGTTGGTGAAAGATTAGATGAACTTGAAGAATTCCATCCTGATAGAATGGCTTCACGTATTTTAGGTATGGGTGATGTTCTTAGTCTAATTGAAAAAGCAGAGACTAATATAGATGAAAAGCAAGCAAAAGAAATGCAAGAAAAGATGCGTACTGCATCGTTTACTTTTGATGATTTTTTAGAGCAAATGAGTCAAGTCAAAGAGATGGGACCTTTAGATGAATTGATTGGAATGATTCCTGGAGCGAATAAAATGAAGGGAATGAAGAACGCTCAAATTGATGACCAACAAATCGTGCAAATTGAAGCGATCATTCAATCGATGACTAAAAAAGAAAGACAAGAACCCGCATTAATGAACGCAAGTCGTAAGAAACGAATTGCTAGAGGTTCTGGTACGACAGTTTCACAAGTTAATAGGTTATTAAAACAATTTAATGATATGCAAAAAATGATGAAACAAATGATGAATTCACAAAAAGGTAAAAAAGGAAAAGGGATGAACCTTCCTTTTATGTAGGTTAGGGGAGTATAGTTGAATATTTATATTTTTGTTGTAGCTGCAGTTGTATCTATTTTTTCAGTATATTATGTTCTTAAACGTTTATTAAAAGATGTTATAGAAAATAAAGTACCTTTTGAAAAAACACAGAAAAAATTCTTATTAGGTATGTTTTTGAGTAAGATAGTCCCTTTAATACTTCTTATTTTTGGAATTATTAAAATGACGTATAAAGAAATAAGTGAGCTTTATATTCCTATAGCTATTATATTAATTGCAGCTATAATTGGACTTGTTTTAATTGAAAAAGTAAAAAAAGATAATAAAAGTGAACCAACTAAAGTTTATATAAATTATTTAATTACCTTTACACGACCACTCATGTTGACTTTGCCCATTATGGCTGTAGCTTTTATATGCTTAATGACTTTTAAATAAAAGGTTGTAAGGTATAAACACTTTACAGCAACTGAAAAAAATGTTATTATTTTATTTGGAATGAAAAAATGATTCGGAGGTGTTTTATATGTCAGTTAAAATTCGTTTAAAACGTGTTGGAGCAAAAAAGACTCCATTTTACCGTGTAGTAGTTGCAGATTCACGCGCACCACGCGATGGTCGTTCAATCGAGCAAATTGGAACATTCAATCCTTTAGCTAATCCATCAGTTGTTAAAATTGATGAAGAAAAAGCATTAGATTGGATGAGCAAAGGTGCTCAGCCGAGTGATACTGTCCGCACTATGTTCTCAGAACAGGGAATTATGCAGAAGTTTCATGATGCTAAAAACCAAAAGTAAAGTAGTGTGATAAGATGGAACAATTAATTGAATCTGTTGTTACACCACTTGTTGATTTTCCAGAAGATATCGTTGTTAAAATGAAAGAAGAAGATAAAAAGCTAGTTTATCATCTAACTGTAAATGAACAAGATGTTGGGAAAATCATCGGAAAAAATGGACGAATCGCTAAAGCAATTCGGACAATTGTATATGCAGCGAAATCGGATACGAATAAGCGCATATATTTAGATATTATGTAAAAAAGAGGAAAAGGGGACCCTTTTCCTCTTTCTTGTATATATTAATCTTCTACTATTATACTCCGCGATAATTACTTCGACTTAACTTATAATGTGTTACTTTTATTTTATAATACTAGAAAGTGAGGATCTAATTAGTTATGAAAGTGATTAAAAAAATTCTCATTAAACAAGTTATTACTGAAAATAGTAAGATAAAGTTAGAAAGTAAATTTAAACAAGAAAAAAATGATTTAGATTTAGAATGTAGGCAACTTATTTTTGAAAAAAAGAAATTACAAAAAGAAAAAAAGAATGCGACACATAAAATTGAACAGCGTTTTCAAATAGAAATCGATAATAGAAAAAGAAAAATTAATCAAATTGACTTTAAGTTAGAACAATTACACCAACTTCCTTTGGGAAGTGAAATACTTGAAAATAAAATGGATTCTCTTGTAGAAGTTAAAACCGGTATGAATTGGGCGAGTTTTCAGAATGAAACAGCAATTATTATAAAAGATGATTTGGTAATACGAATCGATAATGAATAAGGTGATATAAATGTTAATCATAGGAAAAATAATTAATACACATGGTATAGATGGTGAGCTTAAAATAATTGAGCAAACAGACTTTCCAGAGAGATTTTCAGTTGGAAATACAATTTATTTAATTGACTCTAAAGAAGAAGCAGTTCCAGTAGAAATTGAAAGTTATAGACAAATGAATAAGTTTGGTCTCTTAAAAATCAAAGGATATAACGATATAGCAACTGCTGAGTCTCTCAAAGGAATAGAATTAAAAATAAAGAAAGAACAAGTCGGTGAGCTCGATAAAGGAGAATATTATTATTTCGAAATTATTGGTTGTGAAGTATATACAACAGCAGGGGAATTGATCGGAACAGTAGATTCAGTCATGTCACCCGGAGCAAATGATGTATGGGTTGTTAAAGATAATAAAAACAATGAATATTTAATTCCTTTTATTCCTCCAGTAGTTAAATCTGTAGATATAAAAAACAAACGGATTGAAATAGAAGTAATGGAAGGATTATTAGACTAATGCATATTGATATATTAACATTATTTCCAGAAATGTTTGAAGGTGTATTTAATCATTCGATTATGAAGAGAGCCCAAGAAAAAGATCAATTTACTTATGATATAACGGATTTTAGAAATTATACAGAAAATAAACATCAAAAAGTTGATGATTATCCTTATGGTGGTGGAGCAGGTATGGTATTAACCCCACAACCTATCTTTGATGCTATTGAAGATATCCAAACTAAAAGAGACTCTCAGCCAAAAATTATTTTAATGTGTCCCCAAGGAGAAACGTTTACTCAAAAAAAGGCAGAAGAGTTAGCAAAAGAAGAGCATTTAATTTTTATTTCTGGTCATTACGAAGGTTATGATGAAAGAATTCGTGAACACTTAGTTACTGATGAAATCTCAATCGGAGATTATATTTTGACAGGTGGCGAATTAGGGGCGATGGTTGTAAGTGACAGTGTAGTAAGATTACTGCCAGATGTTTTAGGCAATGTTGAATCAGCAAAAGAAGATTCGTTTTCTACTGGTCTCTTAGAACATCCACATTATACTCGTCCTGCAAATTATAAAGAATTAACTGTTCCTGACGTACTACTCTCAGGAAATCATGCATTAATTGAAAGATGGCGAAAGAAAGAATCGTTAAAACGAACATTAAACAGACGTCCTGATCTATTAGATCAATATGAATTATCAAAAAAGGAAATTGAACTTTTAAAGGAAATTAAAAGTGAAGAAAAGAATTGAATTAGTTAATTGATTATGTTATATTTGTTAATGTGCTTAATTTATAAGCATCGAATAAACGGTGTTCCGCTATCAAGTTAAGTGTGGTAAGAACATTAGTTAAAGGGAGTGAAGTTATATGCAAAATTTAATTGCTAGTGTTACAAAAGATCAGTTACGTACAGATCACCCAGAATTCCGTCCAGGAGATACAGTTAGTATCGATGTTAAGGTTGTTGAGGGTGAAAGAGAACGTATCCAGGTTTTCGAAGGTGTTGTCATTAGACGCCAAAATGGTGGGATTCATGAGACATTTACAGTTCGTAAAATTTCTTATGGTGTAGGAGTAGAACGTACTTTCCCATTACATTCTCCACGCGTTGATTCGATTAAAGTAATTAGACGCGGTAAAGTTCGTCGTGCTAGATTATATTACCTACGTGATTTACGTGGTAAAGCAGCAAGAATTAAAGAGCGTCGTTAATTAATATAAAAATCTCAGTAGCTATTTGATATGCTATTGAGATTTTTTATTTATAAATAAAAAACTACTATATGAATCTTTTTATGAAACTACTGCTTAAAAATGTTTTAAAATCACATTTTGTGGGAAAACATAGATTAAGTAAAATGATAATCATAGGAGGCATATTCATGAAACCAAAAGTTATTGAATTTCACGATGATACTGAATTAATGAAAGAAGTAAAAAACTTAACTTCAAAAGGCATAAGCAAAGAAAATCTTTATGTTATGTCACATGATAGTGATCGAGACACAAAAGTTGCTGACAGTGTAGATGCTTCAACAGTTGGTATGAAAGAAGAAGGCTTAGATACTTTTGTTAAGAATATCTTTAGAAAAAAAGGTGACGAATTAAGGGCGCAGTTTGAAAAATTAGGATTTGATCATACTGAAGCTAAAGTATTAGAAAGTAAATTAGATGAAGGTAAGATATTGCTATTACACTTGGAATAAAATATAAATTCAGGCCAAACTCTTTAAGAGTTTGGCCTTTTTAAATAAAAACATTTAATAATGGAAAAATCCACCTACCTAGCTTACAATAGGAAGGTAAGCTATTTTATTTGGGGGGAAACCATGGTTAAGAAAAGAAATGAATTATTTGATTGGGTTAAAGCAATCATTATCGCGTTAGTTATTGCATTTGTCGTACGGGCATTTATAATTTCACCGATTATAGTAGACGGTCCCTCCATGGAACCAACTTTGTATGACAAGGATCAAATGATTGTAAATAAATTTAACTATCATTTTAATGATCCAAATAGATTTGATATTGTTATTTTTCATGCGACTGAAGAAAAAGATTATATCAAACGTGTAATAGGTCTACCAGGCGAGCATGTAGAAGTTAAAAATAATGAACTTTATATCAATAAAGCTGAAGAAGAAGAGTATTTCTTAAATTCGAGTAAAGAATCTATTAAGACAGCAGATTTTAAATTAGAATCACTTCCTGGTGAATATGAAGAAATTCCAGAGAATCAGGTACTTGTTTTAGGAGATAATCGAAATAATTCTACTGATAGCAGAATTATTGGTTTAGTTGAGATGGATGAAATTGTAGGGAAAGCTAGTTTCATTTATTGGCCATTTGAACGGGTACAGTTTGTGAAATAATAGAAGGACGTGAACAACAATGATTCAATGGTTTCCAGGTCATATGGCGAAAGCTAGAAGACAAATAGAAGAAAAATTAAATTTAGTCGATGTTGTCGTTGAGATAGTAGACGCAAGAACACCTAAATCATCACAAAATCCTATGCTTCAAGAAGTGATTAAAAATAAAGAAAAAGTAATTGTTTTAATGAAACGTGACTTAGCTGATGAAAATAGAACTCTAAATTGGTTAGATACTTTAAACGATGATCATACAAAAACTGTTGCTGTTGCAGCCAATAGTCAAAATGATATTAGTAAAGTTATCCAATTAATTGAGTCAGTTGGTTTAGAAGCTCAAAAGCGAATGACAGATAAAGGGGTTAATAGAAGACCGGTAAGAGCAATGATGATTGGGATACCAAATGTCGGTAAATCCACGTTAATTAATCGGTTTGTAAATCGAAAAATTGCTAAGATTGGTGATCGTCCAGGTATTACAAAGCATCAACAATGGATTAAGATTAATAAAAACTTTGAACTTTTAGACACGCCAGGAATTTTATGGCCTAAGTTTGATGATCCAGATGATGGAAAACGACTTGCTATAATCGGAACTATTAAAGATAATTTAATTCCAGGACAAGATGTCACTGCTTTTTTATTAAGTTATTTATTTGAATTCTATCCTGAAAGTATCAAAGAACGTTATGGCTTAGAAGAAGTTGAAGACATGTGGGACGTATTTGTAACGATTGGAAAAAAACGTGGTGCTTTAGAGAGTGGCGGACATGTAAATTTTGATAAAGTTTCTCAAATTGTCTTAAGAGATTTTAGAACAGGTAAATTAGGACGTGTATCGTTAGAATAAAAGAATATGATAATCATATTCTTTTTTAGGGTGGTATCAATGAACAATAAAACAATAAAACAAATTAATGAGTTATATCTAGAAAATGAACTAAGTCCAGACATAATTAAATCTTTAAGATCTGATTCGCGACAAGGTGTTAAAAACATTATAAAAAAACATGATAACAAACTTGAAAAAGAAAAAGCAATTAAAAAAGAATTTGAAAAACTTAAAGATTTTGATGATAATTATAAAGGATCTCATGTTAGATTAATTGCCGGCATTGATGAAGCTGGACGAGGTCCACTTGCTGGACCAGTTGTTGCTGCGGCAGTAATTTTACCTGGAAATTTTAAATTATATGGTTTAACTGATTCTAAACAAATCTCTGAAAAAAACAGAAATATTTTTTATGATTACATAATTGAAAATGCGATTAGTTATCATGTTGAAATTATCGATGAAATAACAATTGATCGAGTGAATATTTATCAAGCGACGATATTAGCAATGAAAGGTGCATATAGACATTTAGAAATTCAACCAGACTCTTTATTAATCGATGCTGTTGAGTTAGAAGTTCAAGATGTACCATATCACCCAATTATAAAGGGTGATGCTAAAAGTTTATCAATTGCAGCTGCAAGTATATTAGCGAAAGTTACACGAGATAGAATCATGACTGAATATGATGAGACTTATCCAGAATATAAATTCAGTAAACATATGGGTTATGGGACAAAAGATCATTTATTAGCTATAGAAATATATGGTATCAGTCCTATTCATAGAAAGTCTTTTTCACCTATAAAAGAAATAATAAAAAGTGATTATTAAACTTCAAAGTAATAACTAATTTTAATATGTTTAGATTAGTTTTAGTTATTCTTTGTGTAATTCGTTAAAGTTTACTACAATGATTATATGCTCAAATTTGATTGGAGGACAAAGAATGAATATTCACGAGTATCAAAGTAAAAATATCTTAAGAGATTATGGTGTTAATGTCCCTAATGGACATGTTGCTTATTCTATTGATGAAGCTGTAGAGTACGCTAAAAGAATTAATTCAGGTGTAACAGTTGTAAAAGCTCAAATTCACGCAGGTGGACGAGGTAAAGCTGGTGGGGTTAAAATTGCGAAAGATTTAACTGAAGTTAGAGAATACGCAAAAGAAATTTTGGGTAAAGTCTTAGTAACACCTCAAACTGGTCCAGAAGGAACAGAAGTTAAGCGCTTACTAGTTGAAGAAGGCTGTGATATCGATAAAGAGTATTATATCGGTCTAGTCCTAGATAGAGCAAATTCAAGAATGGTCTTAATGGGGTCAGAAGAAGGCGGTATGGAAATAGAAGAAGTTGCTGCTGAAACTCCTGAAAAAATATTTAATGAAGAAATTGATCCAACAGTTGGTTTACAAGCTTTTCAAGCTAGAAGACTTGCATTTAATTTAAATATAGAAAAACAATATTTAGGAAAAGTTACTAAATTAATTATGAATTTATATAAAGCATTTGATGATAAAGATTGTATGACAGCTGAGATAAATCCATTAGTAACAACAAAAGATGGAGATGTAATGGCTCTAGATGCTAAAATGAACTTTGATGAAAACGCTCTACATCGTCAAAAAGAAATTGTAGAATTACGAGATTTAGCTGAAGAAAACGAAAACGAAATAGAAGCGTCAAAATTTGACTTAAGTTATATTCAGTTGGACGGAAATATTGGGTGTATGGTAAATGGAGCAGGACTTGCCATGTCAACAATGGATATTATAAAGTATCATGGAGGAAATCCAGCTAACTTCTTAGATGTTGGTGGAGATGCTACACCAGAGAAAGTTGCTGAAGCATTTAAAATAATTTTATCTGATGAAGGCGTTAAAGGTATCTTTGTGAACGTATTCGGTGGAATTATGAAATGTGATTATATTGCACAAGGGATTATTGAAGCAACGAAGCAATTTGATTTAGAAATTCCTTTAGTTGTTCGTTTAGAAGGAACGAATGTTGCCTTAGGTAAAAAAATGCTTGATGATTCTGGATTGAATATTACTGCAGCAAATTCAATGGCAGATGGTGCAAGTAAAATTGTTAAAATGGTAAAAGAAGTAGAAGTAAATAATTAATTAAATAAATACTTACTAATAGTCAGGAAGGAAGTACGATAAATGAGTATATACGTTGATGCAGATACAAAAGTAATTGTTCAAGGAATTACAGGATCGGCAGGGCTCGATCACACACGCGAGATGATCAAGTATGGAACGAAAATTGTCGGTGGTGTTACACCTGGTCGCGGTGGAGAAGAAGTTTTAGATGTACCAGTTTTCAATACAGTTGAAGATGCTGTTAAAGCTACAGGAGCAACTGTTACTATTATTTATGTACCTGCTGCTTTTGCGACAGATGCAATTATGGAAGCAACAGATGCTGGTGTAGATTTAGCTATTTGTATAACTGAACATATCCCAATTAAAGATATGATTGAAGTTAAAGAATTTATGAAAGACAAAAAAACAAGATTAATTGGTCCAAACTGTCCAGGAATTATTACTGCAGATGAGACTAAAATAGGTATTATGCCAGGATATATTCATAAAAAAGGTCATATTGGTGTTGTATCTAGATCAGGAACATTAACTTATGAAGCAGTTCATCAACTTTCTCAAGCTGGTTATGGTCAAACAACAGCAGTAGGAATTGGTGGAGATCCGGTAAATGGAACATCATTTATCGATGTTTTAAAGGAATTTAATGAAGATCCTGAAACATATGCAGTAGTTATGATTGGTGAAATTGGTGGAACTGCAGAAGAAGAAGCAGCAAACTGGATTAAAGAAAATATGAATAAACCAGTAGCAGGATTTATTGGGGGAGCAACAGCACCTCCAGGGAAAAGAATGGGACACGCAGGTGCGATTATTTCAGGCGGTGAAGGAACTGCTGCCGAAAAGAAACGCGTTATGACTGAAAGTGGTATTAAAGTAGCAGAATCTCCAGCTGAAATGGGAGAAGCAATGATTGAATTATTAAAAGAAAATAATATAGATGAAAAATGTAAAACACATTAATACTTGAAGAAGTGGGATATTCCTACTTCTTTATTTTTTAAAGGAGGAAGATTATGCGAAAATTTAGATTAAGATTAATTCATTTAACACGAATTAAATATTTAACAAGAAAACGTATTTCATATTTAATCACCTTAGATAACAGTTTGAAATTAATATATGTAAAGAAATCCTCAGAAATATCCACTTTATTAAATATAACCACAAAAAAAGCAAACTTCATTTATCAAAACCTTCATTCATTAGAATTAATTAATCAAATTAAATCAGATTCAGTTAATAGTTATATTATTACTTATTTTGATCCTCACTATCCTCAACAATTAAAAAGTATTCCAGATCCGCCTTATGTTATTTATGCCAAAGGAAATATAAATTTACTTAAAGAAACAAAGGCATTAAGTGTCATAGGTACGAGAACTCCCACAATAAATGGTAAATCAAAAGTAGATCACTTTGTAAAACCACTTGTTAATAATAATTGGTTAATCGTCAGTGGAATGGCTCGTGGAATTGACAGTTTTGCGCACCAATCGACTTTAAAGTTAAAAGGTAAAACGATTAGCGTTTTAGGTAGTGGGTTTAATCATATTTATCCAAAAGAAAACAAACGACTTTTTTATGAAATTAAAAGTAAGGGATTAGTGATCTCTGAATATCCCCCACATATAAAACCCCAGCGCTATCATTTCCCCGAAAGAAATCGAATCATAAGTGGGCTAACTAAAGGTACGATTGTTATAGAGTCAGGTGAGCCCAGTGGTACTTTAATAACTGTAGATCAAGCATTAGATCAAGGAAGAGAAGTTTATGTAGTGCCAGGAGAACTTTTTTTAAAGCAGACTTTAGGAAATAATAAGTTAATTCAACAAGGTGGAAAATTAGTATTAAATATAGATGATATTGAGGAAGATTTTACTAAACTTTAAATAATAGTGGATTTTTATCATTTGACAAAATCAGAAACTCTCCTTAATATGAATGAGATTTCAACTTTAGAAGATTAAAATTGCTAAAAGAGTGTAAGTAACCTCATTATAGGAGGAATTATAGATGACAAAAGAAACAAAAAAAGCACCAGTTAAAAAGAAACCTGGAGCAAAAAAGAAACGTAAACCAATAAAAAAAGATTTAGTTATTGTTGAGTCGCCAGCAAAAGCAAAAACAATTGAACGTTATTTAGGAAGAAAATATGTTGTAAGAGCATCAATGGGACATGTGCGTGATTTACCGCGAAGCCAAATGGGTGTTGATGTAGAAAATAATTATGATCCAAAATATATTACTATTCGAGGTAAAGGTGATGTATTAAAAGAATTAAGAAAAGAAGCAAAAAAAGCAAATAAAATTTATCTCGCAGCTGACCCTGACAGAGAGGGAGAGGCGATCGCATGGCATTTAGCTCACGCTTTACAAGTAGATGAAACAACAGAATGTCGCGTTGTTTTCAATGAAATTACAAAAGAAGCAATTAAAGAGTCGTTTAATAATCCACGCAAAATTGATTATGATTTGGTGGATGCTCAACAAGCTAGACGTATATTAGATCGTTTAGTAGGTTATAATATCAGTCCGTTACTTTGGGCTAAAATTAGAAAAGGGTTAAGTGCAGGACGTGTTCAATCAGTTGCTGTGAAAATGGTTATTGATAGAGAACGTGAAATTAAAGCATTCACTCCAGAAGAGTACTGGTCGATTGGAGCTAAGTTCTTTAAAGACTCAAAAAACTTTGCCGGTAAATTTTATGGTGTAGATAGTAAGAAAAAAGAATTGAAAAATCAAGCAGATGTAGATGAAATTTTAGAAAAGATAAAAGGTAAGGAATTTAATATTGATAAAGTTAATCGAAGAGAAAGAAAAAGAAATCCAGCTAAACCTTTCATAACATCTTCGTTGCAACAAGACGCAGCAAGATCGATTAATTTTAGAGCGAAAAAAACGATGATGATAGCTCAGCAATTATATGAAGGTATCGATTTAGGGAAAGCGGCTGGAGGAATTACTGGTTTAATTACTTATATGCGTACGGACTCAACACGTATATCTGATACAGCGATTACGGAAGCCAAAGGTCATATTGAAAAAGAATATGGCAAATCTTATCTTGGTTCGACTAAACAAGAAAAGCCAAAAGAAGGAGCACAAGATGCGCACGAGGCAATTCGTCCAACAAGTGCATTACTTACACCTGAATCTTTAAAGAGCGTGTTATCAAATGACCAATTTAAATTATATCGTTTGATTTATAATCGTTTCTTAGCAAGTCAGATGGCTCCAGCTGTTATGGATACAATGACAATTCATTTATTAAATAACGGTGTAGAATTTAGAGCGACAGGATCAAAAATAAAATTTGATGGTTATATGAAGATATATATTGAAGGTACTGACAATAAAAAAGAAGAGAAAGAAGAATTCTTACCAGAGATGGAAGAAGGTGAAAGTGTAAATACAAAAGAAATTGAACCTAAGCAACACTTTACACAACCACCACCAAGATTTACAGAAGCTACATTAGTAGGAGTAATGGAAAAAGAAGGTATCGGACGTCCATCTACTTATGCACCAACATTAGATACAATTCAGAGGCGTGGTTATGTTACTTTAGAAGAACGACGTTTTGCACCAACTGAAATTGGAGAAACTGTTTCTGATTTACTCGTTGAATACTTCCCAGAAATAACTGATGTCAACTTCACTGTTAAAATGGAAAGTGATTTAGACGAAATAGAAGCAGGCAAAGAAAAATGGGTTAATGTTATTGATGAATTTTATCAAGGATTTAGTAAACGACTAGAAAAAGCCCAAGATGAAATTCAAGAAGTAGAAGTTAAAGATGAACCAGTGGGAGTTGACTGTGAAAAGTGTGGTCATCCAATGGTATACAAAATGGGTCGTTATGGTAAATTTATGGCATGTTCTAATTTTCCTGAATGTCGAAACACTAAACCTATCTTGAAAAAAATTGGCGTTAAATGCCCAACATGTAAAGAAGGAAATGTTGTAGAGAGAAAATCTAAAAAACGTCGTACTTTTTATGGGTGTGATCAATATCCTGAGTGTGACTTTGTTTCATGGGATAAACCAGTAGAAAAACCATGTCCAGAATGTCAATCTTATATGGTGGAAAAGCGTACTAAAAAAGAAACACTAATAAAATGTAGTCAATGTGACCATGAGGAAGAACCAATTGAAGAAAAAGTTGAAGAGTAAAAGCAGCTATTCAATAGTTGCTTTTTCTTTTTTTAATGAATAGCTAATCACTATTCATTGACTATTTCTATCGAAAACTTTATAATTTAGTATTGGAATTAGTAATTATAATGTCAAAGTGTAAAACACTTATAATATATAAATGAAAGTTCTGAATTATGTGTAAATTCGATCTACTTTATTGTAGGAAAAAGCCGTTTATGTTATAATTACACTGTTAATTTAGTGGACAGAAGAGGTGATTCATTGACTACTTTTGATCAATCAAGAATTGATTTCATGGATTATTTAAAGATTGAAAAGAACGCCTCACCTTATACAATTAAATTTTATAATAATGACATTAATGATTTTTTATTATTCTTACAATCAGAAGCTGTTAAAAACTTGAAAGATGTTGATTACTTAGTTGTCAGGGTCTTTTTAACACAATTATATGATAGAGATTTAAGCAGAAGGTCTGTGGCGAGAGTACTTTCATGTTTGAGAAGTTTTTATTCTTATTTAGAAAGAGAGGGTTTAGTTAAACTAAACCCTTTCTTGCATGTGAATTTACCAAAGCAAGCAACGCTCATTCCCAGTTTCTTTTATGAAGAAGAGCTAGTTGAACTATTTAAAGTAAGTGATGTAAACACACCATTAGGCCAAAGGAATCAAGCTTTATTAGAAGTGTTATATGGTACTGGCATTAGAGTGAGTGAATGTGTTGGCTTAAAGTTAAGTTCAATAGACTTTTCAGTGGGCACTGTACTTGTATTAGGAAAGGGCCGTAAGGAAAGATATGTTCCTTTTGGTGAATATGCAAAAACAGCTTTAGAAAAGTATATTAATGAGGGTAGAAAAAAACTTAGTGAAAAAAACTCTATTCTAGATAATGAAGACTTCTTGTTTTTGAATGCTAGAGGAGCTCCTATAACAGCAAGAGGTATTCGCTATGTGTTAAATAAAATTGTCGAAGAGGCATCATCTACAGTAAGTATACATCCACATAAATTAAGGCATACATTTGCGACTCATCTACTAAATGAAGGAGCAGATTTAAGGACCGTACAAGAATTGCTCGGTCATGAGAATCTATCCTCAACTCAAATGTATACCCATGTGACTAAAGATAGACTTAGACAAGTTTACATGAATAGTCATCCAAGAGCACATTTATCCGATAAATAAACATGGAGATGATTTAATTGAGTAATAAATTGCATGCAACAACAATATTTGCCATTCAACACAATAATCAAAGTGCAATGAGTGGCGATGGACAAGTAACTCTAGGTGAATCGGTTATAATGAAACAAAAAGCTAAAAAAGTAAGACGTTTATTTAAAGGACAAGTAGTAGCAGGATTTGCTGGTTCAGTGGCAGATGCATTTACTTTGTTTGAAAAATTCGAAATTAAATTAGAAGAGTTTGATGGTAATTTAATGCGCGCTTCTGTTGAACTTGCTAAGGAGTGGCGTAGTGATAAAATGTTACGTCAACTTGAAGCTATGCTAATTGTTATGAATAAAACAGATATGTTACTTGTCTCTGGAACGGGAGAAGTCATTGAACCAGATGATGGTATATTAGCAATCGGTTCTGGTGGTAATTTTGCTTTAAGTGCTGGAAGAGCTCTTAAAGAATACTCTGCAAGCCTCACAGCAGAAGAGATATCAAAAGCATCATTAAAAATTGCTGGAGATATTTGTGTATTTACTAATGATCAAGTAACTACTGAAGTAATTGATTAATAGGAAGGTGATTTAGGTAATGGCTAATAATTTAACTCCTAAACAAATTGTAGAAAAATTAGACTACTATATTATTGGACAAAATGAGGCAAAACGGTCAGTCGCAGTCGCACTTAGAAACCGTTATAGAAGATTGCATTTAGATGAAGAAATGAGAAATGAAATAGTACCAAAGAATATTTTAATGATTGGACCAACTGGTGTGGGTAAAACCGAAATTGCAAGAAGACTTGCAAAGCTTGTTAATGCACCATTCCTTAAAGTTGAAGCAACTAAATTTACAGAAGTAGGTTATGTTGGTCGCGATGTTGAATCAATGGTACGAGATTTAGTTGAAATGTCGCTTCGTATGGTTCAGGAAGAAAAAGCTGAAGAAGTCCAAGGCGAGGCTGAAGTAGCAGCAAATAAAAAGTTAGTTTCTTTACTTGTACCAAAAGCAAAAAAAGAATCTAAAGTATCTAATCCATTAGAAATGTTATTTCAAAATCCAGAAGACTCAAAAGAAGAAGATACAGAAGATGATGAGAAAGAAAATGAAATAAAAACAAAACGTAATCAGGTTAAGCAACAATTAGCAAATGGTGAATTGGAAAATGAAACTGTGACAGTCGAGCTCGATGAACAACCTGCTTCAATGTTCGATATGCTTCAAGGTTCAGGCATGGAAGAAATGGGTATGAATATGCAAGATACATTTAATCAAATGATGCCTAATAAAACTAAAAAGCGTAAAACAACTGTTAAAGAAGCACGTAAACTTTTAATTCAAGAAGAAGCAAAAAAACTTGTTGATATGGATGAAGCTCAACAAGAAGCAATTTATCGTGCTGAACAATCAGGAATTATTTTTATTGATGAGATTGATAAAGTTGTTGGTCAAGATCAAGGTCCAAACGTTTCTAGAGAAGGTGTGCAAAGAGATATCTTACCAATTGTAGAAGGTTCTACAATTATGACTAAATATGGGGCAGTAAAAACAGATCATGTATTATTTTTTGCTGCTGGTGCATTCCATGTGGCTAAGCCTTCTGATTTGATTCCAGAACTACAAGGACGTTTCCCTGTTAGAGTTGAACTTGATAAGTTAACTGCAGATGATTTTGAGCGTATTTTAAAAGAGCCATCTAACGCACTTTTAAAACAATACACTGAGTTGCTTAAGACTGAAGATATTAATATAGAGTTTACAGATGAAGCAATTGAACGTTTAGCAGAGATTGCATTTAATGTTAATCAAGAGACTGATAATATAGGAGCTAGACGCTTGCATACAATCTTAGAGAAGTTATTAGAAGATTTATCATTTGAAGCACCAGACATTAATTTACCAACTGTTGAAATAACAGCAAGTTATGTTGATGACAAGTTAAAAGAAATATCTAAAAATAAAGATATAAGTCAATTTATATTATAATAAGTTAATTAAATGGAAGGAAGTTATTTATATGAGTTTGTTAGATCGCACACGCAAAATTAATTCAATGTTACAAAAATCAGCAGGAAGCTCTGTTGATTTTAATGATATGGCTAAATCATTAACTGAAGTTTTAAATAGTAATGTATTTGTTTTGAGTAAAAAAGGTAAGCTTTTAGGAGTTGCAACTAATCAAGACCTGGAAAATGATCGAATGAAAAAAATGCTAGAAGAGAGAAGATTTCCAGAATATTATACTGAAGAGATGTTAAAAATTAATTATACAACAGAAAACATTGATGTTGATTCACCAAATTCTATTTTTCCAGCTGAAAATAAAGATTTGTTTAAAGATGGTATGACCACTATTGTCCCAATTATTGGTGGAGGAGAACGATTAGGAACACTTATTATTGGTCGTTTATCGTCCCATTTTGATAATGACGATTTAGTTTTAGCTGAATATGGTGCGACAGTTGTAGGAATGGAAATCCTTCAAGGTATTTCAGAAGAAAAAGAAATAGAAGCAAGAAACACTGCTGTCGTTCAAATGGCAATTAGCTCTTTATCATTTAGTGAACTTGAAGCAATCGACCATATTTTTGAAGAGTTAGATGGCACAGAAGGCTTATTAGTCGCTAGTAAAGTAGCTGATCGTGTTGGAATAACTCGTTCGGTAATTGTTAATGCATTAAGAAAATTAGAAAGTGCAGGCGTGATTGAATCTAGATCGCTTGGTATGAAGGGAACTTATATTAAAGTTCTAAATCTAAAGTTTTTAAATGAATTAGATAAAATTAGAACAAACTAAATTACTTGAAAATAAGCTTTATATATGTTAAATTAGTTAATGGTATAAAAATTACACACATTTAGTAATTTATTAATTTGGTGCTTAGATAATAAGTCAATTAGTAAAAATGATCTAAGTGGAGGTATAAAACCATAGGAGGAAAAAATATGTCAGTTATTTCAATGAAACAATTATTAGAAGCAGGTGTTCATTTCGGTCACCAAACAAGACGTTGGAACCCGAAAATGAAGAAGTACATTTTTACAGAAAGAAACGGTATTTACATTATCGATCTTCAAAAAACAGTTAAGAAAATCAATGAAGCTTATAACTTTGTAAGAGATTTATCAGCTGATGGTGGTACAGTTCTGTTTGTTGGAACTAAAAAGCAAGCACAAGAATCAGTTCGTGATGAAGCACTTCGTTCAGGAATGTTTTATGTTAACCAACGTTGGTTAGGTGGAACATTAACTAACTTCCAAACAATTCGTAAACGTATTAATCGTTTGAAGCAAATTGAGCGTATGGAAGAAGACGGTACATTTGAAGTACTACCTAAAAAAGAAACAGTCGAGTTAAGTAAAGAAAGAGATCGTTTAGTTAAGTTCTTAGGTGGAATTCAAGACATGAAACGTGTTCCAGATGCAATGTTCGTTGTGGACCCTCGTAAAGAGCGTATCGCAATTGCAGAAGGTATTAAATTGAATATTCCTATTGTAGGAATAGTTGATACTAACTGTGATCCAGACGAGATTGACTATATTATTCCAGCTAACGATGATGCAATTCGTGCTGTAAAATTACTTACATCTAAAATGGCTGATGCAATAATTGAAGGTAGACAAGGTGAAGAAACTGCTGAAGAAACTCAACAAGAAGAAAAAGCAGAAGAAGCTCCTAAGTCTGAAGAAGTAACAGAGAAAACTGAAGCAAAAAAATAAAAAGCATTAAAATATATAGGTGATAAGAGGATAACCTTTTATCACCTTTTTTAAAAGCAGCTAGAAGCTGTCTGATAAATATAAGGAGGATATTATTATGGCAATTACAGCTAAAATGGTTAAAGAGTTACGTGAACAAACTGGTGCAGGTATGATGGATTGTAAAAAAGCATTACAAGAAACTGATGGAAATATGGAAGCAGCAGTTGATTACTTACGTGAAACAGGGTCTGCTCAAGCGGCTAAAAAAGCAGGACGTATTGCTGCTGAAGGATCGACTTATATCACTTCAGAAGGCAATAACGCTGTTTTACTTGAAGTGAACTGTGAAACTGACTTTGTAACTAAGAATGAAACATTCCAAAACTTGTTAGTTAAATTAGGTGCACATATTCTATCAGAAAAACCAACTGATGTAGAAGAAGCGCTTACTCAAAATATGACAGGTGAAGAAGAAACTGTTCAAAAATATATTGATTCAGTTATAGGTACAGTTGGTGAAAAAATTGAATTACGTCGTTTTGCATTTTTAACAAAAGAAGATAATGCAGCATTTGGTACTTATACTCACTTAGGTGGACGTATTGGTGCATTAGTTCAACTTGATGGAACTGAAGACGAAGCTGTAGCTAAAGATGTTGCAATGCACGTCGCAGCAGTTAATCCTTCATATGTTTCAAAAGAAGACGTAGCAGAAGAAGAAGTTAATCGTGAAAAAGAAGTATTAAAAACACAAGCACTAAATGAAGGTAAGCCTGAAAAAATCGTTGATAAAATGGTTGAAGGACGATTAAATAAATTCTTTGAGCAAATTTGTCTTTTAGAACAAGATTTTGTTAAAGATCCTGATATGAAAGTTAAAAAGTATGTAGCTAATGCAGATGCAACAGTTACTACATTTGTTCGCTATGAAGTTGGCGAAGGAATGGAAAAACGTGAAGAGAATTTTGCTGATGAAGTTATGAACCAAATTAAAGAATAATGATTAAATAATAGGGGACACTCTTAGTGTTCCCTATTTCTCAAAAGTGAGAAGAACGACTATAAAATTTCTTTGGGGGTTTCTATGACAACTACAAGTTACCGTAGAATCGTATTAAAGCTTAGCGGTGAAGCTCTAAGTGGTGAACAAGGTTTTGGGATTGAACCAAAAGTAATTCAATCAATCGCAAGTCAAGTTAAAGAAGTTGCTGAATTAGGAGTAGAAATTGGAATTGTTGTAGGAGGCGGAAATATCTGGCGCGGTAAAGTAGGTAGCGAAATGGGTATGGACCGTGCAAACGCAGATTATATGGGCATGCTTGCTACAGTAATGAATTCATTAGCACTTCAAGACAGCTTAGAGACAATGGGAATTCCAACTCGAGTACAAACCTCTATTGAAATGCGCCAAGTAGCTGAACCTTATATTAGACGTAAAGCAATTAGACATTTAGAGAAAAAACGTGTTGTTATCTTTGCAGCAGGTACTGGTAATCCATACTTCTCAACAGATACGACAGCAGCACTTAGAGCAGCTGAAATAGAAGCGGAAGTTATTTTAATGGCAAAAAACAATGTGGACGGCGTTTATTCTGCTGATCCTAAAA
>RCNJ01000365.1_pt1 | contig 19165 bp, 14 predicted proteins | sample 2041171 | NCBI WGS metagenome assembly RCNJ01 (sample SAMN09708213, study PRJNA481090) | feces metagenome | biome: feces | host: Pygoscelis adeliae | place: Antarctica: Rookery Lake | collected 2010-03-01 | reverse complement strand
CCCGGCATCGGCCAGCGCGCCGAGGGCGGCGGTGACCAGGGGATGGTCCGCGTCGGTGCGGAATCCCGGCATCTCCATGGTGGTGCGCACCATCACGGAAATCCCGTCCCCGGTGATGCCCGCCGCGTCGATGCGGGAGACCAGATCGTCGCGGATGGCCGCGGTGTCCTCACCGGGCATGAGGCGACGATCAAACCACAGATGCGCTTCGGGGGCGACCATCGAGGTGCCGCGGCCACCGGAGATCATCCCGGTATTCCAGGTGGCGTACCCCAGCAGCGGGTCGTCCTCGGCCCGCAAGCGCTCCTGGTCGGCGGTGACCAGGTTGCAGATCCGCACCGCCGCGTCGATCGCATTACGCCCATCGCTGGGGCGGCCGGAGTGGGCGGCCTGCCCGGTCACCTCGACCTCCAGATAGGAATCCCCGCGGCAGGCGATGACCGTTTCCAGATCGGTCGGCTCGGCGACCACGCAGCCGACATAACGGTGTTCCAGTCCGTCGGCGACCATGGCCCGGATCCCGGAGCCGTGCTCTTCCTCGTCGACCAGGCAGGCCAGGGTGACCGGACCCGAAAGTTGGGCCCCGGCGTCGTGCAGCATGGTCATGGAGGTCAGGACGGCAGCCAGCCCGCCCTTCATATCGGTGGCTCCGCGTCCGAAGAGCCGGCCCTCAGCCACATAGGCATCGAAGGGCTCGCGGTCCCACCCGTCACCGACGGGGACGACGTCGGAGTGCCCCAGGAAGAGCAGCCCCGCCCCATCCCCGCCGGGAAGGGTGATGAACACATTGGGTCGGCCCGGCTCGACCTCCCGGGTGGTGACCTCGAGTCCTCGTCTCCGCGCTTCGGCGACCAAGACGTCCACCGTGGCCTGTTCGGTGCCTCCGGGGTTCACCCCGCCGGCGTTGACCAACTCGATCGTCAGAGCAGTCAGGGCCGGGGCATCGACCTGCCACGCGGTCGTGCCGGTCGCCGTGTCCGCCATTCAGCCACGACCCGCGGATGGCGCGGCACCGGTGGCAGAGGCACTCGGCTGCCGTGTCTCCTCCAAGGCCATGTCCAGTGCGGTGACCAGGCGTTGGACACCGACATCGGTGCGCTCCGGTCCGGTGGAGGCGAAACACACCCGGAACGCCGAAGCGAAGAGACCCCCCGCGGACAGGGCAGGGCCGGGGATGAAGGCCACGCCTTCGGCCAGGGCGATCTCGAACAGCCGGCGGGTGTCCACTGCCGCGTCCTCGCCGGTGAGGGTGACCCAGAGGAAGAAGCCGCCGTCCGGGTGGGTCGTGCGGATCCTCCCGCCCAGGTGTTTCTCCAGGCTGGCCTGCATGGCGTCGCGCCGGGCGTGGTACTCCCCACGCAGGAACCCCAGGTGCTCGTCGAGGATCCCGCGGCGCAGGTATTCCGCCACCACATGCTGGGCCGGGACGTTGGTGCAGGTGTCCATCGCCTGCTTGGCGTTGATGATGAGCTGTTGCAGCGAAGGATCGGCATCGATCCAGCCCACCCGCAGGCCCGGGGCCAGGATCTTGGAGAACGTCCTGACCGAGAACACCAGCGGATCGTTGTTGCTGAGCTGGCGGAACCCGGGCAGGTCCTCGCCGGCGAAACGCAGCAGGCCGTAGGGGTCGTCGTCGATGATGACCGCGGCCCAGCGGCGGGCCAAGGCGATGAGGCGTTCCCGGCGTTCCACCGAGAGCGTGGTGCCCGAAGGGTTCTGGAAGTTCGGGATCGTGTAGATCGCCTTGGGGGTGCGGCCCGCGGCTTCGACGAGACGTTCGAGCTCGTCGATGTCCATCCCGTCCGCATCCATTGGCACCTCGAGCAGTTCGGCGCCGTAGCTCAGGGCGGTGGCAGAACCATTGGTGTAGGTCGGGGATTCGACGATGACCAGATCGCCGGGATCGACGAAGAGCTTGCAGGCGATATCCAGGCCCTGCATGCCGCCCGAGGTGATGCTGACCCGTTCGGTGCTGGTGGGCTCCGGCGTGGTTCCCAGATAGTCGACGAGCGCCTTGATCAGGTGGGGTTCGCCCTCGGAGGCGCCATAGGTGAAGGAGGAGGCATCGTGGACGCTGGCGGCGATCTCGGTGAACGTGTCCACCGGGACGAACTCGTCCGCCGGGGCCCCCATGGCGAAACGGATGATGTCGTGCTTCTGGGCTGCGAGCAACGAGGTGCTCGAGTCGATGACGGAGCCCACGAGGTTCTCGGCGCGGCCGGCGAGCGGCAGGTTCACGGTGGTCATGGTGTCTCCTTCGAAGGGTCTTCTTTGGTGCTGTTGTCCTCTGCCGTATCCAGCGGAGGAGCGGTCGGCCGGGCCGGATCGCTATCGGCGGCTTCGGCATTGCGGGCCACGATGTTCATCGAACCGGTCAGGGTGGACTCGTCGGGGGTGGTGAACCCGAAACGAGGGGTGGCCGGACGGCGCGGTTCGTTCGCCGGAGGGGTCATCCCGGGCAGGCCGGGTGCGTTGGAGATCGCGCGCTCGCCGGGGTTGCCCAGCAGGTTGATCGACTCCGCGGCCTTGCGGCCTTCCATCCCGGCGGGAACGAGCCCGCGGGGGAAAGACGTGAACGTCTCGACCCCGGTATCCGTGACCCGGATGGCCTCGGAGACCTCGTAGCCGTACCCGTCCATCCACATGCCGCACATCAGGTGGAACGTCATGTTCTCGGTCAGCAGCGTCTGGTCCTCACTGCGCAGGGAGATCGTCCGCTCGCCCCAGTCCGGGGGATAGCCGACCCCGATGGAGTAGCCGATGCGGGAGGCCTTCTCGTAGCCGTATTCGAAGAGTGTGCGGTTGAAGACTTGGGAGAGTTCCTGCACAGGGGCCCCGGGATGCACGGTTTCCAGTACTGCAGCCAATGCATGGTCGGTGGCCTGGGCCAGATGCGTCAGCTGGGCCGTGGGCGTACCCGTCATGAACGTCCTGGCCATGGGCACGTGGTAGCGCTGGTAGGCCCCTGCCAGCTCCACGATCATCGCCTGGTCCTTCTCGAGGGGCTCGTTGTTCCACGTCAGATGAGGGGTGTCGGCGGACTCCCCGGTGGGGAGCATGGGCACGATGGCCGTGTAGTCGCCACCGAACTCCTCGGTGCCACGGATCTGGGCGTCGGTGATCGCCGCGGCGACGTCGCATTGCCGGGCGCCGACTTCGATGGCGTCCTGGGCGGCGTGCATCGCCATGTTGGTGACCACCGCCGCCTGGCGCATCAGCTGGATCTCTGCCGGCGACTTGATCGCCCGGACCCAGTTGACCAGTTCGAAGCAGTCGACCAGCGTCCATTCCGGCAAGGCGTTGACCAGCGAACGGTAACCCTTGGCGGAGAAGAAGTGGGCGTCCATCTCCAACCCCACACAGCCCTTGGTGGCCGGGGCGATGAGGTACCTGGCGCGCAGGGCGTAGGCGACCCAGTCGAAGGGGTGCAGGTGCGGACGCTGCACGTAGCGTTCCGGATACCCGACGATGTTGTCCGAATCCAGCCAGGTGGTGCGGAACGCGCCGTTGGCGTCCATCTCACGGGTGAACAGGATCATGTCCCCTTCCATGGGGACGAAGACCATTTGCGGGGTGTAGAACGACCAGGCGTTGTACCCCGTCAGGTAATAGATGTTCGCTGGATCGGTGACGATCAGCGCACTGAGGCCCTGCTCCTGCATGCGCACCCGTGCCGCGGCCAATCGTGCGGCATACTCCTCGGTGGTGAAGAGCATTGGGGCGAAGCCCGTTTGTACCATTCAAGCTCCTTAGCTACTCATCGTAGATTGTCTACAATTCTAGGTTGTGGTTCAGGTCACTGGCAAGCATGACGCCTATCGGCGTGGCATGGCCATGTACTTGGTTTCGAGGAACTCCTCGATGCCGACGCGGCCGCCCTCGCGTCCGAGCCCGGAGGCCTTGACGCCGCCGAAGGGTGCTGCGGGGTTGGAGACGATGCCCGTGTTCAGTCCAACCATGCCCACTTCGAGGGCATCCCCGACGCGGAAGGCCCGGTCCAGGTCCTGGGTGAAGAGGTATCCGGCCAGACCCCACGGGGTGTCGTTGGCCATGGCCACGACCTCGTCCTCGGTTTCGAAGGGGATCAGCGGGGCCACGGGACCGAAGATCTCCTCGGTCATCAGGTGGGCCGAGGGGTCGACGCCGGTGAGCACGGTGGGGGAGTAGAAGTAGCCGGCGCCCTCGGGCTTCGAACCGCCGCAGACCACGCGGGCACCCTTGGCCACGGCGTCGTCCACCAGTTCCTGGACCTTGGTCAGGGCCTTCTCCTCGACCAGCGGACCGACGTCGGTGCCGTCGATGGCGCCGTTGCCGACGGTCAGTGCCCCCAGCCGCCGGGCGAGCTTCCCGGCGAATTCCTCGGCCACCGAGGACTGCACGAAGATCCGGTTCGCAGCGGTGCAGGCTTCGCCCATATTGCGCATCTTCGCGGAGAACGCCCCCTCCACGGCACGGTCCAGATCGGCGTCCTCGAAGACGATGAGCGGTGCGTTGCCGCCGAGTTCCATCGAGGAGCGCATGACGTTCTGGGCTGCCTGCTCCAGTAGCCGGATGCCGACGCCGGTGGAACCGGTGAAGCTGACCTTGCGGGCGATCCCCGATTCCATCCACGGGGTCACGACCTCGGAGGCGGATTTGGTGCACACCACGTTCAGCACCCCGGCGGGCAGACCCGCTTCGACGAGGATGTCCACCAGGGCCAATGAGGACAACGGGGTCAGGTTGGCTGGTTTGAAGACCATGGTGCATCCGGCGGCGATGGCCGGACCGATCTTGCGGGTGCCCATGGCCAGCGGGAAGTTCCAGGGGGTGACCAGCACGCAGGGCCCGACCGGCTCCTTGGAAACCATGATCCGGTTGGCGCCGTCCCCGGTCACCATCTGGTCCCCGCCGATGCGCACGGCCTCCTCGGAGAACCAACGGAAGAACTCGGCGGCGTAGGCGACCTCGCCGCGGGCTTCGGCCAGCGGCTTGCCCATTTCGGTGGTCATCACCAGGGCCAGTTCGTCCTGCCGGGACATGATCAGGTCGTAGGCCCGGCGCAGGATCTCGCTGCGCATGCGCGGGGGTGTGGCAGCCCAGTCCTTTTGGGCGGCGCCTGCGGCCTCGATGGCCCGGCGGGCGTCATCGGCGTTGCCGTTGGCCACGGTGGTGATGACTTCCTCGGTGGCCGGGTTCACCACGTCGAAGCGCCTCCCGGAAGAGGACTCGACCCATTCACCGTTGATGAACAGGTCCGTGCTGATGCCCGAGACGGCACGACGGGCGGACTCGGCGACGGATGAGCTGGAGGTCTCGGTGGTCATGGGTGCTCCTTCGGGTGGGTGGTGGAAAGTGTGTGGTCGGGGGCTGGTTGGGGGTCGAGTAGTTCGGCCAGATGCAGGCCCCGTCGGCCGGCGTCGAGCTGGGCGACCTGCATGGTGCAGGAGAAGCCGTCGGCGAGCACCGGGACCTCCGCCTTGCTGTCGGCCATGGCAGGTGCCAGCGCCAGATCGGCGACCTTCATGCTGACCTCGTAGTGATCGGCCTCGAAGCCGAAGTTCCCGGCGACCCCGCAGCAGCCGGTGGCGTCGGTGACGTCGGCGACGCCCAGGGCGGCCAGGGCCCGCCGTTGGATGGCGGCGCCGAAGACCGAGTATTCGTGGCAGTGCGTTTGCAGGACCACGGATGCGGGGACGGGGGCGGCGGGGTCGGGGGTCCAGCCGTCGGCGGCCAGGGCAGCGATATGCCCGGCGAAGCTGCGGACCCGGGCCGCGACTCGGCGGGCGGCGTCGGTGTGGACCAGTTCGGGCAGGTCCTTGGACAAGGCTGCGGCACAACTGGGTTCGATGACGATGATCGGGCGTTCGGTGCCGTCATCCAGGACCCGGGCCGCCCGGGTCAGCAGGCGGCGGGCGATGCCCAGCTGGCCGGTGGAGATGTAGGTCAACCCGCAGCAGGCCTCCGCCGAGCAGGTCACCGGCTCCCCGGTGCCGACCATCACGCGGGCGGCGGCCCCGGCGACTTCGGGTCGGAAGCCACGGGTGAAGGTATCCACGAAGAGCACCGCGCCCGTAGTGTCACGCCCCGTCCCGGCGTCGTTCCCGGTGGCCACGACCCGCGGCACCTGGGGGCCGGAACCGGAGAGCGTGCGGGGCGGGCCCACACGCCGTCGCGGTCCGGCGGCAAGGGCGGCATCGACCTCGCGGCGCCAGGCCGATCCGGAGGCGAAACGCGGCAGGGCACGTTTGGTGGTCAGCCCACCGGCGGCGGAGATGAGCTTGCCCAGCGGTGAGCCCATGACGGCGTTGACCAGTGGGGCGATCCTTCCGGTGATCTTGAGCCAACGCGGCAGCCAGCCCAGCGAGAAGTGCGAAAGCGGACGCATCCGCCCGGCGTAGTAGTGGGAGAAGAACTCGGATTTATAGGTGGCCATATCCACCCCCGTCGGGCAGTCGGTCGAGCAGGCCTTGCAGGATAGGCACAGATCCAGGACCTCGCGGACCTCCTTGGACTTCCAGCCCTCCTGGACGGTGGCGGCGCCACGGACCATGTCCTGCAGCACGCGGGCCCGGCCCCGGGTGGAGTCCTTCTCGTCCCCGGTGGCCCGGTAGCTCGGACACATCCCCCCGCCGGTCTGGGAACGGCAGCGCCCGATCCCGATGCAGCCCTGCACCGCGTGCACGAACGGATCGAGACCGTCCCCGGTGTTCCCCGAGGCGGGGGTCAGGTCGAAGCTGGTGCGCCATTGACGCTCGGGCACCCCGGCCAGCAGCAGGTTCTCATCGAAGGCGTCGGGGCTGGTCATCACCCCGGGATTCAGCAACCCCGTCGGATCCCAGATGGCGCGGAAGGCCTCGAAGGCGGCAAGCATCTCCGGTGAGTACATCAGCGGCAGGAACTCCGAGCGGGCCCGACCGTCGCCGTGCTCACCCGAAAGCGAGCCTCCATGGGAGACGACCAGCACCGCTGCCGCGGTGGTGAATTCACGGAACACCGTCCGGCCTGCGTCGCTGCGCAGGTCGTAGGTGATGCGCACGTGCATGCATCCGGCGCCGAAGTGCCCGTACATGACGCCCTGCAGCCCGTAGTCGAACAGCAGGTCACGGAAGTCGGAGAGGTAGTCGGCCAGCCGCGCGGGGGCAACAGCGGAGTCCTCCCAGCCGGGCCAGGATTCCCCGCCGGTGGACAGTCGGGCCGAGAGCCCGGCCCCGTCCTCGCGGACCCGCCAGAGCGAGGCACGCTCGATGGCGTCCGGAACGACCCGGCCATCGACCATCCGCCCGATGCCACGCAGCTTCTCCAGCAGTTTCTCGGCCTGGGCCTTGACCGAGTCCGGATCCGTGCCGTCCAGGTCGATGTACAACCAGGCCTTCCCGTCGGGCAAACCCGTGACGGAGTCCTCCCCGCGACGGGACTTCATGGTCGCCACGATGGCATCGTCGATCCCCTCGACGGCTGCCGGGGAGAAATCCAGGATGGTTTCGATATCCCGGGCGGCCTCGACGACGTCCGGGTAGCCGACACAGAGCAGCAGCGCGCTCGCCGGCTTCTGCACCAGGGCCATCCGGGCCCGGACGACGAGGCCGCAGGTCCCCTCCGAACCGACGAAGGCCCGGGCGATGTTGAACCCCTTCTCCGGTAGCAAATGTTCCAGGTGGTAGCCGGAGACCTGACGTTGGATCCGGCCCAGATCGGTGCGGAACCCTGCGAGGTTCTCCTGCACCAGTGCCTGCAGTGCTTCGGTCATCTGGGCGGCGCGGCGCACTGCGGCGACGTCGTTCGCGTTCGTGGCATGAATCCCGGTGGCCGTGGCCGTGAGGCGGGTTCCCTCGACGGTGACGAGGTCGATCTCCACGACGTGGTCGCTGGTGCGTCCGTAGCGCACCGAGTGGTTCCCGCAGGCGTCATTGCCGATGGAGCCGCCGACCGTGGCCCGGTTCTTCGAGGACGGATCGGGAGCGAAGGTGAGCCGGCCGGAGGTGTGCGCTTCGATGTGGGCCGAGAGCGTGGCCAGGACCATGCCCGGTTCGACGTCGACCCACAGGTTCTCCTCGTCGATGGCGAGGATGTTGTTCAGATGAGGGGAAGTGTCCAGCACCAGCCCCGGGCCCACGGCATTGCCGGCCATCGACGTGCCGCCGCCCCGGCCGGTGACCGGGGTGCCGGTCTCGTGGCAGGCCTGGATGATCGCGGCCACCTCCTCGGCGTGGTGCGGGAACACGACGCCGAGGGGTTCCACCCGGTAGTTGGAGGCGTCATAGGAGTACTCGGCCAACCGCCTGGGCGAGGTGTCGACCTCGATTCCCGCTTCGAGCAGGATGGCCGTCACGGCCGGGGTGGTCGGTGGTGCGATCTGGGTCACGGGCGTCGGGTTCCTGTCTACGTCCGGCTCAGGGAGCGTTCGGATACGGCGGAGAGGGCTGTCTCGAAGAGTTCCAGCCCGAGGGTGATCTCCTCGGAGGTGGCCACGAGGGCGGGGATCAGCCGCACGACGTTTCCGTGCGGGCCGCAGGTCAGCGTGAGCAGGCCGTGCGCGGTGGTCTCCTGCTGGAGGGCGGCGGCCGTGGCGGCGTCGGGTGTGCGGTCCGCGGTGCTGAATTCGATGCCCTGCATCAGGCCCAGTCCACGAACGTCGCCGATCGCCGGGAAGCGGGTCTGCAGGTCCTTCAATCCGGCCTGCAACTGGTCCCCTCGTACCCGGGAGTTCTCCACGAGTCCCTCGTCCTCGACGACGGCCAGGGTGGCGACGCCTGCGGCGGCGGAGACCGCGTTGCCGCCGTAGGTTCCGCCCTGTGAGCCGGGCCAACCCTTGGCCATCAACTCGGTGGAGGCGGCGATGGCGGAGATCGGGAAGCCGGAGGCGATGCCCTTGGCGGTGATCAGGATGTCCGGCGTCGCATTGGAGTGCTGGTGGCCCCAGAACTTGCCGGTCCGTCCGACGCCGGCCTGCACCTCATCGAGGATCAGCAGGATGCCGTGCTGGTCGGCCCGTTCGCGCAGGCCTTCGAGGAACCGGGGAGGGGTGGGCAGGTAGCCGCCGTCACCCAACGCCGGTTCGATGATGAAGGCCGCGGTGTCGTTGGGCGCGGTGCGGGTGGCCAGCAGGTAGTCCAGTTCCTGCAGGGCGAAGTCCACAGTGGTGTCCACGTCCCAGCCATAGCGGTAGGCGTAGGGGAAGGGGGCCATGTGGACCCCGGCCATCAACGGTGCGAAGCCGGCGGAGAACCGGGTGCCGGCGCTCGTCAGCGAGGCGGCGGCCACGGTGCGGCCGTGGAAGCCGCCCTGGAAGGACACGATGTTCGGCCGTCCGGTGGCCATGCGGGCCAGTCGGAGTGAGGCCTCGACGGCTTCGGCGCCGGAGTTCGCGTAGAACACCGAGTCCAGTCCGGTCGGCAGCTTTTCGCCGAGCTTTTCGGTCAGTTCCAGCAGCGGCTGATGCATGACCGTGGTGTTCTGGGCGTGGATGATCTTGCCGCACTGCTCTTGCGCGGCAGCCACGACGCGTGGGTGGCAGTGCCCGGTGCTGGCCACCCCGATGCCGGTGGTGAAATCCAGGTACTCGTTCCCGTCCGTGCCGTAGATCCAGGAACCGAGGGCGTGGTCGACCACTACGGGGGTCGCTTGCTTCAACAGGGGGCTCAAAGAGGTCATATGCTCATCGTGGAGGCCCCCTCGGTAGATTGTCAACAATCTTGCAGACCGGTAGCGTAGGTGACGTGAAACACGATGATTCGAACCGTCCCCGTCTGGCCCTGCTCACTGCCGCCGGCGTCCCCGAACCCCATAACCTGGAAGCGATTCGAGAGCGCGCCGACGTCGTCATCGCCGATGCCGATGGTCTGGCCGAGGCGCTTGAGGGCGCCGACGCTGTCCTGCTCTGGGACTTCTTCTCCTCCGCGCTCAGCGATGCCTGGCATGCCGCCGACACGCTGGACTGGGTACATGTCGCCGCGGCGGGCGTGGATGCCATGCTCTTCGACGGGCTGCGCGAGGCGCCGGTGACGCTGACCAACGCCCATGGGACCTTCTCCCAACCGATCGCCGAGTTCGTGCTGGCTTCAGTACTCGCCCACGATAAGCAGTTGCACCTGAGCAAGGCACTGCAACGGGAACGGACCTGGAAGCACCGCGAACTCACCCGAACCGCGGGGGAGCGGGCCATCGTCGTGGGCACCGGCGGCATCGGGCGGGCCACCGCACGGTTGCTGCGGACCGTGGGACTGCAGGTCGAAGGCGCCGGACGCAGGCCACGCGAATCCGACCCCGACTTCGGCACCGTCTTCACCAGCGACGAGCTCGCGGACAGGGTGGGGGAGGCCGACCATGTGATCATGGCCGCACCGCTGACCGAAGCGACGCGCGGGATCGTCAATGCCGAGGTGCTGGCCGCGATGAAGCCCAGCGCCCACCTGGTGAACATCGGACGAGGAGCCCTGGTGGAGGAGCCGGCACTGATCGAGGCACTACGGTCCGGGCAGATCGCCGCCGCCTCCCTCGACGTCGTCGCCGTGGAGCCGATGCCCGAGGACCACCCGTTCTGGGGCATGGACAACGTGAATATCTCGGCCCATATGAGCGGGGACGTGCATGGCTGGCGTGATGAGCTTGCCGACCAGTTCCTGGACAACCTCGATGCCTACATCGCCGGCAGGGAGCTGGCCAACGTGGTGGATAAGGACCGCGGTTACGTGTCCACCGCACCGGCGTCGTCCTAGCGAAGGCAAAGCCCATGAGGTGGAGGCCGTGAATCGCCCCGACGATCCTTTGGTCATCAGCATCCGGGGTTCCATGAAACTGGACCAGCCGACCTTCGCTGCGATTCGCTCGGGGGAGCTTGAGGCCGAGGGAGCCGTTGCCTGCTTCTACGCAACCAGCAAGGCACTATCGCCGTGCACGATGGTCCAGGACCTGTTCGAGGCGCACGAAGGGTTCTGGGGTTTCGATACCAACCTGCAAACTGATCGGTTGAATGGCGAACTGGGCTGGTTTCAGACCGGAATACACGCACGACGCCGATCGACGTTGCCGGTTCCCCTGCTGGTGCATTCGGCGTTCCAGGCGGTTGCACAACCCGGCGAGTATGAATTCTCCGGCTTGCGGGTGCAGGCCCCGCTTTCCGCCCATGTCATCGGCTGGCAGGCCCTCCAGGTTCTCCTTGATCAGTTCGCCGCGACCGCGGAGGTCAGCAGGCCGAGAACGGCCACGGCACGACTTTTCTCCCAGTCGCACCGCAATGCGTGGCAAACTAAGGGTGCCGACCGGTTCAACAAAACCCACCTTGAACCGTTTGTTGCTTCAGGAATATCGAGCGGGACTCCTGAGATCGAGTTCGACGGCGGGTGGAGCCTGTCCAAACCCCAGGCATCAGGAGGAGCCACCTTCACGACGCCGGAATGGTCGCCTCCGGCAGCGGCAACCATGGTGATGTTCATGCTCGAAGCCGCTCGTGCCGCTGGAATCAAGGGAACGGTCATCGTAGACGTCCAGCTGGGCTAGGCCCGTCACCTGCCGGCTCATCCGGGCGGGGACCTGCACGGACGTCGACCTGGCGCCGATCGGGTTGGCGGAACGGCATATCGGAGGGCGATCAGACGTCCGGGTCGTCCATGATCTCCCGGACCTCCTGGGCGTAGCGACAGGCGGCAGCGATCTTGGCGGCCCATGAAAGCGCCTCCTCGTGGGAGGCCACGTCGATAATTGAGAAACCACCGATGTGCTCGGTGATCCGCGGAGTGGTGACCGAACCGTCGGTGTCCAAGACACTCACGTCGTGACTGCCGATTCCGCCGCCGAAGACCCATACCCCGGCCTCCTGGGCCTGCCTGACCACTGCATGGGACGCGGCACCCACGGCGGGAAGGTCTTCTTCGGGAAAGGTCATCGCCCCGTCCTCGAACGAGATCAGATAGCACGCCATGGCATTCCTCCTGGTTTCGGATGCGAGGAGTGTAGCCATGCCCGCCGGCACCAACAAGGATTCCGGCTGGTCTTCGATACCGGCCAGTCGTCCCTGCAGGGAGTGGAATCCGACTATGGGCGTACTGCAAAGCCGCGGGGGATGAGCTCGTTGGGGAGCTCATCGGCCAGGCCGACCAGGACCACTCTGGACTTCTCTTTTCCGGTTGACCGGTCGTAGCTGATGATGCGGAATTCGGCGCCATCGTTGTTATCCACCAGCTGTACGACTTCCGTAGGGGTGAAGACCACCTGCGACGACGCGGCGTCGTTGTTCTGCCCTTCGACATCGAAGCGGTGCGTCGTTTCTCCGGTTTTCAGGTCGGTGGAGAGTATTGCATTCCCGGCTCCATACCATTCCATCGCCCCGTCCCGGATGGAGCCGGAATCCATCTGGGGCAGACTCGTTCCGTCGTCGCTCATGAGGGATTTCTTACCCGAGTCATTCTTCAGCGCAATCTGCCGGTACTTGCCGGTTTCCGTATCCCAGGTCGACAAGACCGGTTTGGCCTGGATGCCCAGGCCAGACTCCGAGGCATTGGAAACGTAGTAGACGGTGCCGTCAACACACGGAGCATCGGGTACCACTGCACCCTCCTTGGCCGTCTTGCTGATCCCCAGGACGTGCTCGGCGTCGTTCTTTGTGCCGGTCAACTGCGCGAAGAACATGGGTTCGGTGTCGGGGTCGTCGGTCTGCGAGTAACGTCCGGTCGCCCGGCTGGCTCCATAGATGGTGTCGGCGCACTGGGAGGCGATGAAGTAGTTTCCCTCGACCTCGCGTTTGGACGCCTTGCCGTTGGAAGGGGTGACAATCTGGCTCACATAGCCTTCTTCGCTGAAGCCGTCGTTGTAGATGCCAATGGCAGAGCCGTTGCCGAGGGAGAAGGCCGCGACTTGGTTGTCTGTTTTCGGGCTCGGAACGGTTTCGAGACCTGAAGTGCCGAGCTTGTAGTCGGCCTTCATATCACTGAAAAACAGGCCAGCCTCGTTCCAGCTCAGAAGTCCAAGATCCATCCCACTGGTCTCGACTGCCGTGTATTTGGCCATCATCCTCGGCCAGTAGCACCCTGCCCGGCTTCCCCTCCAGGTCCTCAAGGTCCGTGCTTTGCGGGCTGAGATACACCGCATACTCGGCCTGACCGAGGTTGTCAGGGGTAGTTGCCTCCAGGCCCGGCTTGGATGAGTCGTCAACGCAACCGGTCACGGCCAAGGCCAGCGCGGTTCCAAGGGTCATGGCCAAGGCTCGAACTCGAATCATCCGGTCGTCCTCCAGGGCGACGACCTCGACCAGCGGTTCGTCCCCGTTGCAACCTTGCACGTGGGGTTCCACGGATTCTGACGCATGGTTAGTCCTCGATGCCGACCAGCCGCGCCTGCAGGGAGCGGATCTCCGTGGTGAATTCGGAGACCGGGCCGATGACCTGGATGCCGGGGGCGACGGCGTTGATCGGCAGTGGTGCGACCGGACCAGCCGGCACGCCCCATTCGCGATGCCAGGCGGTGAGTTGTTCGGAACTGGAGGCCAGCACGATGGCTCCCAACCCCACCCAGGCGTGGGCGGCACTACACATCGCGCAATGTTCGCCCGAGGTGTAGACCACCGCCTCGCGGCGTTCGGCCAGGCTGAGGTTCGCCGCCGCCCAGCGGGCGATCGCGATCTCCGGATGTCGAGTGGCATCGCCGTCCTTGACCCGGTTGCGGTCCTCGAAGCGGACCGTACCTGCGGCGTCGACCAGGACCGAGCCGAAGGGTTCATCCCCTGCCTCGAGGGCTTCGCGGGCCAGAGCCACACAGCGGCGCAGATGGGCGCGGGCGGTGTCATCCAGCCCGGGGTCGTCCATTCCGGTGCCGTCGAGGTTGCCAACAGAAGTATTCGGGTCCATGCCGCAAACCTAGCAGGCAGGACCGGCACCCCCCCGGAAACCAAGGGGGGGAGACCTGGCCTCACTGATGCGGGACGGTTTAGCGGCCGGAACCGCCGTGGACCGTTGCCTCGGTCTCGCCGTCTAGCTCGAAGGCGCCGTGGACGGCGCGCACGGCGGTGTCCAGCAGGTCGGCGTCGGTGACGACGGAAATGCGGATCTCCGAGGTGGAGATCATGTCCACGTTCACCCCGGCCTGGTGCAGGGCCTCGAAGAAGCGGTAGGAGACGCCTGGGTTCGAACGCATGCCGGCACCAATCAGTGACAGCTTGCCGACCTGGTCGTTATAGGAGATCTCCTCGAAGCCGATGTCGGCCCGGGCCGCTTCCAGGGCTTCGAGGGCGTCCGTGCCTTCGACGCTGGGCAAGGTGAAGGAGATATCCGTCTTGCCGGTTTCGGCCTTGGAGATGTTCTGCACGATCATATCGATGTTCACGTTGGCACCGGCGATGACGCCGAAGATCTGTGCAGCCGAACCGGGGATGTCCGGGACACCGACCACGGTGATCTTCGCTTCTGAACGGTCGTGGGCAACGCCGGAGATGATGGGTTGTTCCATGGTGTCTCCCTCTCGGAGCTTGATGTTGTCTTCGGGGCTGGGCAGTACCCAGGTTCCCTCGTGGTCATTGAAGGACGAACGCACGTGCAGCGGCACACCGAAACGACGGGCGTACTCGACACAGCGCAGGTGCAGGATCTTGGCGCCGTTGGCTGCCATCTCCAACATCTCCTCGCTGGAGATCACGTCGATCTTCTGGGCCGAATGCACGATGCGCGGGTCCGAGGTGTAAATGCCGTCGACATCCGTGTAGATCTCGCAGGAATCAGCCCCGAGGGCGGCAGCCAGGGCCACCGCAGTGGTGTCGGAGCCGCCGCGGCCCATCGTGGTGATGTTGTTTGATTCGCGGCTCATGCCCTGGAAGCCGGCCACGATGGAGATGTAGCCGCGGTCGATGGCTTGGCGCACACGATGCGGGGAGACGTCGATGATGCGGGCCTTGCCGTGCACCGCGTCGGTGATCATGCCGGCCTGGCTGCCGGTGAAGGATACCGCCTGGCTGCCGGAGGAGTTGATCGACATGGCCAGCAGGGCCATGGAGATGCGCTCACCTGCGGAGAGGAGCATGTCCATTTCGCGGGCGGGGGGCGCATCGGTGAGCTGATTGGCCAGATCAAGCAGCTCATCGGTGGTGTCCCCCATGGCCGAAACCACGGCGACGACGTCGTTCCCGGCCTCTTTGGTGGCGAGGATCCGGGCCGCGACGCGTTTGATGCCTTCGGCATCAGCGACCGACGAACCGCCGAACTTTTGGACAATCAGGCTCATGCGTTTGCACACTCCACAGGGTTGGTGACAGGACGGCCAGCCGCCGAGCCGGCCGGACACATTCTTAACCAGTGTAACGAGGCTGCGGCGTGGTGCCGTGTCCGAGTGACCGTGAACCGTCATGATGCGCCCGTAGATCATCCCGTGGGCTGACTCGCTCAGGAAGTAACCAACGTAGGCTGATCGCCACGATCACGGGGCAGAAGCCGCCGTGGCGCAGTCTGTCAGGAGGGGTGATGGGCATCCAGGAAACCCAGTACGACGGCGGTGCTCCGGTTCGAACACCGGTAGCTGAATCGGGGGTGGTCGCCACCGGGTTGGCCCGCTCCTTCGGAACCGTTCGTGCGGTCGAGGCCATGGATTTCACGGCACGGCCCGGGGAAGTCACCGCACTGATCGGCCCCAACGGCTCGGGCAAGACCACCTTGCTGCTCATGCTCGCCTCGCTGCTGGCCCCCGATACCGGGAGCATCAGCATCTGCGGCATCAATCCGGTCCAGGATCCGCGCGGGGCCAGGGCCCGGTTGGGCTGGATGCCGGACACCCTGGGTGTCTGGGAGGAACTGACCGTCCACGAGATCCTGGCGATGATGGGCCGCCTCTACGGGGCCTCCAAGACCGATGCCGCCGCCCGGGCCCATGAACTGTTGGAGCTGGTGAAGCTCGACGAGTTCGCCTCCAAGCCGGCCCGCGTCCTCTCCCGTGGGCAACAGCAGAAGCTCTCCCTGGCCAGGGCGTTGGTCAATGACCCGCAGGTCCTGCTGCTCGACGAACCCGCCTCCGGGCTGGATCCGGGAGCCAGGATCGAGCTACGCAACCTGCTGCGTGAGCTGGCCGGACGGGGACGCACCGTGGTGGTGAGCTCCCATGTGCTGGCCGAACTCGATGAGATGGCCGACCGGGCGGTCTTCGTCTCGGCCGGCAGGACCGTCAGCGAGCAGCGGGTCGACGACGCGGGGACCACGGGTCGCCGGTATGCCATCGAGGCCCTGGACCGCGAACAACTGACCGACGCGCTGGACACCGCAGGCATCGAATTCACGCTTCCTGCAGGAACCCGTCAGGCGGAGGCTGTGGTCCATCTCGGTTCCGATCCGGAGGCGGCGGCCCTGTTGCGCCAACTCGTCGTCGCCGGTGTGGGCGTGGTGGCCTTTGCCCCCGCCGCGGGGATCCTGGAGGAGTCCTATCTGCGCGCCGTGAACACCACGGAGGATCCTCCGACCCGTCCAACACCAGCAGGAGAGCCCCGGCCATGAGTGCATCAACGGTGACCCGCCGTCCCGACGACGGGGACCAGGGGAAGGAAAAACGCAGCGGCTCCGCATTGGGTTTCTGGGCGGGAGTAGGCACCGTCTTCCAGCTCGAAAGCCGGCAGCGGATGCGCTCGCGCGGCTGGTACGTGATGCTGGCCGTCTGGTTCGCCGTCACGGCGCTGGTTGCCGGGCTGGCCGCCTGGACCGCGGGATCCGAAGAGGGATTCGGGCAGGTCATGTTCGAACTGGTCATCGGCTTCGTGCTGTTCTTCGGCCTGCTGGTGGCCCCTGCCCTGTCCGCCAACACGATCACCGGTGACCGCGCCGGCGGGACCCTGGCCATCCTGCAGAACACCCTGCTCACCCCAGGCCAGATCCTGTGTGGCAAATGGCTTGCTGCCTGGGTTTCCTCGCTGGCGTTCCTGCTGGTCTCGGTACCGATGATCATCTGGGCGATGACCTATGGGGACGTCTACCTCCCCGCGGTTCCGGTGCTGGTCCTCCTGACAGCGGTGGAACTGGGGATCGCCTGTGCGATCGGGGTGGGGATTTCCGCCCGCTCCGCACGGCCGTTGTTCGCGATCGTCGCCAGCTATCTGGTGGTCGCCCTGCTGGGGCTGGGGACCTTGATCATCTACGGCCTGAGCTTCCAGCTGGTCAAGGAGACGGCCATGGCCTCCGAACAGATCTGGCCCGACGACCCCTGGGAAGAGGTCAAGTACAACAACCAGGACGAAGCAGTGGACGCCAACGGCGACGTCATCGAGGACCAGGAGGCCTACTTCGCGGAGATCGAGGAGAGGTCGGTGACGGATTACGACGACCAGAACTTCACGTGCAGCAAGTCGCTATCCCCGGTCAACGTCTACCACACGGAACGAAACACCTGGCTGTTGGCGGCGAACCCCTTCGTGGTGGTCGCCGACGCGGCTCCGGTGAGGCGCGACAACGCGGCCTCGGAAGACTATTTCGGTGAGGGGCCGATGGAGGCCGTCAGCACGATGGTCCGTCAAGCACAACGGGGCACCGCGGCAACGGACCCTTGCCTCGACGGGGTGAAGCAGCAGGTGGTTGATGAATACGAGATGGCCGGTACCGCACCGCTCTGGCCGTTGGGTCTGGGAGTCCAGGTCGTGCTGGCGGCGGGTTTGCTGGAGTCGGGACGACGCCGGCTGCGCACCCCGGTCAGGAAGCTGACGCGGGGGACCAGGCTGGCATGAGAACAGCCGGGCCCCTGACGCGGGGCCCGGCTGCGGGGATGCCGAGTAGGCAGACGTGAAAACGCGGGTGATCCCATCCCCCCTGGGAACACCCGCGCGTCTAATGGGTGCCGATGGTGTTCTCACCCTCGCCGAGCACGGCGTGCAGGAAGTCTTTCGTGCGCTGGTGCTTCGGATCGCTGAACATGACCGAAGGCGAGGCCTCCTCGACGATCTTGCCGCCGTCGAACATCAGTACGCGGTTGGAGACATCGCGGGCGAACTGCATCTCGTGGGTGACGATCAGCATGGTGATGTCGGTGGTTTCAGCGATATTGCGCAGGATGCCCAGCACATCCCCGACGATCTCCGGGTCCAGGGCGCTGGTGACTTCGTCAAGCAGTAGGATCTCGGGGTCCATGGCCAGGGCGCGGGCAATGGCCACGCGTTGCTGCTGTCCACCTGACAGGGACGACGGGTGTGCACCGGCCTTATCGGAGAGGCCCACCCGTTCCAACAGCTCCTTGGCCTTCAGGGTGGCCTCGCGCTTGGACTGCCCGAGCACATGCACCGGTGCTTCGATGATGTTCTCCACGACCGTCATGTTCGGGAAGAGGTTGAACTGCTGGAAGACCATGCCGATCCGTTGGCGGATGCGCTTCTGGTTCTTCTTGCTGACGGGGACCCGCTTGCCGCCGCGATCCTCATGCGTCAGCGGTTCGCCCTCGACGAAGATGTCCCCGCCGGTGAGCTCCTCCAACGTCATGACCAGACGCAGGATCGTGGTCTTGCCGGAGCCGGAGGGGCCGATGAGGGTGACCCGGTCGCCCTTCTCGACACTGAAGTTCAGGTCGTTCAGCACCACGTTGTTTCCGAAGGCCTTTTCGACGTCGCGGAATTCGATCACGGGTGCCTCGGCACCACCTGAGATGGTGGCACGGGTTGCTGCGGTCTCAGGTGTTGAAGGCAAGGCGCTTTTCCAATCTGCCGATGAGGAGTGAGGTCGGGTAGCTGGCCAGCAGGAAGATGATGCCCACCGCGGTCAGCGCTTCGGTGTACCGGTAGGTGTTGCCACCGTAGATCAGGCCGGCGTTGACGAGCTCGACGACGCCGATGACCAACAGGAACGGGGTGTCCTTGAACATCGAGATCGCGTAGTTGCCCAGTGCCGGGATGGTCGCCCGCAGTGCCTGCGGGATGATGACGGCGGTCCAGGTCCGTACCGCCGACATCGATAGGGCGGTGGTGGCTTCCCACTGTCCCTTGGGTACCGAATCAATACCTGCGCGGTAGACCTCGGACATGTAGGTGGAGTAGTGGATCCCGAAAACGATGACGCCGACGGAGATCGCGTCCAGGGAGAGGAACGCGTAGAACACGAAGAGCAGCTGGATGATGATCGGGGTCATCCGGATGATGTTCGCGATCCACTTCACGACCTCGGAGACCGGGCGTGGAGTGATGCGGATGGCCATGGCGATCACCAGCCCCAGGACTGCGGCGATGGCGGTACCGAGCACGGTGACC
>RCNJ01000364.1_pt1 | contig 19187 bp, 15 predicted proteins | sample 2041171 | NCBI WGS metagenome assembly RCNJ01 (sample SAMN09708213, study PRJNA481090) | feces metagenome | biome: feces | host: Pygoscelis adeliae | place: Antarctica: Rookery Lake | collected 2010-03-01 | reverse complement strand
ATTCGAATTTGCGCACCCTCAACTGTTACCTTTCCAAAACTATGGTTAATTGACGGTGGTAATATTTCAATCCCTAATTCTTTAGCTTCATGAATATACGTTGCAAATTTAGCTGGTTGGTTTAATGTCGTACTTAATAATTCAGCGAAAAAGTTAGTTGGGTAATTTGCTTTTAAATAACTTAAATCATAAGAAATCTTACTATATGCGACCGAATGACTTTTATTAAATCCGTAATTAGCGAATCTATTAATCCATGAAAATATTTCCTCTCCAACTTCAGCTGTATATCCATTTTGTTTACAACCCGTTAAAAATTGACCTTCTAACTTTTTCATAACATCCGTATCTTTTTTACTAACCGCTCGTCTTAATAAATCCGCTTCGCCTAATGTGAACCCAGCAATTTCATGAGCGATTTTCATAATTTGCTCTTGGTAGACTAACACACCATAAGTATCTTTTAAAATCGGTTCAAGATCTTGATGAATATATGTGACCGGCTCTTTATTAAATTTACGATTAATAAATGTTGGAATTTGGTCCATAGGTCCCGGTCGGTAGAGCGCATTTAAAGCAATAATATCAGCTAGTTCAGTTGGTTTCAATTGTTTTAAAACCCGTTTCATTCCATCAGATTCTAATTGAAAGACGCCATTTGTTTTTCCTTTTTGTAACAATTCAAATGTCTTTTGATCATCTTTTGGTACTTTACTTAAATCTAGTGTTTTGTGAGTGGTCCGTTTAATTGACTCGAGTATATGTTCAATTAAGCTCAGGTTCTTAAGTCCTAATAAATCAATCTTTAACAAACCTAAGGACTCCAGTTCATTCATAGCATATTGAGTTAATTGTACATCATCAGATCCACCCATTACCGGAACAAGTTTAACCAGCGGTTCGTCTGTTACAATAAGACCGGCAGCATGAGTTGATGCATGTCGTGGCAGTCCCTCTAATGTAATCGCATGAACAAATAATTGTTTGAGTGAACTTGATTGTTTCACATAAGTTGAGAAGTCTTCATTCCCTCTTAAAAAACTAACTAAGCTTTGATTACTTTGAGTCGAGATATTCTTTAAAACATAAGCCTGATCTCTTAAGTCTATGTCCATAGTCTTCATGAGTTCTCTCATTAAAGAACGCGGGCCAAATGTACCAAAAGTAACAATTTTCGCTACATAAGCATTACCATATTTTTCTTTGACATATTCAATGACTTCTTCACGTCGTTCATCTGAAAAGTCAATATCAATATCTGGCATTGTCGCCCGATTTGGATTTAAAAATCGTTCAAATAATAAATCGTATTTAAGTGGATCAACCATGGTGATATCAAGCAGATAAGCAACGATTGATCCTGCAGCTGAACCTCTTCCTGGACCTACTGTGATACCTGAGGTTTTAGCAAATCCGACCAAATCCGCTACAATTAGGAAGTAATCATTAAATTTCAGTTCATCGATAATTGTTAATTCATGATTTAAACGCTCAAGCGCTTTGCTATCATCTTTATTATATCTTGCAGGTAACCCTTCAAAACATAACCTTTTCAGTGCTTCTTTCGAGGTTTCATTTTCAAGTGGAAACTTAGGGAGTAATTGCTGATTAAACTCAAGTTCAACATGACAGCTGGCAGCTATTTTCTCTGTGTTTGCTAAAGCTTCTGGAAACACCTTATAAAGATTGCTTGCTTCATCACTTGATAAAAGGTAAGCATCTTGCATACTTTGATCAACTCGGCTCTTTTCCCAAAGTTCACCATTTTTCATAGCTTGCAAACAGTCGTAGCTTGATAAATCGCCTTTTTCTAAGAAGCGTACTTCATTAGCTATCACCAATTGATAATTATGTTCTATTACAAACGATTCAATTTCAGCTTTTCGCTCTATATGTGATGTATCAATTTTAAGGTAGAATTTTTCAGTAAAGAGATTTTGGAGTCCCGTTAACAATTCATTGCTTGAGTCTGTAAATGTAGCCAAACAAAATAAACCACTCGATAATTCTTTAAAATCAGTAAGTAAAAACGAGTCGTCGTTTGTTTGTATACGTGAAGTGATTGCAAGTAAGTTTTGATAACCTAGATTGTTTTCAGCTAGCAATGTACACTCGATACTTTCTTCTTCATGGCTTAATTCGATTGTCATGCCTAAGAGAGGTTTAATTCCATGCTTTAAACAGGCTTGATAAAACGAAATCGCTCCGTGCATAACTTCAAAATCAGTTAAAGCAAGACTTGTGAAATTTAACGTTTTTGCTCTATCAACCAATTGATCTATTTGAATTGTACTTTCCATCAAACTATACCCACTTCGGACTTGTAAGTGTGTAAATGACATGTTAATTCCCCTTTAACTTTTCGTTGTCTGTCTTATTATACAGAAACTGAAATTATCTTGCTTGTTATTTAATAAAAAATACTGATTTCATTATATTAGATGAAATCAGCACTTTTATTAAACATCTGACGCACATAAAACATCTAGCTCTGAAGCAAGTACTTCTGCTTCTTCCCATGATGTAATTGAAGCACCTGATGCTAGTGGATGTCCTCCACCATTATATTTATTTGCCAAAGTATTAATTGCAGGTCCTTTCGAACGGATACGTGCTCGTATTAAATAATCCTCTTCAATAAAGATAATCCACGCTTTAACACCTTGAATATCACCAAGTATTCCTACTAAACCTGCTGTTTCACTCGCATCAACATCAAATTTTTCTAAAATTTCTTTAGTTACTTTTATCGAAGTTGCACCTGATTCAGATAATTTAAAGTTTTGTAAAATATATCCACGCATTTTTGCAATTTTATCAGGTACGTCATATAAGCTATTGTATAAAGCAGTACGATCAAAAGCATAATTAACTAACTCTGCTGCATAACGGAAAGTTCGTGTTGTTGTACTCGGGAATAAGAATCGACCTGTATCACCGACAATACCTGCATAAATTAAGCGGGCAGCTTCATCTGTAACTTTCAATTCTTCGTGATGTATCGCAAATTCATAGATTAATTCACATGTTGAACTTGAAGTTGTGTCAACCCACTTTAAATCGCCATAAGTATCATTATTAGGATGATGATCAATCTTAATTGTATAATCACCTAACTCATGCCTTCGATCGCTAATACGGCCTGTATTAGCTGTATCACATACGATAATTAATGCTCCATTAAAAACGTCATCAGTTATTTTGTCCATTTGGGCTAAAAAATGTAAACTCGAATCTTCTTCTCCGACAGCATAAACAGTTTTCTCTGGAAATGAAGCTTCAATAACTTTCTTTAACCCAACTTGTGAACCAATTGCATCAGGATCCGGTCTAACATGACGATGGATAATGATTGTTTCATATTCTTTTATTTTTGTTAGTATCTCATCTTGTACCATTCAGGTAACCTCTCTTCTAAATAAATATTCATAGTCTTTTATGGTAAAAAAATAATTAAAAAGTTACAATAAGAATAACAATAGATTATTTTTATTAGGAGCCGATATTATGATTCTGTTAATTTTTGCATTAACCACTATAATCTCAATTGTCTTGTTCATTTATTATAAAGTAATAATTTTACGTACGAGTGATGGATTAACTCAAGTATACTTTAATTCAAAAGCTAAATTCTTTTTAGGTACATTTCTAGTTTCTTTTGGAGTAGTCCAATATTTAATTTATCAATTAACTTTTGTCCTTATTATTAGTCTTATTTTCATCGCTTTAGGTGGTTTCCAAGCTTATCATGGCTTCAAAGCAACAAGACATTACCGTAGAGAAGGAAAACGACTTAACCGATAATAAACTTTACGAAGATAAAACACATCTTAATGGATGTGTTTTTTATCTGTCCATTAATTGTGCCATTAACATACTCTTACCAACAAGTTTTTTACCATTGTACACATCAACATTTATTTTTGCATATAAACGTCCAGCATCAAGTAATTCAGGTTTTATAACTAGTTTACTATCCATTTGCACAGGTTCGACAAAATAAATATTTAAACTTTCTACAACCATTTTTCCTTTTTTAAGCTGGATGAGTAAACGTGCACTTGCCTCTGAAACTAATGTTGTTAAAACACCATTAGAAAGCGTTCCTAACTCATTTGTCATCTGCGGTGTTACTTCAGTTTGAAAAACTGTTTCATCCACTGAATCTAAACTTCGTGCAATTATGTCATGAATCGTCTCACCAACTTGTGGCTGTCTCTGCACTTCATTCAACGCCTTAAGTACATCTTGCCTTGAGACAAGACCTTCTAACTCATTAGATGGATTAACAACTGGAACGACTTCAATGCCTTCCCAAACCATTAAATGCGCAATATAAGCAAGTGATGTATTACCTTGAGCAGCGTAAGGATTTTTCGTCATGACTTTCTCAATTAATACTGAGTCAGACTGATTAACAACATCCTTAGACGTTACCATACCTGTTACACGACCACGATCATCAATAACAGGATATCGTGTATGCGTCGTTAATTCATTTAATTTATACCAATCTGAAATTGTATCTTTGTTATATAAATGATGCACTTCATCATAAGGTGTATAAATATCATTAACAAACACTATCTCTTTTTTGATTAACTGGTCATATATTGCTCGGTTAATCATTTCAGCTACAGTAAACGTATCATAAGTTGTGGACATAATTGGTAAGTTTTTCTCATCAGCTAACTTTTTTATTTCGTCAGTCGTGTCAAAACCACCAGTTATTAAAACAGCAGCCCCTGCTGTAAGTGCAAGTTCATGAGCTTTTACACGGTTTCCAACAATTAATAATGAATCCGCTTCTGTATAACGCATCATTGCCTCCAACTGCATCGCACCGATAACGAATTTATTAAGCGTTTTATGTAAACCGTTCTTGCCACCTAAGACCTGACCATCTACAACATTAATAACTTCAGCAAACGTTAAATGTTTGAACTGCTCTTTTTCTTTAAGTTCTATTCTAACAGTACCTACTCGTTCAATCGTACTAACGAGTCCTTGGTTCTCAGCTTCTTTAATTGCACGATAAGCTGTTCCATCACTAACGCTTAAATCTTTAGCAATTTGACGAACAGATATCTTCTCTCCTACTTCTAAAGAAATGATATGTCTAATTATTTGTTCATGTTTAGTAACCATCTACTTCACCTATCTTTCATCTGTACCAGTCTATTATATAATTCTTATTATACAGCTAATTATAGATAACCACAATCATTATTACTTCTTAGCTTAGACGTTTTTATTATTTTAAAATCGCTGTTATATATAAGCCAATGATTTCATTGGAATGATAATAACTAACCAAAATACCAAACCCGATAAAAGGACCGAATGGTACAGATTCAGACTTACCTTTTCGCTTAACTATCAGTAAATAAATACCATACATACCGCCAAGTAATATAGCAAAAATAAAACCGAGTAATACAGCTTTAGTTCCCGTTAAAAAACCTAAAACTGCTAAATACTTCATATCTCCAGCACCCATGCCTCCTCGACTAATTACAATCAGTAAAAAAATAAGTAAGTAACTAATTAAAAAACCAAGTAATGAATCATACCATGGTGTTAGCGGATGGATAACTCTAATAATAATAAATAAACTCATAAAAAACGCTAACAATTTATTTGGTATAATAAAGTAATAAATATCTGTAATCAAAACTAAGATGACTAAAGATATTAAAACAAGTGATATGAAAAGATTATATTCATTCATTTGATAAGCAGCGTACATAAAAAGTAATCCCGTCCCAAACTCGATCATAGGATAAAGCTGACTAATTTTCACATCACAAAAGCGACATCTCCCTTTTAATAAGAGATATGAAATAACTGGTAGATTATCTTTCCACGATAGAAAATGCTGGCAATGAGGACAATGCGAATTTGGATAAATAATTGATTCACCTTTTGGTAAACGGAGCCCAACCACATTAAAAAACGAGCCAAAAATAAGCCCACTCATAAACAAGATAAATAATATGTTAATCACCTCAAACATATTCTAACTTCAATGATATTACCTGTCTAAAAGCTAAAATTTAATTTTTGGATTTATTTATATACAAATAAAAAAGCCCGAATAAATTTATTCGGGCTTTCTAGATTACTTTCTATAATGTTACTTCTTCACCAACTGCTAATGGTAAACCTTTACCTGTCTTAACTTTATCAGTGAAATCTTTTGGGTTTTGTTCAATGACAGGAAATGTATTGTAGTGAACAGGCACAACATATTTTGCTTTAACCCAATCTGCAGCAATTAACGCGTCTTCAGGTCCCATAGTGAAATTATCGCCAATTGGAATAAATGCTAAATCAATCTCATTTGTATCGCCAATTAATTTTAAATCAGAATATAAAGATGTGTCTCCTAAGTGATAAATTGTTTTATCATTTATTGTCAGTAAAATACCACCAGGCATCCCTGTATAAATCACTGTGCCATCTTCTTCTTCATAAGACGAACTATGAAAAGCTTTCGTAAACTTAACCGTTCCAAAATCAAACGTGTAAGCCCCGCCGATATTCATACCGTGTGCATTTAAACCCTTTTTGCCTAAATAGACAGCAAGCTCATTTAAAGCAACGACTTGAGCACCTGTTCGCTTAGCAATCGCCATTGTATCTCCCACATGATCATTATGTCCATGTGTTAATAAAATAACGTCTGCTTCAACTGTTTCTGGATCTAAATCACATAACGAATTACCTGTAATAAATGGATCAATCAAAATTGAATGTGTATCAGTTTTCACTTGTACAACCGAATGTCCATGATATGAAACTTTCATTTAAGTCTCTCCCTTTAATTAATTTTATGAAAAAACTACATATCAAAACGATGTATAGTTTTCTATTGATTAGATAAGATTTTCTAGAGATGTATATTCATAATCTAAAGATGCAGCGACGCCTTCGTTTGTTACTTTACCCTCTAACAAATTAATTCCCTTAGCTAAAGCTTCATTTTCTAATGAGGCTTTTTTATAACCTTTATTTGCAATCTGTAAAGCATAAGTCACTGTTGCGTTTGTTAAACCGATCGTTGACGTACGCGGAACTGCACCAGGCATGTTAGAAACAGAATAGTGTATGACACCGTGTTTAACATGAGTTGGATCATCATGCGTTGTAACACGATCACTCGTTTCAAAGTTACCACCTTGGTCAATCGCCACATCAACAATAACAGATCCTTCAGCCATTGTTTTAACCATTTCTTCACTAACTAATTGCGGTGCTTTAGCTCCTGGAATTAAAACTGAACCAATTGCTAAATCAGATTCAGCGATTGCCTCGGCAATATCAGCTGAATTAGACATTAATACATTTACTGCACTACCAAAAAATTCATTTAATTCTTTTAAGCGTGTTGGATTTAAATCAAATAACGTAACATGAGCACCTAATCCAACTGCAATTTTAGCCGCATTTGAACCTACTACCCCACCACCAATAATCGTTACTTTTCCACGTTTAACTCCTGAGATACCAGCTAGTAAGACACCTTTTCCACCGCTTGGCTTTTCAAGATATTGTGCTCCAATCTGCGTAGCCATATAGCCTGCTACTTCACTCATTGGTGTAAGTAATGGTAATGAACGGTCCGGTAATTGTACAGTCTCATAAGCAATAGCAATTACTTTTTTCTCAATTAACACTTTTGTTAGCTCAGGTTGAGAAGCTAAATGGAAGTACGTAAAGATAATCTGACCTTCTTCTAAAAAGTCATATTCTGATTTTATTGGCTCTTTAACTTTCATCACCATATCATTTGCCCATGCTTCTTTTGAAGTCTTTACAATTGTTGCTCCCATATCAGCATATTCTTCATCTGTAAATCCAGAACCAAGACCAGCTTCAGTTTCTATTGAAACTATATGATCCGCTTGAGTTAACGTAAATACTCCTGAAGGTGTTAATGCTACTCTGTTTTCATTATTCAATAACTCTTTAGGTATTCCAATTTTCATATTAATCGCACCTCTCTTAAATCCATTTTTCATTTAACTAAATTTTCTTACTATATAGCATTTTATCAAAAGAATGAATAAATTGAAACCTTTTCTAAAACGTTTTCTTTTACACAAGAAACATCAAGAATCAACACTCAGTATCTTAAACTGGCAATTTAATGATACCATTTCATTTTAGTCCTTTATAAGGTATAATATGGGTGAAAGCTTGTGTTTGAACTTTAAAAGGAGGAACTATAATATGGAATTAACTTATGAAAGAATTGTTATTGCTGTCGATGGATCGAAAGCCGCTGAAAAGGCATTTAAAAAATCAATTGATGCTGCGAAGAGAAATGATGCTACACTTATTTTAGCTCACGTTGTTGATACAAGAACGTTCGCAACTGCTGAAGCTTATGATAGATCACTATCTGAGCGTGCTGAGAAATATGCAAAAGACATTTTAGATGAATATGAACAAACTGCTAAAGATGCAGGTGTCATAAATACTAAAACTGTTATGAAATATGGTTCACCTAAAGTTGCTATTGCAAAAGAAATTGCTCCTGAAGAGGACGCCGATTTAATTATTGTAGGTGCAACTGGTCTTAACGCTGTAGAACGTTTCCTAATCGGAAGTGTTTCTGAAAGTATTGTACGTTATTCAAAATGTGATGTACTTATCGTTAGATAATATAAAAGAAAAAACTACGGAGATTTTTCCTTCGTAGTTTTTTTTATGCTTTAATTGTATCAAAATATTTTAATGTATCTCTTGCAATCATAACTTCTTCATTTGTCGGGATAACCATAACCTTAACTGGTGAATGTGGATAATTTAAGAATCCTTCTCCATCACAAGACTTATTTAATGTCTGATCCCAGTATACACCCATAAATTCCAGTCCTGTTAAAATCCTCGCTCGAATCGTTTCACTATTTTCACCTACACCAGCTGTAAAGATAATGGCATCAACGCCTCCCATTTTGGCTGCATATGAACCAATATATTGGTGAATTCTTGCTGCAAAAATATCAAGTGCTAGTTTTGCACGGGTATTTGTATGCGCTTCTGCTTCGATATCCCTTAAATCATTTGAAATACCTGATATTGCAAGTAATCCACTCTTTTTATTTAATATATTAATCACTTCTGGTGCATCATGTCCTGTTTTCTCCATTAAATAAGGAATAATCGCTGGATCAATATCACCTGAACGCGTCCCCATTGTTACACCTGCAAGTGGAGTAAAGCCCATCGAAGTATCTATCGACTTTCCATTCTCAACTGCAGTAATACTAGCTCCATTACCTAAATGACATGTAATTAAACGAAGTCTTTTCAGTGGGATATCTAAAACCTCTGATGCTTTTTGAGAAATGTACTTATGTGATGTACCATGGAAACCATACTTTCTTACACCATATTTTTCATAATACTCATAAGGCAAACTATAGAGGTAAGATTTCTCAGGCATTGTTTGGTGAAATGCAGTATCGAATACAGCAACCATTGGGACATCTGGTAAAATCTCTTTAAATGCTTGAATTCCCGTTAAGTTAGGTGGGTTATGCAAAGGAGCAAGTTCAGAAACAAGCTCAATTGTACTTATTACCTCATCCGTAATTGGAACAGATTTACTAAAGTATTCACCACCATGGACAACACGATGGCCAACAGCTTCAATCTCATCTAATGATTCAATTACGCCTACCTTTGTTAGCTTATTTAAAAGTAATTTAACTGCCTCTTCATGATCATTAATTTCTTCTGAATATAAATACTCTTGATCCATTGTATCAAGAGTAAACGAAGACCCTTTTGAACCAATTCGATCAATTAATCCTTTAGCCATAACATCTTCTTCTGGCATTCTAAATAACTGAAACTTTAGAGATGAACTCCCTGCATTAATTGCTAATATTCTAGACATAGAATTTCCCCTCACTTAATAAATTTTTATTATGTTAAAAATTCTCGTCAAACCACTGATTCATTTGCTTAAGGATATCTTCCATAGCTTCTGCATTAGATAATGATGGTAATTGAACTAATAAAGGTTGTTTATATACCTTTTCGCTCTCTCCATTTTTCTGTAAAATCAAAATACTTTTTGCTTGTTCTTTTGACGTAAACGCTGTCTCAGGTAATTGAATAACCCCCACGATCTTAGCGTGCTCTTGTATGAATGTATGTAATTCATCTGACTGATCACTTGTAAATAGTGTTTCTGGAATAATAAATACAAGAAACCCATCAGGTTTTGTATGTTTTAAACTTTGTTCAATAAAAAGATGGTGTGAATAAGAATGACCTTCTTCACTCTTTAATTCATATTCACTTGCCTGAACATCATCTGGATAGAAACCAACTGGTAAATCCGTAACGATTAAGTCTACCGGATCGATTAATAATGGACTCAAGCTATCTTGGTGAAAGAACTCTATTTCTTTCTTTTGAAGATTAGCATTAAATAAAGATAATTTAAGTAATAATGGATCTACTTCACTCGCATAGACTTCTAACTCATGTTTTAACTGCTCCATCACAACAAATAATAAGTTCCCAGTACCGCTTGCTGGATCAAATAAAGTAATTTTATCCTCGCGACCTTCCACTAATTTATTAGCTAAATAGCCAATAATCATAGCCACAGCTTCTGGTGTCATTAAATGTTGATGTTGGGTATGTGCTTTCATTGCTTTTAATAAAGCTAATTGAATTGCTTTTCTAATTGTTTCTACTGAATAACGCTCAATTTTCACTTCATTCAATTTTCGTTCGATAACTTTCACTAATAATTCATTATTCTCTTCTCTTTGTACTTCATCGTAAAACAACGCTTCCAAAGTATATAATAGGCTATCTAAATATGACTCATCAACCTGACTTTCTATCTCCATTGTTGTTTCATCTAACCAAGTATATAATTCTGTTACTTCTGTTTCTTCCATTTATATCCTCCTACATATGATTAAAACACTCATAGGTAACTAAGCATTCTATTCATATAATTATTATACCAAATTACGACCTAGTTTGTATCGAATTTGTGAAATATGTTTAAGTTGTCTTTAAAGAGCATTTAACTGATTAAAAAGCTGTCTGAATATTTGTATAACTTCATTATTTTATGTTTTTGTATAACTTAAACTTATACTTATACCTAAAATAAAAATATGGCACCATAGTCAATTTTGACTGATGCCACATTTTTATATTCAAATATTTTATTTAGCTAAACTTATTTAGCTAATTCTTTAAGTTTGTTAAGTGCTGCATCATAATCAGGTGGATTTGTCGCTTCACTTACATATTCGACATATTCTACTTTATTATCTGCGCCAATAATAAATACTGACCTTGTCAGTAAACCTAATTCTTTGATTAAGACACCGTAGTTTTCACCAAAGTCTCTATATCGATAATCTGATAGCATCGTCATACTATCTACATCTTCTTCTTTAGCCCAACGCGCTTGTGCGAATGGTAAATCCATACTAACTGTTAACAGATTTACATTAGCTAATTGTTTAGCTTCTTCATTAAATTTCTTCGTTTGAGTAGAGCATAATCCTGTATCGATAGATGGTACGACGCTGATTAATGTGAGCTTTTTTGCAAAATCTGCCTCTGTCTTTTCACTCATATCATTCGCTACTACTTTAAATGAAGGTGCAGTATCATTTACCTCAAGTTGCTTACCTTTAAGTGTTACTGGATCTTTATTAAATGTAACTTTTGTCAATTCCATCACTCTCCTTAACTCCCATTATGCGTACTACGATTTGATTTGTCTACTCTTTGATTTATTTACGTCAATTTAGAGTAAATCATCTAATTTTTTATCATCATCGCTTGAAATTTTAACTACTCGTGTATTTTCGATTGCTTCATTAATTTCTTCCGTTAAATCATAGCTTTGTTCGTATGCTACCACTCTATCGCGACGTGGAGTTGTGATTGGATACTTTGGTACAAATACTGTACAACAATCTTCATATGGTTGAATTGAAATGTCATAAGTTTCTATTTTTCTTGATATAGTAATAATTTCTTCTTTATCCATGGCAACTAGCGGTCTTAGTATAGGTAATGTTGTCACCTCATTAATTGCGTTCATACTTGCCATCGTTTGACTGGCAACTTGGCCTAAGCTTTCTCCTGTTGTCATTGATAAGATTCCTTCTTTATTACATATTGCTTCACTAACCTTCATCATGATGCGACGCATAATTGTCATGCCATAACGATCTGGATAATGCTTAGCAATTTGCTGCTGTACTTCTGTAAATGGAACGAGATGCACTTTAATTTGATAATTATATTTAGTTAATTTCTTCGTTAAATCAAGTACTTTTTGTTTAGCACGTTCACTAGTAAATGGAGGTGAATGGAAATGAATCATTTCTAATTCAATACCACGCTTCATCATTAAATATCCTGCTACAGGACTATCGATTCCACCCGAAAGTAGCAAGAGCGATTTCCCAGCTGTTCCAACAGGTAACCCACCTGGACCATAAATTACTTTAGACATAATATATGTTCCTTCAGCACGTATTTCGACACGCAATTCAATATCAGGGTCATGCACATCTACTGTAAAATTTGGTAAGTTTCGTATAATATGTCCACCTAAAGTATGATTCATTTTCATTGAATCTACTGGAAATTCTTTATACGCCCTTCTTGTATTTACTTTAAACGTTTTGTTGCCTTCTTCTCTACTTAATAATTCCACTGAGACGTCTTTAATTTGTGTTTCATCATTCTCTAGTTTTATCGCTAAACTCAAACTTTGGATTCCAAATATATCTTTACATATTTTAATAATTTCATCTGGATCGTGACCATTTAATAAGATGATCAAGCGACCTTGAGTTCTCTTCACCTTAACGTTTGGAAACTCTTTAAGTGATTGTTGAATATTTTGTTGAAGCTTAACTAAAAACATTTTTATATTTTTTCCTTTAAGTCCTAATTCACCATAGCGAATTAATATATGATCATATTGCATTTAATCTACCCCAATACTTTCTGTAATTTATTAACTTCTGCCTTTAAAACATGTATAAATATATCTATCTCAGCTTGAAATGTTTCATAACTAAGACTCACACGAATGCCTGAACTAGCAATATCTATATCATGACCACACGCAAGTAAAACGCGGCTTAAATCAGCAGATTTAGATGAACATGCGGATTGTGTTGAGACATAAATATCATTCTTTGCTAAGGCATGAATAATTGTTTCTGGATTTATTCCAGGAACTGAAAAATGAACAATATGCGGTGCTGATTGTTTCGGTGTATTCACATGAATGCTATCTATTTTTATTAGCTCTGCTTTCAAATTTTCTTTTAACCTATTTAATTCATCAGTAGAGTCAAGCTTAGCAAGCGATAATCTCATCGCACGTGCTAACGCTGCATTTCCTGCAACATTTTCTGTACCTGACCTGAAGTTAAGTTCTTGTTCACCACCAACAAACAAAGGGTCTAATTGAATACCTTTCCTCGCGTATAAAAGACCTGTTCCACGTAAACCATTTAGTTTATGTCCTGAAATAGACAATAAATCTATACCATCTAAATTAATTGGAAGTTTACTAAATGATTGAACAGCGTCCGTATGAAAAAGAATTTTTTTATGTTCTTTTAAAAGTTCAGCTACTTGATTAATTGGTTGCACTGATCCGATTTCATTATTAACATGCATAATTGAAACTAAAATCGTCGTCTTTCTAATTGCTCGTTCTAACTCTTGTAAATCAATAACGCCTTGATCATTAACACTTAAATAAGTAACTTCAAAACCATTATTTTCTAGTTGCTCACACGCTTTATATACTGATGCATGTTCTATTTTAGTAGTAATGATATGATTACCACGATTCTTATAAAAATTTGCCACACCTTTAATAGCAAGATTATTACTTTCAGTTCCACCAGAAGTAAAAATAATTTCATTTGCATCACACTTTAATAAATTAGCTGCTTGTGCTTTCACTTTATTATAAAACTGTTCAGCTTTTGCACCTAAATTATGCAAAGATGAAGGATTAGCAAAAAACTTTGTTGACACTTTATTGAACGTCTCTAAAACTGTTTCGTCTGGTTTTGTTGTAGCACTATTATCTAAATAAATCATTTTTTTCACCTATCTTTTTTACAAAAAAACAAGACTGACGTTGCAAAAGAATATAATCTTCTTTTACAAGGCAGTCTTTATATTTATGTGTATTATTTTTGTTCTTCAATTTTCCTTAATGCACCTGGCTCTACTGATTCAATTGCAGCTGCAGCTGTTTGCAGTGCACGTTCATATTCACTTTTTCTAAATAATTCTTCTGACTCTAGTAAACTTCTCGCCAAGGTAGGATTAGAACTTCTATATATATTCGCATACTGGATAACACGTTCTGTTAGATAAGCTTGCTCAATAACTTCTTTTATTTCTTCTTTGGCTGTATTAACGCTTGTTTCTGCATTCGTTAATTCCTTTTGAATAGTTTTCATATCTAATGGCGTTTTAGATAATTCGGCATCGGCTTCCTCGTTCGCAGCTTCTGCGTCACTTATTCGCTCCCAAATAAACTCAGGTACCCCAGGTAAATTATTTGTTTCTAATCTTTTAGAAGCAATAGTTATTTCCTCACGTAAAACTTGTAAGTGATCACGAGCTTCTATTTCATTTTCAGGAAGCATCTGTATATGATCACTAAATATTTCGTGATCATTTTCAAATTGTTTGAGTTGATTTAGTCCATCCTCTAATTGAATAACTAATTTAGATAACACTTCGGTTTTCTCTTCGTATTGTTTAGCTAAAAACGCTTCTTGAGTTTGCAACTCTTCAAAACTTCTTTTTAGTTTCTTTAATTTCTCTAAATCATCGGCAGCAAATAGATAAGCTCGTCTCAATACGATTACTTCATTTCTTGTTTGAATAAACACTTCTCCAACTTCATCTAATGATTCCTTAAAAATAGGAAGTTGAGTTTCTAAAAAGTCACGCGATTTAACTTCATTTTCTAATGAATCATACATTTCTTCAATATTTGATTGGATTTCTAGAATAATTTCTTTACTAGATTCTAAATCCTTTCTTTCCATCGTCCTCACACTTGCTAATAAATTTGTTTGATGAGTTTTAATTTTTTCTTCAAATCCTAAATGTTCAACTGGATAACCATCAGCTTTCATTTCTTTAATACCTTTAATTAATTCATTCAATTCTTTAGGCAAATCAAACTTACACGTTTTATAAAGCTCAGGATACTCTCTTAACTCATTTTGTACTCTTTTGAGCTCTTCATTAAGCTGTTCAACAACTTCTTTAGCTTGATAGTATTCTCCACTCTCTACTAATTCATCATATTTAATTAATCCATTCGTTAACTCTTCAAATTCTATTTTGAATCTTAAAGTTCCTCTACCGTATAAATCTTCATTTTCAATTAAATATTCCATCATTTTATTTATCGCTTGTCTTAATTCTTCTAAACCTTTTCGACCTGCTTCTTCTGTTTCTAACAACTCATTTAACTGAGTTGTGATTGATTCTAATTCTGCTTCTATTTCATTAATTTTTTCTTCTATTTTATTTAATTCTTCACGAGAAGAACTAAATTTATAACGATCAGCATAGGCTTCAGCATCTGATAATTGAACTTCAACATTTGCAAGATCTTTCGTTAAAATTGATTCCCAACGGTTTTTCCATTTGTTAAAATTCTCTAATGTCTCACCTGCTAGGTTTAATTCTTTCATTCGTGAAAGTTCAGCCGCAATATTACGATTCATAATATCGACTTTCAAGCCTTCTAAACGGTCGATCGCATTATATAACCTTCTTCTTAAAACGAGTGCAATAATAATAGCGATAATAATAATTAATACTACTCCAACTATGTATTCCATTTAATTCCTCCTAAAATTTTTTTCATAGAAGGATTTTTGAATTGAGTTACCTTTTCAAAAAAACCATTTTTTCATTCTACTCTCATTATGATACCACGATTTACATCGTAATTGCTAAAGTTATGGTAATTTAATGCAAAATAATATTTTTAATATAAAATATCATTTGTATTATTAAATTTAAAGCAATAAATTTAGACGTTTTATTTATTCAGTTGACTTTATAACTCTAGCACGATATAATTAGCGTTGGTTAAAATAAAAGAAGTAGCTTTGGTGAACCGACGCTTGAAACTATTGTATTCCTCATCACAAATGAGGTGTATCGTGTAACTCTCTGCTGCTGGAGCGATGGTACAGGACAATACAATAGACATCGTAAGGAACACGAACTGAATTATTTTATCCCATTATAAAATAAGAGGAGAATGTCTCATGGGTAGATTTACAGGTTCATTATGGAAAAAGTCACGTCGTCTTGGTGTATCTTTAACAGGTACAGGTAAGGAATTATCTAAGCGTCCTTACGCACCAGGTCAACACGGTGCTAATACGCGTCGTAAAATTTCTGAGTATGGTTTACAGTTACAAGAGAAACAAAAATTACGTTTCATGTATGGAGTTAACGAGCGTCAATTCCATACTTTATTCGAAAAAGCTGGAAAAATTAAAGGTATTCACGGTGAAACTTTCTTAATTCTTTTAGATTCACGTCTAGATAACCTTGTTTTCCGTTCAGGTTTTGCTCGTACACGTCGTCAATCACGTCAATTAGTTAACCACGGTCATATCACTGTTGATGGTAAGCGCGTAGATATCCCATCATACAGCGTAGCACCTGGTCAAGTAGTTGGAATTCGTGAACAAGCTCGTAATATGGATGTTATTAAAGAAGCAATTGAAATTACTAACTTCATACCAGATTACTTATCTGTTGATACAGAAAAAATGGAAACTACGTTTACACGTACTCCAGAGCGTTCAGAATTACCCGCAGAAATTAACGAAGCACTTGTCGTTGAGTTCTACTCAAGAAAATAATTTCTTAATATTAAAAGCCTTTATAACAAATGTTATAAAGGCTTTTTTGTGTATTTGTTTATCTTTTCTTTTAAAAGTATTTTAATCCTTTTATTTTATTAAAAAAGCTGCCTTTAAGGCAGCTTTTTGTCTATAGGTATTATTTTCTTAGTTACTTTTATAAACTTGCTCATACCAAATCATAAATACTAATACCGCCCATAACTCCCTAGAATAATCCAATTTGCCAGGTTGATGCGCTTCAAGTAAATTCAACACATATTGCTTATTAATTAAATGATCAGTCTGACTGTTTTGAATAATATTTTTTGCCCAGTCGAATAATTCATCTTTTAACCAATGACGTATAGGAACAGGGAAACCGAGTTTCTTATTATATAGCACGGAGTCCGGTACAATTCCTCGCATTGCTTCCCGAAGTGCGTATTTCGTTGTTCCTTTGGTAATTGTTTGCTTTGGCGATAATTCTGAAGCCACTTTAAATACTTCCCTGTCCAGGAAAGGTGAGCGTAACTCCAAACCGTGTGCCATCGACATTCGATCCGCTTTAACAAGAATATCACCTCGTGCCCATGTATGTAGATCAATATATTGCATCTTATGAACATCAGAGTAATGAGATATCCTCTTGTATAATGGCTGAGTGATATTTTTATAATGATAATTCGGTTGATAGTTCTTGAGTAATAACTTTTTCTCGGTCTCACTGAAAAGTTTGGCATTACCGATAAAACGATCTTCTAGTGGTGTTGTTCCCCTTTCAATAAAACTTTTTCCACGCATGCCTTCAGGAAGCTGGTGTGATAATTTCTGTAACATGGAATGTAATGATTTTGGAATAAAATCAAACCCTTTTAATGCTCCAGGTTCACGGTAAATATTATAGCCACCAAACAATTCATCTGCGCCTTCGCCAGATAAAACAACTTGCACCTGCTTTTTAGCTTCTCTAGCAACAAAATAAAGAGGTACTGAAGCAGGATCAGCCATAGGGTCATCCATATATTTAATCACGTTCGGTAATTCGTCGATAAATTCTTGCAAACTAATCACATAATGGTTATTTTCAACTTCTAATTGTGCTGCAGTTTCTTTAGCTATATCAATCTCACTGTATCCTTCACGTTCGAAACCTACTGTAAATGTTTTAATTGATGGATTGATTTCTTTCGCTAATGCTACAATTGTGCTGGAATCAACTCCACCAGATAAAAAGGCACCGACAGATAGATTACCTTGCATGTGAAGACGAACTGACTCTCGTAATGTATCTTGTATCTTCTTTAACTGTACGCCCGAATCGTAATGTTTTGTGCGAAAGTTAAGTTGGGTAAAAGATGTCATACTCGTAGATTGACCTGGTCTTTTCTTAAAGAAATAACCTGGCTCTAATTTACGGATATTTTCCTGCATAGTATATGGCTCAGGAACATATTGAAACGTAAAATAATGTTGCAAGGCTTCAGGATTCACTTTATCTTTTTCACAACAATACAAACTCTTCATCTCAGAGGCAAAGTAAAATTGTGCTTGATTTTCCATAAAATAAAATGGTTTAATACCCATAGGATCACGAGCACCAAATAGTTCCTTTTCTTGCTTATCCCAAATAAGAAAACTATACATCCCCCGCAAATCTGTGAGCGCTTCTTCTTTTCTATCAGCATAAAGCGCAAGCAGTACTTCGGTATCTGATTCCGTTTGGAACACGTATCCTTTGTTCTCCAACTCACCGCGCAATTCAAGATAGTTATAGATATCCCCATCAAAGACAATCCAATAACGATTGTTTTCATAGGATAGCGGTTGATGCCCCTCTCTTAGGTTGACAGTGTTTAAGTTTTGAAATCCAAAACGAATATAATCATCAGTGTAAAAGTCACTATCGTTCGATCCACGATGACTAATAACATCCACCATTTCTGTTAATTTAGTCATCTCACTTTCTTTTAATTCCTGTTGCGTATTTAATAAAGACCCTGCAAAACCTGCCATTAAAACTATCCCCTTATAATATTAATCTTTTTAATTCCATAGGCTTTTAAATATCTGTAACCTAAAATCTACTTATGTATTATAGTACTCGTTTGACACTAGAACATGCAAGTTATTTTTGATGCTTTCTACTTTCTTTTCAAGTAATATATTAACCTAACAACAATTAGAACTACTATACTTCATAACAAAATAAATTGCTCTTCGTATAAATTTCACTCTATAATACATAAGTAGATTTTAGGT
>RCNJ01000363.1_pt1 | contig 19193 bp, 15 predicted proteins | sample 2041171 | NCBI WGS metagenome assembly RCNJ01 (sample SAMN09708213, study PRJNA481090) | feces metagenome | biome: feces | host: Pygoscelis adeliae | place: Antarctica: Rookery Lake | collected 2010-03-01 | reverse complement strand
GTGTTATCTGGTTTGGTCTCAACGCGGAGGTCAAGCGCTTTGAATCGAGCCATGGTGAGTGCATCGACCTGATCAGCAATCACGTGGGCAAGGCGGAGGTCGTCGTCGTACGAGTGAGTCATGAGCCAACCGTATCTGTCTGGGAGCGTGCGGTGAGGAGGCGGCGGAAGGAGTTGACGCGCGCCGCGCGCAACTCCTGCTCGGCGGCGTCGGAGGCCACCCAGTCGTCCAAAGCGCAGTCCGGGGCATCTTCTAAGTGCGTGCACCCACGTGGACAGTTCACTGCGACGTCCGCGAGGTTTTCAAAGGCGGCCAGAATGCCATCAGGTTCTATATGCGCCAAGCCGAAAGAGCGCACTCCCGGGGTGTCTATCACCCAACCGGAACGTTCAGGCAGGCGCAATGCCACTGCGGACGTAGAGGTATGCCGACCCCGCCCGGTGACAACATTTACCACCCCAATGGAGCGCTCAGCCTCCGGTACCAGTGCGTTCACCAGCGTGGATTTACCAACCCCAGAGTGCCCGACGAGCACGCTGACACGGCCGGCGAGGGCTGCTTGCACCTGGTCCAGGTGGCTGATGCTGCCGTCGGTCTCCTGGCCAGTGACAACAATGTCAACGCCCAGTGGTTCATAGAGCCCGATCAGTGCCTCCGGTGAGGACAAATCCGACTTGGTCAGGCACAGCAGCACTCGCATCCCGGCGTCGTAGGCGGCAACCACACAGCGGTCGATCATGCGCGTTCGGGGTTCGGGATTTGCCAGGGCCGTGACGATGACTAGCTGGTCCGCATTAGCCACAATGATGCGTTCATACGGATCCGTGTCATCGGCGGTCCGGCGCAGCACAGCCTTGCGGTCCTGAATGCGCACGATACGAGACAGGGAACCGTCGGACCCAGTGGTGTCACCCACCACGTCCACAATGTCGCCACAGACAACGCGCTGCCGGGTAAGTTCCCGGGCCTTCATGGCCACAGCAACGCGCTCGTCCTCGGTGTTCTCGTCAAGCAGCAGCGTGTAGCGACCCCGGTCGACGCCGGTGACGAAACCGGGCTGCGCATCGGCGTGCTCCGGACGACGCTTGGATCTGGGCCGACTGTTCCGCGACGTTGCTCGGTCCCGGAACTCAGACTCGTCGGGATAACGCTGGCTCACCGGTTGCTCATCATGCGCCCACAGGAGCAGATTCGGAAAGCATAGTGGTCCACATGGTCGTAAAGTCCGGCATAGTTTTGCCTACTGTTGCCACATTGCGGATCTGAACACCGGGGGTGCGCAACGCAATGATGGTCCCTGCCGTTGCCATGCGGTGGTCGTGGTACGTCTCAAAGATTCCGCCATGCAGGGGGCGCGGGGTGATGATGAGGCCGTCATCAGTCTGTTCACACTGCCCACCCAGGCGGTTAATCTCAGTTGACAGTGCTTCAAGGCGGTCTGTTTCGTGCCCACGAACATGCGCAATGCCGCGCAAGCGACTGGGGGAGTCCGCGAGCGCGGCCAAAGCCGCAATCGTGGTCGCGAGCTCGCCCGCTGCGTGCAGATCGATGTCAATTCCGTTGATTGCGCCAGATCCGGTGACAGTGAGCAGCCCGTCCTCGAGTTTGGTGTGTGCTCCCATCGCCTCGAGGAGTTCCACCATCATGGCGCCGGGCTGAGTGGTGTGTGTTGGCCAGTGCGGCACGCTCACGGAGCCGCCTACGGCAAGGGCTGCTGCAAGGAATGGCCCGGCGTTCGACAGATCGGGTTCAACCACAATGTCCCGGGCCTTAATCGGACCCGGTGCTACCCGCCATACGGCTGCCTCGGGGTTCTCCACAGTCACCCCTGCGTCGCGAAGTGCAGCGACCGTCATGTCAATGTGTGGCACCGACGGCAGCGTCTTACCAACGTGCCGCACAGTCAAACCATGTGTGAACCGCGGTGCCGCGAGGAGGAGACCCGAGACGAACTGACTTGAGGCACTGGCGTCCACGTCGACGTCGCCCCCAGCGACAGCACCATCCCCGGCAATGCTGAAGGGCATGAAGTTTGCGGGACCGCCGTCGTCACCCGTAATGACGACTCCCAGCGCCCGCAGACTGTCCAGAATGGGCGCCATGGGGCGCACCCGCGCGCCCTCGTCGCCATCAAACCGGATGCTGCCCTGAGCCAACGCGGCTACTGGCGGCAAGAAGCGCATGATGGTGCCAGCCAGCCCGCACTCCACCTGCGCAGGGCCGGTAATAGCGCCCGGCGTGATGTGCCATTCCGTTGGCGTCTGGCCCACCTCGACCTGTACACCGATGTCGCGCAGTGCTTGGGCCATGAGGTCAGTGTCGCGGCTGCGTAGCGCAGCGGTCAGAGTGCTGGGACCATCGGCCAAGGCCGCAAGCACAAGGAACCTGTTCGTCTGCGACTTGGAGCCGGGAACCTCAACCGTGGCAGTCAGGCGCGCGCCTGCCGCCATGGCAGGGGCATCCCACACCCGGTCGGCGTCGGACGAAGAAACGGAAGCGGGCACAGAAGGCACTGAAGCGGTCATGCCCGGAGTTTACCTTCCACCCCTGCACCGCGTCAGACTGACCTGCAGGTAAGACAACCGCCACCCTTTTTGGCGGTGGCTGTGCCAGTCACTCTCCAGTTGCCTTGGCCACTGCTGCTTTCGTGTGGGCGCGCCCAGCGCGAGCATTCGCCACTCGCCAACTTAAACCGGGCCGGCCTTCGCGGTCGGCTCCGACCAAAAGTGCCGCGCCTATTGCCGCCAGGCTGCGAACGAACTTCTCCGTGCGGACCGCACGCGGCGCAATCTCGGCGGTGAAGGGTTGCTGCGCGACTGCAAGCGGCAGACTCAATCCCGCAAGTAGCAGAGCTGAGGAACGCGGCGCCCGGCCGAATGCGAGCCCAATGCCAGCCCCAACGGTCAGACCGCCATGAATGCGCACGATGAGCTTCAGTTCACGGCTCGTCAACGGGCGCTTCAGCCCGGTGAATCGGGCGCAGCGCTCAACTGTGTCGCGTGCGGTGAGTACGTGTGGCGCTGGACGGCGCAGAGCATCAAGGCCGTCGTAAATAAAAGCACTGGCCACCATTGGTCGTGCAATGCGTCGTAACAACATCAGGTGCTCTCCTTATGTCTGGTGAATCAATCCTGGGTTCACCGTATCCCCAACTCACCCAGTGGCGCGCTGTCAGACGCTAAACGTCGAGCCGGGAATGAAGTGCGCACACCTCAGCGTTACGCCAAATATGACTGCAACACTTCTGGAACCGCCGCAATGCCGCAACTCGGCGCAGCAGGCGCCAACGGTAACCCCCGGCCCCGATTCCCGGGCTGCCACCTCAAACACCCTAAACACCCTAAGCGGCCCAAACATCGGGTCCACTGCGCACCACGACACCTCGGTTTCACCGCGTGCAGTGGATGAAAATCGCGTTTCTGATCGTTCTGGCGCCGCAGTGCGACTAGGCTCAGCCTTGATGACTGATGAGACGACCAGGGTGTCGGAAACAGAAACTGATGCGCAGCGACGAGATCGCTTCGAGCGAGACGCGCTTGCCTACCTCGATCCGCTGTACGGCGCAGCCCTGCGAATGACGCGGAATCCGTCTGACGCGGAGGACCTCGTCCAAGAAACTTTCGCCAAAGCTTTCGCGGCATTTCACCAGTACCGGCCAGGTACGAACCTGAAGGCGTGGCTCTACCGCATTCTGACGAACACCTTCATCAATACGTACCGAAAGAAGCAGCGCGAGCCGCAACAATCCGGTGCGGAAGATGTTGAAGACTGGCAGATTGCCAAGGCTGCTTCGCACACCTCAGGCGGATTACCGTCAGCGGAAGCTGTAGCGCTCGAGGCACTGCCGGACTCCGATGTGAAGGATGCCCTGGCAGCGCTACCCGAAGACCGGCGCATTGCCGTGTACCTCGCGGATGTCGAGGGCTTCCCGTACAAAGAGATCGCCGAAATCATGGAAACACCGATCGGCACAGTGATGTCGCGCCTACACCGCGGACGTGCACAGTTGCGCGAACTCTTGGGTGACTACGCCGCCGGCCGCGGTTTGATGCCAGCGCGGCAGAGTGGGAGCCAAACGTGAACACTGCAGGGAACGCCGCCACGGGCGCCGACAACGAAGCCTCAGAGGGACTGCCAGCGGCAGAATGCGAAAAGGTTATTGGTCACGTCGAGGGTTTCCTCGACTCACCGCAGACACCAACGGATGAATGCGAACTTCGCAAAAGCGTTGCCGATACGGCGCCGGAACTAGCCGAATTGTCCATTGAGGACTTGATCCGGACGATTATCAAACGTTCGTGTTGTGAAACGGCTCCGGAAACACTGCGGATTCGTATTCGTACACAAGTAACCCTGTGGCGTACCGAGGGCTAACGAGTAGAAGCCGACCGCGAAACAGTGTAGAGAAGACAAACAACGAGGGGCCCCGATCAGATCGGGGCCCCTCGTTGTTTGTCTTGCGTGCGAGTCGCACGGCAGTCAACGCCTACTCAGGCGTTTGGACGTTTGCCGTGGTTCGCAGCTGATGTCTTGCGTGCACGACGCTTGCGTCCGCGCTTGCTCATGTTTGACTCCTGTGGTTGTGGAACATGCAACTCGTTGCCGTCCATGGTCCCACAATCCCCGACGGGACAAGAACTTCAGCCCGTATCCGGACGGACGGACGCGGGTGCTTCGGTGGCAGCGCACAATGAACTTGGCTTATCGGCTCAAGTCCAGGGCGCTATCAGTCGATGAGTCAGAGGTGAGTGAACAGCCGATTTCCGTGATTCCGCTTCTGCACGCCGTCGCCAACTCAGGGGCTTCTGACCTGCACTGCAAGGTGGGCTCAGCCCCTAGGGTGCGCGTCGACGGTCGTCTGCGTCGACTCCAGGTGCCTGACCTGCAGCCAATTGATACCGACAGCATGCTTGCTGAGGTGTTGCCGGAGGACCTGTTTGAGCAGTTCGAACGCACACATGAGGCCGACTTTGCGTATTCCGTAGCTGGGGTGGGCCGGTTTCGCGTGAACGCATACCAGGCTCGCGGTACCACTGGTCTGGTATTTCGGTTAGTTTCGGTTGGCACCCAAACACTTGAAGACTTGGGCCTGCCCGAGGTCATTGGTGACCTCGCGCTCGAGCCCAACGGGTTGATTCTCGTGACTGGCCCCACTGGTGCGGGTAAGACGACAACGCTCGCCTCCATGGTTGATTTGATCAACGAGCAGCGTGAGGTCAACATCATCACGATTGAAGACCCCATCGAGGTGCTGCACGAGGACAAAAAGGCGATCATCTCCCAGCGCGAGATCCGCCAAGACACGGCAGATTTCAACACTGCGCTGCGCGCCGCAATGCGTCAGGACCCCGATGTGATTCTCGTGGGTGAGATGCGTGACGTGGAGACGGTGCGTGCTGCTCTCCAAGCTGCGGAGACTGGCCACTTGGTCTTGTCCACTCTGCACACTCTGGACGCGCAAGAAACGGTGAACCGTGTCATCGACTTCTTCCCACCGCACGAACAGAGTCAGATTCGTATTGCACTTTCGCAGATGCTGCGCGGAATTGTGTCTCAACGCTTGGCACGCTCCCCAGAGGGCGGGCGTCGCGCCGTCGTCGAAGTGATGGTGAACACGGGGCGGACGAAGGAAGCGATCCTCGCACCACTGGACAACCCACCGTTGGTCGACCTGATTGCCGACGGCGACTACTACCGCATGCAGACCTTCGACCAGCACCTGTTCGAACTGATTCGTTCCGGTGAACTGACCTACGACGATGCGTGCGCCGTTGCAACTAAAGCGCAGGACCTTACCGTTGCGCTGCGTGGTGCAGGCGTTATCGCCTGACCACGCGTTAAACCCGGGACGGGTGGTTACCGAGCCGGCCTTCTACCGAACTGGCTCTCCTACCGAACTGGGTCTTCGAGTCCCAACCAGGTGTGCCAACCGGTGTGCAGCACCAACCATGCCATGAGCCCATAACCGGCCTGCGCAGGCAGATCGTCGCCTCGGGTTGCGAGGTCAGCGAGCCATTGTTCGTGTGTCACGAGCGGGGAGAACGTGTCGACATAGGGCACGCGGCGCCGGTGGGTGACATCGGAAAAGGCTTGAGAAAGATCGCCCAGTTGGTCGTTCATCTCGGCCAGTCCGGGTGGTGGTCCAACGACGAAGGCTGGAATGCGTCGCGACTCGGCAACGTCAAGAATGTTGGCGAGATTAAGCCGGCTGCGTGCGATGGAGAGCCCTGACCGGATGTCTTCACGGCCCAGTGCGATAACAAGCCTATTGTCTGTTTCGTGTTCGGGTCCGAGCCGGCGGTTGACTTCACCTTCCCAGCGATTGCTGAGTTCGGTGCTGGTCTCACGTGGCACAGCGAGCACAAAGGTCGACATCGTAACGTCGGTGCGGGTGCGAGCGGCGACTCGGCCGGTCCACCCCAGGCCCTTGTTGTCACCAGTTCCGGCGCTCAGTTCGTCGCCGATGACGCATACTCGCAATTCCTGACCTGCCACGAATGAACTCCTCAATTGATGATCCTTCATTGTGGCCTTGAAACGCGGACCAGTCGGCTGCCAACACGCCGATCGAGAGGATTCAGCCTCGCTATGGCGCCTTAATGAAGCAGAACATATCGGGATGGGCTGCCATACCGCTTTTCTGAGCCCTGACGTTTGTGTTCTGACCTTGGGCCAAGACGACGACGGCGCCGGTCCCGGTGGGGGATCGGCGCCGTCGTCGTTGAGCTGTCAGTGTGTGAACGCTTTGGTGAGCAGGTCTTCCTGCTCAGCGAGGTGCATCTTGGTTGTTCCGGCAGCCGGTGATGCGGAGGCTGGGCGGCTCACGAGGGTGAGTTCCCGGCCGTTGAGGTGCGCTGGTGCGTGCACGGAGAAGAACGGCCATGGGCCTTGGTTCTCGGGCTCGTCCTGCACCCAGCAGAGGCTGGCGTTCGGGAACGGGGCGAGGGCCTTTTCTAGTCCTGCGCCGTCGAGTGGGTACAACTGCTCAATGCGGACGAGAGCTGTTGCTTCATCGTTCAGCTTCGTGCGTTGGGCGAGCAGGTCGTAGTAAACCCGGCCGGAGCAGAGCAGCACCTTGTCGACTTTCCCTGCCTTTGCAGGGTCAGCCATCAGGGCGTCGCCAATGACTGGCTCAAATTCACCTGTGGTGAAGTCCTCAACTGAGGAGGCCGCCGCCTTGAGGCGGAGCAGCTGCTTCGGGGTGAAGACGATGAGCGGGCGCCGCGGCCGGTCGTAGGCCTGGCGGCGCAGCATGTGGAAGTGCGACGCTGGCGTGCTCGGCTGTGCAATGACCATGTTGTTTTCAGCAGCCATTTGCAGGAACCGCTCAATGCGTGCCGAGGAGTGGTCGGGCCCCTGCCCTTCGTAGCCGTGCGGCAGCAGCAGCACCACGGAGGATCGCTGGCCCCACTTCTGCTCTGAGGAAGAGATGAACTCGTCAATAACGGTTTGTGCGCCGTTAACGAAATCGCCGAACTGGGCTTCCCACAGCACCAAAGCATCGGGACGTTCCACGGAGTAGCCGTACTCGAAGGCTAGTGCGGCGTATTCACTCAGAGACGAGTCATATATCCAGAACTTGGCTTGGTCACCCGACAGGTACAGCAGTGGGGTCCACTCGGCGCCAGTTTCACGGTCGTGCATAACCGCGTGGCGTTGTACGAAGGTGCCGCGGCGTGAGTCCTGGCCAGCGAGGCGCACCGGGGTGCCTTCGAGGAGCAGCGATCCGAAGGAAAGGAGTTCACCGTAGCCCCAGTCAATGTTGCCGTCTGTAGACATTTTGGCGCGGCGCTCAAGCAGTTGCGAGAGCTTCGGGTGCACGGTGAACCCGTCTGGCGGGTTCACGTGTGCTTGGCCGATGCGTTCCAGCACCGATGCTGGAACGGCTGTTTTCCAGCCCACCATCGTGCCAGCGTCTTCTTGCTGTGACTCGGGGCGTTCCAAACCGTGTACTTTGTCAGAACTGTCAGGGGGAAGGAATCCGCCATCTTTTGTTTCGGTGAAGACGCGCTCCAGCTGGCTTTGGTAGTCGCGCAGCACCTGCTCGGCTTCTTCGAGGGTGATGTCGCCACGTGAGACCAAGCCCTCGGTGTAGAGCTTGCGCACTGAACGCTTGGCTTCGATCAGGTGATACATCAGTGGCTGCGTCATTGAGGGGTCGTCGCCCTCGTTGTGACCGCGGCGGCGGTAGCAGACCATGTCGATGATGACGTCGCGGTCAAACTGTTCGCGGAACGCGAAGGCAAGTTCAGCAACCCGAACCACGGCCTCGGGGTCGTCCCCGTTGACGTGGAAGATAGGAACTTGCAGGCCCTTCGCCACGTCAGTGCAGTACAGGGTGGAGCGTGAGGAGGACGGACCAGTGGTGAATCCGACCTGGTTGTTGATGATGACGTGAATGGTGCCACCGGTGCGGTATCCACGCAGCTGTGCGAGGTTCAGGGTTTCGGTGACGACGCCCTGTCCAGCAAATGCTGCATCACCGTGAATGAGAATCGGCAGAACTGAGAAGCCATCGCCGCCTAGGTCGATGCGGTCTTGTTTTGCGCGGACCACTCCTTCGAGGACACCGTCAACGGCTTCGAGGTGGGAGGGGTTCGCCGCAAGGTAAACTCTGGTTTCTTCACCCGACTCGGCAGTGAACTTCCCGGCGGTGCCTAGGTGGTACTTGACGTCTCCAGATCCCTGGACGGAACGAGGGTCGAGGTTGCCTTCAAATTCAGCGAAGATCTGGCCGTAACTCTTGCCGGCAATGTTCGCCAGCACGTTGAGGCGACCACGGTGCGCCATGCCGATGCAGACCTCGTCTAAGCCACTGCGGGCCGCCTTGGTGAGAACGGCGTCGAGCAGTGGAATAACGGACTCGCCACCTTCGAGGGAGAAGCGCTTCTGACCCACGAACTTGGTCTGCAGGAACGTTTCGAAGGCTTCCGCTGAGTTCAGTCGGCGCAGAATCCGCAACTGCTCTTCACGTGGGGTGCGCTCGTACCCGGCTTCGAGGCGAGTTTGGAGCCACTTGCGCTGGGTGCGGTCGGCCAGGTGCATGTACTCCGCACCGATTGACCGGCAGTAGGAGTCGCGCAGCAGACCCAGCACATTGCGCAGGGTGTCCTTGTTCTTCCCACCGAATCCACCGGTGGGGAAGGAACGGTCGAGGTCCCAGAGAGTGAGGTCGTGGGTCTGGAGGTCAAGGTCAGGGTGCCGGCGCTGGCGGTATGCCAACGGGTCGGTGTCTGCCATGAGGTGGCCACGTGAGCGGAACGAGTGGATGAGCTCGGAGATGCGGGCTGGTTTGGCCGCTTCAATGTCGGCGTTGTCGGCGTTGTCCTGCACCCAGCGAACCGGTTCGTAGGGCAGGTGCAGGGACGCGAAGATCCGGTCGTAGAAGCCGTCGAGGCCGAGCAGTTTGTTATTCAGGATGCGCAGGAAATCACCAGATTGAGCGCCCTGGATGACGCGGTGGTCATATGTTGACGTCAGGGTGAGAACTTTGGAAACGCCCATCCGTGCCAGGCGCTCTTCAGAGGCACCTTGGAACTCGGCCGGGTAGTTCATCGCGCCGACACCCACGATGGTGCCTTGCCCCTGCATCAAACGGGGAACTGAGTGCACCGTGCCGATGGTGCCCGGGTTCGTCAGGGTGATCGTTGCCCCGGCGTGGTCCTCAATGGTGAGTTTGTTGTTCCGTGCGCGGCGGACGATGTCTTCGTAGCCGGCCCAGAACTGGGAGAAGTCCATCGCTTGTGCGCCTTTGACGCTTGGCACGAGCAACTGCCTGGTGCCGTCGGGCTTGGAGAGGTCAATTGCCAGGGCAAAGTTCACGTTGGCAGGGTGGGAGACGCCAGGCTTGCCGTCGACGAGTTCATAGGCGGCGTTCATTGCTGGCATTTCGGCCAGCGCCTCAACGACTGCGAATCCGATGATGTGCGTGTACGAGATTTTGCCGCCGCGACCGCGGATCAGGTGGTTATTAATGACAGTGCGGTTGTCGACCATCAACTTGGCGGGGATCGCACGGACTGACGTCGCTGTCGGGACTTCGAGGCTGGACTCCATGTTGGTCGCAACGCGCGCCGCGGGACCGCGCAGGCGAGTGCTTTCACCGGAGCCAAGTTCTTGGGTGACGTCGGCGCGTGTTGCGGGCTGCTGCGCGTAGGAGGCTGTTGCTGGTCGCGCGGTGGCTACCGGCGGTGGAGTGGGAAGGGGGCCGCCGGCTGGTTCGCTGGGACTGGCATCGCCGGTGCCATCGCTGCGGGTGGGGGCAACCGGTTCCGCGGGTGCGGCGGACGCTGCTTGGGGAGTAGGTGCCGCGGGCATGCCGGACTGTGGAGCTGGTGCGTCTTTTGTCGCAGGGGTGTCCTCCGCTGCGGGCTCAGCGTCAGCCGCTGTAGCCATGGGGGACCCGCCACTGGGAGTGGGCTCCGTGTTGGAACGTTCGGTCGGACGGTAGTCCGTGAAAAAGTCCCACCACGCGGGGTCGACCGCGTTCTTGTCCTGCAGGTACTGCTCGTAGAGTTCGGCAACTAGCCATTCGTTAGCCCCAAAAGCAGCACTGGCTGCGCTGATCGGCTTTGATTCAGCATGAGCGGACACTCGGTGATCGCCTCTTTCAACACTTCTCGCTGGGCCGCCTGATGCGGCAGCGACTGTACCCAGCGTAAGGCCCATACGCGTGGTGGTGGCGCAGGCCTCGGTCCTTGTGCCCTTTCAATTTACCGAAAAATGTGTATTTCTTTGGCGATGGCAAAATTGAGGCAACCGAACTCTTGGGTTCACCCAAAGAGCCGGCAGGTAACCCCACCAGAGGGTATTGCTGTGACTAAGGTCACAAACCTGCCGGTCTCATATGTTGAGGCTAAATCAGGTGAAGTCGCGCCGGAAGCTCGTGATGCGCCCAATGAGGGCCGCGACTAACCCATATCCAACCAGGGTGAGCGCACCAATCCAGGCCGGCAGCAAGTCTCCGGCGCCCAGTGTCGAGTAAATACTGCCCCCAGTGATCGATTCCCCTGCTGCCCCCGGTAAGTACTGACCCACCGCAGCAAATTTCCCTTCGAACGCCGCAGTGAGCAACATCCGCAGGATCGGTTCAACGAACTGAGTGAAGGCCAACAGCACCAGAATGACCGCAACCTGGTTGGTCAACATTGCACCCAGCCCGACGCCGACGACGGTCCACAGTGTCAGCGCCACCACGGAGAGGCCTACGGACTTCCATACCAACGGATCGTGGAGCATCGCGCCGTCGCCTAGGAACTCCAAAGCCAACGCGCCCGCTACGAGGCCGGCAAGAGTGCCTGCCACGCCAAAGGCCAAGCCGACGGGGATGCTTCCAATCATTTTTGCGCCGATCAGCCGTGTGCGGTTTGGAACGGCTAGCAGCGTCGGGGTGATCGTTTTGTGCCGAAACTCAGATGTCACTGAAAGTGCTCCGACTAGCGCCGGGAAGATGTACCCCATCGCGGTTGCAATGGTGTAGATGCCACGGGCGGTTTCGAGCGGATCACCCAGGTCTTGGGCGGGCTGCCCAGCGACGGTGATCGTCGAGGACAACCCCATGATGCCCGCAAGGAAAGCCATGTATCCGGTCATAGCAATGAGCAAAACCCACCACATGCGGGTGGAGAAGAATTTGCGAAACTCCATCAAGATTGCGGTTTTCATCACGCGACCTGCCCTTCAGTTGCGGAATCTTGGCCACTGGCGGCACTGTCTGGATCGGACACGAGCCTGAGGAAGAGTGACTCCAGATCACCGCCGCTTGAACTCAACTCGTGGACTTCCAAGCCAGCACTGAAGGCGCATGCGCCAACCTCCTGCGTGCTCACGCCCAGTAGGTGTGCGCTCACTCCCGCTGAGTGTGGAACGGCTGCATCAGAGTGGGGCGCAGGGGACACTTCCCAGTTCGTTGCACTGAGCAGCGCCTCTAGCCCCGCTGCGTTGGGACTTCGAAGGGTCACCACTGGTTGCGCAAGTTCGCGTAGTTCACCCAGTGAAGATGCGTGGGCGAGTTGTCCGCGAGAAATGATGACGACGTCGTCTACTGACTGCTGTACTTCTGAGAGCATGTGGCTTGAAACAAGGACGGTGCGCCCCTCGTCTGCCAGGTTTCGCAGCATTGTTCTGAGCCAGATGATGCCCTCTGGGTCGAGGCCGTTTGCGGGTTCGTCAAGTAGTAAAACCCGTGGGTCGCCCAGGAGCGTCGTTGCCAGTGCTAGCCGCTGGCGCATTCCGAGCGAGAATCCGCCTACACGGCGCTTTCCGGCCGGAGTGAGACCCACAAGGTCGAGCAGTTCTGCACATCGGGCATCTGGTGCACCTGCCGCTGGTGCAAAGGCGCGCAAGTGATCTAAGGCAGTTCTGCCGGGGTGGAAGCTGGCAGCCTCCAGGGCTGCGCCCACTGTGTGCAGTGGGTTGGCTAGGTCGCGGTACTCAGTGCCGCTAATGGTGGCGGTTCCTGCGGTGGGCTCCACCAGTCCGAGCAGCATGCGCAAAGTGGTGGTCTTGCCCGCACCATTTGGTCCGAGGAAGCCTGTGACGCGCCCCGGCCGCACTGTGAACGAGAGGTCGTCGACGGCGGTGATTGAGCCAAATTTTTTAGTGAGGTTGGCGATTTCAATGGTTTCGGCTTCGTGCGCCGTTGCGGATTCCATGATCCAGAACATACATGTTCTATCCGCAATAGAACAAGCTAGCTTTCTTCAATCCGAGTCACGCACTCCATCAATGCGGTTAGAGGCCGTAATTTCCGGCGCTGGCAACGACAACCGCATTGTGGCCCCGTGCGAACTGTCAGCCACTTCAATGCGCCCACCATGCAGGTCCACTGCCCACCGCACAATGGCAAGACCAATCCCGGTGCCACCCGAACCCGTCCCCGGATGCGAACTGTTCCCCTTCACAAACCGGTCAAAGACGCGCTCGCGGTCCTCCTCGGCGATGCCTGGCCCAGCATCGACCACATCGATCTTCACCTCGGCGCCCTCCTGCCACGCCACGAGCCGAATCGTCGACTGGAACGGCGAATGCCTAATGGCGTTCTGCAACAGATTCGTAATGATCTGGCGCAGTCGCTCTGGATCCGCCGGCGCCGTCAGATTAGAAGGAGAGACGTTAATTTCGTACTCAAGCTGCTTGCCCGCCTCAACCATCGCCACAGAATCAGCGATGTCAGCGAGGAAGTTTTCCACATCAACGTTCTCGATCCGCAGCGCAGAAGCGCCCGCCTCAATTCGGGATAGGTCGAGCAGATACGAGATCAGCCGGGTCAGACGTTCCGTCTGAGCCAAAGCGACGTCAAGATTTGCCGGGCTAGGTTGGCTGACGCCATCAACCAGATTCTCGAGTTGGGCGTGCAGAGCGGCAACTGGTGTGCGCAACTCGTGCGACACGTTGGCGATCAGATCTCGCCGCATCTCATCACCAGAAGCCAGATCTTGGGACATGACAGTGAACGCCGTCGCCAATTGGCCCACTTCATCGCGGCTGGTTGCCTGCACCTGACGCGAGTAGTCGCCTGCCGCCATTGCGCGGGCCGCAACCGTCATCTCACGGAGCGGTGATGTCATCCCGCGGGCTAGGAGCCAAGTGAGTGCTAAGGAAATGACGATCGCCAGTGGAAAAGTGCGCGTTGGACCCCACTGGTTGCGCAATCCGATCCAGGTCACAAAAACTGCCAGCGTGTTTGTGGCCACCACCAAAACGCCCAGCTTGATTTTGATCGACTGGAACCGATCAAGCGGGCGCACGTCGGATAGGTGCGCCAGCGGCGTCCGGACGTGCCGGGGGTCATTCACTACGCGTCACTCAGGCGTCGGTGGTTCGAAGGCGTAGCCCACACCATGGACTGTGCGGATCAGATCGGAACCAAGTTTGCGTCGAACTGCCTTGATGTGTGAATCCACCGTGCGGGTGCCACTGGCATCGGTCCAGTCCCAAACCTCCGCAAGCAACCGTTCACGGGTGAGTACGATTCTAGGCGAACTGGCCAACATGACCAGAAGTTCGAACTCTGTCGGAGTGAGGTGGATTTCTTCATCGTCACGGAACACCCGGCGCTGGTCGCGGTCGATTGTGACGCCACCGATGGAAATTGCAGGCTCACCGGGGGACGCCGCGGCCACCTGGGCCGCCCGATCAACGCGGCGCAGCAGTGCCTTGAGGCGCGCCACCAACTCGCGCATTGAGAACGGTTTCGTCATGTAGTCATCTGCGCCGACTCCGAGTCCAATGAGCATGTCTGTCTCATCGTCGCGGGCGGTGAGCATCAGAATTGGAACAGGGTCCTGCGCTTGAATGCGACGGCACACCTCTAGTCCATCAATACCCGGCAACATCACATCGAGCACGATGACATCAGGCTTCAGTCTGCTGGCAGCGGTGACGGCGGTAAGGCCGTCTCTCGCGACCTCAACGCGCCAGCCCTCGGCAGTGAGACGTTGTGCAATGGCGGTGGCAATTGCAGATTCGTCCTCGACGACCAGGACAGTTGCGCTTGTGGTTTCATTGCTCGCGGCAGCCGAACGTGGGCCGGGCGAAACCGAACTTGAACTAGGTGCCATAGGGTAACAATTCCACATCTTGCTGCGGCATTGCCTGATCCACGCTCATCTATGTCGATAATATGTGGGTAAGAGGTTGTTCGGCGGCAATATACCCACGGGGAAGGCCCTACTTGACTGGCGATTGGCTCATGGTCGCCCTCGGTGTGCTCCTTACCGCGGGAACGGCGGTTTTTGTCGCGTCCGAGTTTGCGCTCGTGACACTCGACCCAGCCTTGGTCGAGGACGGCGCGCGACTCAAGCCTGACCGGCGAGCCAAATCTGTGCTGGTAGCCCTGAAACACCTGTCTACTGAACTTTCCAGTGCCCAGGTCGGGATCACCATCACGACGATTCTGCTTGGCTACACCGCGCAGCCAGCCCTCGTGAACCTGCTGGGGCCGATTTTCGACGGCGCGGCTTGGACTGGAACCGCTGCCGCTGCGATAACCGTTGCGGCATCCCTGCTCGCTGTAAACCTGTTCTCCATGTTGGTGGGGGAACTGATTCCGAAGAACTTCGCGCTTTCACACCCCTTGGGCACTGCGCGCACCGTCATGCCGGTGCAGCGGGTATTTACTCGGTTGTTGCGACCGCTCATTATTGGGTTGAACGACGTGGCCAACGTTCTACTCCGCCGGATGGGAGTTGAACCGCGTGAAGAGTTGTCCGGCGCGCGGTCGGCAAGCGAGCTCGCTTCGCTGGTGAAGCGGTCAGCTTTGGTGGGCACCCTCGATCTGGGCACGGCTCGGCTCTTGACGAACTCCATTGAATTAGAGGGACTCTCCGCAGCGGACGCCATGACAGACCGGATGCGTTTAGCCGTTGTCGCCCGTGATGACTCGGCGGCGGATGTTATTGAGATGTCACGACGCACGGGGCACTCCCGCTTTCCGGTCATCGGAGAGTCCCGCGATGACATTCTCGGGCTGGTGCATATTCGACGAGCGGTTGCAGTGCCCAGGGAGCGGCGAACAGAGGTTCCCGCAGGGGCGCTCATGGACGATGCCCCTACGGTTCCTGAAACGGTTCGCTTGGGCCCTTTGTTGGTCATGCTGCGGGAGTTCGGCATGCAGATGGCCGTTGTGCTTGATGAGTACGGCGGCACCTCGGGTGCGGTCACGCTCGAAGACGTCGTCGAGGAACTCGTTGGTGAAGTAGCTGATGAACACGATGTGCGACGTGTTGGCGCGGCACGGCAGCAAGATGGGTCGTGGAACCTGCCTGGGCTGTTGCGTCCTGATGAGCTGACTGAGGCAACCGGGGTGGTTGTTCCAGATTCCGCTGCTTACGAAACATTGGGCGGTCTTGTGATGTCTGAGCTGGGGCGTCTACCAGACGTCGGTGATGAAATCCTGACCGACGGCATTCGGCTCCGTGTTGTTGCAATGGATGGCAGGCGAGTAGACCGGTTGCGCGTCTGGGCTCAGCCCGCTGTAGAGCACGAGGAGTCCGAATGAGTTCCTCAGTCGCTCTCTTAGTGGGTCTGCTGCTGCTGGCCGGTAACGCGTTCTTTGTCGGGGCCGAGTTCGCGGTGATCTCGGCACGGCGTAGTTCCATTGAGCCACTAGCCGCCGCAGGGAACAGACGGGCGCGCACTGTGCTGTGGGCGATGGAACACGTGTCTTTGATGCTTGCCTGCGCGCAGCTGGGTGTGACCGTGTGCTCGACAGGGTTGGGCGTGGTCGCTGAGCCCGCGCTCGCGCACTTAATTGTCGCGCCGCTGAATGCCATTGGAGTCAGCGCAACTTTCGCGCACCCGGTGGCCTTCGTCCTCGCCTTGGCTATTGTGGTTTTTCTGCACGTCGTCCTCGGTGAGATGGTGCCGAAGAATCTCGCAGTTGCTGGTCCTGACCGTGCTGTCATGTGGTTCGGTCCACCACTGGTGTGGCTGGCTCGAGCGGTGAAGCCCGTGATTTGGTCACTGAACTGGTTGGCGAACCAGGTGGTGCGGTTAACCGGTGTGGAGCCAAAAGATGAAGTGGCCTCAGCTTTTACCGCAGCGGAAGTGCGCTCCATTGTTGTGCGATCACAGGCTGAAGGAGTGCTAGCTGATGAACTGGGCCTCCTGACCGGTTCTATCCAGTTCTCCGAGCGCACCGCTGGGGACGTGATGGTGCCGATTGCAGATCTTGTTGGCCTGGCCCCGGGTTGCACGCCAGATGATGTCGAGACTTTGGTCACCCGCACCGGCTTCAGCAGATTCCCAGTTTTTGACCCTGATGTTCGCCTGCAGGGTTACCTGCACCTTAAAGACGTGCTGTACGCCTCTGACGCCGATGCGCGTGAACCCGTTCCTACGTGGCGCGTCCGTGCGTTCGCGGTGGCGCAAAGTTTCGATGAGGTTGAGGAGGTGCTCGCAGCAATGCAGCGTTCCGGGTCCCACCTTGCGATTGTCGAGCAGGGCAGTGTTCAGCAGGGTGTGGTGTTCTTGGAGGACATCCTTGAGGAGCTCGTGGGCGAGGTTCGAGACGCGATGCAGCGGGATAAAAACTGACCGACGTGACGCGGGTCTCAGAGCGTTGGCGGCCCTTGCCAGACCCGTTACCGATTCGTTACAGTTAAGGCCTTGTTAGGAGGCCTGCTTATGTCGAAATACTTAGTAACAGGCTTGTCCACATCGCGAACCGGGTGAATTTTGCTCGGTGCAGTACGCAATGTAAGTTGGGGGCGCTCTGGCCTACGGTGATGCGAACAAAACAGTCAAAACCGTGAACGCGGATAGGAGGTCTCGTGGAGTCAAACAACCACAACGCACGCACTAGCGAAGCGATGGACTCCCGACGCGCGCGCCGGGAAGCCGCTGGAGCGCAGCCTCAGACCCGCCGTTCGCGATCGAGTCATGCGAAGCGCACGACGGCGTCACGCCGGTGGCTTGGGCGCACGGGAATTCTGACATCGCTCGCGATCATGACGATTGCGATGCCACTCACTGCAGGGGCAGGAAAAGCGGACACCGGCACGGTAGAAGCCGTGGTTGTCGAGTCATCAACACAATCAACTTTGCAGGTCATCACCAGCCAGCGCCGAGCAGAATCAGAACCGATCATCGTCGCTGATGCAGAATTACTTACCGAGCGCAGCCTCGCCACAGTTAGTCGTGCGGGTGCGCGTGACGACGATCTGCCATTGTGCACGGCGGGCCCAGTGAGTGGGCTTAATGGACAACTCGGGCAACAGGAATTGTGCAACTTCGATTGGGCGCCCGGGCACAGTCAGCAGGCAACAGCTGCTTTGGCACTCACCGAGTTGAACTCCGCCTACGAGTCACGGTTTGGCACTAACCTCTGCTTGACCAGTTCCTATCGCACGTTGTCCTCGCAGGAGAGTCTTGCTGGGACTAAACCAGACTTTGCAGCGACACCCGGTCACTCCATGCACGGCTGGGGCTTGGCTATCGATCTTTGCCCCACCAGCTATACCTCCACTGCTCAGTGGAACTGGCTTAAGCTCAACGCGCCAATCTTTGGCTATGACAACCCTGCTTGGGCGCGCCACGGTGGTATCGGAGCGTATGAGCCGTGGCATTGGGAGTACTACCCCATCGTAGATACGATGTAGTTTCCCTCCGGCCAAGTTCAGTGACGAACTACGCCCTTCATTTGCACGAGCAATAAGTAGCCTGAACCAAAGCATGCGGGTTCAGGCTTCTTTGCTGTCTGGGACCGTTGCATGAGAGTTTGGCGAGCGCTGGTGGCTGGGGCCGAAGCCCCGCTGGAAACCACACCGCCGGGAGCCGCTTTCGGCCGCCGCTACCAACCAGAGCACCGCACAGCCAACCTAGCCCGCCCTGTGGAGCGCATGCGCTGCCCTGCGCTGCTCTGCTCAACCAGACCAGACCAGACCGGACCAGACCCGTCCGGACCTGACGCCGCGCACGCTCACAAAAGTCAGAACAGCAAAGTGCCCGCCCCACCACATGGTGGGACGGGCGCTTTGCTTAGTGAGTTCTAGTTTTTGCGCTTGGACTTGCGCTTGCCGGCGTCAGCGGGTGCTGCTGCTTCAGCGGTTTCAGCTTGAGCCGCTTTGGCCTCAGCCTTTGCAGGCGCGACCTGTGTTGTCTTGGCAGCCTTGTGGTTGGCACGAACCTCGTCCCATGAGGTGCCGTAGTAGGTCGCTTCCATGAGGATCTTCATGTCAGCGAGCATTGGCATCCGCGGGTTGGCTGGGGCGCACTGGTCCTCGTAGGCGCCCATGGCCAGTTCGTCGATGCGCTGGAAGAACTCTTCCTCATCGACGCCCTGTTCCTTGAAGGATGAGGGCATACCGAGGGTGTCGCGTAGTTCTTCGACGGCCTTGGCGTAGGACTCGACGCCTTCCTCGGGAGTGCTAGCGGGGAGGCCGAGGTGCTGGGCGATCTCCTGGAAGCGCTCGAGAGCGATGTAGTGCTCGTACTTGGGCCAGCTGGTGAGCTTGGTCGGAATGGTGCCGTTGTACCGGATGACGTGTGGCAGGTACGTCGCGTTCGTGCGGCCGTGGGCCAGCCCGTACATTGAGCCGGTGACGTGGGACATCGCGTGCACAATTCCCAGGAATGCGTTTCCGAAGGCCATTCCGGCCAGTGTTCCGGCGTTGTGCATCTTTTCCCTGGATTTCACGACTGCCGCATCGTTGCTGCCTGGCTCGGACCGGACCGACGTTGCGATGTTGTCG
>RCNJ01000413.1_pt1 | contig 19228 bp, 15 predicted proteins | sample 2041171 | NCBI WGS metagenome assembly RCNJ01 (sample SAMN09708213, study PRJNA481090) | feces metagenome | biome: feces | host: Pygoscelis adeliae | place: Antarctica: Rookery Lake | collected 2010-03-01 | reverse complement strand
ACAAAGCGCCAAGAAGCTCCGTGATCAACAATACCAGACTCATTGTGTCTTGCTGCCATAACCGTGACACCACTTCCGCCAACTTCAACAGGGCGATGTCTATTAAATATTTTTTCAGTTAAGAAATTAGCACTAGCAAGTGGGTGTTCAAAGGCTACTTGATGAAAGTCACCCCAACGCCAGACTGTTTGATTGTTTCCATATTCTTTTTCAAGTTCTTCAACAGAACTATTTAATGTATCAGCTAGAAAAGTATCAAAGTCACTTTGCTCACTTATCCAAATTGATTCATCGCCCATTCTTAAAAGCTCATCGGTTGTTTGGCCGAGACCTGAAAATAAAGTCATCACTTCTTCAGGAATTTCTTCATAGAGTTCCGACTCGATGGTTGTGATCCAAGTATCAAAAATTAATGGTTCAGGAAGTGCAACGTTGTCATCAAAATTCCATTCATTTAAAGATTTTAGGGCAGTTTGTGCGCTTGCAGACAACTCACTTGTGTCAATTGCATCATTAAATAAAGGAATAAATTCATCTGCACGCAAATTAACAGTATCCATTTGTAAATCTTTCATATCATCTAAAGTAAGCTCATCATTTCCTTCTAAGACTTCAGCGATACGATCATATCTATAGGGTTGCGCCCAAACGTTACTAATATGATAGGGATAATCATCTGGTGCGATTTTATTATTAGCTGTGGCGATATATCCTTTATCTGGATTGACCACTTTAGGAAGTTCATCAAATGGAATATATTCTTTTAGTTCATATTTTTTCTCCCAACCGGGAAGAGGGAGTAGTGCATCTGATGCATTTTCATAAATCGGTATATTTCCATTTGCTTTATAAGCAATTGTTCCTGAGTCATCCATAAAGACAAAATTTTGTGCGGGAGCTAAGAAGTATTCCAAACCTTTTTCAAATTCCTCCCAATCACTCGCTTTATTCAACTCTAAAATAGCGAGTAATTCAGTTGTTGCTTCAAGTGCTGTCCATTGAAGTGAGAAGATATCATCATCGTTTGTTTCTTTACTAAAGTCAGAAATAACGGGTCCATGTCTTGTTTCAACGACTTCGTAATCGATTGGTTCTTCACCTTTTACTTGAATTGGTTCGGAAATAATTTTTGCAGGTTCCCATTCGTCATCAAATAAAAATTCGTTTTCTTTGTCTGGGTTTTGTTTTTCAATAAATAACTGCTGGACATCGGGACCTGTATTAGTGACACCCCAAGCGATATCTTCGTTATGTCCTAATATAATTCCGGGAACACCTGCAAAAATAACACCAGCCACATTAATGTCATCTGACTCTAAACTCATTTCATACCAAACAGAAGGGGTCGAGAGTCCTAAGTGTGGGTCATCCGCGAGTAGGGGTTTTCCAGAAGCGGTTTTATCGCCGCCGATCACCCAGTTATTACTGCCATTAAACTCATCAGGAATAACCACATCTTCAAAGCTTGAAGCAATATCAACTTCATCTGGTTGAATGACAGTTGATCCATCATCAGGATAAGTTGGAAAAAGTTCATGTGCTTTCTTATCGTCAAATTCTTGTAGTAAGTAAGAGTTAAATGCTTGTCTTTCCCAATGTCCACCTAAATCAAACGCCATATATTTTCCAATTGTTAAAGAATCTACTGGTGACCAGCTTTCTGGTTTCATTCCGAGTAAAGCATATTCTAAAGGTAGCTTACTATCATTCTTCGCTTCATCAATAAAAGCATTAACTCCGTCTGCAAATGAATGTAAGACCTCTTCAGCATCAGCAGGATAAATATCTAAAGAAGCTTCTGCTGCACGTCGTAATCCGAGCGTACGAAAGTATTTATCGTTATCAACAGCTTGGCCACCAATTAATTCACTTAATGTACCTGAAGCTTGTCTGCGCGATAAATCCATTTGAAAAAGTCGATCCCGTGCTTGAGCATAACCTTGTGCAAAAAACAGGTCTTGTTCATTGGTTGCTTTAACATGTGGGACCCCTTTTTTACCAGTTGTGATACTTACTTCATCTGTTACATCTAAGACTGTTTCACCTTCTGTTTCAGGCAGTTGTTTTTTACTATAAGAATTAAAAAATAGAGCACCAGCAATGATTAGTAAAATTAAAATAAATGCGATAATTAATAAAGTTGTTTTAATCCAAGAACGTTTCTTTGTAGATTCCATGGTATTTCCCTCCTATAAGTAAGCGTATACACTATTGTTGTATAATTATGGCATGAAATCTTATTTTTGTCATATATGTTACTAGATAAAATATATAAAAAATAATTTGATAAAATTTGCCTTTTAATGAATTGTTTTATAGTATACTTAGTAAAGGTTAACTATAAAATTGATATCTGTTTATATATACAGACGTTACTTGAGAAAAGGGGTACTATAATTTATGGAGCGAACTAGAAGAAAAAAGAAATGGTCGATATGGAAAATACTAATTGTTATTGCCTTAGTCTTTATTTTAGCAGTCGTAGGTTATGTTTTGGCCGTTTATTTGCATGCAAAGAACACAGTGAATAATGAAATGCATAATCCAGTTAAAGCAATTGATACATCAATAGGGAAAGATAAATTGAAAGATAATGATACATTGAATATATTACTATTAGGAATCGATGCTGAAGAAGATGAAAATGGTCGTTCAGATGCGATCATGGTTTTAACAGTTGATCCCAACGGTGATGAAATGCAAATCGTTAGTATCCCACGTGATACACGTACAGAAATTGTCGGGAAAAATGTTCAAGATAAGATTAACCACGCTTATGCATTTGGTGGGGCAGAAATGTCGATTGATACAATTGAATCATTTTTAGATATGGAATTAGATTATTATGTGAGTATGAATATGGATGGATTTAAAAATTTAGTCGATGAGCTCGGAACTATTACAGTTAGTAGTGATAAAGAATGGTCTGATAGTGAATATGACTTTAATTTTGGTAAGAATACAATGGATGGCGATAAAACATTAGCCTTTGTTCGAATGAGGAAACAAGACTCAGACGGAGATTTTGGACGTAATAAGCGTCAACGTGAAGTAATACAAGGTCTTGTTAATCAAGGTGCATCTGTCGCAAGTGTCCCTAAATTAACTAATTTAGTTTCTATTTTGGGTAAAAACATGGAAACAAATCTTGATATGGGTGATATGCAGAAATTATTACTTAATTATCAAGGTGCAAGAAAGAACATTAGTGAATATCAAATGACGGGTGAAGGAACTAATATTGACGGCATTTATTATTTAAATGTTAATGAAACAGAAGTTGAAAAAGTTCATGGTATGATCAATGAATTAGGCGGTTAAAAATTATGACAACATGATACTTTAGTTATCATGTTGTTTTAATTTAAAATAAAGTTATTAGATGGTTTTATTGCTTAATAATGTTAAAATTAATTAATATCTAATTTATTTAAAAGCTTGAAAGGATGTCGAGCATGAAAAAGCGTAGTTACATAGTCAGTTTCTTTTTAATTGTAATTCTTTTACTAAGCGCAATTGGCTTAACAGTTGATGACGTTAGTAAAAAAATAAATTTGGGACTTGATTTGCAAGGTGGATTTGAAGTTTTATATGAGGTTGAACCAATTGATGAAGATGCGGAAGTAGATCGTTCATTACTTGAAGCAACCGTACAAACACTTAATGATCGTGTAAACAGACTCGGAATTAGTGAAACGGTTATTGATATAGAAGGTGATGACCGAATTCGTGTTCAACTTGCAGGTGTAGAAGACCAAGAAGAAGCACGAGATATGCTCGCTACATCAGCACAATTATCATTTAGAGATGTGAATGATGAAGAACAACTAAGTGGAGGAGATGTCAAAGAAGGTAGTGCGAAGCAGGATTATAATCCTGATACGCAACAACCGAATGTCACATTATCATTGAACGATGCGCAAAAATTTGGTGAGGTAACGAGTGACATCAAAGATATGCCTGAGGGCGAAAATTTACTCGTTATTTGGATGGACTTTGAAGAAGGCGATTCGTTTGAGGCTGAAGCTGGTAAATCGGATGACGATGCGAAATATATTTCTGCACCGCGTGTGAGTCAGACGTTAAACACATCTGATGTCGAGATATCTGGACAGTTTTCTGTAGAAGAAGCACAGCGCTTAGCTGATATCATTAATTCAGGTTCATTGCCTGTTCATATGGATGAGATATTCTCAACATCTGTTGGAGCTCAATTTGGTGATCAAGCGTTAAATCAGACAGTATTTGCAGGATTCATTGCAGTTGGCTTGATTTTCTTATTTATGATTGTTGTTTATCGTTTTTCAGGTGTTGTGGCTTCAATTAATTTAGCGATATATATATTCTTAATTTTACTTATTTTCCAATTAATGAATGGTGTGTTAACACTACCAGGAATTGCAGCACTGATATTAGGGGTTGCGATGGCGGTCGATGCGAACGTCATTACATTTGAACGGATAAAAGAAGAATTAATTAAAGGAAAGTCAGTCAAAGCAGCGTTTGATACAGGGCTAAAAAACTCTTTAATAACAATTCTTGATGCTAATATTACAACGATGCTTGCAGCAGTTGTATTATTCATCTTTGGAACGAGTTCAATTAAAGGTTTCGCGACCATTTTAATTGTGAGTATATTAATGAGTTTTGTAACAGCAGTCTTTGGTACAAGACTACTCTTAAGTCTGTGGGTGAAGAGTGGATACTTGAAAGATCGTAAGTCATGGTTAGGTGTCAATACGAAAAAAATTCAAGATATTAAAGATGGTGGAGAGGTTGAGCCAACATTTTTAAATCGATCAATTAATATTATCAAACATCAAAAGAAAATATTTATATTAACGATTAGTATGTTAGTCGTTGGTGGTGCTTCACTATTTATCTTCCAATTGAATCCAGGAATTGATTTTTCTAGTGGTTCGCGTGTTGAAATTCTTGCTGAGGAATCGTTAACAACTGAAGAGATGGAATCAGATCTTCAGTCACTTGATTTAGAAGCTAAGTCAATTGTTCTTTCAGGAGATAATGAAGAAATTGCTGTTAGTCGATTTGATACAGTGCTTTCTAAAGATAAGATTAATGAAATAAAAAATCTATTTGATGATAAATATGGAAAAGAACCAAGCGTAAGTGTGGTGTCACCAATTGTGGGTGAAGAGCTCGTTAAAAATGCGCTTTATGCGCTAGGGATTGCTGCGCTTGGAATGATTATTTATGTAACATTCCGCTTTGAATTCTACTTTGCATTAACAGCGATTCTGACGATTATCCATGATGTGTTCTTTATTCTAGTTGTCTTTAGTATTTTCCAAATAGAATTTGATGTAACGATTGTAGCGGCGTTATTAACGCTGGTCGGGTATACGATTAATAATACGATTGTTATTTTTGATAGGATTCGGGAAAATATTAGGCTTGAACAACGGATTACGTCCTATAGTCGTTTAGCAGAGATTGTTAATAAGAGTGTTGTGCAGTCGTTTACGCGTAGTTTAAATACGACACTGACAACATTAATTGCAGTTGTTGTCTTCTTATTCTTTGGAGCTGAGTCGATTACTGGCTTCTCAATTGCATTAATTGTTGGTTTACTTGCGGGACTTTATTCATCACTCTTACTAGCTTCTCAGTTATGGTTAGTATTACGTGGAAGAAAGATTAAAGAACAACCGCTTGATTTTAGAAAGAAAAAGAAAGTCGAAGGACCACAAGTATAAAAGTTAATAAACACAAAAGTCCGAACTTAATCAGATGTTTTCTGACTAAGTTCGGACTTTTTTTATGGAGATATTTAATTAAGTTTATTCTTCTATGACAGGATAGGCATATACGACGTAACGGTCGGGTGCGCTTCCGATGTAGGAGAATGGGTAACAGGTTGAGACGGTTAAGACCTCGTCTTCTCTGGTTGGATCAATCACAGTTGTGTCATCTGCTGAGACGATTTCATTGTCTTCGATTGCGTAAATAAATGTGCCATGTTCCATTTTAACGTGGAACTCATCACCATTTTCTAAATCGCCAAATTGTCTAAACACGGTGTCGCGATGTCCTGATAAAAGAATTTGTTTGTTCTCACCAGGAAATCCTGTATCTGCATAATGACCAACCCCTTGAGCGAGTTCTTCTTCATCAGTTCCTTCGATAATTGGAATCTCTCTTTCCAATCTAGGAATGTAAAGCACGCCAATTGTGTCACCTTCACTAAACTTACTATAATCAATTGAATTGTTATCAAATTCGTTAATGACTTCTTCAGATATAACTGAGCTTGCATCATCTAATCGTTTACTTTCATTGGCAGAAGAGGTATAAAGTTGAAAACCACCATAAGTAAGTATTGCTAAACCAACAATAATAAAAAGAATAGAAATTTTCCTTAACATACATTCACCTCGAAAATTATTTGTATTAGCAAGAGTATACTTTAGTTAAGCTGATTATGCTATAGGTGTATGTTTTTATCAGGTCTAACAATATAGCGGTATATATCTTGGAAAACGCCTGTACGATAAAGAGCCATTCCAAAAACTAAACTAATCGGTCCAATAATTAAACCTAGGAAGCCAAAAAGTTTGAAACCAACGAATAGAGAAATCAAGGTTGATAAAGGATCTAAATCTAAACTTGATGAGAGCACTTTAGGTTCAATGAATTGTCTTATTCCTGCAACAACGATGAACAGACTAGCTAAAGCAATACCAAGACCTAAACTACCTGTAGCCATCTCATAAATTGCCCAAGGTATTAATATGGCACTTGATCCTAAGTAGGGAATTAAATCAACAACTGCAATAATAAGTGAAATGGTTAAAGCTTGTTCAATTTGCATGATTAATAATGCAATCAGGTTAATGATAAAGGTAACTGTAATTAAAATGAATTGCGCTTTAACAAATCCTAATCCAGCTCTTTTTAAGTCTTGTAAGACATTACCAGAATGTGTTGTTACTTTTTCAGGTAAATATGAGGTTGCTTTTTTTGAAAGTTTATTCCAATCTTTACTAATAAAGAAAGTAGCTAATAGAATAAATACAATGGTAGTTGCTGCACTAGGAATCCATGAAACTAAAGCCGGTAAAGAAGTTAGAAAATTTTGTAGAAAGGACGTTACGGTACTAGATAACTCATTACTAGCTTCATTAATGCTTCTTGTAACGGTATCTTGTTTACCTGAATCTAAAGCATTGAATTTTGAAGCAATGCCTTCATAAAATGGTATTATTTTATCTGTGAAGAATAATTGAATGGCATTAATGATTGAATCTACTTTTTTTGGAACAATCTTTGCTAAATAAGTTGAACCTGCAATAATCTCTGCTATTAAGAGAGTCATAACGCCGGCAAAAACAGTAATAAATAAAAATAAAGTTGTTAAAACTGCAAGTAATCTAGGAAAGCGTGCTTTTTTCTCGAGAAATTTAATAATCGGATTAATTAACATAACAAGAAGTGTTCCAATAATAAATGGATACAATAATTTAAAGAAATAATAAATAATAATAGCACTTAAAACAGTGACAGCAATAACAATAAGCGCGCGTAAGAGAACAGCCAATGTTTTTTTATTCATATATATCTCCCTCGATTTATTTAGTATTAAGATGAATTATAACACTTATTAGGAATTGGAGAAGAAAGAATTGTAAACACATTTAATTTTTACTTGTATATTCTAGTAATGTTTTGTAATCTTTAAGCAGAGTAATGTAATTTATTTAGTGATTTAAATTAAGAGGAGGATTAGTCGTGGAAAGAAAACAACAGGAATGGACATCTAGATTTGGCTTTATTTTATCGTCTGCTGGAGCAGCAATAGGTCTGGGTGCTATTTGGCGTCTTCCTTATGTAACAGGAACAAGTGGTGGTGGAGCATTCTTTTTACTCTTTGTCATATTTACATTGTTAATTGGTTTACCAATGCTTGTTGCTGAATTTATTATTGGTAGAGGAACAGGACTTGAAGCTGTAAGTGCCTATAAAAAAATAGCACCTAAGTCATTATGGGTTTGGATCGGTCGCCTAGGTGTACTTGGTTCATTCTTATTATTATCGTTTTACAGCGTTGTTGGTGGTTGGGTACTCATCTATGCAGGTAAATCAATAGGTGGCCAAATAATTGGTGCAAATGTTGATTATGAAGCACTTTTTGGTTCAGTAGTTGGTAGTCCACTAGTAACGATTATAGGTTTACTATTATTTACGATAATTAATGTCTTAGTTATTTCATTCGGTGTTCAACAAGGGATTGAACGAATGAATAAATATATGATGCCATTATTATTCTTATTCTTTATAATTATTGTTATTCGTGCATTAACATTAGACGGAGCAATGGAAGGTGTTAAATTCTTTTTAGCACCAGACTTTTCAAGTATTGATGGTGAAGCAATTCTTTACGCGTTAGGGCAATCGTTCTTTTCACTGGCAGTTGGTTTTTCTGCTATGGTGACATATAGTTCTTATTTAGATAAGAAGGTAAGTTTAACAACATCGGCAACTTGGGTTGTAAGTATGAATATATTCGTTTCATTACTTGCTGGTTTAGCTATCTTCCCAGTTGTGTTTGCATTTGGGCTTGCCCCAGATCATGGACCGAGCTTATTATTTATTGTCTTACCAGAAGCATTTGCTCAAATGCCTCTAGGTAGCCTGTTCTTAAGTTTATTCTTAATCCTATTCTTGTTTGCAACATTAACATCTTCATTTAGTTTATATGAAGTTATAGTTGCAGCCTTTACGAGAAAGAGTGAAAGGTCACGTGAATCAACGTCACTTATCTTAGGAATCGTGTTATTTGTTGTTGCGATTCCAGCTGCTTTATCATCTAGTTTATTAGCAGACTTTACTATATATGGTTTAAGTGTATTTGACGCCACAGATTATTTTGTAAGTAATATATTACTTCCTTTAGGTGCTTTAATGATTGCTCTATTCATTATTCATAGAATGGATAAGTCACTCGTTAAAAGTGAGTTTATGTTAGGAAGTAACTTGTCACCAGCTATTTATTCCATTTGGCGTTTTTTAATGACAATTGTACTCCCTCTTGTGATTATATTCGTATATATTAATTTATTAGGGATTATTTAGTAAAAAGTATAATTAATTTAAAAAACATATATTTTCGTGAAATATTGTCTCAATAGGATTTGAGTAGTTTTAGAGGACAAAAATAAGGATGTTTTAAAAGAAAATAGTAATGAAGGCTTGCATTTTTAGCAAGAGCGTAGTATTGTATTAAGTAGCAGAAGGAATTTGAAATACGAATTACTTTACTAACTCTTTTAACAAAGAGGTATGAAAGTGTTTGAGATTCAATTATTTTGCACGATATTTGTAAGGGAGGTCATTCACTATGATGACTGGTAAAGTTAAATGGTTTAACGCAGAAAAAGGTTTTGGTTTTATCGAGCGTGAAGATGGGGACGATGTTTTCGTTCACTTCTCAGCTATTCAGTCTGAAGGTTTCAAAACTCTTGAAGAAGGTCAAGATGTTGAATTTGAAATCGTCGAAGGAGAGCGTGGTCCACAAGCGGCTAACGTAAATTCTCTATAATATTGAATTTTGAAGGGCTTATCTCTTAATTGAGATAAGCCTTTTTAAATTTTAAGGGGTAATTAAAATAGTTAAATGGAATGAAAACACAAAAGATAAATGGAATAAACAAGCTGCTAATTGGGATAAACGAAGCTTAGATATGTGGGATCATGGGAGTAGGAAAGACATTATTCCTTTCTTTAACAAGCATGTAGGCACTGACGGATTAGTCTTAGATATCGGTTGTGGAAGTGGGTACGGTTCTTTTAAATTAAAAGAATTGGGCTATGATGTGACTGGAATTGATCTTTCAGAAAAAATGATTGAACTTGCAAAAAATCATTTAGGTAGTGATGTGCCGCTTTATGTGGGTTCAGTTGATGAACTTCCTTTTAAAGATGAGTCATTTAATCATGCCTTATTAATTAATGTGATTGAGTGGACAGAAAATCCAATCGATGCTCTAATTGAAATTAAACGTATATTAAAGCAAGATGGCATGCTTTGTGCTGGTATATTAGGTGCAACAGCAGGACCAAGAGCGAATAGTTACAAACGTCTTTATAAAGAAGAAGTTGTGATGAACACCATAATGCCTTGGGAATTCTTCCAATTAGCGAAAGAAAATGGTTTTAAGTTAGTTGAACAATATGTGATACATAAAAATGACGTTGCTGATAAAGAAGTTGCTCATTTATCTGATGAACTGCAACAGGCAATTTCGTTTATGACATTATTTATGCTGAAAAAGGAGTGAATAATAATGAATGATTTTAATGATGAAGATGATGAATTTGTAGATTTTGATCCTTCGGCTGCTTTTGATGAGCCACAATCACAATCAATGGATGAACAAGTGATTGAAAATTATCAAAAAGATGAGCGTATGATGGTGCTTATCTTTGCGCAGTGGTGTGTGAATAATCAGGTTGATGCTAATGAACTTTATAAGCGTGCTTATCCGGAACAACCAAATAATGCGTTGTTAGTTGAGGCATTTAAAGAGGCTACTGAGGCAGGAAAGACAGATCAAGTGGATGATATAACAGTGTTTAGTGTGTTAGAAATCTTTGGTAATAGTGATTTGGCTTTTGAAGTCCAAGCAGTTGTAGATACACGTAAATAAAAACAGTACACCTAATTTATAGGCGTACCGCTTTTTTATGCTTGTGTGTAGTAAAACATGAGTGCGTGGATTCCTTTTTCTTCGTGTCCTTTTGCTGCGAGTTCTTTATACATACTTAGTGCTAAATCAAGTCCTGGAGTATCCATACCTAAATCTTCGGCAGATTCAACGGCGATTTCCATGTCTTTGATAAAATGTTTAATCGCAAATCCGGGATCAAAATCTCCTTGGATAATTCTTGGTGCGTAATTATCAAGTGACCAACTACCTGCTGCACCTGTTCCAATACTTTTTAAAACTGTATTTGGATCTAAATTAGCTTTTTCAGCGTAAACAAGAGCTTCAGTCATACCAATCATTGCTGGTGCAATCGAGACTTGATTAACAACTTTAGTATGCTGTCCCGCTCCAGCAGGTCCTTGTAGGCGAATATTCTCACCCATCGCTTGTAAAATTGGAAGAGCTTCATTAAAGTCAGTTTCGTTTCCGCCGACCATAATTGTTAATTTACCGTTATTGGCACCAACATCTCCACCAGAAACGGGAGCATCTAACGTTTTTATATTTTTAACTTTGGCAATATCATAAATATTTTTAGCTAGGCTCGGTTTTGATGATGTCATATCAATTAATACTGTACCTGATGTTGCGTTTTCAATTAAGCCATCATTTCCAAAATAAACTGCTTCCACATCTTCTGGTGTCCCAATCATAGTAATGATGACATCAGATTTTTCACTTAATTGTTTAACTGAATACATCCATTCTGCACCTTCAGCAATTAATTGAGTTGCTTTTACTTTTGTACGTGTATGAACATTTACTTTAAATCCTTTTTCGAGTAAGTTTTTAACCATACCTTGTCCCATAACGCCTGTTCCAATAAAACCAATTACTTTTTTTGCCATTTAATTAAAAGCCTCCTTGTAAAATCATTTACTATAAATAGTTTACCATATTAAAAAGCCTAACTTCACGTATTTGTAAAGTTAGGCTTTATCTATATCAGTAAGAATGGTGGTTATCTGCTAAAGTTAGGGGGGAACCAAACAAAGCGTATGTGTACCAAAGCCTACTGTGAGCATCAATATTGCTCGTAAATCGGGATTAGTTAGTTAAGGTTAATTCTTTAGATTCTTTTTGTCCATTACGAATAAATTCGACTGTCACTTTTTCGTTTGGTTGCGCATCTGTATAAAGTGCAACTTTAATGTCAACGATTGAAGTGATTTCTTGATCATCAATTTTAGTTATTACATCGAATTTTTCTAGACCAGCTTTTTCTGCTGGAGAATCAGAATCAACATTTGCAATGACCATACCTGCTTGTACATCTTTTGGTAAATCAATTTCACTTTGTACTTCAGGTGGTACTTGATTTAGTGGTGCAGTGGCAATTCCTAATGTAGGTCTTGATACTTCACCGTTTTCTTCTAAATCTTTAATGATTGGTTGTGCTGTATTACTTGGTATGGCAAGTCCGATACCTTCTACAGCTTCTTGTGCTACTTTCATTGAGTTAATCCCAATGACTTTCCCTTTTGTATTAACAAGAGCACCACCGCTATTACCAGGGTTGATGGCTGCGTCTGTCTGCAAGACTTCAGTTACCCAATCAGGTTGTTTGTCACCGTTTGTATCGACTGGAACTGAACGATTAAGGCCACTGATGATACCTTTTGTGACCGAGCCTGCAAATTCAATACCTAAAGGATTACCAATTGCTACAACTGTTTCGCCTACTTCTAGTTTATCTGAATCATTAAATTCAGCGACAGCTTCAATATCTGTATCGTCCATTTCTAAGACTGCTAAATCAGTTAAAGGATCAGAACCAAGTAATTTAGCTTCAACGACTTTTTCATTTGATAATTCAACTTCTATATCTTGTGCATCTTTGATCACATGATTATTTGTTACAACATAAGCTTTATTATTCTCTTGCTTATAAATAATACCTGAACCAGTTCCACCTTCTTGCGTTCCAGTCCATGGATCTTGCTGGCTAATGTTCTTTACTCCAACTACAGCTTTAGAAACTTCACCAATCGGTGTATCTTCTAATTGTGATTCATCTGTTAAGTCATTTGACATTGATTCTGTATTTTGTGTTAAAGGATCTTGATTTGTTGTATTCATATCAAACGTTGGAATTAAGTTGCTAGTAATTAAGATAATTACAATTAACGCTGCGACTATCCCACCAACTATTCCTGTTGTAATGTGAAAGAGTATACCGCGTTTGTTTTTTTGATTTTTCTTTAATGAGGCAATCTCTTTTTCATATGAATTAATTATTTCTTCTTCATTTGTATCTGTTTGATCAGTTTCACTGTCATTCAGTGTTTCACTGTCTTCAGATGTTAAATCTCTTTCGTCGTCATGTGACATCTGAAATCATCCTTTCATTTGCTATACTCTTAGTATAAACAGACTTATTGGCAATAGATTGGTATAATTGTGTAAAATGTATGTAAAAGAGTTGATGTTTAGCGTTTTTGGCTAATAAAGCTTAAGATTAAATAGATAAGTTAGGAGGTTATTTAATGAATTACCGAATTGCAGTTGTGGAAGATGATGAGAATATTCGACATATCGTCGCAACATACTTAAAAAAAGAAGGTTATGAAGTTGAATTGTTTGAAAGTGCAGAAGGTGCATTAGAGTTAAGGGAAGAAAACCCGCCCCATATGTGGGTATTAGATATAATGTTGCCTGGCATGGACGGTTATGAATTTTGTAAAAAAATAAGAGAAACAAGTGATGTACCGATTATTATTATTTCAGCAAAAGATGAAGAAGTTGATAAAATTATTGGACTTGAATTAGGTGGAGATGATTATTTAACGAAACCTTTTAGTCCAAGAGAGTTAGTTGCTCGCGTGAGGCGTCTGTTTGCTCGTTCTTATCAGAATATAAAAGTAGAAAATGAAAGCCATCTGATTGAAGTTGGGCAGTTAACGATTGATGAAGATATGCGAAAAGTAAATTGGGGTAATCAAGAAGTTGAAGTCACTGTCAAAGAGTTTGAGCTTTTAATCATGCTTGCAAGAAATCCTGAACGCGCTTTTTCAAGAGAAGAGTTGTTAAATCATGTTTGGGGAAATGACTATTTTGGAAGTGATCGGGCAGTAGATGATCTCGTCAAACGCATTCGAAAAAAGATACCTGATCTTAAATTGGATACTGTTTGGGGTTTTGGCTACCGCTTAAGTGAAGAAGAGGAAGTTGAATGAAGTTACAAACAAGACTTAATTTAGCTTTTACGTCACTTGTCTTGATTGTTTTAGCAGTGGGAAGTTTAATTATTTATTCATTAATTCTCGATTTATTAGTTAAAAATGAAGAAACCCAACTTGAACAAAAAGGTGAACTTTTAGTTCAGTTTTTAGAAGACAATGCTAATTATAATAATTCTGTTGAAGAGTTAGAGAAGTTTTTGAGTGAACAAAACCTACAATTTATCGTTTATGACCAAGCAAGTGATCAAATTCTTATGTCAACATTAAATTTAAATATAGTTGAGGGATTTTATAAACAAGATTATTTTGAAGAAGAAGAGTCTGGTTTATGGGAATTTGCTGAGAGTAAGTTTGTTGTTTCTAAAAAAAGAATTGACCCCAATCAATCTGGATTGGAATTGATTCTGTTAACACCGCTGACTGATTTGCAAGTCGTCCAGCAGAGTTTTTTATCACGGATAGCGCTTGTATTTATTATCGGTTCATTGATCGCCATATTACTAAGTTATTTTGTAACGGGTAGATTAGTGACGCCACTTGAACGATTAAAAGAAGAAGTTAAAAAAATCGAACGACGTGAATTTACTGATTTAAAAGAAATAAAAGCAACAGGGGAAATTAAAGATGTTGCTTTAAGTGTGAATCAAATGGGTCTAGAGTTACAGCGTTATATAGATTCTCAGCAAACATTTTTCCAAAACGCATCACATGAACTAAAGACGCCTTTAATGACGATTCAAGGGTATGCTGAGGGGATTCGAGATGGTGTGTTTGCGGATGAAGATGCAGAAAAGGGTCTCAATGTGATTGCTTCAGAAGTCAATCGATTGAAAGTCTTAATTAATGAAATGACTTTATTAGCTAAATTAGATAGTGAAAAAAATGAAGTTGAACAAGATAAAATTAATTTAAATGATCTAATTGAAAAAGCAATCGATCGTGTTCATCCATATGCAATGGAACAAGCGGTTAAAATCGATTATACTAATGATAACTCGATTAGTATTATTGCTGATGAAGACAAATTGTTACGTGCTTTACTCAATGTGATGATGAACGGTGTAAGATACGCTGAGTCAAATGTTGAAGTTAAAGTGAATGATACAAAAGATAAAGTGTCAATTATAATTACGGATGATGGGTCTGGAGTTGATGAGGAAATTCGTCCTTATTTATTCCATCGTTTTGTTAAAGGACATACAGGTGATACAGGTCTGGGACTTGCAATATCAAGAGCAATTATCGAGCAAATCGGCGGCCATATAACTGTTAAAAACAATCCAGACTCTGGTGCAGAATTCACTTTAGAATTTAATAAAATGAAAAAAGATTAGTCTTTTAAGATGTATATATTCAAAAAAGAGTGTTAAAATACGAATTAATTCAAATTAATCGTACTTTTAACTCAGAACTGTGATATAATATTGTAGTTGATGCAATACGATAATAAGGAGCGTTGAATGATGAAACTAAGAGAAGATATTCGTAACATAGCAATTATTGCTCACGTTGACCACGGAAAAACGACGTTAGTTGACCAATTGTTAACATATTCAGGTACGTTTGAGGAGCACGAAGAAGTTGCTTCACGTGCAATGGACTCAGATGATATTGAAAAAGAACGTGGAATTACAATTCTATCTAAAAATACAGCGATTAAATATAAAGATGCGACAATTAACATTTTAGATACACCTGGTCACGCAGACTTTGGTGGAGAAGTTGAACGTATTATGAAAATGGTTGATGGGGTTATTCTAGTTGTAGATGCTTATGAAGGAACAATGCCGCAAACGCGCTTTGTACTTAAGAAAGCACTTGAACAAGGACTTAAACCATTAGTTGTTTTAAATAAAATTGACCGTCCAAGTTCTCGTCCAGAAGAAGTAGTTGATGAAGTTCTAGACTTATTTATCGATTTAGGCGCTGATGATGAGCAATTAGAATTCCCAGTTTTATATGCTTCAGCAATTAATGGAATGTCAGGATATGAACCAAACGAATTAACAGAAACATTTGATCCTGTGTTTGATACAATCCTAGAACGTATTCCAGCACCAGAAGATAACAGTGAAGAACCATTACAATTCCAAGTGACGTTACTTGATTATAATAATTACGTAGGTCGTATTGGAATTGGACGTGTTTTCCGCGGTAAGATTAGAGTAGGGGACCAAGTTGTTGTCATGAAAACAGATGGAACTGAGAAGAAATTTAGAGTTTCTAAATTATTCGGTTTTATCGGTTTAGAACGAACTGAAATCCAAGAAGCTAGAGCAGGAGAAATTGTTGCAGTTTCAGGAATGGAAGATATTAATATTGGAGAGACAATTTGTCCACAAGATCATCCTGAAGCACTACCAATTTTAAGAATTGATGAACCAACATTACAAATGACTTTCGTAGTTAATAACAGTCCTTTTGCAGGTAAAGAAGGAGATCTTATCACTTCAGCTAAAATTAGAGAGCGTCTAATGACTCAATTAGAAACAGATGTTAGTTTACGTGTTGATGATACTGAAACACCAGATGCTTGGGTTGTTTCTGGTCGTGGTGAACTTCACTTATCAGTTTTAATTGAGAATATGAGACGTGAAGGTTTTGAGTTACAAATTTCTAAGCCACAAGTTATTATCAAAGAAATTGATGGTGTTAAATGTGAGCCAATGGAAGCAGTCCAAATTGACGTGCCAGAAGAATATACTGGAGCAGTTATGGAATCACTTGGTGAACGTAAAGGTGAAATGCTTAACATGGAAAATACAGGAACTGGTCAAGTTCGCTTAGAATTTTCTGTTCCGTCACGCGGACTACTAGGTTACTCAACTCAGTTCATGTCACAGACACGTGGTTATGGTATTATGAACCATTCATTCAGTGAATATGGACCTGTTGTTCAAGGTTTACAAACTGCTCGTAGAACTGGTGCATTAGTGAGTCTTGAAGCTGGTATTCTTCATTTAGAAGACCGTGGAACTATTTTTGTAGAACCAGGTACAGAAGTTTATCCAGGAATGGTTGTTGGTGAGCATAATCGTGAAAATGATATTACAGTTAACGTTACACGTGAGAAACATTTAACAAATATGCGTACAGCAAACAAAGACCAAACAAGTGTTATTCGTAAAGCACGTACAATGTCACTAGAAGAAGCAATTCAATATCTAGGTGACGATGAGTATTGTGAAGTAACACCAGAATCAATTCGTTTACGTAAAAAGATTTTAAATCAAAACGAACGTGAAAAAGCAAAAAAGCAAGGTAAGTAAACATAGAAATGCCGATATAATTTTAACTAATTATATCGGCATTTTTTTATTTAGTAAATGTGTATGGCGACTGCATGACCCACTCATGGATAGATAGTTCACGAGCACCAAGTTCAATATATGGATCTAAATTTGCAAGATCAGTAGCTTGTTCTAATGATTCTGCTTGATAAATAAGTAAACCACCTGACCCATCAGTTAAACGTCCATAAGAAAGTAAACGATCTTGTGCGACCATATCTTCAACAAAATCTAAATGAGCTTGTCTATGTTCTGTGCTTTTAGCTTCATCTTTCATTTTCAAGAATGCTGCAAAATACTTCATTTAATCTTCTCCTCTACATAATAAAATCAAATCAAGTTAATTATACAAGTAAATCATACATTAAGAAAATTTTAAATGAGAATTTATTTATTGTAAAACTTCGGGATTGATAATATCAGCAGGTTCTTTATTGGTTAAACTATCTCGTAAATTTTGCTCAGCTCTTTTGGACATATTTAATTCATTTTCAATTGTTGCAGGACCTATGTGAGGTAGGGCAACAATATTATCTAATGTTAAGAGTGGATGGTTTATGTCGACAGGTTCTTTTTCATAAACATCAATCCCAGCTGCAAGTATTTCTTTGTTTTTTAAAGCTTCATATAAAGCATATTCATCATTATTTATTCCTCTCGACCCATTAATATAAATAGCCGATTTTTTCATTAATTCAAATTCACGTTTAGCTATGATGTGTTTTGTTTCCGGTGTTGCAGGAAGCGTTAAACAAACAAAATCTGCGGTTTTTAATAAGTCATCTAATTCTGTGAATACTGCATGATATGATTCTTCGACATCTGGTTTTCGTGAACGGTTATAGTAAATAACGTCCATGTCGAATCCTAAAGCACATCTTTTTGCGAGAGCCTTACCGATATTTCCCATGCCGATTATGCCAATTTTTTTATGATGTAGATCGACTCCAAATTGATTATGTTTCAAATAATTATTCCATTTACCATCCATTAAAAAATTATGCATTTCAGGTATCCGTCTTGCTGTTGCTAACATCAGACCAAATATGGCATCAGCTGTTGTTTCAGTTAATGTATCTGGTGTATTTGTTCCTATAACTTGATGTTTATTTAAAGTATTAATATTTAAATTATCATATCCGACAGAGACATTCGCAATCGCTTTTAATTTAGGTGCATGTTTTAACATATCTTCCTGCCCACTAAATTCTAAGCCAATAACCCCAACAGATTCTTTTAAAACATTTAAAAACTCAGGATTATCGACTGATTCACCTTCTTTAAAATAGTGAACATGATAATCTTTCTTTAATGAATCAACCACCTCATCAGCCACACGGTTATAAGCAATAATCGTATCCATTTATAACAACTCCTTTAAATCATAAATTTCATAAACCTTTGACAAACCTTCTAATATAAATTATGCTTTACTATACAATGTCGTATGTCGACATTGTAATTATAATATTAGTATGTAAGCGTTTAATTAGCAAGTACAAAGATTTCTGACTTACTTATAACAGATGTTAATTTTATATAAAATTTATTATTGTATATGAGGAGGAACGTTAATGAATTTAAATGCAAAGATAAAACAAGATATTGAATCAAATAAAGATAGTTATATTAAATACTTACAAGATATTGTCAGAGAACCTTCTACAATTGGTGATGAAGCAGGCGCACAAAAAATAGTTGCTGATCGATTAAAATCTAAAAACTTAGAAGTTGATGTATGGACACCAAAACATGAAGAAATGTTGAAAACTGAATTTTACAATCCAATTCGTGAGAACTATGATGAGAGTCCAAATGTCGTCGGCGTTTTAAAAGGAACGAAGGATGGACGTTCTGTTATCTTAAACGGTCATATTGACGTTGTGCCAGCTGGAGACTTGGATAAGTGGGAACATGGAGCTTATTCTGGTAAAGTTACTGACGGCAAGTTATATGGACGTGGTACGACTGATATGAAAGGCGGTAACGTCGCAACATTAATCGCACTTGAGACGGTTATTAATTTAGG
>RCNJ01000362.1_pt1 | contig 19282 bp, 19 predicted proteins | sample 2041171 | NCBI WGS metagenome assembly RCNJ01 (sample SAMN09708213, study PRJNA481090) | feces metagenome | biome: feces | host: Pygoscelis adeliae | place: Antarctica: Rookery Lake | collected 2010-03-01 | reverse complement strand
AGGTGTAAATCGGGATCGTTGGGCAAAACCCGTTTGATACCGTGCATTTTTAATCCCCAAATCTATGAGTTAATGCGAGCACCAAGATTGAGGTGCAAAAAATGTACACCCAAATCGAGAATTTAATGGCAAAACCGATTAGCATCAAGCGTTCTTCATTAACTCCTTTTTTTAGTCGATGCGGGGTCCCTGCATTCACTTAGTCATCGATGTCTAAGTTGAAAAATTTGAGCCAAACCGCTTCATAAGCTAACGTTTCTGCCCCCAGGTTGATGTAGGGACACCAGGTTGATATAGTAGCAAAACCGGTTAGCAGTAGACCCAGTTCTTCGTCCACTTAAGAGAACACCAAAGTCGAAATGGTAATCGAAGCCTAAACGGAAAATCTTCGATGAAACCGGTTAACATCTAAGTCTTACCTTGTCATTCGCCAAAGGAGGCTTTCTTGGCATAGCAATAGAGATCTAAATTGAAATAGGTAGGGGTAAACCGGTTAACGGTTGATTACCACCACGAAATTACCAGAATTGAGAAGATAAGCAATGTCTGGATTGAAAAATCTAACGGAAATCGGTTAGCATCTAGTTTCCCTTTGTTGATTTTGATTATGAAAGTGATACAGACACCATGATAGGACGACAACTGATATCCAAATTGAGAAATTTGTCCAAAAAGACACCCCCGTTGTTTGTGGTCATTTTTAATTGTCGTCGAGGAATGAGATGGTGAACTAAGTATAAAAAAAACAGCCCGTGGGGAAACCGGTTAACATTTGACTATCAAATGGAAGACGATGTTGAAAAATGCATTAGCGAGCCGTGTGCCATCTGAGTCTTCGTGCTCACCGTCAGAATCGATATAGTAGGTGAAGTGGATGTGTACAAATGACTAGGCGAGCGGGATAGCACCTGGCTTTTTCTTTGTCATTCAGACATTCACCCACAACCAGTTATCATCCGAGCTGTTGTCAACAAGTATTTTATCTATCTCGTAGCGGATGCTAATCGATTTGGTAAATTCTTCATAAAGTTTAGCAAGAAGTTGGTGAAAGTTACATTACCTTAATTGTCAACGAGGAAGGCCTACCGGTTAGACAAGCCACCTCCTTTCCGAAAACAACTCCCTTGAATTTTGCATTAAGCCTGGGCATATTCAAATCCCGCGGAATGGCAGAAATGAGGGTTATATGGACCACTGGTTATGCAGGCGGCGGTCTAAATTACGAAGAGAACTTCATGTCCGTTTCCAATGCCAAGACGTGAGCTCAAAACCGGCTGACAATTCGATCGTTGACTCACTTAAGGGCTTCCAGAGATTACAGCCGCTAAACTCGCCGACGAAGGAGACAGCAAAAGCGAGGACAATGTGCAAATCAGTTCCCTAGCGGATATGGTAAATGGATCAAGTGAGAATCGAAATGAGTAGCCACTGTTCAGCCGACATCTAAGTTGGCAAGTAGGAGTTTAGCTAAGCAAGGTCCCCCTTAATTCTAGCTTTGGAGCTGTTTTGATATTGCTGGCTAGCACTACATCTCATTGCCGTAATTTAGCACATCGCTAATTTGTCTGCCAAGTAGATCAATCGTTGCATAGAAGAGACCTTGATCGAACGAATGTCCCAAGACTCCAGCTCGACAGCTTTTATGCACCCCTTTTCCATTTTCATTTTCCTCAATTCTCCCTTCCATATCGCCATGTTTCCTTTCTTCCAAAACATCATTTGACGTCGTCGTTTGCTAATAAACTGTTCTGTCCCCTGCAGTCAGCTCAAGCAAGCCACTCTTCCTTCCGTCTTCCCATCTTCATCACAAGTCCCTCGTCTTCACTCCCAGACTCTTCCTCCCACCCATCCTTCTTATCCCTCGTCGCCCAAACATCGCCATTCCTCACCGAGCCTTGCGAGGCACCATACACTCCATCCTCTCTCGTGTCCGCTCCTCCCTCCAGCCTCGCGTCCTCATGCATCCACGTCAACCCATTATTCGCCTCCTCCAACGGAAACACCTCCCTAGCATACTCCTCCAACCCTCTCTGTCCCTCCCAAAGACTAATCGCCACGGACGGACAACTATCCTCCAACTCCCTGGACCCAAAGTACGGCGGCTGCCTGGCTGGATCATGCCCACCTAGCGAAAACAGTTTTTCAAGGGCGATGAGCTGGCGCTGGTACCCCGACGGAATCTTGACACTAATCTCAATCGGTCCCCTAACGTAACGGACTGGACGCCCGATGCCACGCGAAAAGGCCTCACAAGCATCCACCGGGCTCAACATCTCGTAGGCGAGCGCCACCTTATCATTACCCTCGCCCACCCAACTGTCTCTCCCGTCCTTGATGAGTTGCAAAACAGCAGGTCCGACGTCGTGTTCGGCATCAAGCCAAGGCAAAGGCACATCAGGATGGAACGGCGCCTGCCAGGTGAACGACCCGTCGGGTTGCGGCACCATGCAGAAGAGGGGGTAGGGCAGGGAAGTGAAGTTGTTGTTGTATATGCCGGTATAGACGAACGTTGCCGGGAGGTTGAGACTGCGGATGTATTGTCCAACCTCAGCCTTGGCGCTCCAAAGAGGTAGGCTTGGCCACTCGGTGGTGGATGGTGAGTGCGTGCTGTGGTCCGGCATAGAGCTATATATGTAATGCTTTATTTGTGGATTATTGGCACTTGCGGCGTCGGCGAGGGCCTTGCCTATAGCGACCTCGTCACCCCAGAATGTGGTGTTTATAAACGCCACAGTTCCCCCCTCAAACACCTCCTTTATCAACTCCTTATTCACCATCTTAGTTGACTTGTTGTACAGGTCCCCCACGAAAACAGTCACATTCGGCAGACTGGCGATTTCTTGGGCCACTATGCCCTCCAGATTCCTCAACTGTGCCCTGACTTTGTAGCCCACCGCCGAAGCGACTCGGATAAACGAGGCAGCTTGACGGCCACTGCTGTTTACTACTGCTATGGTGAGAGGTGCCATCTTAGGGCGACGTGGTACTGGCGCGGGGTAGGGTTGGTAGTTATGGTGGTTTACGTGGTGGTGTGGGGCTTTACGGCTCAGTGCTGGACTCGTCGGTCTTGCGTTATATGTCCTTAACGCCTGTCTATGAACTGGAAGATTTGAGATGGGATATGGGTGAAGTATTGGGTGGTGTTGGTTATGAGGGGGCTGGTGTAGAGGTATTGGAAGAGGTTGAGATGTTGGATATGATATCGGGTGGTAAAAAGGTTCAGGTACGGGTTGGGAGAAGGTTCCTGGTATAGTTATAGGTTGTGAGAGCTGTGAGATGGGTGCCGGCACCACAAAATCGAGAGAGAGGTAGTCCCTAGGACGATGCGGGATGGAGAAGTTGAGGTTGGAGAGGTCGGACCTCAGTGTTGCTGAGGGCATGTGATCTATTTTCTGTCGCTGCGAGCGAAGCGAGCCCGTCTAAGCTCGATACTCTCTCCAAACTTCTCGAAAATCGTCAAAGTCGTTAAATCGTCGTTCGATATTTTTTTGTGTGTATTAACTCGAAGTGTAGCGGCTTGTAATCCCTCGTTATTCACAATGACGAGCTTCTCGGCGTGTAATCGTAGGCACCTTGCGGCACAGGCTATATGTATGTCGTTGAAAATGGAACAACTGGCAGCTGTCAACCAGTTGTCACCCCCGATTGGCGTATAGCCTATGGTGTCAGGGTGTCCTTGCTGGGCGTGATGGTGTCGTGAAGGAAGCGCCTTGGTGGTAGACTCTTATCTAATCTTTCTGCCCAGGATGAAGGGGTCGCAATCGTACTCTTGTCAACCTGTTGGTGGTGGAAGTTTGGAAGGTGTATTTTCCCGGTGTCGTGTATATCGTCCTTGCTTATCGTCTCGCTCACTCGTCTCGCTCACTCGTCTTCTACTCGGCTTGAAATGAAAGAGATACAGCAGAGTCCTCGTCGCAAAGGAGATGCTGAGGTGATGATTGATTGTGCTGTCCTGTTTTCTGCCCACGTATCCCTACTTAATGCGAGGGCGGTGTCTATGGTCTTCGGCCGCTTGGTGTGTATAGAGGGGTAGTGCGGAGTATAGCGGCGGCTATCACAGGTCCAAGCTCTGCGTGACCTTTTAATTGCGCGATTTGTGCAAAGTCTTCTCTTGGCCGACTCTCGATTATAAGTTGTGATGGCTCTTTGAGGATAGGAAGACGATAGAGTGATATGCGAAACACCTATGGCGCTTTGGTCGAGTTCTAGATGCTGTTTTGCTGGGATGTGGGATTTCCTTATCTTTGCGATCGAGCCGGAAGGAGAAGAGTGATGGTTGATGGGGTTCTTGGCGTTGAAGTTAGAGCTTCAGGTTCTTTTTCGCTTCTTGTTCGAGTAAAGGATAAGTCGTGCCAATCCTCGTAACAAGGGCATGTACGGTAGGTGTATTTTCAGTTGTCTTCTTTATTAACAAAAAGGTAGAGTGGTGGTGCCTTCAAGCGTCACTAACGCGAGCATTCGGTGCAAGGTAATAAAAAACGAGTCGTTTCTCCCTCAGAAGAGGTCCGAGGGAGTTGCAGCTTCTTATACCACGCTAGCAGTTCACGATGTACTCATGCAGGTTAGAACACGAGGGCAGAAAGTGTCTTTAGAACGGTACGGTGCGGTGACATGATGTAAGGCGGCTGTGGTGCAAGAGTTATGTGGTAATAGCTACAACTGTAAAGATATCCAACCCCTCCAAGAGCGTGACCTTGATGGGTACTCCATAAGTATTTAGGTGTCGGTACACCGAAAATGGTAGCACAAAGTGGCCGGCCACTTTGACACAGGAGGACATCAGATGGTGATACTTGGAGTGATATCGCATAAGAAAGGCCAAGGTGCAGGCTTGGAGCACATGTGAGTGGGACTTCCATGTCGGCGCCTCTCGACCTCTCAGAGGACGCCGAAATAGCCGCACTGTCATAGAAAGGTAATGCAATCGAGCAATCGCATGTAATCGGCGCCGTTAACGGGCCGGCCGCAGGGTCTGCCGTGGGAACCGAGCCGCATACCACATTCCTGTTCATCCTCACGCCGGTCCTTCATGAGCCCAATTCACGTTCAAACACTCCTTGACAGCTCGAGACACCTTGAGATTTAGGACAAACGCCAGGCGCCATCACAAGAATGCTTGAAGGCTAGAACTAGCTTCGTCTCGGTCTTTTACAGTCATGTGTACGTACCATGTCGTTAGTTGTCCCTGGCCTTGCATGGCCCAGGTATCCGCATGGCGGGATCGAAATGGAAACTCACGATGTCCACTGTGGAGTAGTGGATGCTGCCACTTGCAGCCTTACGTAAGGGAACTCCATCTGTACGTCCGAGACTTTTCATCGTGAGGCTGAAAAGGCGGCCAGACTGACAGCTCGGCCGCATTCGGCACTGGAGTATAGCATGTCGTGCTCCATAGTGAAGGTTCAATATGGGAGAGATGGAGATAGCTTCCTTTTGTCCTCGCCGTCATGACTTGCTCACCTGCGTAAGATGGCAAGAGCTGGGTGAGCATTGGGGAGTGGGTGCTAGAAGGGAAATCTAGAAGTCTCAGATCGTCATCCCATCAAGCCACAACGCTGCCAAACCGTCCACCCAGAAATAGCCAAGGACCGATGGAAGCATCGCAGTTTGCAACATCCCTTTCCCCATTATCAAGCCTTTACAGAAACCATTCCTGTGACTGCCGCTGGCGCGTTCCAGTCACTTCATTGACAGCGGGCAATCTAGATGGCGGGGAAGTCGGAGAACTAGATCTCGCCTCGAAACTTAGTGCGTTCGTCTTCACGCTAAACGGCTCCCCCTTGAGCTGACACTCGGGCTACTTCATATTAGCCTCGCAGCTGCAAATAACGAGTACAAATAATGAGTACAAATAAGATTCGAAAAAACTCCTGTGGTGGTTCGCTGAGCACAAGCAAGTTTCCGTTCCTCCTCATCCCTCGGGTCCCATCTTCGCGGCGGCCGTTCCTCATCATTGATTGGTTTTTGTCATTGTCGAGGGGTAATAGCCGCGCGAGAGACTCCTGTTTCCGGCCTCAAAAAACTCCGTGCTCTCCGAGGTCACTATATCTTTGATTCATGGTTGTACGTACTTCGTACGGGTACAAAAAAGCTACATGCGGAAACCCGCACGAGGTTGCATCCCACATACAGCATACCGCCTTCCGATCTCGGCCTAGGACTACCCACATCCAAGATTTGGTATTGCATTCGACGTATCGTGGGATTGAACTTGAAGCTGATGATACTGATGCTCGCCATGATGCCCTTTTTATTGTCAACTAATCAAGTCAGATAATGTTCCATTTGTGAGCGTTCTAGGGGCTGCAAGTCAGGCAAATAGAAATCGGCTTCAAAGCCACCGGTTCCGCCAAAACTGTTTCAACTTTCACTTATATTAAACTTGTTGCCTTGTCTCACCTGCTCGCGGACAAACCCTTTCGACGCGAGGTTTCCAGCCCAGCTTCTGCTGAGATTAACACTTAAGGTGTTTAGATAAGAGCCACTGGAATTGTGTGTGTTTTATGATGTGCCCTAAAACCTCGGTCCTACGAGTCGTTGTACGACCCGGCTTGTCCTGAAGCTATGAGTAAATTGTTCTCCTGAGAGCCTTTTGAACCTCTCTTCAAGTCTTCTGCTTATACCACAAGAACTAAACGTTTAAGCCTATGCATCACATTGTCATACCAGTGGCATACTCCGACTCTCCCACGAGTGCCTGTTCCTGCCCGTCTAAGCCTCCATACTCCTTTCCGAGGGTGTTAAGTACTGTAGGAGGCGCTTTGCTGAATTAGTCAGGTAGATGGCGCCTGAGGCAGCAGTTCCGAACCGAAGGTAGCTTACCAGTTGGGCGGATAGATACCTGCCTCACAAGACCACCAATCTCTGTTCGCAGCGGTTCACCTTTTCACCATGTTTTAGACGTCCACCAACTGTCGGCCCAGCTCGAAAGGCAGTTTCAATAGTCTTGTACATTCTCTCCCAACGCCTTCCTGTATCATACAAACCTACTATACAGATCCCAAACCCTCTCTATTTCTTTCCCTTGCCCTTGCTCTTCTTCTTATCCCTATCCCCTCCCACAGCCCTAGCTCCCATCTTCTGCCTCTGATACGCAACAACAATATTCTGCACACTGCCCATATCATGCTTTGGCTTGCGCATGTACGTAAGTCTCGCCCTCCTAGCCCTCTTCTCCTTCCTCTGCACAACCTCCACACCCTCCACATTCGGGGAGTAGATCTTGAACCACATCTCCACACCGACTCTGGTCAACTCGTTGCGGAGCAAAATGCCGCTGTCGACGCCGCGACGACGGATGTTGATGCAGACGCCTGCGAATGGGTCGCCGTTCTTCTGGCGGACTAAGAGGATGTCGCCGACCTTGGCGCCTTCGGCGTTGGTCTTGGAGAAGAGGCGGGTGCGTGCGCCCGTTGGGTCGAGGAGCTTCATGTGTTGTTCATCCAATGTGGTTACTGGTGCCTTGTATACGTTGGCTTGGGTTGGTGGTGGTGGGAATGCCTTAAGCTTGCGGTTGACTAGAGAGACGGTAAGCTTGTATCGCAATGTATTGAAGTTTTTTTCAATCATTTGACAGCATGGAAAGACTAACGATGTGGTCCCTCGCTCTTCACTGGAATAGGCGCGTATGGATTCGCGATAGCCGGTCCACGATGGTAAGTTGTCAAGGACCTAACGGCAGCGGCCTCCCTTCGGCTCTGGCGGAACGCCGACTTCAAACAGCTCAAGGGCCTCATGGCCGGGGTGAACAAAGAGGCCATAATGTTGTGTGGACGTATCGTCGTCGTTGCGCCTAATCCGTACTATGTGCTGCCGCGGCCGTTATCCAAAGTTTTAACGTTGACCAACGCCCGAATAGGCGGATTCTGCCCCCCCAGCCTCACCGCCTTCCACAACTTTGGCGACAAACCTTCAAGGTCACCACGCCAAAACTTCCAAGGGGATTAATAACAATTATGTCGGGCAGAAGTTTTAACAGGGTATTTACCCAGGTCGAGAGGTCGAGCCGCCAGACTATTGGGGCTACGCCGGTGCAAAGGAGATTATTTACCTCTTCCTCCAGCCAGAAGAAGAGTATGTTGTCGCATTGCGCATTCGTGAAGCAATGGATGTATACTAATAGAAACAGGTGGTGTGCCAAAATTCGAGCCAACCTCCTCTTCCGAGCTCGATGCCGTCCTCTCCAACTTCCGCAACAACATCTTCCTTCCAGCCCACCTCTCCAAGCAGGACGCCGAGCTCGTCTACGCAAAGAAGCACCAGCGCGAGATCGAGACCACGCCACATATTGTCGATATCGCCGGCGAGCAGTTTAGATTGCAACACATTGACAGGACGAAAGATTTGGAGAACCAGCACAAGGGATTAAACAAGATCTTGAAGAACATGCAGAAAAGCGATTGGAACATTTTCCCAGGGCTCTTGGAGGGATTACACTCAGCGGATCGCAACGTCCCAGATGCTTTCCTCGAGAAGGCGATTAGGATGGCTGCCCGCGCTGGTCGTCTGGATGTTATTGTTGAGTCGGTGAGACGGGTGGCGCGCACAAACTTTGCGCTGAACTCGAGGTCAAGAGCCGCGCACTTGATGTGGTGGATTCAGTACCAGGCTTTGGAGGATGGATTTTCCGCCAACAAGACCGCACATGTCCTTCGCCAGGCTGAGCAGATCGCTGCGCTCCTCGAAGACGAGAAGCATGCTGGTGCAAAGCTCCATGCTTCGGACCCAAGGACCGCTCCAGAGGTTACTGGTATCCTTCTCGAGCTGGCCGCCGCCAACGCCAAGGCACAGAACAACAAGGACGCTGATGGCGAGGTCGAGAAATACGCAAGCCGCTTTATCGCTACCATTCAGAAGAAGGAGTTGGAGGGCTTCTTGGCCGCTACCAAGACTGAGTTCAGCATTAGCAACAGTGCGCTGATCACCGTTGCGCCAATACGATATGGTGTTAAGGTTGCGATTCAGGTTCTGGAGGAGAAGAAGACTGCGGGTGAGACGGCAGAGCAGTTGAAGGCTATTCTCGAGGGGCTGGATGCCCAGATTAAACAATATGTTGAGGTTGCGAGGAGCAAGAAGAGTGAGAACCCACCGCTTGGGTTGTGGTGTTATGAGAAGACTGAGGAGCTTTTGGCTTAAGCGTGCATGAGACGATATCATCGCATACAGAGTAGATGTACAATAAATGTATTACCACCATCGTCTTCGCATTCGTTACTTCCCCAGGTCTTCCTGTACCTTCTATGCCCTCTGACTGGTAATGCTGAGGCATGTCGCCGAGGGCATCAGCAAGCTAGAAAAATTAAATTTGCTGGCTTCCTAACACTACATCGACAGGACATTAAAACACATCTCACAATACCAATACTACCATCCCTAATCAACATTTGGCATGAGACCTTAACTTCTGAAAGTTGACACCAGCCACACCCGTCACCGGCCGCCACAGCACCCCTGGTCGCCGACGTCGCCGAAACCCGCGCTGCCGCCCTGATCTTGTCGGGTTACCGAATGCGCCATCAATAACGACGCGCCGAGATCTGTAACCACCTTCCTTCTCAATAAAGTGATGAAAGATCGCAACCTATATACCACCATTATATAGATTGCACGCATGTCAGCATTTAGAGCTGGCGCACGTCGCTTTACGACCAACGCAAGACAATTAGCGCAAACCGCAGCACAAATGGAAGCTGGAAACGCCTATGGAATTCGCGTCTCAGCGGCGCAAGGTGTTGCTAAGGGATTGGTCGCTGGTATGTCCCCCAGGGGCCCTCCGCGCCCCATCTCCTCGAGTTCACTCTCTCGTTGCTCACTTGCTTCCTGCGCCCGCGCTCTTGCGCGCTCGGTGTTTTAAATTGAGCAACACTTCAGAGACCAGATACTGACTGGTTAACAGCAATCGGCAACACACCACTGATTCGCCTCAATAAGTTATCTGAACAGACCGGGTGTGAGATTCTGGGCAAGGCCGAATTCCAAAACCCAGGCGGCTCCGTCAAAGACCGCGCCGCCCTCTTCCTCGTCAAGAATGCCGAAGATCTTGGCTTATTGAGGCCAGGAGGAACCGTGGTAGAGGGAACCGCGGGCAACACCGGTATCGGCCTCGCCCACGTTTGTCGCTCCAAGGGTTACAAATGCGTGATTTATATGCCCAACACGCAATCCCAAGGCAAAATCGACCTCCTCCGCCTCCTCGGCGCAGAAGTCTACCCTGTCCCAGCGGTCGCGTTTGATAATCCGGGGAACTACAATCATCAGGCTAAGCGCCACGCTGATAGACTGAATGAGGAGGGAGGGAAGGGGAGTGCAGCGTGGACGAACCAGTTTGATAATGTGGCAAATAGGCAGGCGCATGTTGAGACGACCGGGCCCGAGATCTGGGCCCAGACGCAGGGGAAGATTACTGCGTTTACTTGCGCGACTGGTACAGGGGGAACGCTGGCCGGTACAACTGCTTATTTAAAGGAAAAGAGTGGGGGAAAGGTTAAATGTTATTTGGCGGATCCACCGGGGAGTGTGTTGCATAGCTATATCGAGACCGGTGGAAAGTTGTTTGAGAGATCTGGGTCCTCGATAACTGAGGGTATCGGCCAAGGAAGAATAACAGACAACCTGAAGCCAGACATCGAGTCCCTAGATGGGTCATTCATTATTGCTGATGAGGCCTCGATAGAGATGGTTTATAGGTGTCTGGATGAGGAGGGGTTGTACTTGGGAGCCAGTTCGGCTCTGAATGTTGCGGCTGCTAAGCGTGTTGCAGAGGAACTTGGGGAGGGGAATACGGTGGTTACTATTCTGTGTGATGGTGCGTATCGCTATGCCGACCGCCTGTTCTCCAGAAAGTGGCTCGAGGAGAAGAAACTTTTGGGAGCCGTGCCGAAGCATTTGGAGAAGTATATTGTGCTTAAGTAGAGAGTGGAAAGGGAATAAGAAGAATAGATACCGTATTACTGGCGCACAATAAGCACGTAGTATCTCGAAGTCTCATGGGCAGCGGAAACCTGTTCAGCCGTCATATTATTCCCATTTCCTGCTACGGCAGAACTTCTTAGCTGCAAGGGCAAGTCGACCTCGCTCATCTTCTGCGAACCGTGCGAGGATAGCGGTAAGTTCGTCAGAATGAACGCTGGTAGAATTAGTGAAGGAGTAAAGAAACCTCTTAAGACCTGGGTGCCCGAGCTCGCGTGGATGGAAGTTCGTTGGATGAGCGAAGACGAAAGCAACTTTCTACGTTTGATCATGCTGATTCTTTCACATGATGCTAACTGGTTTTCTCGTTCTTTCTTGTAGGAAATGGCTAACTTAGGACCCAGATTTGTCCAGGTCTTCATTGGTAGGTTTCAGAGTCCATTGGGACACAGAGACTTGGTTGTAAATCCTCTCAGATCGTATCCGCCATGCTGCCGGCATGTAAGCTTTCTCTAGTGATTCTACCTGGTTCTTCAGGCGAACGAAATCTAATTTTAAGGCCTGGAGACGGGCTTCAATCAACCCCTCTCCTTTTCCATCGCCACATTTGATTGCTCGTGTCCGTCTACTTGAGGTGATATCCGACTCATCAAAACATCATCATCTGCTTCAACTAGGTCTTAAATGTGCTTTCGGGCACGTTCGTCACAAACCAGTTCTGACAACCTCGACAAGTGTGTGGCCAGTGAAACAATGGGGTCGGCGTATTCCTCGTAAGTAGATCTCAGCACCCGGTCCCCTTGGATTGGCATGTGTCCCAATTGGGACCACTCTTCATGGAAAAATTGTCTGTGAAGTGGTTCCTCTTCACTCACCACGTCCTCGAAGTCCACTTTCAAAGCTTGCAAAACATTTCGGTAAAAAGCCCCTTGTTCTTCTGTCTCCAGCCTGAATGGCGTCTCCACCAGTCTTCCTGGCCCAGTCACGATAATGACTAAGCACGTGAAATTCCATGTTTAGATCCCCCATATTGTCGTCGAACGGTAACATCCTTGATTCTCTTTGCATTCTTTTTTTGCTCGTTTCCCCAGTCTTTCGTCAAAGTAAAAACTCATTGTATTGACATCATGAGGTTCATACACCGGCCGAGTAATCGAGAACTCCCCAGTCGGTTCCCCGTCGTGCTCGGGTATCCAGTGCCTTGGCGTCTTATCCGCGTTCTCCTTCCCCTTCATTCTCCGCCCGCTGTTCGGACGACTCCCTTCCATGGTCGGCGTTGCTCTTCCCATCGTTGTGCGATTAAGTTATTGGCGACGATTGACTGGCAACTATCAATATCATATACAAAGACACCCGTATGGGTACTTATCTTCGTGTAAGTACCTTGATGCTTGATAACTATCCCAGAGACAAGAATCTCCGTAGCAAATCCAACCAATCTGATCAATCGGCGCCAATCGGATAGCGACTACCAGGAAAACCGCCACGATCTCGAGCTTTGCCAGCGGACGGCCTGAGGGAACCACGTTTGGTACTTATGAGTTAAGATCGATTTAAAACCGATTAGCTTTTTCAGAAACCAGAAGCGCGGTACTGGGTTGTATCTATACGGTGTGTAGGATATTTTTGTGAAGATGATGCCGGCCCCTTGATGACGGCGCACAGGGGCGCGGGAGCTGAGCTGAAGTGTGGTGACACCGGCTTGAGGTAACTTACGTGGATACATGTGGCTTATCTAATCACAATCAGGCAGTACAAATCCGGTACCTCAAGTCTAAATATATTCGATTCTTTATATTTCTAATTCTCATCTCTACTCTACCGCGTTGCTTTTATCATAATCTCCCTATCTTACTCTCATCTTTCCTATCATCAGGTTGCATCGTCTCCCCCCGCATAACCTTACCCATAGGCTCAGCATCCATCCCCTCGCCACCACCCATAGCCGTCTGTCCCTGTCCTCTATCCTCCGTCGTCTCCTCGTCCTCTGCCTTGACATCTGACATATCACTCACATCCAGATCTAACCAGTTCCAGCCTCTGATCTTACCCGAGGTGCTGAAGATATCCGTATCCTCAGTCGGCGCCGTCGACGAATTCGATGCGTGGTGAGAGCCTTGATGTATCGGCTCGCCTTCGACTTGCAGTTCCATATCTGTGGCGGATGTGGGTGCTACTTTGATACCAGAGTCCCGCATTAACTGCAGTACGGCTCGGGTGTTCAGACGCAAAACACGTTCCGGTTCTTCACATCCCATAAATCTCTTGGTCGCCCACGGGAACAGGATACCAAAGTCGGATTGTGAGAGATGCGCCGAGGCAGTTGGGTAGTACATGTGAGCCGGAGGTCTTGAATCCTTCTTACATATATTTGCAGTCCCCGTGCATCCTGGGTCTGGCGACAAGAATCTCTTGGTCAACTTTAAGTGGACACGCCACTTGAAGAACGCCTGTGATTCGATGGCGAGGATACTTGGTCCTCCTGGTCCGCCCTCTGCGTAGGCTGGTAGGGGTTTGTCCCACAACCACCTACTGCTAGGACTCCTCAAAGGCAGCAGCCAGATGTCGAGCAGTAACAGTGGCGTCTGGGGCGTTATCTGCTTCTTGACTTCGGAGTTTGCATCCGGTGTATATAATGGGACAAAATCCGCGGGAGCATCTGAGTAAGGAGAATAGAAGACAGACTTGATGAACTGTGCCACCGTCGCGGCACCAAAGGAATGTCCCCCAAAAGACACTGAACCTGGGCGGCTCATATCAAGCTTACCCCCGAACTGAGGCAGGAGTGTGGTGCTCGACGTATTGATATTCTTCGGTGTCCTTCCGGCCTCAGTCCTCAACAGAGCATCATAAATCAATCCCACCTCCCACATTCTCGTCGTCAACTGCTTCGTCCTAATCTCATGTGTCTCTGGCGTCGGCGTATGCGGTGCACGTTTATAGTCCACCGTCTGCGAATCGCACTTTCTGAGAGAATCTGGGTTGCGTACATATGAAATCGGAGCGGAGCCGTCACGGTGCTCCGGAGTGATGACCACGACGCCATGTGAGGCGACGGAGCCCACAATGTGGGAGTATGTGTTTCTGTTTCCGCCGAGGCCGTGGGAGAAGATCATTAGAGGCCATTTACTGCCAGTATTGGGCGAGGAGAGGAGCGGTGCATTTTTGCGCGCGGGTGGGGAGATGTAGTGCATTACTCTTGGGAAGAAACTGCCAACCAGTCAGTAGCTGGCAGATCAAAGGCATCCTGTGGGAAGGCTTACGATATTATACTAGCAGCCGTATTTCCTGCTCCCAGAAACCTGGAGTAGGCACTGATGTGCTCGCGTTGAGGATTTGGAAGCCATGTTATCTTCTCATGCGTTTTTCCAGGCTCGTCAACACAAGGATACCAAATGCGGAAGAGGACTGTTGAGAGGTCTCTTGCTGAGTCTGGCTTCGGGGATGGAAATTCGAGCTCGGAGACTGGAATCTCGACGTCTATGGTTCCGACTTTGAAGGGACCGGTGTATTCGGGAAAGCTGGGTGTGGGATTCAGGGATTTAATGTAAGACGCCATCTTGGCTGCTTCGTCTCTATTGAGTTTGTTTACGGAGCCTATATAAGGAATCTTTGACGCGCTTGGGGATTTGAGTGAGGTTTGGGTGGTGGTTGTGAAAGTCCTAAGACGAGAAAGAGATTTAAGAATGGTTCTTTCGGTGCTCAAATTGTAGAGCATGTATATTGACGGTATAGTGGGAAGAGGTCTTCAACATATAGGAAAGGTAGCGATCATGAACAGCACGAAAATAAGCCGCGATGTGGCAAACGGATTCGACCGCGGCACAGTTTCACAATTATTAACTGGTTGGCAGCCTTGTCAGTTCAGTGACGATTCTGTGATGACATGGCGTTGTACCTGGTTGACCTCGACGCGACATTGTGGCTGTGAGGCTCCTATCTAATCTGCCCGACCTAGCCAAATCGAGCTGATTGTAAACACGACTCAAAATATCAAGACCACTAAGGGCGCAACGGCAGTATACCCGACGACAACACCAGCTATATACCCGACAATTGCTGTGATTATAGTTGCTAAAGGACGACATCGATATCGGTTTAGAATTGTTATCGACTAGTTGCGCCCAGAGAATCAGCACGACACGCGACACTCGACAACAACAAACCCCGCCTCAGAGGCTCGACCTCCAAACAACAACAATACACACACCGCACAGCAAGATGCCACCAAAAGTTCCGTCAACGCGTACGTCCCGCTCCAAGAACGTCGCTTCTCCAGAAGAAATTCCAGAAGAGGAGCCAGCAACCGTTCTCCGCACCCAAATATGCGCCCTCTTCTCCGACGCCCAAAAGTCCACCGCTAGGCACCGCATCGTGGTCAACCTGCGCAAAATACAAGAATCATGCTGTTACGAGCCAGCAGCACGAGCTAAAAGGATCGGCACCGAGGCCTTTGAAGAGGGAGACTTCAACAAGGAGATTGTGCGCTGTGTGCTCCGCGTTATGCCGGTGAAGCGCAGTGAGGCTGTTGGGGAGAGGCTCATAAGGTTTTTGGGTGATTTCTTGAGGCTGGCGAGTGAGAAGGATAATGAGTTGATCAGCGAGGAGGAAGCACTAAGCGATGTGCTGATTGAGACCCCAAGTACGAGGTTGGTGAATGAGGTGCTGAGGGCGATGCTGCCGTTACTTGCTGCAAAAGAGAAGGTCGTGAGATTCAGGGCGACACAGCTGGTTAGCCATTTGGTAAATAGTTTGGACTCGATGGATGATGATGTGTTTCAGCTGCTGAGACAAGGATTACTGCGGAGGATTAGGGACAAGGAGGCAATGGTTCGTGTGCAGGCCGTTCTGGGTCTAGGAAGATTAGCAGGAAACGAGGGAGAGGCAGAGCAAGACTCAGACGACAGCGACGATGAAGCTGCAGGTGGACTGCTCGATAGGCTCCTTGATGTGCTTCAAAACGACCCAAGCGCCGACGTCCGCCGCTCCCTATTGGTCAACCTCCCAATCCTCCCAAATACCCTGCCTTTCTTGTTAGAAAGAGCAAGAGACCAAGACCCGGCGACCAGACGAGCACTATACTCCCGCCTTCTGCCCGCCCTTGGCGATTTCAGACATCTTTCCCTCTCCATGCGCGAAAAGCTCCTTCGCTGGGGTCTGCGCGACCGTGACGAGAATGTTCGCAAGGCGGCATCAAAGCTTTTCCGTGAGCGCTGGATTGAGGACTGCGCTGGTATACCTGAGGAGCCTCTTCCAGCCGGCGAGCTGTCAGCACCAAACTTTGAAGGGCTGCAGGAGCTTCTTGAGCGTATCGATATCGTCAATTCTGGCGTCGAAAACGGTGTGGCAATTGAGGCTATGAAGGGCCTCTGGGAAGGCAGGCCAGATTACCGTAATGCAGTGGTGTTCGATGACTTGTTCTGGGATACATTGAGTGCTGAGAGTGTTTTTATGGCTAGGAGTTTCAACGACCACTGTCTGGGCTCCGGAAACACCAAGCTTGTGGCGCTGTGTGAGGAAAAGATGCCGGAAGTTACAAAGTTGGCATATTATCTGCAGCGGTACATTAAGGTCCTTGTTGATGCACTCAAGCGCGTCGTTCTTCAAGAAGAAGATGATGATGAAGAAGATACAGTGGAGCAGGAATTCATCGTTGAGCAGCTCTTGCACATCGCCAACTCCTTGGATTACTCTGACGAGGCTGGAAGACGGAAGATGTTTGCTCTTCTTCGCCAATCGCTTGCAGTCCCAGATTTGCCAGAGGAAGTGACGAAGCTCATCGTTGATGTGTTGCGCGGTATCTGTGCCTCTGACTCTGCAGGCGAGAAGGAGTTCATCTCTGTGGTTCTCGACGCTGTAGCCGATATCCATGACACCATTATGGACGAGCCTTCACAGACCGAAGGTGACGCCGAGGACGATACTGAGGACAGCTTTGTCTCCGCCAAGTCTGCATTGAGTGACGGCACAGAGACTGCTTCGACAACCAAATCGAAGAAGGCAGCAAAGGAGCCATTAACAGAGGAGGAAGAGCAAGAGAAAGCTATCAGAGAGATCATGGTCAACATGAAGTGCTTGCATATCGTGCAATGCATGTTAGCATCTATCTCTGGTAATCTTCAGGCTAATGTGGAATTGGTGGCTATGCTCAACAACCTCGTCGTCCCAGCTGTGCGTTCCCACGAGGCACCGGTCCGTGAACGCGGGCTCCTCTGCTTGGGTCTGTGCTCGCTGCTTGATAAGTCTCTTGCCGAGGAGAATTTGGGACTGTTCATCCATTTCTTCCTCAAGGGTCACACCGCGTTGCAGATTACTGCGTTGCAGATCCTGACAGATATCCTTACCCAGCATGGTGCACACATGTTGGAGGGCAACCCACAACTGCTTAAGGTCTACTTAAAGGCTCTCAAGTCGAGCAAGGGACCTGAGGTGCAGGCAGCAGCCACAGTCTCAGTCTGCAAACTACTCCTTGGCCGTGTCATCACCGATTCGGACGCCATCCACGACCTCCTCAAGACGCTTATCGTTTTGTACTTCGACCCCTCCACCCAGGGAAACCAAGGAGTCCGCCAAGCGCTTTCTTACTTCCTACCAGTGTACTCCTACTCCAGACGGGAGAACCAGGAAAACATGGGTGCCGTCGCTATCCCTGCATTACATCAGCTGTTCAATATTAACGAAGGTTATGATGATGAGGAAGAGGACAAGGATATGGTTTCTCTGTCGGTCATCGGAGCGCATCTCGTTGATTGGACGGATCCTAGGAAGTGCTATACACCTGGACTGACGCTGCAGCAGATGGAAGAGGGCAAGAAGGCTGTTAACGGCAATGTGCATCTTGTTTTTGCTTCTGAGATTTTGGTGAAGTTGCAGAGTAGTTGTACTAGTAAGTCTATCCACGTGATCCCTTTTTTTTTTTGGAATATGAGAATTGAACTAACAACGAAACAGAAGAAGAGAAGAAGATTCTCGCTCCGCTGCTTGGCAAGTTACACATGTCACCAGCAAGTAGTGAGGAGAAGCTCAGAGAACTGGCTATGGAAGCCAACATCGCAGTGGGTCAGAAACTGGTCTCTGATGCCACAGGCCGTAACGCACTGATCAAACTCAACACATCACTTCAAAGGATTGTCGAGAAGCTTGGTGAGCCTGCAGCCAAATCCGCATCACCAGAACCTGAAGCCGAGGCAGGAGAGACCGCTGTTGAGGAGCCCGTAGCAGAAGGTGTTGAAGAATCAGTAGCGGAAGAAGCCACCATCAATGATGAGGAGCCATCAGTAGCAGGCACAATCCAAGATCAAGAAGTCGGCGACCTCATAGACTCCGACCGAGAAGACGAAAAGGACGATGAAGACGCGCTCGCCGCACAGCTTCACGCTGAAGCGACACGAGTGGAAGAGAGTACGATTCTTAGCGAGAGGCCGAGGTCGGGACATTCTGGGAGGTCGCTGCAGATGGAGTTGCCGGTTAGGAGTGCGCCGACGAGTCGGGAGACGAGTGTCCTCGGTGCAGGTGCTGTTCCAGGTGCTGGGAGGCCGAAGAGAGAGGTGAGGGAGAGTAGGAGGAGGGATAGTCTTGTGGATGAGCTGTTGAGTGATGAGGATGAGGATGAGACCTTGTAAAGTGTCAATCACGATGTTTGTGAATGAGATAATGGCGTTGTGGAGTTCGTGGGAGATATACGGACTAAGTCGGAGTTTGGAGCCATTACAGGAAGAATGGATACCGAAGATTTGGGATGTGCCGCCGTATGCGTGAATTGTGGGTGAGATGGAGTGGAGGCTGAGACCTTTTTGACACCAAACCCCAGCTACTGGAGCTCGGCTTCTGACTATGACAGCCAAGACGACAACGACGATGTTGCCGCGCTGGCTCAGAATGCTGGTGTCTGGTCTCCTCTCTCTTGCACACTTGTCGCCAGTCGAGGGAGACTGTGTTGAAGGAGTGGCATCCGTGGTGTAAGCAGGAGACGGGTGTTTGTTGATTATATTGAGGAGGGTCTGGAAGAAGGGAAGTCGGTTAGGAGGCATAATAAGTATGTCGAGATATTGGCGGGAAGAAAGGGGTAGTGGTTCATTGAGACGGGAATTGTGATGCTTTTGCACAAGAGTGGTGACTGAAGATAGATTCAAAGGCCGGATCTGACCAGAGACCTCGTGCTCTGGACGTACTTAGAACGCTATGGATGCCATTCTTACAATCATGTTTCTTAGGTGCTTCATTAATATGTCAGGAGCGTGTTGTGGTTGACACTTCACGTGCTTAACCCGAATCACCAGAGTCCAAACAAGGTATTACTGGATTAAAACCCAGTGTGGAAAAGCTCGCTTTTTTGACGTCTCAAATTCTCAAAGTATAACGACTGTATCATATC
>RCNJ01000361.1_pt1 | contig 19299 bp, 15 predicted proteins | sample 2041171 | NCBI WGS metagenome assembly RCNJ01 (sample SAMN09708213, study PRJNA481090) | feces metagenome | biome: feces | host: Pygoscelis adeliae | place: Antarctica: Rookery Lake | collected 2010-03-01 | reverse complement strand
ATCTTTATAATCAACTGTATATTCACATCCAAGAGATTTCATATGATCATGATTCTTACTTGAAGCAGAAGCGGCAACACGAATACCCTTATTAGTTGCTAATTGAATCACTAGACTGCCTATCGCCCCTGATGCACCTGCAATAAATAAAGATTCCCCTTTACTTAAATTAATTGTTCGCATTATTTCAAGTGCTGTTTTACCAGCAACAGGCAGTGAAGCACCAGTAGTGACATCCATTGTTTCTGGTAAATGAATAAGAGAATCTTTAGAAACTGCTACATACTTTGTCCAGCAACCACCTTTCGGTTGCATGCTACTACTTAAAATAACATCATCATTTATTTTAAAGTCTGTTACTTTCTTTCCAACTTTAACAATCCTTCCTGCTCCCTCTGTCCCAATTGTATAAGGAAAATCAGCATCTTGAGGTATGAAAAAGCGATCATGTGATCCGACACCAAATGCAGCAACTTTTATAAGCACTTCATTTTCTTCGATATTTGGAATCTGAACTTCGACTAATTTAACATCCTGAGTCGCTTGATTGGTTCTTGCGAAAGCTTTCATTCTATCCATGGCTGTGTGCCTCCTTTTTTTGAGAATCTATTGGTTCACTCGCTTTTTTTGGTGCATCTTTTGAAAAAGCTAAAGGTACGACTTGAATAAATTGACGAGAAAAAGCAGTTTTAAAGACTATCATGATTGATGAAATCTTTTTAACGTCTTGCATAAATATGAGTGAGTAAATCATAACACCCATCATCTCAGCGCTCAAGTAAGAATAATTTAATAATTGTTACTTAAATTCTATTAAATGATTTATTGGTTATTTATCTTCCTTAATTTATCAATATTTGTATTCGCTTGTTCAAACATTTCAACTATCATATCTAACTGATCATTAGACGCATCTTTAAAAATAATTTGAATGATTTTACGTCCTTCATTTTGAAGTTCGTTTAACGCTAAACTTCCTTTTTTAGTTAGAGCTAAATAAATTACGCGTCTATCTTGATCATCTTGAGTCCGTTCAATATATTCATTTTCAATTAGATGATTAGAAGCGGTGGTTACAGCACCTGGTGTAAGGTTTACTGCCTCTGCTAATTTTGACATTTTCATTTGACCATCACGCTCAAGTAAAAACAAGATATGAGATTGTGAGCCAGGAAATCTTTCTTGATAAATCTTTTTCCATTCATAACTCATTTTTCTAGAAATTTGCCAAAATGCTTTTTCAAATTTGGATAATTTATATTGTCGATTCATTTTTATTCCTCCTTATATAGTTTAATTATTAAATACTTTAACCATTAAACTACTTTTAAAGTATAAAAATATTTCTAATTAGAGTCAATTAATAAAGTGGACATAACAAGTTGACATACGTATTAGTTTATTCTAATATGTAAGTAGTCATATTAGAATAAACTAATACGAGCATATTAAAAACAATATGTACATACCATATTAAAAACAATATGGTTAGGAGGTTATTCATATATCAACCACAGCGATTGATCTTAAAGTTGAACTTATACACGGGTTTTCAAATAAAACGCGTTTAGAGATATTAGAAACTATTAAAGAAAGCGAAAAAACAGTATCACAAATCATCGAAGCATTAGAAGGTAATCAATCAAGCATCTCACAACACCTTGCTTGTTTAAGAGGATGCGGACTAATTGTAAGTAGACAAGAAGGAAAGTATGTCTATTACAAATTGCGTAATCAAAAAATATCAGGACTACTGAGCATGTTTGATGATGTCTTAGATGAAGTTAAAAATGATATTGGTACATGTGAAAACCATATAGGCTAGGAGGGATTATTTTTGAGTTGTTGTTCAGATACTAAAGAAAAAGAAGTAGCAAGTTCGTGTTGTAGTAGTGAGCAAGCAGAAGTAACAGAGTCTAGTTGTTGTAGTTCAGAACAAGAGACTGCTTCAGATTGTTGTTCTAGTAATGATGAGTCACTCGTACAAATTACTCCATCGAAAGCGAGTAGTTGCAGTTCAGAACAAGAAGCTACTTTAGATTGTTGCTCTAGTAATGATGAATCACTCGTACAAATCACACCATCGAAAGCGGGTAGTATTGATTCAGGGAGCAATGGGGAACCTGAAAATGATGCATCTTGCTGTAGTTCAAATGAAGAAGTATCCGAATCGAAAAAAGACTTACTGCAAAATAGTAGTGAGCAGATTGATTTTAAAATGTATGGGATGGATTGTCCGTCTTGCGCTTCAACAATTGAAAAGGGCTTAGAACGTTTAACGAACGTCATAAGTGCTAGCGTAAGCTATAATACTGAAAAATTACAATTAGTCGTTGCAGATGGCTATTCAATGCCAGAAGTAGAAGGCACGATAAAAAAGCTAGGCTTTACAGCTGAACCAATGAACAAAAACAAGCACTTACACACATATAATCTTGAAGGTATGGACTGTGGAAGCTGTGCAAAAAGTATTGAAAATCACCTGATAAAAATTTCTGGTGTGAACCAAGTTAATGTCAGTTTTGCTTTAGGTAATATGAAAGTTGATCATACACTCTCACATAATGAAATTATTAAAGAAGTCGCTAAGTTAGGCTTTCAAGCGAAGTCAGAAGCAAGAGAAACTGAATCTGGAGCACCTTCAAGAAACAACGAAGAAATACTTAAAGTGGTTGCTTCAGGTGTTCTTATTGCAACTGGATTTATTGGAACTTATACTGGATTACCAGAAATTATCTCAATTATTTTATTTGCACTTGCCTTGATTATTAGCGGTGCACAACCGATTAAGAGTGCCTATTATGCAGTGAAAAGTCGTTCGCTTGATATGAACGTACTTATGTCAACAGCAGCGATTGGTGCTGCGCTTATTGGTGAGTGGTTTGAAGGTGCGACTGTCGTTTGGTTATTTTCACTCGGAATCTTTTTACAAAATAAATCAATGGATCAAACAAGAAAATCAATTCGTAATTTAATGAATATGGCCCCCTCAATGGCTTTTGTTAAGTTAGGTAATGAATTTGTGGAAAGACCTGTTGAAGAAATTACAATCGGTCAAACGATTATGGTAAAGCCTGGGGATAAAATACCTCTAGATGGTAAAATATTTAGTGGAGAATCGAGTATTAATCAAGCACCAATTACAGGGGAATCACTCCCAGTGGATAAAAGTTTAGGTGATGATGTCTATGCTGGAACACTAAATGAAAGTGGTGCTTTAGAAGTTGAAGTGACTAAATTAGTAGAGGATACAACATTAAGTAAGATCATTCATTTAGTCGAAGAAGCACAAGAAGAAAAAGCACCAACTGAAGCATTTATTGATCGTTTCGCAAGCATTTATACGCCAATTGTCTTTGCTTTAGCGTTGATTGTGATTGTGATTCCGCCAGTTCTTGGGTTTGGTACGTGGGGTGAATGGATTTATAAAGGTCTTGCCTTACTAGTTGTTGCTTGTCCGTGTGCGTTAGTTATTTCAACACCAGTTGCGATAGTATCAGCAATTGGGAATGCCGCTAAAAACGGTGTGTTGATTAAAGGTGGAACATTTTTAGAAATAGCCGGTAAAATTAACGCAGTTGCCTTTGATAAAACAGGAACGTTAACAGAAGGTAAACCACAAGTGGCTAAAGTTTATCCAATGGGGATAGCTGAAACTGACCTTTTATCAATTGCTCATACACTCGAAGCACATTCGACACATCCGATTGCTAAAACAATTGTTGACTATGCAAAGGTGAAAAACATCCCGACACTAGCAGGAACATCATTTAAAAACATTGCTGGGAAAGGTGTTGAAGCAACGATTGAATCGGAAGTCTATTATGCTGGGAATCCAAAATTATTTAAAGAAATGAATGTATCTTTTAAAGAAGTTGATACGTTATTAAATGATATGCAGGAACATGGTATGACGATTATTATTATTGGAACAGAAGAAAAAATAATGGGACTTATTAGTGTGACCGATACAATTCGTGAAACAAGTATTGATACATTGGATAATTTAGAAACAGTCGGCATGAAAGAAATTGTCATGTTAACAGGTGATAATGAAGGAACGGCCAGATTAATTGCTGAGAAAACAAGTATTACAAGATATTTCGCTGAACTACTTCCAGAAGATAAGGTAACAGCTTTAAAACAACTCCAAAAGGAAGGTAACCAAGTAGCAATGGTTGGTGATGGGATAAATGATGCTCCAGCTCTTGCAACTGCTGATCTAGGGATTGCAATGGGTGGTACTGGAACGGATACTGCAATGGAAACTGCTGATGTTGTTTTAATGGCAGATAATCTAGAGAAGCTTCCTTATACAGTTAAATTGAGTAGAAAAGCAATCACAATTATTAAACAAAATATATGGTTTTCATTAATCATTAAATTTGTAGCTTTAATCTTGATTTTCCCAGGTTGGTTAACATTATGGATGGCAGTGTTAAGTGATACAGGTGCAGCGATTATCGTTATTTTAAACGCACTCAGACTTTTAAATGTTAAAGACAAATAATAAAAATAACCTTTCATGAGCTTTTTAATTGCTCATGAAAGGTTATTTTATTACAGAAAACAGTTTATTGTTTTTATAAGTTATGTTAATATAAGATACAATAGTCTTTGTCGACATTCAACATCTTTATCAAGGTAATTAGTTGAAGAGTTATATACTGTTTTATAAAATAAATTGTAAGCGAATACAAAATACATAAAATAAAAGGAGTAATAAAAATGAAGATATTAGTAACAGAATTGATGTGGGAAGATGGCCTTGAAGATTTAAAAGCAAAAGGTTATGAAGTTGATTATGATATGGAGCTATCAAGAAAACGAGAAGAACTTTTAAAATTATTACCTAATTATGATGCTGTGATTGTAAGGAATGAGACTCAAGTGGATACAGAATTTCTTGAAGCAGCTAAAAAAACACAAATTATCGGACGTTTAGGTGTCGGATTAGATAATATTGATTTAAAAGGTGCAAGAGAACGTGATATTCCAGTTGTTTCAGCAAGAAATGCTAATGCTACGTCTGTTGCAGAATATGTCATGGCAGCAATGCTTGATGCATCTCGTCCTATACTTGCAGCAAACGAAGATGTGCGTGCAGGAAATTGGAATCGTAAATTCTTCACTGGTGTTGAGCTGAATAATCGTGTGCTTGGATTAATTGGTATGGGTGAAATTTCACATCGCGTCGCTAAACGTGCAAAGGCATTTGGTATGGATGTTGTTGGATATGATCCGTTTGTTGCTCCATTTGATCATGTTGTTCAAGAAACGGGGATTAAGCAAGTTGATACAGTTGAAGAAGTATTAAAAGTGTCTGACTTTGTTTCAATCCATGTTCCCTTAACAAAAGATACGAAACATCTACTTAATCGTAATGCATTTGCAAAAATGAAGAAGGAAGCATATGTCATTAATTCAGCACGTGGTGGCATTGTTGAAGAAACGGATATTGTCGAAGCGGTCAAGAATAAAGAAATTGCAGGAGCTTATCTGGATGTGCTCGAAAAAGAGCCAGTAGAAAAAGATTCACCGCTGGCTGAGGTCGAAGAAATTATCCTTTCGCCTCATATCGCAGGGTTAACTACGGAAGCACAATCACGGACAGCTATGCTAATCGCTGAAGAAGTAGATAGAGTGTTAAAAGGTGGCAAGTCACTTTGCCAAGTAAACTAAATTAATTTTAAAAAACTTTTCATAAGCGTATCAACTTATGGAAAGTTTTTTTAACTAAAAGGGGGAAAGGGTACGTCTAAACGTAAAGGAATTAAGCGCCATGAAGCATTAAAACCATTATCACGTCACCATACTTTAGGTTTGCATATTGGACTTAAGTTATCAAGATCAGGTATTGAAGAAAGCAAATTGACACTTGATGAAATTATCACAGATACCAAAAAGTTCTGGCAACCAGGTGGCCAGGAACATTTTCGTGAGGAAGAAGAAATTGTCTTACCTGTTTACGCTAAGTATACTGAAATAAACAAACCTGAAATAGTTGAAATGTTACTAGAACATGTAAGAATCAGAAGCGGTATAAAGCAATTGCTAGATGATGAGTTAGAACTAACAGAAATGCGAGAGTTAGGTAAATTACTTCAAAGTCATATCAGAAAAGAAGAACAAGTCATATTCCCAATGATTGAAGCAGCTTTGCCAGAAGATGAATTGGAAAAGCTCGCTCCTTATTTACATGAATATGGTAAATAGGTTGTAATTGAAAGAAAACTTCATATTCACTTCTTCAATTTTATATTAATTAATTATCTTGTTCAATAATTGATTTTAAGCGACGGTATTCTTCTTCATCAATTTCTCCTTGAGCAAGCCTCTGCTTAAGTGTTTGTAAAGGAGTTTGATTTTCATTTGAGGGTTTTTTTCGACTATTAATAAATTGGAAAATAAGATAAATTAGAAAAATAGCTAGTACAATCCAAAATAAAATCATCCAAATGGGACTATATCCACCAAGAACCTCATGCATGCCTTGTCTACCAGGTAAGTACATTCGATTATGCATTTTTAAAACCTCCTTAGATAATTAATATGTTAAAGTATTATACTCCCGAACGCAATCTATGAACTAACCGAGTATTGACTTGAAATATAAACTTACAAGCGGTAACATTAAAGGACTCAGTCTATTATTTATTTTAATGTTACTTATTGTAAGCGCTTGCTCAAGTGATGATGCTAAGGAAGAAACAGAGAAAGAAGAACCTGAAGAGGTAGTTGAAGCAGAAGAACAAGAGGAAGAAGCGGAAGATAAACCAGAAGAGAAGCCAAAGGACGAAGAGCCTGCTACAGAGGAAATTGATTTTGCTAAAGTTATCAACGAGATTGAAGAAGACACAGAAGGTGAAGCGGAAGTTATTTATGAAAGTGATGAAAAACATGAACATGATATGGATGGTGTGAATGTTACAATGGATGGTTATACGATGATTGAATTAGCTGACTTCCATACGAATTTCGCAATTCCATTTGATGATTCAACTGATGGAGGAGTTTTAATTGCTCATTATACTGTTGAAAATAACTTGGATAAAGATGTCCATTACCAACCACGATTTGACATCAGTTATTCTGGAGCGACTAAAGTATTTTCAAATAATAAACAATTAACTGACGATGATATTCAAATCGTATCAAAACTTGGACCAAGCAATGATTATGAGTTAGCAGAAGGTGAAACAGCAGAAGGTTTTGCTACTTACTCATTTAGCCCAGAGACACTAGCTGAAGTATTAGACATTGGAACTGCTGATGTTGAAGTGAAACCAGCCGCAGAAGAGTATGATTCTGAGACATATGATTATAAACCTTTAATTGGAAAGCAAGATGTCTTTAGAATTAGTTTAAGTGATGATGGAGAAGAAAAGAATCAGGCAAGTGGTGAATTCTATGAAGACAAAGCAACACTAGATGATATGGGAACAAAAGAAATGTTAAAAGAAAAAGATGATCTCAACGAAACAGTTGAGATTGGCGATTCAAAAGTAACTTTAGAAGGTTATCAGTTTACTGAATTTACTCCTAATGAAGTTGAAGCACCACGTTTCGAGAGTTTTGATGAAGGTGTTGCGTTACTTACTATTAAAGCAAAGATAGAAAATAACGAAGACGTGGCAATTGATGGGGGTATGTTATCATCTAAACTAACGGTTAATAATGGTAAACAATACTTACTTGATGAAAAATTCTTATCACCATATGATGCAACTAATACAAATATCATTGAATCAAAAGATTCTGGCGAGTGGCTGACAACATTTATTATGGATAAAGAAGAGTATGAAAAGATGTGGAAAGATAAAGAGTTTATTTTTGAAGTAGGCCCAATGAAGAGTGAAGAAGCAAAAGATATATCAAAAGGTAAGACAGAAGAAATTGTTTTACCAGATTAAATCTCTTTTAACACCTAGATGGTTTATTCGTCTAGGTGTATTCCTTTTAAAAGATTATTAAGTAAGAGACAATAGTACTAATCTATAAATATAGGAGGATGTTATTAATGAAGTTATCGATACTTGATTTAGCAACAATTTACAATAATGAAACTCCACAAGAAACATTACAAAATTCAACAGAACTTGTTCAGTTAGCAGATAAATTAGGATATACAAGATACTGGTTTGCTGAGCATCATAATACAGAATTTCAAATGAGTACGTCACCGGACTTATTAAGTGCTCATGCAGCAGCATTAACTAAAAATATACGTGTTGGTTCTGGTGGCATTATGATACCAAATCACAGCCCTCTCAAAGTGGTTGAAAACTTCTCACTACTTGAAGCATTACATCCTGGAAGAATTGATTTAGGCATGGGTAGAGCGTCAGGAACAGATGGATTAACAAATGCGGTGCTAAGAAATACGAATGAGCCTCTAACTGGTGAAAAGATCATGAATCAGTTAATGGAAATATTAGCTTTCTTTGATCGTGAATTTCCTGAAGATCATCCATATAAAGATATTAAACCCTCAGCAGATAAGTCACTCAGACCAGAGTTATTTATGCTTGGTTCAAGTGATGGTGGTATGAGCATTGCATCACAATTAGGAGTTGGCTTTGCATTTGCCGGTCAAATTAATCCGAGTGTTGCAGTACCGATGTTAAAAGCGTATAGAGAAAACTTTAAACCATCTAAATATTTAAGTGAACCATATAGTATGTTAGCAATAATTGTTGTATGTGCTGACACAGATGAAGAAGCGGCAGATATCGCGCACCCTGCAGAATTACAGTGGGTGAAATGGATGACTGGTCAATATAAATCAGCACCACCAACTCTAGAAGAAGCGCGTAATCATGTGTATACGGAAGAAGAGGCGCAAGTACGTAAAGAAAACAAAGATAAGTTTGTTATTGGAAGTCCAAAAAGTGTTAAAGCACAATTGGAGAAATTAGCAAAAGAATCAGGAATAGATGAAGTGATGATTGCTAATATGATTACAGATAAAGCTGCGCGTCATAAATCATATGAACTTTTAGCAAAAGAGTTTAATTTATAAAAAGAACACATAAATAATGCCCTAGAGAGTTTTAACACTCTCTAGGGCATTTTCAAATCTTCAGCTATCTTTTCCTAGATGAAGTTTATATTGAATTTTTTTCCCACGTTTAGTCTCTTTAACGAGTTCACCTTTGAATTTTTCCCCATGTTCGCCATAAATGTCTTCTGTCTCAATAGCACCGTCACTTGTTGCTTCAATTTCAATCATCACATCTGAATTGTCAATTTCTTCAGGATTAGGTCTGGGAATTCTAAAGCGAAATGAGCCATCAGGACCAACAATTGTATTACTTGTTAACCCAGCAACATCATAATCAACAACTTTAACTAAGGCATTGATTTTTGTTAATTCATTTAAGTTACTATTCATTGTCACATCATAATAATTAGCTTTTGTTTCTACATTATCTTTTTCCATCCACACATTTAAGTCACCATAATCATCTGGCATATCATTGTCTAGATGATAAAAATTTGCTTTAGTTCCAGGTGTTAATTCTAAATAAGCATAAGCAAATACCCCATAAAGTGTACGTTTAACACTCGTATACTTTTGTTTGAAAGACCCTTGTAACTCAGCACCTTCTTTACCATAAATATTTATAGCTTCTACATCATCACTCGTCTCAGGTAAATAACCGATTTCAACAATAAATGGTTCTTTATCGAGTGCTTTTTTATCAATATCCATTTCGAGTTCGAAATTGCCATCTTCATCGACTTGAAAGTCACCTTTAAAATAAGGGGTTTCTGAACCGAATTGATAACTTTTAACATTTAAAATAGAGCCGCCTAATAAATTTGATCTTCCATTTAATAAAAAGTGGTCTTCAGAAACAGTCACATCTCCATCTAAAATAATTTCTGGATTACCTTGATCGGTAATGAGTGCTTCATCTATTGTTTCTTTATCTTCTTTTTCAGAAAACTCGTCTAAACTATTAATGAAAACTGCTACGAGTTCATCATATGCTTCATTTAACGTGTTTAAATCAACACTTATCGAATTAATTTCATCAAATTTTAAAGAGTCATGTTTTTCGACGAGTTCTTCAGAGGATTCAACTTGCTCATCAAGCTTTTTTAGATATTTTTCATTTAATTTATGCATACCTTCAACAGTATTATCTATATCAAAATCATTTAAATTATCGTCTTCATGAGCATTAATAATTTCTTCAAATAAACTCTTGCTATATAAACGCTTTTCTAAATTTATTTTAGTGATTTCTTGTGATAGCTTATTGAACTTAATTAAATCAGTTTCTGTTAAATCGACACTATCTAATTTATCCAAAAGAGCTTCATGTTGAGGTATTACTTTATCATTCAATAATTCAATTGCATCTTGAGGTTTGGATTCAAGTATAAGATTCTTGTACTCCTGAGTTGAATTTTCTGCTTGAACAGTCTCTTCTTCAATCTCTGGATAAGTATTATTAAAATATGTATCAAATTCATCTGAAGTATTACTGCAACTACTTAATACAATTAATAAGCTTAAGAAAATGAATGATTTCAATTTACCTGAAGACAAATATATCTCCCCTTTACGATTAGCTAATTTTAAAGTTAATATTAATATGTTTATATGGTGTTGCTTGATATGCTTTAATTAAGCCATCTCGTTTGATTGCTTGCTTATTAAGTTCCTTTTGTTCAATGGAGATAGAAAAATTAGGAACATAAGGGAGTCCTTTTAAGTTAACAGTTTCATTGTCTAACCAATCAGCTTGTATTTTATTTGTCTTTATTTGCTCAATTTTTTGAGAGATAGGAATGCCCTCTTTAAAGAAAAAATGAACGGCAGATTCACTTACTCCAGGATCATTTAGACAGAAATATAAAGAGATATTATCTGCAAATTGTAAAAGAGCCGCATGTCTATCAAAAGTAGTTCTATCAATAGCAAGATTAGTTAAGATTTTTTCTGTCCGCTTATTTTCATGTTTCATATATTCTTGCGCTTCAGGACTGGTATTGTTTTCCATGAACCGCATATAATGTGTGCTACATAAAGCGGCAGCATATGGGTCAACTTGTTCGACCTTATCGACACCTTGTGTATAAAGCACTGTTTTAGGTAGGACAGGGAAGTCGATAAATGAATATGGTAAATTTGTTTCATCATTCAAAAATGGTTGTCTATCAAAAGGGTCCCAACCATAATCATGATGTTTAATCGCGTATAAAACTGATTCAAAATAAGGATCATCTTTAAAAAACACATCTTGCCAATTTAGGATGATCTCTGCAGAAATATGTGCGTGATGATTTTGTTCAATCATAATAAGTGTCTGATCATGTTCACGAATAATCATTATTTAAGCACCCCTTATTAAATAAATTCATATTTTTATAAACGACCGAATGAACGACTGAAAGATTTACCTGATTGTACCATCTGTCTTACTTTATTTAATCGATCAGCTTCATATTTATCTAGTGCACTAATTGACTTTTTACCTTTAATACCTTTAGATACAGCTTTTCCTAATGCAACAGCATCATTTAAAGACTCATTAAAACCACTTGCTGTAATAGGTGCTGGCACATGGGCTGCGTCTCCGATTAATGCAATGCGATCTTCAGATAATTTTTCAGGTACATATTCTTTAATCGGTATCCCATTAAGCTTGCGTGTATCAAGAGCGTGTAATGTTGCTGTTAACCAAGGTTCAGGCCATGCTTGGTATGCTTCACTCCTTAATTCTTCGATTACCCGATCAGGAATATCTGGTCCATCAAGTGAATGTTTGACAACATTACCAACGACAGCCCCAACTTCACGTAAGATATTCGTTCTTGAGTTGTCATACCAAGCAGAGCCAATTTGCCTGTTACCTGAAGCATCTTTATCATCAAGTACTGAACCGAACATGAATCCGTTTAATCCACTTAACATTTGTACACCAGTTTTTAACTTACTCGTATCATGTTCTTCAGTAATCACGGACTCATTAATGGGGTCAATAATCCAAACAATATATCCTGCATATGTTGCATCTGGGTTACTTGGAACAATATGTCGCCTTACTAAACTACGATGCCCATCTGCCCCAATTAAAATATCAGCTTCATAAATATCACCATCTACAGTAGTGACCCAGGCAGAATTTTGATTTTGGTTAACAGATTCCACCCGTGAATTATATACTAACTTAATTCTTGGATTACTTTCTGCCTCTTCACGTAATCTACCTTCAATTGATGACCATAGCTGTACTTCAGTCTTTCCACCTGAAGCAAGTTTACGTAAAAGTCTTGCTGTTTTTGACATATCAAACATACCACTATCAATTTTAAGACCAGAGCCTGTGCGTGGTTCTTCACTGACTTTATCTATAACTGAGACGTCGATTTCTTCTTCAGCAAGAGAAATTGCCGTCATTAATCCAGAAAGAGATGCGCCAATAATAATTGCAGTTCCATTATTTGTATTATTCATAAATATTACCTCCTAATATTAAGAAGTCCAACTTACCAAATACTGTATAGTACAAGTTTACCAAAAATAAATAAAATTAACTAGACATGAATTATAAAGTCTTTCAGAATAAGTAAATTCGTGTATGATTATAAGTAGAATTGTTTAGAAGTTAAGAGTTAGGAGGAATTTTTAATGCAAATAATTATGTCACATATAAATACAGATTTTGATGCATTAGCTTCAATGCTAGCAGCAAAAAAGTTGTATCCAGATGCCCAAGTTGTTATTTCAGATAAACAAAATGTACCGGTGAAACAATACTTAACGATTTATCGAGAAATGCTTGATTTAATGCAAGATAATCTGGTTGACTGGCCTAATGTCACTGAACTTATATTAGTAGACGAAGCGTCTTTATCTAGAATTAGTGATCATGTTCATAAACTTAATCACGAAAATCTTAAAATAACCGTTTACGATCATCATCCAGCAAAAGAGACCGATATAAAAAAGGATGCGGGGATCATTGAGCCAGTTGGAGCAGCTGTTACGCTGTTAATAGAAAAAATAAGAAAACAAGACTTATCAATTAATGCTTTTGAAGCAACACTGTTTGGTTTAGGTATTTATACTGACACAGGCGCTTTTACATATAATAATACAACAACAAGAGATTTTTTAGCGACAAGTTTCTTATTGGAACAAGGGATGGATTTAGAAATCATTAATCGCTTTTCTGATGAAATGCTTCATCCAGACCAGCAAGAAATCTTAAATCATTTATTCCAAAATTTAAAAACGCATTATATTGATGGCTTACATATTAATGTAAGTACATACGAGTCAGACAAATTTACTAAAGGGCTTGCGACACTTGCAGAAAAATTAAGTGATATTAACGATGCTGATGCCACATTAATTGTCGTTAAAATGAAAAGACGCACATATTTAATTGGTCGGGCTAATTCAGAGCGGATTAATTTATTACCTATTTTAACAAGATGGGAAGGCGGCGGCCACGAACAGGCTGGATCTGCCTCAGTTAAAGATGGTGACAACAAAGAAATCTTTAAGGATGTCGAGCTGAATCTTAAATTAATGATAAAACCAGCGATTACCGCAAGGGATATAATGACTCAACCAGTCAAAACAATTCTACCTGAAACCTCAATTGAAGAAGCGGGGCAATTAATGTTTCGTTATGGGCACAGTGGGTTTCCAGTTGAAAAAGAAGGCAAACTAGAAGGGATAGTTACACGTCGTGATTTAGAAAAAGCGAATCATCATGGACTAGGTCACGCGCCAGTGAAAGCTTATATGAGTACACAAGTTTACACGGTTGTTCCTGAAACAACGGAGGAAGAAATTCAACAACTCATTATTGATCGTAATATTGGACGGATTCCTGTTGTTGAAGAAGGCAAATTAGTTGGTATCGTTTCAAGAACGAATATTATTGAAATGATGCATAATAAAAAGTTAAAAGAAAATATAAAGAAAACGCACGCATATCATTTAAAAGATAATTTAAGTGAGGAAATGCACACACAACTACCAGAAGATATTTATTCATTATTACAAGATATTAGTAAAAGTGCGCATGAATCAGATGTCTCTGTCTATCTAATTGGTGGGATTGTAAGAGATATTATATTGGAACAGCCAAATGATGATATCGACATTGTTGTTGAAGGTGATGGCATTACGTTTGCTAAACAACTGCATACTGATTATGGCGGTAAAGTTATTCTTCATGAGAATTTTAAAACAGCAACATGGACGAATGAAAATGGACTAGAGATTGATATCACTACATCGCGACTGGAATTTTACGAACATCCAGCAGCTTTACCAGATGTTGAAACGTCAACATTAAAAGAAGATTTATATCGTCGTGATTTTACGATTAATGCAATGGCTATTTATTTAAACGCAGATATATTTGGTCAATTAATCGATCCATTTAACGGCCAGCTTGATTTAAAAGAGAAAACAATTAAGATTCTTCATAATTTAAGTTTTGTTGAAGACCCAACACGGATTTTGCGTGGTATTCGTTTTGAAACACGTTTTAACTTCCTGATGAATGATCAAACAGAAAAGCTTAGTCTACAATCAATTGAGCGTATCAAAGATCTATCAACTAACCGAATTGTCGGTGAGATGACTAAGTTGTTATCAGAAGCTAACCCAGTTAGGTCACTTCACCGTTTATTTGAACTTAAGTTCTTTGAACAATTTGAGGTAGATGGAGCGAATGAAGAGTTAAGTTGTCGGCATGCAGAGAAGTTACAAGAACTCTATGCTAGAATGTCGGTAGACAACCAACCTGCTTGGTTTGATTTCTTCATAACACCATTTTATGAAGCTGGAAATCTAAAACACTCAGAACAATTCGCTTTAACAAAACGAGATATAAACTTTTTAGATGAAGTTCGTCATCTAAAAACAATTCAAAAACTAGAAGAGATTCAAGTAGTCGGGGAATTCCACCGAATAATTAAAGACTATTCAGACGCAGCAATCCTATTTTTTATCGCAAAAGAATCATTTACTAATGAAGAAATAATTATTAAATACTTGAAAAAAAGAAGAGACTTACCAACTCTTTTAACAGGAAAAGACTTAATTAATGAAGGTTTAAAACCAAGTAATTATTTTACTGAACTATTATTGGAGCTCGATGTCACTATATTAAATGATGATATTAAGACCAAAAATGAAGCACTTAACTGGTTAAAAAAACAAATAAATTAATCTGATAAACTGGCTTGTAAATCAAGTCAGTTTTTTGCTAAAAACTTGTTTAAGACTTAGTTTGTAAGGTTATGATAAGGTAAGTAGTTTTTTAATAAAAAGGGGGAAGAGGATGGAGAAAATCAAAGTAGGTTTAATTCCCTCACCTGATTTATCTGCCAATCTGATTAGTCAAATAACTGAGAGATTAAAATCCCAATTCGAAAAAGAAATCAATCAAAATGTTGATTGGGAATTTGAAATAAAAATCGATCCATTTGTTGGCGCAGCAGAATATGTTGAAGAAACGATTAATAAGGCAATAAAAATGAAAGAAGAAAATAATTGGGACTATGCAGTTTGTATTACTGATTTACCAAGTTTTTCAGAACATAAGGCCGTTGTTGCCGATGTTAGTACTAAAAGAGGTGTGGGACTAATTTCACTCCCTTCATTTGGTGCTTTTCCACTGAAAAGAAGAATTACTAAAGCATTAACTTTTATAGTTGAATTACTGTATAAACAAAACCAAGAAGATATTGAAGAAGACGTCACATCAGATATAAATTGGAGTTTTTTACTTTCAAATATTAAACGAGTCACTCCAGAAGAAGATTTTAGTACAGATATCCGGTTTATTTTACAATCACGGATAATTGGTTGGTTACGTATCTTAACAGGTATGGTCTTTGCAAATAAACCATGGAAAGCCATAGGAGCATTTAAAAAAATTCTCACATTAGCTTTTGCAACTGGAACTTATATTTCAATCTTTTCTACCCCTTGGGAATTAAGTTTGGCATATAGTCCGCTTCGGTTTATTATTTTGATGCTTATATCAATATTAGGTATGGTCATTTGGATAAATTTTGCCCACAATTTATGGGAAAAATCTTCCTCTAAAAGTCAAAGTCAATATAGGTTGTTATATAACGTAACAACAATTATGACTTTGATAGTTATTACCGTGATTAATTATGCTGTATTATTTGTTCTATTTACCTTAAGTATTTCTTTATTTGTTCCTGAAGGTATTTTTGACGCAGCGACAAAAGAAGGGGCAGATGATTCAATAGAAAACTTCGTACGTTTAGCTTGGTTAACAACATCGCTCGGTTTACTCGTTGGCGCTGTTGGTGCAACAGCAGAAAAAGAAGATAAAATTCGCGAGGTTACTTATTCTTACAGACAGAGAGAACGTTATTATGAAATTGAAAAACAAGGAAAAAGTGATACTGAGGATGCTGAAGAGTCATATGATGGGACTCAACAAACGCATAAGGAGCAAGATAAACAATGACAAAATCCTATACAGTTGGTTTAATTGCAGCTCCAGAATTCGCTGAAAAAATGGCTAAAAAATTAGTCAAAAAACTTCCAGAAAGTTTGAAAAAATATATATCAGATCGAGTAGACTGGACAGTTGAAATGTCTGTCGATCCAATGACTGGTGCAGCTGAAACAGTAGAGGAAATATTTACAAAAGCGACAACTTATAAAGAAGATAATAATTGGGATTATGTTGTTTGTTTAACAGATCTACCAATCTTTCATGAACGAAATGTCGTCGCTGCTGATATTAATGAAGATAAAGGTGTTATCCTGCTTTCAATACCAGCATTTGGTTGGGGTTCTCTCTTTAAAAAAATAAAACATGCGATCATTTATACGTTTAGAGAAATCGATTATTATCAGCCTTCAACTAAAGAACAAGCTGAATCAAAACTTATTTGGCGAAAGTTCTCGATTTCTCCAATTAAAAGAATAAAAGTCAGATTAACAGAGACAAATAATATGCACGTCAGATATCTAGTGTATCCAAAAGTCAATGGTAATATTAGGTTATTATTAGGTATGGCTTATGCTAATGATCCAGTTAAAATGATGTCGAATTTGACCGGTGTTATTGCTGTTGCTTTTACCACGGGTGGATTTGGTCTAATCTTCACAACGATGTGGAAGTTAAGTCATTTATTTTCAGATGCTCGTTTAACCGCGATCACAATTGTAGCTGTTTTAGGCATGTCTTTTTGGGTGATTACTGCGCATGAACTCTGGGAACCAATTAAAATAAGTTCACATAAACGAATAAGCAGATTATATAATTTAACAACCATATTAACTTTATTAATTGCTGTTTCAGCCTATTATCTTGCCGTGTATATTTTATTTCTAGCTACTTCATTAGTCTTGATTCCACCTGATTTTTTAGGAAATGTGTTAGAGCTTGACCAGTCAGCAACGTTAATGAATTACTTGAAAATTGCTTGGTTTGCGGCATCATTATCTACAATGACAGGAGCGATTGGCGTCGGTTTAGAGAATGAAAATACTGTTCGCGATAGCACATATGGCTATAGACAAAGAAGCAGATATAAAGAAATGCTCAAAAACGAACGTAGTTAATCCAACTTGAAATTTAAAAAAGTGATATGATGGATTTATTCAATGATATTGAAAGGGAGATAATCATGAATAAATTTATTAACACCGAAATCGAACGAATGGGTTATTATGAATTAGATAATGACATAGATAGATTAACACTCGTTCAATATGTCTTTGCGAAGCTATTTACTTTTGAAAACATAGATGTATTAACTGATAATAAAACACAAATTGATGAACAGTTTTTAATTGATAAATTACTTACTCAAAAGAGAGGTGGTTTATGTTATGAAATAAATGGGGCTTTGTATCTCGTTTTAAAGAAACTAGGATTTAATGTTAGACTTGGATCAGCTACTGTTTGGTCAAAAGAAGGTTGGATTATTGATCGCACGCATACAGTTGTTATGCTATATATACATGACGAGTTGTATTTACTTGATAGTGGTTCAGGTACTAATCTATCAATCAGGCCCTTGGCTTTAAATGGCGAGCCAGTCCAATCCCCCGTTGGAATATTTCGTTTAAGAACCGAAAATACAGAGCGTGGATCCATTGTTTCAGAAAAATTAACAGAAGATGGTTGGATATTACGTTATGCATTTTATCCAATGCCTGTTGAATTATCTGATGATTTAAACCGAATTAAAGACATGATTCATGACCATCCAGAGTCACCTTTTAATAAAGAAGTTCTTGTCGCTAGAACGTTAGAAGATGGGACAGTATCGATTAATAATGAAAGACTCAGTCGGAAATGGGTCAATAAAGAAGGTTTTTTAAAACGCGAAGAGCGTATTGAATTTAAAAATAACAGTGGATTACTTGAAGCAATTAAAGAGTATGCTTCAAAATCTACCTATGAAGCGGCTAAGAGTTATCTAAATCAATAGATAATCCTGATAGATTGACAATAAAATATTCGATTAGTAGTCTAAGGGATGCGCTTATTATCAAGCATTTAACGAAGAGTTGAAATTAACTAGGAGGAATTATTAATGAATGAAACAAAAAATACAGCAATACATTTAACGAATCGCCCAGTAGGTCTGCCTACTGAATCAGACTTTGAATTTATTGAAACAACAGTTCCGACACCAGAGATTTCAGAAGTATTAATCCGCACATTATATTTATCGGTTGATCCATATATGCGTGGCAGAATGAATGATGTAAAATCATATATTCCTCCATTTGAATTAAATGAAGTCATCGCTGGTGGCATCGTAGCAGAAGTAGTTGAATCAAAATCAGCTAACTTTGAGCAAGGTGATATCGTCACTGGAAATCTTGACTGGGCAAAATATAGTGTAGCTAATGAAGAAGAAGTACGTAAAATTGACCCGAGTGTTGCACCTATATCTACTCATTTAGGAGTACTTGGTATGCCAGGTTTAACAGCTTATTTTGGATTATTAGATATTGGTAAACCACAAGCAGGTGAAACGGTTGTTGTCTCAGGTGCTTCAGGTGCTGTGGGTTCAACTGTTGGTCAAATTGCTAAAATTAAAGACGCAAAAGTCGTTGGAATTGCTGGAACAGATGAAAAAGTGAATTATCTACTTGATGAGTTAAGGTTTGACGCTGCTGTAAATTATAAATCAGCTAACTTTGCAGAAAACCTTAAAAATGCACTACCTGATGGTGTCGATGTTTATTATGAAAATGTTGGTGGAGAGATTGCTGATGAAGTGATGAAACACCTTAACAGAAATTCACGC
>RCNJ01000359.1_pt1 | contig 19380 bp, 16 predicted proteins | sample 2041171 | NCBI WGS metagenome assembly RCNJ01 (sample SAMN09708213, study PRJNA481090) | feces metagenome | biome: feces | host: Pygoscelis adeliae | place: Antarctica: Rookery Lake | collected 2010-03-01 | reverse complement strand
TTTTTTTAGTTTTTTTTATAAGTTATTTCGTTTTACTTATTTATAATTTAAATGGATTTATCTATAAAATATTTCTCTGATAAACAAAATGTATGAAATGAAAATAAATATAAAGTACAATAAGTCCAGACACATATAAAAAGGAGTATGATCGATGAGAATCGACCCGATCCACTTAAATCATAATAAATTTGTAACAGACTACCGTAACCAAACAAAACAATTAAAATCTTATTTTGAATATAATCCATTTAAAAGCTATCAAAAGCGTTTAACATATTTAGATGAAAATAATTATCAGCGTAAAGAACTAGCTTCAATTTTAAAAGAAATGAATAATAATTGGGGTGCTGATGAATCAACATTTAAAAATATTGAACGTTTAGAATCGAATGATGCTGTAGTAGTTATAGGTGGACAGCAAGCAGGCTTGCTTACAGGGCCGATATACTCGGTAAATAAAGTTATCTCTATTATTCAATTGGCGAAAGAGCAAGAAGCTGAGTTAAACAGACCGGTTATTCCTGTGTTTTGGATTGCGGGCGAAGATCATGATTTTGATGAAATAAATCATGTGAATGTAAGAAAAGAAACAGGATTTAAAAAACAAACGATTCAACACTTACCAGAATTTAAAAAATCAGTTAGTCAAATAGATCTCGATTCAGAATTAACAAAAAAATGGTTAACAGATATCTTTTTAGAATTAGAAGAATCTACTCATTCTAAAATTATTTATGAAGAATTACTAAGTTTATTAAAGGGATCTAAAACTTATGTAGATTTCTTTGCACGTTTAATAAATAAACTCTTTCCAGAAACAGGTCTAGTTTTAGTTGATTCTGCTGATTCATCATTAAGAAGTATTGAAACTAAATACTTTATTAAACTAATTGAACACCAAAAGCCGATTGCAAGGACAGTTAGTAGAACTATTAAATCATTACAAGAAAAAGATTACTCTGTTTCATTAGAAACAGAAGAAAACGAAGGTCATCTTTTTTATCATGATGATAACGGAGAACGTATTTTATTAAGTCGCACGGAATCAGGCATGTGGCAAGGAAAAAATGACAATATCGTATTTACTTCAGAAGAGCTCATCGAAATTGCTAAAAATTCACCTAGTCGATTAAGTAATAATGTTGTTACAAGACCCCTCATGCAAGAGTGGTTATTTCCGACACTAGCATTTGTCGGAGGCTATGGTGAAATAAGTTATTGGGCTAGTCTTAAAGAAGCTTTTAGAGAGGTAGATTTAGAGATGCCGCCTATTGTACCGAGATATTCAATTACTTACATACCTAAGAAACTTAATGAAGTGTTAACTAAACATAAGATTGAAGTATCACATGCAATAAATTATGGTGTTAACGATTTAAAGTTGAATTGGTTAAGTAATCAATCCAGTGCTCCAATTGAATTATTAACGGATGAAATGAATAAAGGTATTGAAGCATTACATCAACCACTTCAAAAAGTAGCTTCAGATATAGGTGTAGACCTTAAGCAGTTGGCTGAAGCAAACCTAACAAAAATTATTAATACAACTGAATTTCTAGAGAAGCGGTTATTAAGAGAAGTTAATCGTAAATATAAAAAAGAAATTAATGAATATGATTTAATAACTGATTATTTATATCCCGATAATGGACTTCAAGAAAGAATCTGGAATCCTTTATTTTTAATCAATAGTAATGGATTTGATTTTATTAAAAAAATAACAGAAACACCACTTTCATTCAAAGAAGATCATTTTGTAATTTACTTATAAATAAATTGATAAAAACAGTCCAATTTCAGGGCTGTTTTTTTGTGCTTAATTATAGAAAAACGGAAGAATCAGAGTGTAAAACAGAACACTTGTGCGCCTTTCGTATCAACTGTTTGATGGTAAGTTAAAGTATAGAAAAAATATTAAAATTAAGTGGTGAATTGTGGTAGGTTGTGGTAAGATTATTTTAGGAAGTGGTGAAGATTATGTTTATGGGAGAGTATGAACACAACTTAGATGCTAAGGGACGTGTAATTGTTCCTGCAAAATTCAGAGAAGGCCTAGGGGAAAGGTTTATCATTACCCGTGGACTTGATAAGTGTTTATTTGCATACCCATTAGAAGAATGGAAAATTCTTGAAGAAAAATTAAAGAAGCTTCCACTTACTAAGAAAGATGCTCGTGCATTCACTCGTTTTTTCTTTTCAGGCGCAGTTGAATGTGAAATTGATAAGCAAGGTAGGGTTAATCTCCCACTACCACTCAGAACGTATTCCAAATTAGAAAAAGAATGTGTCATCATTGGCGTTTCAGAACGAATTGAAATATGGTCTAAAGATTTATGGGAAGAGTACTTCCTAGAATCTGAAGATTCATTCAGTGATATTGCAGAAAACTTAATGGACTTTGATATCTAATATGTTTATAAAAGAAAAGGTGAGTATATGTTTAAACATGAAAGTGTCCTAAAAACTGAATTAGTAAATAGTATTAATGTAAAGCCGACAGGTGTCTATGTGGATTGTACCTTAGGAGGTGCAGGGCACGCGAAAGAGATTGCTAACCAGTTAAATGAAGACGGTATGCTCATTGGATTCGATCAAGACAAAACAGCTTTAGAAGCAGCTGGAAAGAACCTTGAAGATACCCCAGGGAAGAAACTTCTAATTCATGCTAACTTTAATCAATTAAAAGAAAAACTAACTGAAAATAATATTGATCATATAGATGGAATTATATTTGACTTAGGTGTCTCTTCACCACAATTAGATGATGGAGAACGTGGTTTTAGCTATCGATATGATTCGAAGTTAGATATGCGGATGGACCAAACAAATGAATTATCAGCATATGAAATTGTTAATTCTTGGCCATATGAGGACTTAGTTAGAATTATGTTTACGTATGGAGAAGAGAAGTTTGCCAAGCAAATAGCAAGACATATTGAAAAAGCGCGTGAAAATAAAGAGATTGAAACAACATTTGAACTTGTCGAATTAATAAAAGATGCAATACCTGCTCCAGCTAGACGTACTGGCGGTCATCCGGCGAAAAGAACCTTTCAAGCAATTAGAATTGCTGTAAATGATGAATTAAATTCATTTAACAATGCACTACATCAAGCAGCAGAAGTCATTTCAATCGAAGGAAGAGTTGCTGTTATAACATTTCATTCTTTAGAAGATAGAATATGTAAAAAAGCATTTAAGAAGTGGGCGACGCGAAAACCAGTTCCAAAAGGAATGCCGATTATTCCAGAAGGTTTTGAAGCTCCTTTCAAGTTAATTACTCGAAAACCGATATTACCAACTGAAGAAGAAGTTAAAGAAAATAAACGATCACGTTCAGCAATGCTAAGAATAGTTGAAAAAGAATCTGAATGGGATGACTGGTTTACATATGAGGAAGGGTGGAAGAAATAATGAACACAAGTGAAGCTAAAAAAATGAAAACAACTCAGAGTTCACAAGAAATAAACTACATAAAACCTGATCATGAAAAAGTACATATAAAAGTCACGCAAAGTGGTAAGATTACTAAAGGTGAAAGGTTTATTTATATATTCTTTAGTATTATATTAGTATTAGTAAGTACTTACATAGTGTTTTACTCGTCACAAACAGATACAATGAATAGAGAACTTCAATCATATGAAGAAACAGTTTCAAATCAACAATTTATCAATGAAGGACTTACTTTTGAAGTGAAAGAATTAAGTCAACCTGAAAGAATTACTAAGATTGCAAAAGATAAAGGATTAAAAATTCAAGATGCACAAGTTAAGAAAGCCAATATAGTACAAGAATGAGCAAGGTGGTAGCCAAATGGGAAAAAAAGCTAACTCAAAAAAAATGATAATTTTCTTCTTTCTTCTTTTTTTAGTTATATTTGTAGCTGTAACAGGAAGGTTTCTTTACATTCAAGCAAAAGGAGAAGTCAATAATGTCTCACTTGAGAATTGGGCATCAGATAAAAGAGAGGTTAGCTACCCATTAAAAGCAGAGCGCGGTAAAATATATGATGACACAGGCGTCATGCTAGCATATGACAGGCCTGTTTTTCGTATTTATGCCGTTGTAGATCCGACCTATTCTGAAAACAAAGATAAAAGTCTGCATGTGGAAGATCCAGAAGAAACTACAAAAAAACTTGCTAATTTTTTAGATATTGACGAAAAGAAAACAGAAGAAAGACTTGCAAAAGCAATTAAAGAAAATGAAGATTTACCAGAAGATGAACGTCAATTTCAAATTGAGTTTGGTAATGATGGTAACAACATTTCACAAACGACAAAAAATGAAATAGAAGAAGCAGATATTCCTGGTATTTACTTTATTGAAGATGCAATAAGATATTATCCAAACGGCGTCTTTGCTTCACATATTCTTGGGTTTGCTCGTCCTTCAGAAGATTCTGAAGGAGGAAAGATAAAAGGTGAAGTAGGCATGGAAAAAGTTAAGAACGACTTGTTAAAGGGTGAAGATGGACATATATCCTTTCATCGAGACAAGTTTAATAAAAAATTATTAAACTCAAATGAAGTAATTAATGAACCTGAAGATGGAAATGATATTTATTTAACGATTGATCAAAAAGTACAGACTTTATTAGAGGATGTTTTAACAGACGTAGAAAAGACTTATGAACCAAAAAGAATTACAGCTACAATTATGAACCCCAAAACAGGTGAAATAGTCGCAATGAGTAACAGGCCAAGCTATAATCCAAATCAACCAAAAGATGTACAAAATTGGTATAATGATATTGTATCAACACCTGTGGAACCAGGTTCGACAGTGAAAATGTTCACTTGGGCAGCAGCAATAGATGCAGGTGTTTATAATGGCTCTGATACTTACATGTCAGGAAGGTATCAAATTAACCCTCGCATTAAAGCGATTAATGATCATAATGGTGGAAAAGGTTGGGGTACAATTAGCTATGACGAAGGATTTAGAAGGTCATCTAACGTTGCAGCGGCAAGAATAGCTTGGGAAGTTTTAGGGTCTGATAGATATTTAGATTATTTAAAAGCATTTGATTTTGATGAAAAATCAGATATAGATTTACCAAGTGAAACTTCAGGAGAAATTTTATTTAACTACCCGATTGAAAAAATCACAACATCTTTTGGTCAGGGAAGTACAATGACTCCTATCCAGCAACTAAAAGCTGCAACAGCTATTGCTAATGATGGAAAAATGATGAAGCCTTATGTCATTAAAAAAATAGTAAATCCAAAAACTAAAGATGTTTTAGAAGAACATGAACCAGATGTAGTAGGAGAGCCTATTTCTAAAGAAGCGGCAGACCAGGTGTTAGAATTATTAGGGGATGTTGTAAATGAAAAAAATGGTACGGGTAAGAATTTCCAAATAAAAGATTACGCTGTTGGAGGTAAAACTGGTACAGCACAGATGCCTAATCCTGATGGTGGAGGTTATTTAATTGGAAAAGAAAACCATGTTTTTTCTTTTTTAGGTATGGTTCCTAAAGATGATCCAGAATTAATTATGCATGTGTCTGTTACGCAGCCTAAATTAAAAGATACAGAAATCGGTTCAGATATTACTTCATATATATTTAAAAATGTAATGGGAAATAGTTTAAAATACTTAAATATTGAACCGGAAAATAGCAATGAAAAAGAAATAGAAACTATTGAAATGCCTAAAGTGATTGATGAAAAGACAAAAAATGTCGAAAAAGAATTAGAAAAGTTAAATATTAAATATAATCTGATAGGTAAGGGTGATCAGATTGTCTCAGCTAGTATAGAGGAGTCTGCTAAAACTTTAGAAAACAACCCGATTATACTTATAACTAATAAGCCAACAATGCCTGATTTAACAGGATGGTCTAAGCGAGAATTGTTAGAGCTAGAAAACCTATTAGGTATAACTATTGAGTTAAAAGGTGATGGATTTGTTACAAATCAAAGCATAAAAATCGATGAAAAAATCACTAAAAAAACGAAGCTAAGTGTACAATTAGGAAAACCTTTTTAATGAAGTTATAAAAAGCTCCAACTAAATGTTATCTTAGCATAACGAGTTGGGGCTTTTGATTGTAAACAAATCTTAATAATTAAAAGAGCGAATCTTTGTTATAATATATAAAGTTAAGATTTAATGAATAGGGGTATAATTTTAAATGTTTGAAATAGAATGGTTAACTCAAGTCTTTCCTCAATATAAAATAGAAAATAAAAACAGACAAACCACAATAGAAGTTGTTTCAACAGATAGCAGAGTTTTAGAGAGCAACAGTTTATTTATTCCTTTGATAGGTGACCGTTTTGATGGTCATGATCATGTAAATGAAGCGATTGAAAAAGGTGCTAAAGCAATTATTTGGGGTAGTAAGAAATCTGTAGGCAACATACCTGCTGATGTTTCCATCTTTTTTGTAGCAGATACATTGAAAGCATTACAATTACTTGCAGCAGAATACCGAAAATTAATTAATCCTCAAGTAATTGGCATTACCGGTTCTAATGGTAAAACAACTACCAAAGATTTATTAGAGGCTACTTTAAATAAAGCGTATATAACGACAGCAACAAAAGGGAATTTTAATAATCATATTGGTTTGCCACTTACTATTTTAAACATGAAAAATAATACTGAAGTACTAATTTTAGAAATGGGCATGAATAATTTTGGTGAAATAGAGTTACTTTCAGAAATTGCAAGACCGGATATAGCAATTATAACTAATATAGGTGAATCACATATAGAACATTTAGGTTCTAGAGAAGGTATCAGACAGGCAAAACTTGAGATAGTTAAACCGATGACTAATGATGCTGTTCTAATAATTGATGGTGATGAACCTTTATTAGAAGATACAGGTTTTAAAGGTAATATTATTACCTGTGGATTTTCGGACACTAATCAACAAATAATTTCTAATATTAAACTTACACCAGACTCTACAACTTTTTATGTTAATGACCACTTATTTAAAATTCCATTATTAGGAAAACATCATGCTAAAAATGCGACATTTGTTATTGCAGTCACCGAATTATTGAAGGTGAGTGATGAAAAAGTTCAGGCAGGGTTAAATCGAATAAATTTAACACATATGCGATTTGAGTTATTAACAGGAAGAAATAACTCAACGCTTATAAATGATGCATATAATGCTTCTCCGACTTCTATGAAAGCAAGTATTGAAGTAGTAGAGGATCTTGAAGGATATCAGAAAAAAATACTTGTCTTAGGTGATATATTAGAGCTTGGATTAGATTATAAAAAATATTATCAAGACATTTCAGAAAAAATTAACGAAATGAAGACGATTGATGAAGTTTATACATATGGTAAAACATCGGAACTAATTACTGATTACTTGGCAGTGAATTCAACAATAAAATCAGAGCATTATTCTGAAAAAAAATCTTTAGTAAAAAAACTAGAAAATAGCTTATTGAAAGAGACATTAATATTTTTCAAAGCATCAAGAGGGATTAAATTAGAAGAAGTTATTGAACAATTAAAATAAAAAGAAGTAAAAAGAGGGAAATAGATGACGATACTAACACTTATTATTAGTTTTATTACAACAAGTATTTTATTGCTTGTGTTTATACCTTACTTAAAACGCTTGAAGTTTGGACAAAGCATTCGTGAAGATGGACCAGAATCACATTTATCTAAAACTGGCACCCCCACAATGGGTGGTTTAATGATTGTAATCGGTGTTTTAATAACTTTGTTTATTATAAATTTATTTAATACTGATATCACTTTGAATGTGGAGTTTTGGTTGTTAACATTAGTTTTATTAGGTTTTGGCTTGCTAGGTTTTTTAGATGACTTTATAAAAATAGGCTTTAAAAGAAACTTAGGTTTAACATCATTACAAAAATTAATCGGTCAAATAGTTATAGCGGTTATTTTTTATGTTGTGATGAAACAATATAATCTTGGAACTGCAATTTCGATACCTGGAACTGGTATTGAATGGGAATTAGGTTGGTTTTATGCAGTGCTCGTTATTGTTATGTTAGTAGGAGCTTCTAATGCGGTAAACCTAACAGATGGTTTAGATGGTCTACTTGCTGGAACAGCTTCAGTTGCTTTTGGAGCTTTTGCATTTATTATAGCGACAGTACAAACAGATGGTACAATGCTAGTAACTTTTTCAATGGCCATTGTTGGTGCGTTGCTAGGTTTCTTAGTTTTTAACGCACATCCCGCTAAAATATTTATGGGAGATACCGGTTCGCTTGCTTTAGGAGCAACTATAGCTGCTATAGCGATATTGAGTCATTTAGAAATAATGTTAGTTATTATTGGCGGGGTATTTGTTATTGAGACACTTTCTGTAATACTCCAAGTTGCCTCATTTAAATCAACAGGGAAACGGATATTTAGAATGAGCCCAATCCATCACCACTTTGAACTAGGTGGCTGGTCTGAATGGCGTGTCGTACTAACATTTTGGTCGGCAGGTATAGTATTTGCAGTAATAGGCATTATTATTGAGGTGGTTTTATGATGAATCAATTAAATCAGTTTCCATATAAAAAGGTTTTAGTTTTGGGTTTAGCAAAGAGTGGACTTGCAACCGCAGAAGTTTTAATTAGAAATAAAGTAGATATAGTTGTAAATGATTTATCAACTAAAAAAGAAAATCCACTCGTCAAAAGCTTGGAAGAAAGAGGAATCAAAGTTGTCTTAGGATCACATCCAATAGAATTATTAGACAATGTAGATTTAATCGTGAAAAATCCTGGGATTCCTTATAAAAGTAATTTATTAACTGAAGCTATAAAAAGAGAGATACCAATAATTACTGAAGTTGAGTTAACTTATAAAATGTTAAAGCAACAAGATTTGATAGGAATAACAGGTTCAAATGGTAAAACAACAACAACTTCACTTGTATCCCAGATTCTCAAAGAAGATAAACAAAAATCATCAACAGCTGGAAATATAGGTGAAGTATCTATCTCAGTGGCTGAAAAATTAGAAGCGGATGAAAGTTTGTTACTTGAATTATCATCATTTCAACTTCAAGGAACAAAAGAATTTAAACCGCATATTGCAGCTTTGTTAAATTTATATGAAGCACATTTGGATTATCATGGTTCTTTTGATAAGTATTGTGAAGCCAAAGCTAATATATTTATAAACCAAACAGAAGAAGATTATCTAATTTATAATTATGATGATAAAAACGTTTCTAAAGTAGTAGAGAATGCAAAATCGACATTAATCCCCTTTTCAATTAGAGCGACTTTAAGCTCAGGCTCGTGGACTGATGGTGAATATATCTATTTTAAAGAAGAAAAGATTATGAAGTCAGCTGAAATTGCTCTAGTTGGTGATCATAATTTATCAAATGTTTTGGCCGCAGTTGCAATTGCAAAATTAAAAAATGTAAAGAATGAATCAATTAACAGTGTACTGAAAGTATTTACCGGTGTAGAGCATCGTTTAGAATTTGTATGTACTAAACATGAAAGACATTTTTATAATGATTCAAAAGCAACAAATATATTAGCGACTGAACAAGCATTAAAAGCATTTGATACACCTACAATATTGTTAGCAGGTGGTTTAGATAGAGGCGATGATTTTTCATCACTCGTGCCTTTATTTAAAAATGTTAAAACACTTGTATTATTCGGTCAAACTAAAGAAAAATTAAAAGAAGCTGGAATAACTGCAGGAATAACTAATATATACTTAGTAGAAACCATGAAAGAAGCTGTCAAAACAGCATATGATCAGTCAAATAAAACAGATATAATTTTACTTTCACCTGCTTGCGCTAGTTGGGATCAATATAAAACATTTGAAGAACGAGGTAATTTGTTTATAGAAAATATAAAAGAACTTGATTAAATATACAGGTAACTAGTGAATACTCTCTGGTCATGTGATAAACTTAAGTTATAACAGGTTACAATTGTTTTTTAATGGTGAAATATGTTATGATTTAGCATGCAAAGATAAATTTAAGAAATCAAATTTATTTAAAGGGAAGATAAGAAAATGAATGAAAAAAAAGTTGTTTCAATGGAAGATCCAATACCCAAATTGAAACAGGCGAGAAAACAAAAAGCTAATCGTAGACTCATTTTTTATCTCTCAATATTGATAATTCTTATATCAATTATTATATACTTACAATCACCATTAAGTAACATTAAAGAAATTAAAGTTAATGGAAACACGGTTATTTCTGATGAAACAATTGTTGGTAAGACTGATCTTAATAAAGAAACTAACATATGGACGGTAAACTCGAAACAACTTAATAAAAAAATCGGGGAAAGCCCAATTATTAAATCAGTTAATGTTAAACGTAAATTACCATCAACAATCTTAATAAAAGTTAACGAATATAAAGTTGTTGGTTATGTTGTTACTGATGAAGTTAATAAAGCAGTATTAGAAAATAGTACTATTGTAGAAAGTGAAGATGATGCCTTCGATTTAAGTAAAGCTCCTTTTCTTTATAAATTTAAAGATGAAGAAGTACTAAAAAGAATGACAAAAGAATTAGATGAATTACCTAAATACATATTTGACTTAATATCTGAAATACGCTGGACGCCATCTGAAAATAATGAACATAAAATTGAAATGTATATGATAGATGGTTTTATAGTAAATACAGCAATTAGAAACTTTTCTGAAAACATGAAAGTATATCCATCGATTGTATCTCAATTAGACTCGAGGGATGAAGGTATTATTCATGTTGGTGAAGGATCGTATTTTGAAAGTAAAACAAAGAAGTAATTGGATTTTATTCGGAGGTGCCTGTTAATGAGTAATAATGAAATGTTAGTTAGTTTAGATATTGGTACATCAGAAGTTAAAGTAATCATAGGTGAAGCTCAAGGAGATTCTTTAAATATAATAGGTGTGGGAACTGCTGAATCTAAAGGATTAAATAAAGGTTCAATTGTTGATATTGATCAAACTGTTCAATCAATTAAAGCAGCTGTAGAACAAGCAGAACATATGATTGGTTTGAAAATTCATTCTGTTGTAGTTGGAATTAATGGAAATCATATTGAATTAAAACCTTGCCATGGTGTGGTGGCTGTTCAGAGTGAAAATAATGAAATTAATGATGACGATATTAGACGTGTTATAGACGGTGCGCAAGTGATGTCTATTCCACCAGAAAGAGAAATTATCGATGTTATTCCACAACAATTTATTATTGACGGACTTGATGAGATAACAGATCCGCGTGGGATGAAGGGTGTTCGTCTGGAAATGGAAGGCACAATAATTACATGTTCTAAGACTGCTCTACACAATATTTTAAAGTGTGTTGAACATGCAGGTTTAGAGGTGGCTGATATATGCTTACAAACACTTGCATCAGGAACTGTTGCATTATCGTCAGATGAAAAGAATTTAGGGGTAGCATTAATTGATGTTGGAGGTGGAACGACAACTGTTTCGGTATTTGAAAATGGTCATCTAGCTTCAACAAACGTTATACCTTTAGGTGGTAATAATATAACCAAAGATTTATCAATAGGTTTACGAACTTCAACAGTTGATGCAGAACAAATTAAAAAAACATATGGACATGCTTATTATGGACATGCGTCAGAAGACGAAACATTTAAAGCAACAATTATTGGAAGTAATCAGCAAGAAACATATAATCAATTAGAGATTTCTGATATGATAGAACCAAGAGTAGAAGAAATATTTGAATTAGCTCAACAGGAGATTAAAAGAATGGGCTATGATTATTTAAGAGGTGGCTTTGTTTTAACAGGTGGAACGATGAAAATGCAAGGTGCTTTAGAACTTGCACAAGAAATATTCATAGGACATGCTCGTATAGCAATACCAGATTATATAGGTGTTCGTGAGCCACAATATACTGCTAGTGTGGGTGTATTACAGTTCGCACCAAATAATGCAAAGTTACAAGGGAAAAACTTAAGTCCTTCGTTAACCGCTTTTGAGGACGATATACCAAGCAATCAAGTAAAGAAATCTAAGCCTAAACAGAAAAAAGAAGAAGATTCAAATGAAAATTCTGAGAAAGAAGAATCAAAATTCGCAAACTTTTTTAAATTCTTTTTTGAATAAGGTCAAAAAATAGATTGTATTTACATATTAGGAGGAACAAATTATGTTGGAATTTGAAACAGGTATGGATGAACAAGCGACAATTAAAGTTATAGGTGTAGGTGGCGGTGGTAATAATGCTGTTAACCGTATGATAGATCATGGAGTAGAAGGTGTTGAATTTATAGCAGTTAATACAGATGCTCAAGCACTTAATATGTCTCAAGCTGAAGTTAGAATGCAAATTGGTGGGAAGTTAACAAAAGGTCTGGGCGCAGGAGCAAATCCTGAAGTCGGTAAAAAAGCTGCAGAAGAAAGTAAAGATCAAATTGAAGAAGCATTAAAAGGTGCTGATATGGTTTTTGTTACAGCAGGTAAGGGCGGTGGAACTGGTACAGGAGCTGCACCAGTTATAGCTCAAATCGCTAAGGATTTAGGTGCACTTACAGTAGGTGTCGTAACACGTCCATTCTCATTTGAAGGAGCACGTCGTTCACGTCAAGCTGCTGCAGGTATTGATGCATTAAAAGCAAGTGTTGATACATTAATTGTTATTCCAAATGATCGTTTGCTTGAAATAGTAGATAAAAACACGCCGATGCTTGAAGCATTTAGAGAAGCAGATAATGTATTAAGACAAGGTGTTCAAGGTATCTCAGACTTAATCGCTAAACCTGGTTTGATTAACGTTGACTTTGCTGACGTTAAAACAATTATGGCTGATAAAGGTTCTGCATTAATGGGAATTGGTGTAGCTAATGGCGAGAACAGAGCTGCAGAAGCTGCTAAAAAAGCTATTTCTTCACCATTACTTGAAACATCTATTGATGGAGCTCAAGGTATTTTAATGAATATTTCTGGTGGAGAAAACTTAAGTCTATTTGAAGTTCAAGAAGCAGCAGATTTAGTTACTTCAGCTGCAGACGAGGAAGTTAACGTTATTTTTGGTAATGTTATCAACGAAAATTTACAAGAAGAAGTAATTGTAACAGTTATTGCAACAGGATTTGACGAAGGTCAAAATGAAGAAGAAAGTCTGCAAAAACCAAACAGACAAAAATCTAATCAAGCAAATAAAGGTAAACAAGAAAAAAATTCACAAACACAAAATAAAGATGAGTTGGAAGAACCAAAAGCAGCAGAAGACGAAACATTAGATATTCCAACTTTCCTAAGAAATCGAAATCGAAATAAATAATCACATTTAAAACGAGTAGATTAGCTACTCGTTTTTTATTTTATTAGAATAATTTGAGAGGAGAATATAATTGTCCGTTTTGACAAATTTAAGTAAAATAAAAGAAGATATAAAAAAAACATGTGTAAAAGTAAATAGAAACCCTAATGAAATAAAGATAATTGGGGTTACAAAGTATGTTACAATAGAACGCGCGCAAGAGTTACTGGATGCTGGTGTAACAGAATTAGGTGAAAATAGGGCCGAAGAACTTATTGATAAATATAAACAATTAGATAGCCGGGCTAACTTTCATTTTATAGGTACATTACAATCTAGAAAAGTTAAAGATATAATTGATAAAGTTTCTTCGATTCATTCACTTGATAGACTTTCTGTAGCAAAACAAATTAATAATCGTTCTGAAGATATATTAGAATGTTTTGTTCAAGTAAATATTAGTGAAGAAGAAAGTAAACATGGTTTAAAAAGTGATGAAGTTTATTCTTTTATAGAAAAACTTGCAGAATATGAAAAAATTAAAGTTGTTGGATTAATGACAATGGCTCCTCATATTACAGATGAAAATGAAATTAGAGCAGTTTTCAAAGAATTAGCTGAATTGCGAGATACAATTAGAGATGAAAATATAAAAAATGCTCCATGTGAATATTTATCTATGGGAATGAGTAATGATTATGAAATAGCAATTGAAGAAGGTGCGACTCATATTAGAATAGGGTCAAATTTAGTTGGAAATTAAAGTTAGTAAGCACTTAGTTAAGTTAATTATAAAATAATAAAATTTTATAAAGAGTAAATCAGGTAGAAACAAAGTGAATTCTTGATTTTTTCATTAGAACTGACTATGCTATTATAAGAGATATTTAAAAAATAAGTAAATATGTATTATACATATTTGAATGTTAATGTAGATAGACTTGAAAAAGGTGGTAGTTTTAATGGGGATAGTTGCTTTATTTGTACAAAATATTGTAATGCTTTATAGTTTTGCATTAATTATATATATATTTATGTCATGGTTTCCTGGTGCACGAGAATCATCTTTTGGTGAATTATTAGGGGCAATTACTGAACCTTATTTAAATATATTCAGGAAAATCATACCTCCATTAGGTGGATTGGATATTACGCCAATTATTGCTATATTAGCACTTCGTTTTGCATCAAATGGACTCATTTACTTGTTAGCAATGTTGGGTCTTTAATAAATGTCTATTTACCAACATTTTAGGCAAGAAGAACATTCATTTGTTGATCAAGTATTGACTTGGAAAGAGGAAGTTGAAGTATACTACACAGCACAATTGACTAATTTTCTGGATCCGCGTGAAAGACAAATAGTTAAATCTGTCATCGGTGAAGCAAATGAAGACATTCGTGTCTCGTTTTATGGTGGGGATGAAGAAGCTGAGAGAAAAAGAGCTTTAATAGCACCTTATTATGAAGAAAATACAATAAATGATTATAAACTTGTTTTATTTCAAGCTAGTTTTGCAAAAAAGTTTATTAACGTCCAACATGGTGATGTTATGGGAGCATTTTTGGGACTGGGACTTGAACGTAAAAAAATGGGTGATATTATTGTTAATGATAATCAACTACAAGTATATACTACTGAAGATATTGCAATGTATGTTCAAACTAATTTGGTTGCAATTAATCGTGCTAATGTTCGATTAGAAGAAGTTGCTTTAAATCAAAGTTTAGACAGAAATGAAGTTTGGAAAGAACAAACACATTCAGTAAGCTCAATGCGCTTGGATATATTAATCAAAGAAATTTATCGTATGTCGCGGAGTAAAGCTGCTGAACTAGTAACTCGTAAGCAAGTAAAAGTAAATTTTAAAACAGTTGCTGATCCAGCTATGTTAGTTTTAGAGGCAGATTTAATTTCAGTAAGAGGTTTTGGAAGAAGTAAAATTTTAGAAACGGGTGGTATGTCTCGTAAACAAAGGACCTTTGTTACAACTGCAGTACTAAAAACATAAAAGTGTAGACAAAACTATATATTTTGAGTAAATTGTTATATACTAGTTTAAATACGACTTTTATATTGTAAGGATAGGGAGGTATTTTCTTGGCATTAACACCATTAGATATTCATAATAAAGAGTTTGGACGAGGTTTTAGAGGGTATGATGAAGACGAAGTAAATAACTATTTAGATCAAATAATAAAAGATTATGAACTTACAATACGGGAAAAAGCTGATTTACAAAATAAAGTCAATGAAATGGAAGAAAGATTAAAACGTTTTTCTGAAATTGAAGAAACTTTAAATAAATCAATTGTTATAGCACAAGAGACAGCTGATGGAGTAAAAGATAGTTCACTTAAAGAATCTAAACTAATTATTAAAGAAGCTGAGAAAAATGCAGACCGTATTGTTGATGAAGCCTTAAGTAAATCAAGACATATATCAATGGAAACAGAAGATTTACATCGACAAGCTAAAGTCTTTAGAACACGATTAAAAATGTTGATTGAAGCACAATTAGATATGATTAATCATCAAGACTGGGATGAGTTTTTAAGTATTGATGAACTCATTAAAGTAGAAGAAGTAGATGAAACTGAAAACGAAGAAGCTGAAAAATAATTAATACATACAATGATGGAAAAAGTATAAATGAAAAAACTATTAAGCGAGTTGGGAAATGGTGTGAGCCCGATATAGAAAGTCATTTAGAAAATCAATCCGGAGTATTCATTCTGAATTATAAATAAGAATGAACGGGGTCGTTCACGTTACGAATATGACAAGAAAATTCATACAATATGAATTTACAAGGGTGGTACCGCGAGTCTTCTCGTCCCTTTTACCAGGGAGTTGTGAGGACTTTTTTTGATGTTTAAAATAAATAATAGAAAATATTTCTAAGGGGGAAATTATAGTGGATTATAGACCGACACTACAAATGCAAAAAACAAAGTTTCCGATGAGAGGTAATTTACCTAATAAAGAACCAATTCGTCGTGAAAAGTGGGAAGCAGAAGATGTTTATGGGCAAGGACTAGCTCGAACAGAAGGAAGACCGTTATTTATATTACATGATGGACCTCCATATGCTAATGGAGATTTGCATATCGGACATGCTCTAAACCAAGTTTTAAAAGACTTTATTACACGCTATAAATCAATGTCAGGATTTCATGCACCTTATATTCCAGGGTGGGATACACATGGATTACCAATTGAAACAGCATTAACAAAAAAGAAAAAAATCGATCGTAAGAAGATGAACATTACTGACTTTAGACAAATGTGTGCTGACTATGCGATGGAGCAAGTTAATCGTCAACGTGATCAAAGAAAAGCTTTAGGAGCTAGAGGAGACTGGGACAACCCATATCTCACATTATCAAATGATTATGAAGCTGCACAAATAAAAGTGTTTGGTGAAATGGCTAACCGTGGATATATTTACAAAGGTTTACGTCCAGTGTTTTGGTCACCATCCTCTGAATCAGCTTTAGCTGAAGCAGAAATTGAATATCAAGATAAGCGATCACCATCTATTTATGTAACTTATGAAATAACTGATGGAAAAGGAATTGTAGATGAAGGTGCCAAGTTTATTATTTGGACAACAACTCCATGGACACTTCCTGCTAGCTTAGGAATTAGCTTACATCCTGATTTAAAATATGATGTTTTTGAAGTTAATGGTGAGCAATATGTAGTAGCTCATGATTTATTAGAATCAGTGATTGATGAATTAGACTGGGATGAGCCTAAAGTAATAAGTTCATTTAAAGGACGCGAAGCAGACCGTATTGTTTCTAAACACCCATTCTATGATCGTGATATATTAACAATGCTTGGAACACATGTAACAACGGAAGCAGGAACAGGTTGTGTTCATACTGCGCCAGGCCATGGTGAAGAAGACTTTTATGTTTCACAAGAATATGGTATTGAAGCTTTGTGTCCAGTAGATGAACGTGGTGTCTTTACAGACGAAGCACCAGGATTTGAAGGATTGTTTTATGATGAAGCTAATAAAGTGGTCTCTGATAAATTGACAGAAAATGGCGCTTTACTTAAATTAGCATTTATAACTCACTCATACCCACATGATTGGAGAACTAAGAAACCAACTATTTTCCGTGCTACATCACAATGGTTTGCGTCAATTAAGGCTTTCAGAGAAAATATTTTAGACGAAATAAAAGAAGTTAATTGGTACCCGCATTGGGGAGAAACAAGACTTTACAACATGGTTCGTGATCGTGAAGACTGGTGTATATCTCGCCAACGTACTTGGGGAGTACCAATTCCAGTATTCTATGGTGAGGACCAAACACCAATTATCACTAATGAAACTATTGATCATGTATCTGAATTATTTAATGAACATGGGTCAAATATCTGGTTTAAGTGGAGTGCTAAAGAACTTCTACCTGAAGGATTTACATCAGAACATAGTCCAAATGGCATTTATACAAAAGAAAATGATATTATGGATGTTTGGTTTGATTCAGGTTCTTCACATGAAGCTGTTTTAATGCACCGTAAAGACCACCGTCGTCCAGCAGACCTCTATTTAGAAGGTAGTGACCAATATCGTGGTTGGTTTAACTCATCACTTTCAACCTCTGTGGCGATTACTGGTAAAGCACCATATAAAAGTGTTGTGAGTCATGGAATGGTTTTAGATGGTGATGGTCGTAAAATGAGTAAATCAATTGGAAACACAATGGAACCTGGAGATATTCAGCGTCAAATGGGTGCTGACACCTTAAGGTTATGGGTTTCATCTGTTGATTATCAATCAGATGTGCGTATTTCACAAGATATTTTAAAGCAAGTTTCTGAGAGTTATAGAAAAGTTAGAAATACAGTTCGTTTCTTATTAGCAAACTTAGAAGACTTTGATCCAGTGAAAGATGCAATTGCTGAATCAGAGTTAGAAGAAATAGATCGTTATATGCTAGTTAGATTACAAAATCTAGTGTCTAAAGTTAGAACGAGCTATGATAACTATGATTTCTCTAGTGTGTTTAATGAGATTCATAATTACGCTTCAAATGATTTAAGTTCATTCTATCTAGATTTCGCTAAAGATATACTATATATTGAAACGAAGGATAGTCACAGCCGTCGAAGTATCCAAACAGTTTATTATGAAACATTAGTTAGTTTAACAAAACTATTAACACCAATTATCCCTCATACAACTGAAGAAATTTGGGAACATATTCATGGCGTTGAAGAAGAATTTATTCAATTAACTGACTTACCTGAAACGCGTGAAATTGAAGGATTTACAGAAGCAGATCATACTAAATGGGATTTATTCATGAAGGTACGAGCTGATGTATTGAAATCACTTGAAGAAGCACGTGCTGATAAGATAATTGGTAATTCATTAGAAGCAAAAGTTACTATTGAAGCCAATGATGAGGATATGAAAGATGTTTTAAGTAGCATTAAAAACATCCACCAATTACTAATTGTTTCAGAAGCTGTGATTAACGAATCACATCCTGATGCTAAAGAATATAAATATACTAAAATTCATGTTGAAAAGCATCCAGGTGAAAAATGTAATCGTTGCTGGACATTTTCAGAAACAGTAGGTACACATGAAGAACATCCTGATCTTTGTACACGTTGTAATGATATTGTCGTAGAAAACTACAGTGATTTAGATTTAACTAAAAAAGAGTAAGTAAAACCCTCCATTTGGAGGGTTTTTTACTTAGATTTGCACTTTGTTCCTAAAAGATTTAATCTAGTAAGGAAGGTAAATTGTTTAGAGTGGAGGAAGATATGTTTAGATATTATGTACTCGCATTTATTGTTATTTTATTCGATCAAATATCGAAATGGTTAATTGTTAAAAATATGAAACTTTCTGAATCAATTGTTGTGATAAAAGATTTCTTTAGTATTACTTCACATCGTAATTCAGGGGCAGCTTGGGGCATATTACAAAATCAAATGATATTTTTCTACATTATTACATTAATAGTTGTAATCGGAATTATTTATTATATGCAAAAATATGCAAAAGAAAGTCGTTTATTAGCTATTGCTCTTGGTTTACTTTTAGGTGGAGCGATAGGTAATTTTATTGATAGTATATTTAGAAAAGAAGTTGTTGATTTTTTAG
>RCNJ01000538.1_pt1 | contig 19609 bp, 23 predicted proteins | sample 2041171 | NCBI WGS metagenome assembly RCNJ01 (sample SAMN09708213, study PRJNA481090) | feces metagenome | biome: feces | host: Pygoscelis adeliae | place: Antarctica: Rookery Lake | collected 2010-03-01 | reverse complement strand
CTTGCTTTAATAGCAGCAGTGTTGATTAATCTATTATGGCCAGGTGGCTCTGAGATGGCTCAGTACGGTTTAATTTCAAGTTCAGACGTCATTTTAACAACTTGGCCAGCTATTATTTTACATGGCTTGCAAACTGCTACTTTAGCTGTCTTGCAACTATCATTGATAGTTATTCCGTTAATGATTATTATGCAATACTTAAGAGATTTAGGTTGGTTAACAGTTATATCTGATAAGTTCGCTCCATTTACACGTTTTTTAGGAATGAAAGAAAATACGTCATTCACACTTGTAACTGGTTTAACTATTGGCTTAGCTTTTGGAGCAGGAGTTATGATTCAAGCAGTTCAAGAAGATGGTGTGTCTAAAAAAGATATGATGCTCGCATTAATATTTCTAGTTACCTGTCATGCTGTTGTTGAGGATACAGTAGTCTTTATTCCTTTAGGTATACCAGTGTGGCCTTTACTTGTCATTAGATTTACAACTGCAGTAGCTCTTACTTTATTTGCTTCATATATATGGAATCGCGTAGAAAAGCGTAGAGAAGGAGAATTAAAGAATGAATATTAAAACAGTATTATTTGATTTAGATGGGACACTAATTGATACAAATGAATTAATAGATGAGTCATTCAGATATACATTTAAGAAATATAATTATGATTTTACAGATGACGAAATAAGAGGCTTTAATGGACCGCCTTTACGTGATACATTTAATAATTTAAATAATGGACTAGCTGAAGAAATGGTTCAAACTTATCGTGAACATAATCTTGCGAATCACGAAGCATATATTCGAGCTTTTCCTCATGTTGAAGAAACAATTAAAGCATTATTAGAAAAGGATATAAAAATAGGAATTGTTTCTACCAAAATGAGACCAGGAGTTGAATTAGGTCTTGATATCGCTGGTTTATCAAAATATTTTGAAACAATCGTTACAATTGATGATGTGAAAAATCCGAAACCACATCCTGAATCTGTATTTTTAGCTATAAAAAAATTAAAAGCTAAACCTGCTGCTACAATTATGGTAGGTGACAATTTCCATGATATTGAAGCTGGTCGTGACGCTGGAGCTCAAACAGCAGGAGTTGCTTGGAGTAGAAAAGGAAAAGGTTTCCTACAACAATATAATCCGACATATATGCTAGAAGATATGAGTGATCTAATCAAAATTATAGGGGTGTAAAAATGCGTAAGACAAAGCGTTATCCCGTAAAAGATGCCAATTCATTATGGCAAATATATAAAACTGTATCCTTTTTCAAAGTCATGAAAAACTTTGTTATTATTTCAATTGCTCGATTTATGCCTTTTTTAAGTGTTAAAAATTGGTTATATCGAACATTTTTAAAAATGGAGGTTGGTAAAGAAACAGCATTTGCTTTAATGGTTATGCCTGATACGATGTTTCCTGAAAAGATATCTATAGGAGATAATACGATTATTGGATATAACACAACAATTTTAGCGCATGAATATTTAATTAATGAATATCGTGTAGGAGAAGTTAAAATAGGTAGTAATGTTTTAATTGGTGCGAATACAACTATCTTACCAGGAATATCTATAGGAGATAACGCTATTATTTCAGCAGCATCATTAGTTCATAAAAATGTAGAAGCAAATACATTTGTCGGCGGAAATCCAATGAAATTAATTTATAATGAAGCTGAGTTAAAGCAGTATCAGAGCGATAAGTAATACCCGTACATGTATGTGAGCATATAAATAGACGTAGTTAGTTAGACTGGGTTAAACTATAGTTAGTTGAAAGGTAAAAAATGCTATTCAGAGTATTTTATAATTTTTACTATTATAACGAAAGAGGGATATAATTATGACAGAAGAGCGTATTTATGATGTTATTATTATTGGAGCAGGACCAGCTGGAATGACAGCAGGACTTTATGCTTCGCGAGGTAATTTAGACACATTGATGATTGAACGTGGTGTGCCAGGTGGACAAGTAGCTGACACAGAAGATATTGAGAACTTCCCAGGGTTTGAACATATTTTAGGTGTTGATTTATCAAATAAGATGTTCGAACACGCTAAGAAATTTGGAACAGAATATGCTTATGGTGATGTAAAAGGAATTACAGTTGATGGTGATTATAAAATTGTAACAGCTGGTGATAATTCTTATAAAACAAAAACTGTTATTATAACTACAGGAGCTCAGTTCCGTAAACTTGGTGAGCCAGGTGAAGAAGAACTAACTGGACGCGGTGTATCTTACTGTGCTGTATGTGATGGTGCATTTTTCCGTGACCGTGAAATTGTTGTTATTGGTGGAGGAGACTCTGCAGTTGAAGAAGGATTATATTTAACTAAATTTGCTAAGAAAGTTACAGTTATTCACCGTCGTGATGAATTACGTGCTCAAGAAATTATTCAAGACCGTGCGTTTGCTAATGATAAAATGGACTTTATTTGGAATAATGTTGTTGAATCATTTAATGAAAAAGCTGGTAAAATTGGATCAGTGACACTTAAAAACACTATAAATGGTGATATAACAGAACATGAAACAGAAGGTGCTTTTGTTTATATCGGAATGGATCCATTAAGTGAACCATTCGTATCATTAGGAATTGTTGATGAAGAAGGCTACATTCCATCAAATGAAAATATGGAAACAAACGTACCAGGAGTTTATTCAGCAGGAGATATCCGTGTTAAAGAGTTACGTCAAATCGTAACTGCTACAGGAGATGGAAGTATCGCAGCTGAACAAGCACAAAAGTTTGTTGAAGAAGTAAACGAGAAAGTAAAAGTAACAAAATAAATAAATAAACTAATCTTGCACAGGTGTAAATTTATGCCTGTGCTTTTTTTTGTCTATTAAATAATTTATTTTAAGGCATAAGAATTAAGAATAAGGTATAATAAAAGAAATGTTTGTTTAATCAAGTAAGTTTAGTGAGGAGGAAGTTAAATGGCTAAAAAAGAAACAAAGTTAGTTATTATAACAGGTATGTCAGGTGCAGGAAAAACTGTAGCTATTCAAAGTTTTGAAGATTTGGGTTATTATTGTGTAGATAACTTACCACCTACCTTACTACCTAAATTTCTAGAATTAATGAAAGATTCAACAAATACGATTAGTAAAGTAGCATTGGTAGTAGATTTAAGAGGGCGAGAGTTTTTTAATGCGCTTTATGATGGATTAGATTCATTGGGTTACGAAGATTGGTTAGAAGAACATATTTTATTTTTAAATGCTTCAGATGAGGTGTTAGTTTCTAGATATAAAGAAACGAGACGTTCACATCCACTTTCTGATGGAGATTTACCTTTGAACGGAATTACTCAAGAACGCGATATTTTGAATGAATTACGTGGACGAGCTCAAAGAATTATTGATACATCAGAATTAAAACCAAAAGAATTACGAGAAAAAATAATTGATTTATATGCAGACGATAAAGAGGTGTTATTTTCAACCCATCTTGTCTCTTTTGGATTTAAATATGGAGTTCCAATTGATGCTGATTTAATGTTTGATGTCCGATTTTTACCAAATCCACATTATATAGAATCAATGAAACCATTAACAGGATTACATCCTGATGTTTCATCTTATGTTTTTAAATGGGCAGATACAAAGAAATTTAATGAAAAATTAATCGATTTACTTAGATTTGTTTTACCTCAGTATAAAAAAGAAGGTAAATCGCAACTTGTTATAGCAATAGGATGCACTGGTGGACAGCATCGCTCTGTAGCTTTAGTTGAATATTACGCTAAACAATTAGCAGATCTTTATCCTACACATATAACACATAGGGATATTGATAAAAGCAAGGGACATTAACATGTCTGCTAAGATGCCGAATATAGTTGTTATTGGAGGCGGAACAGGAATGCCTGTTTTATTAAAGGGCTTAAAAAACTTACCAATTAATTTAACATCTATAGTAACGGTTGCTGATGATGGCGGAAGTTCCGGAAAATTACGTATAATTAAAGATGCGCCATCACCAGGCGATATAAGAAACGTATTAGCTGCTTTAGCAGATGAAGAGTCCACTCTTGCTAAATTATTTCAGTACCGTTTTAATGGAGACACAGATCTAGCAGGTCATGCAATTGGAAATATGGTTTTAGTTGCGATTAACGAGATTACTGGAGACTTTCATGGTGGAATTGAAGAACTTTCAAAATTATTAGATATAAAAGGAACAGTGTTACCCATTGTAAATGAAAGTGTCTCGTTATATGCTGAAATGACTGACGGGACAATTATAAATGGTGAATCAAATATTCCACTTGTAAATAAAAAGATTAAACATGTATTTTTAAATGAAGTTAATTTAAAGCCAGCTAAACATGTATTGAAAGCAATTGAAGAAGCTGATTTGATCGTTATCTCTCCTGGCAGTCTTTATACTAGCATTTTACCTAATTTAATTTTATCAGAGGTACAGAGTGCTTTACAATCTACCAAAGCTGATAAAGTATACGTTTGTAATTTAATGACTCAATTAGGTGAAACATGTGGATATACTGCAGGAGATCATGTCCAAGCAATTTATGATCATATAGGAGATACAATTTTAGACGGTATCATCGTGCATAATCAACCGATTAATCAATCCGTTAAACAGCGTTATGCAGATGAAGACTCAGAACCAGTTATTTATGATCTAGAAAGATTAGAAGAGTTTGATTTAAAGGTTATCGAACGAGATATTATCGAACCTAATCGAGATGTGTTACGCCACGATACAAAAAAAGTTGCAAATATATTATATGAATTGGCTTTAAATAAAAAAGCTACGATAGAAAAGGAATGAAGTGAGTTGTCATTTGCTTCGGAAATAAAAAAAGAGTTAATTAATATAGAAGCCGATAAATGTTGTTACCATGCAGAACTAGCTGCAATTATTAGAATGAACGCAGAGTTATCTGTAGGAAAACATTCATTAACTTTAGATGTTCAAACTGAGAACGTTGCAATTGCTAGACGAATATATATTTTAATAAAAGAAACATATAATTACAAAATTGAAATACTCGTAAGGAAAAATATGCGATTAAAGAAAAACAATGTATATATTGTCCGTTTAAAAGAAAAAGTAACTGAACTGTTAAGTAATTTATATTTACAAACAGATGAAGAATATATTACACAAAAAATACACCCAAAGTCAATCGTGTTAAATTGTTGTAAACGTGCTTATTTACGAGGTGCATTTCTAGCAAGGGGTTCAATTAATAATCCAGAAACCTCTTCATATCATTTGGAAATATTTAATTTTGATCAAACACATAGTAAGGAACTGCTTAAATTAGTGAATCATTTTGGTTTAAATGCAAGAGAAATTAAACGAAGAAATGGTTATATTGTTTATTTAAAAGAAGCAGAAAAAATTACTGAATTTCTTAGTATTATCGGTGCTCACAATGCTTTATTTAAATTTGAAGATGTTAGAATTGTTAGAGACATGCGTAATTCCGTTAATCGATTAGTTAATTGTGAGACGGCTAATATGAATAAAACAATCAGTGCATCTGTTAAACAAGTTGAAAATATTAAGTTTATTAAAGAGCAATTAGGATTAGAAGCTTTACCAGAACGTCTAAGAGAACTTGCTGAAACGAGACTAGAACATCCAGAAGTTTCTTTAAAAGAAATAGGTGAACTTGTACCCGGGGCAACTTTATCTAAATCAGGTGTCAATCATCGATTTAAACGAATTGAAAAAATGGCCGATGAACTAAGAGGTTATAAGTTACAATAAGATTAATAGTTAGGTAAAAACTGTTTCAATTAAATTATTAACATGGTACAATAAACGTTGATTTATTATAAAAAATCACAAAAATATAAAGTAAAATGACACCGTATTCACTGTTACGTTTAGAAAGGATGAATATCATGATTGAAAAATCAGTTGTAGTTTCATTAGAAGCAGGACTACAAGCAAGACCGGCAGCACAATTTGTTCAAGAAGCAAATCGTTTTAAATCTGATTTATTTTTAGAGAAAAATGATAAACGTATCAATGCTAAAAGTATTATGGGACTAATGAGTCTAGCTATAACAAAAGATACCACTGTTAAATTAATTGCAGATGGTTCAGATGCAGAAGAAGCAATTGAAACGTTAGCAGCATTTATTACTGAATAAACTAAAAACCGTGTAAGATTTATAAAAATAAATCTTACACGGTTTTTTAATTACTTAATTATTCTTTATTAGTTAATACTTTATCAATTAAGCCATAATCAGCAGCAGCTTGTGCTGACATGAAATTATCTCGATCAGTATCTTTTGCAATAACTTCAATTGGCTGTCCAGAACGCTCAGCTAAGATTTCATTGATTTTTTCACGCATTTCAATGATTCTATTTGCATGAATTTGAATATCTGTTGCTTGACCTTGTGTTCCACCTAAAGGTTGGTGAATCATCACTTCACTATTTGGTAGTGCATAACGTTTCCCTTTTTCACCAGCTGCAAGTAAGAAAGCACCCATTGAAGCAGCCATTCCTGTTGCGATTGTTGAGACATCTGCTTTAATAAAGTTCATTGTATCAAAGATAGCCATTCCAGCTGTAATTGATCCACCTGGTGAGTTAATATAAATTGATATATCTTTAGTTGAATCTTCTGCCTCTAAGAAAAGTAGTTGTGCGACAATTGAGTTTGCAACATTATCATCAATTGCACTACCTAACATTATAATACGGTCTTTTAATAAACGTGAATAAATGTCATACGCACGTTCTCCACGACTAGTTTGTTCAATAACTGTAGGTATTAATACCATATAAAATTCCTCCTTGTATTCATTTAATTTCAAATTGAATTACATTACATCTTTAATGATAAACTATTAGGTCAAGAAAGGTCAAACGTTATGTTTGATTAAGAATCAATTATTAAAAGTATAACGTAGATTCAAAAGAAAACAACTAAAAACTTGTTTAAAGTTATTTTCAAATGTATAATATTTGGTGTATCGTTAACTATATGCGTCCGTAGCTCAGTTGGATAGAGCGTTGGCTTCCGGTGTCAAAGGTCGGGGGTTCGACTCCTCTCGGGCGCATCTAAATAGGATAGTGAGCTGATCGCTTACTATTCTTTTCTTTAAGAAAGAGTGATTTATTTGAATGAAGGTTTATTGATTGAGATTTTTGTTATCGGACTACTTGCAGGAATCAGTTTAATTAGCTTTTCAACTGTTGGTTTTTCATTCAGAGCTTATCTTGAGAAACCAGTTTGGGCAGGTATACCTAAAGTTATTTTACTTATAGGAGCAACATTAACAGTTATTAGTGGTATTGTTTTACTAATCATTTAAAAAACACCTTAAAATTTAATTTTAAGGTGTTTTTATTATTTAGTTTCAAATTTATTCACTTACTTGAATGGAAGCTTTAGGCATTGTATGCAAATCATGGGCAGTTGTATGTGCATAAATAGAATATTCGCCTTCTTTATCAAAAAAAACATTAAAAGAATAAGTGCCATCATCGTTGTTTTCTGCTTCCACTGTTTCACTATCGTCCTCATCGTCTTCAAACCAATATTCGAAATCCATTTGAGGAGCATCCGTGACAGGTTCTTCATCAAAAGTAACAGTTGCGACTAACTCTATTGATTCTCCAACTTCAGCAGTTGTAGGTGGTTCAAATTCAACATCAAGAGTTGGTAACTCTTCCAACTCTTCTGTACCTTCTGCTTCACTCTCTGCTCCACAAGCAGAAATTATAAATAGTGACATAATAATTAGAAAAACAATATTTATTTTACGCATTTATATAGCCTCCAAATTTATTATAATCTTATAATTTATTTAAATCATCGATAATTTCTTCAGTCACTCTTCTATTCACACCATCATAACTTTTAATAACGTCACCTTCAGGATTCACTAAAAAGAAACGTGTTCCATGAGTGACTTGATCATTGCCTGGTTGAGGTTCTTGCAACATTGATCGGAATGTCTTAATAGAGATTTCTTTTATTTTATCAAAATCATAACCAGTTAAAAAAGACCAATTACTTAGATCAGCTCCATATTCATCAGCATAATCACTTAGTACTTTAGGCGTGTCATAGTCTGGGTCTACTGAAAATGAAATTAATTCAATGTTTGTTAAATCTTCTTCAATCATTTCATCTTGTAATCTTTTCATGTTGCCTGTCATTGGAATACATACTGTTGTACAGTTTGTGAAAACTAAATCTGCAATCCAATATTCACCTTTTAAATCATCTAGACCAACTGATTCTTTATTCTGATTAATAAAATCAAAATCAGTAAAAGTTTCATCCATATTACTTTCAATTTTATCCTCATTCTTCATTTTTTCTTCTACTTCTGAATTAGCATCATTACTGCCACAGGCTGCTAAAAATAAAGTAGTTAAAGTAATAAGTAAAATCACTCTTGAAAATGTATTCAAACAATCAACCTCCTAAAAAAATATTTAATCATTATTATCATGACATGAATGAGAGAGATTCATTTTTTCTTGTATTAAATTTAATGCTTCATCAAAAGATTTAATTATTCCATCAAAACCTTTAATGAATTTCTCAGCATGATCTTTTCTTTCAAATGTTAAGACTTGTGGTTGACAACATCCCATATCAATTGATGTATCAAAAACAAACCAAGCAAGTTTAGCACTTAGTGTTGTGTGTCTTAAGAAATCTTGGCACATGGATTGAATGACTTGATCACCTAATTGGTACTCTCGCATTAGCCCACAATGGCCACAACAGGCCATCTCAATCTTATTATTTGGTAAAATAATTCGGTAACCTAACTTAGAATGAATAGCTCTACTACAAACAATGCAAAGATTATCATTTTGTGTATGTGGTTTATTTTCAACTAAGCTAATGCCACCAAAAGTTTTCAAAATAATACCATCATTAATTAAAGGTTTTAAATCACGATGTATTGTCATTTCAGAAACATTTAGCACTTCACTTAATTCAGATATTTTAATAGTTTGTTTATCTTCGACTAGTTCTTTAATTCGGTTAATACGCTCGATAGGTAACATATTTTAACCTCCTTTAAAATGTCACATAGCTTTACAAAACAACATCCTGTAACATATTATAACATAAAAGCGAGAATGTATTAGAATAGGAAGTGATAAAACAATGACAAATATCAAAAATATAAATTTGTATTGTTAATGAAATAAAAAATACAATATATACTAAAAAGATGGACTTAATGTCAGATTATAGATAATATAATATAAAGAGTGTATTAAAATAAAAGATAATTATAAAGGAAGATAAAAACATGTTAAAATCAGTTATGTTTGATTTAGATGATACATTATTATGGGATGAAAAAAGTATAGAAAAAGCATTTGAAGCGACTTGTGGAATTGCAACAGATAAATATAATATAGAACCTAAAGAATTAGAGAGAACTGTTAGGGATTCTGCTGAATCTATATACCCTACGTACGATACATATGAATTTGTTAGTAATATTGGTATTGGGACATTCGAATCTTTTTGGGGTGAGTTCACCGATAAAGGAAAAGAGTTTGAAAAACTACAAAATATGCAAGCAGATTATCGCGAGACTGCCTGGACAAATGGTTTAAAAACTTTAAATATAGAGGATAAGGAATTAGCTATTGAATTAGCAGAAACGTTCCCAAAAGAACGCAGAAAGCATATTTATTTATATGAAGAAACGCTTGAGGTTTTAAATCAATTAAAAGATAATTACCAATTATTAATGTTAACAAATGGGGCACCGAGTCTTCAACATGAAAAGTTAAGACTATCTCCAGAATTAGTTCCTTTTTTTGATCATATCGTTATCTCAGGTGAATTTGGTGAAGGCAAACCAGAGCCAGCTATTTTTGAGCATTCGATTAATTTATTAGAAGTTGATAAAAATGAAACAATAATGGTTGGGAATAATCCAAACTCTGATATTCTAGGAGCCACGCAAACAGGAATAGATTCAATCTGGATTAATCATCATAATGATAAGATTGAAGAAGTGACTCCTACCTATGAAGTTAAGAGACTAAAAGATATACTAAGTATTATAAAATCACGTTCATAGATTAAAAAGAGTACACATAAATTATAGTGTACTCTTTCTCATTATTAGAAATATCATTAGATTAAATATATACAGTAATTATTGGAGGGGTTATCTTGGCTTGGACTTATGTATTGTTTGCTGCAATTATAGAAGTGTTTTGGGTGCTTGGATTAAAATATTCCTCGACCCCACTACATTGGACAGGAACAATCATTGCAATTATACTCAGTTTTTATTTTATCATTAAAGCATGTGAAGTGATTCCATCAGGAACGGTTTATGCAGTGTTTACAGGTTCAGGAGCAGCGGCTATTGCATCAATTGACTTCTTATTTTTAGCATCTGAATTTACAATAGGTAAAGGATTATTAATATTATTAATTATTATTGGAGTCGTTGGAATTCAATTAACTACACCTGCGACATCAGTTGAAGAGGGATAAAAAAGATGGAATGGATCTATTTAATTATCGCAAGCTTTGGTGAAATATTTGGTGTTATGAGTATTAATTTATATTTGAGAAAACGCAGTTTCTTTTGGTTATCAATGATTATTGTCTCGATGGGCTTTGGTTTTTTGTTCTTATCATTAGCAATGAAAAGTATTCCACTTGGAACTGCTTATGCAATTTGGACTGGTCTTGGAGCAACAGGAGCTGTCCTTATGGGAATTTTATTCTTTAAAGAATCGGCGAGTATTACTAGACTCTTATTTTTAACTTGTATTATTTCAGGAGCAGTTGGTTTAAAAGTGATTAGTTAAACTAAATTGAGGTGTGTTAAAATTAAAAAATATATAAAACCACAGATATGTATCCCACTAACAGGAAAAAATCTTGAGGAAATAGATGCACAATTAGAAGTTATTATACCGAAAAAACCTGATATAATTGAATTAAGAGCTGATTTTTTATCTAATATTTCTGATGAAGATAACGTCATAAAAGTAATTAATTCGATTGCCTATAAAACAGATATTCCTTTACTATTTACAATTAGATCAAGTCGTGAAGGTGGAGAACCAATCGCTCTTAATGAATTAGAAGTTTTAGACTTATTAAAAGTCGTATGTAGTAAAAAGAATGTATATATGATTGATTATGAACTTGAAAGCAAACGTGAATATGTAAAAGAGTTGCTAGCCTATGGTAAAGCTCAAGATAAAAAAGTTATTTTATCCTATCATAATTTTAATGAAACACCCATGAATGAAGAATTGGTTGAAAAAATACTTTTAATGGACCAGCTTGGTGCTGACCATGCGAAAGTTGCAGTAATGCCGAATAGTCAGACAGATGTCTTCCTTTTACTTGAGTTAACTCGTAAATTGACATCTGAACTAAATATTCCAATAACAGCCATGTCGATGGGAGAGATAGGTAAGGTGAGTCGAGCACTTGGTTGGATTTATGGATCAAGAATAACTTTCGCTGTTGGTGCAGAAAGTTCAGCACCTGGTCAAATTGAAATAGAAGCATTGAGAAAAGGAATTATGAATATTGCTCAGATAATATAAAAGAATCTTAAAGCATAAAAGCTTTAAGATTCTTTTTTATTATCTAGATTAAGTTCATCGATTACTTTATTAGTTACTTCGTTTTCAGTTAAATAATCAGTTATAATATGTAAATGTCTTTCTTGATAGATTATTTGCCTCTCTTCATAAAGCTGCTTGATTTCTACATTTGTTTTATTTTGCAGAATAGGACGTGTAGCAATTAATTCTGGAATTCTAATTGCCCATTGTTCATAAGAAAGGTCTAAGTGAACAACAATTCCATTATTAAGACAGTTTTTTATATTTTTTGGATTTTTAAAAGCTCCTCCACCTATAGAGATAACAGTTTCTGGCTGTTTTGTAAAAAGATTAATTAATTCAGTTTCTTTTTTTCTGAAAGTTGCTTCACCAAATTGATCAAAGATCTCTGTGATAGGTAAATTGAAAAACTTAATAATTTCTTCATCGATATCAATAAATGAATAATTTAATTTTTTAGCTACATTTTTTGCAATTGTTGTTTTTCCTACGCCCATAAAGCCATTAAAAATAATTGATTGTTTTATCATATATAACATCCTTAATTAAGTTAGATAAGTTTAGTATAGCTTATCGATTATAAAAAATAAAGAAGACACAGATTAATCGTGTCTTCTAAATGTATGAGAATAAAATTTGATTATATTTCTTTGAATGCTTGATGTACTTTTTTACGACCTGTATCTATCTCTGGGTGAAATTGGATAGAAGCAGATTTACGTGTTTTTTCGACATCGTGTATTGCTTTCTTTAATTGTTTCTTAATTTTTCTATTTTTCTTTATTAACGTTTTAGAAATTGATAACCCAGCAACAGTTCCTTGTGCTCGAGCAACTTTAGCACTCTCAATTCCAGTAATATTCCCAGAAACATAAACTCCTGGAAGGGGTGTTTCCATTTCTTCATTATGAACTGGAACATGTCCACCTAATTCTTCAATATATTCAAATGGACAACCAATAACAGCTGCTAATTCTGCTAAAGGATAAAGTCCACCAGCAATACAGACAAAGTCGACAGGGATTTCTTCTTCAGTTCCTTTAACTAATTTACCAGTTGAACTGACAGTACCCATCGTAACTGATTCAACTTTATCAGTCCCGTTAATTTCTAAGACTGCTTTTCTTAAATGAATCGGCATGTCCCACATTTTTATCCCTTTTTTAGGGAAGAATTTAACGACTAATTTACGAATCAAACCAATTTTAGCAAAATTACTTCCATAACGAATAAACCAAGAAGGAGCTAAGTGAGCTATTCTTACAAGATTCTGCATAACTTTATCACCAGTAACGACGTTCATTGCAGGAAGAGCCATACTATGTATACCAACACCTGCTAGCTGAAGTTCACGTGTAATCGCAGCTGATAGAACATTTACGCCGACAACAATTCCTTGATTACCCACACGTACACGATGTACGTTAGTCATGACTTGGGCCGCCCCAATCGACATGACACCAGGTAAAGTCCATCCAGGAATAGGAGCAGCGGTTTCAGCAGCACCTGTTGCAATTAAAACAGTCTTACTTGTAATTTTTCCAGAGTTTGTATGTGTGATAAACGAATCTTCTAACTTTTCAATATGATGAACAGATACGAGTAAACTAATCTCCACTTTTAATTGTTCTGCCTGATCAAGTAGTTTTTTAGTTTCTTTAATTCCATTCCACCATTCACCCGTAGGTTCTTCATGCAATTGGCCAAGTAATCTACCTCCTGCATGAGGGAATTCATCAATGATTTTAACGCTCAAACCGTTTTCACGAGTAGAAATACCAGCGGCTAAACCACTAGGTCCAGCACCGACGATTAAAACATCATACATCTAAATCACCTGCATTATCTTTTTCAAATTCTGTATAAGTTCTTGGTTGTTTATTTTTAAATGGTTGTGCTTGAGCTTTTCCACTTTCAATTGACATATTATTTTCTATAGGCGTCAAACAAGCACGGACTCCTTCTTGTGTACCTACAGTAACTCTACACTCAAAACAATGTCCAATATTACAGTATATACCTCGTGGACGATTACTAGCTTCGTGCACACGGAGAGTTCTTATATTATTAGCAAGGAGAGCAGAAGCAATTGTATCGCCTTCTAATCCTTCATATTCTTCATTATCATATGTAAATTTAATTGTTTCTTTTTCTGCTAACTTTCCTAAAATAGGATGATCAACAATTCTATTTTTCATCATTTAAACCTCCTAAGTTCTTTAATGTTATTGGTCTAACAGGTGGTTGAACTTTAAGTGGTAAATGCTTTGTAGGTGCTTCATTTGTTAAATTTGAAACAACTTTGTCTACGGCAGGTCTACATGTACGTCCACCACAATATCCCATACCAGCTCGTGTTCTTAATTTTAACTCTCTTGCAGAGCATTTATATTTTTTTGCTGTCTCAGTTAAATCTTCTAAACTAACTTCTTCACAACGACAGATGATTAATTCACTCATCGAATAACCCCTCCTAAAAAACAGATATAATTCTATCTTATCATAAAGATATATTCTTGTATTATTCATTATTTCTATTGATTAATAAGGTTAGCTTATTAATTAACAGATTATATAATAATTTTAATGAAAAAGACTGTTATAATAGGATTATAAGTAAAGTATTTTTTTTATAAAAAGAATAATCAGCTTAATTAAATAAAAAAATTCTTTTACAGTTTGACAAGCTTTCTAAATAAACCTAAGATAAGTTTTAAGTAGAGATAGTTTATCTCGTGCAGAGGAGCGTAATTTAATGACTAAAAAAATACATACAGATGTTGCTATAATTGGTGGAGGTATTGTAGGTTCAGCAATTGCTTATTATGTGAGTAAAGCTGGTATAGAAGCTACGATTATTGAAAAAAATGATATTGCAAGTGGAACTTCATCTCGTTGTGATGGAAACATTACAATTGTAGATAAAGATCCTGGTTTTGATAGTGAAATGTCACTTAAAAGCCAAGAGTTAACTGTTGATTTAACAAAAGAACTAGATCTTCCTTTTGAATACCGTAAGCATGGTAGTATATTAGTGTGTGATAATGATAAAGAAATGCAAGCAGCTGCTGATTGGGTTAAAATTCAGAATGAAAATGGCTTGAAATTTAATTTACTTGATCAGAAAGATATTAAAGAGGAATCACCTTTTTTTGCAGATGATATACCTGGCGGATTAGAGTGTGAGACAGATTCATTAATTAATCCTTATTTATTTTGTTATTCTTTAATAGATAAAGCAAAACAATATGGTTTAAATGTTATGACTCAAAGTGAAGTTATCAATATATCATATAAAAATAAAGAGTACACAATTGAAACAAGTAATCAAACAGTAGTAGCAAAACGAGTTGTAAATGCTGCGGGAGTTTGGGCACCATTTATAGGTGATATGCTTGGAATTGATATCCCAATCATTCCACGAAAGGGTCATATCTTGGTAGGTTCAAGACAAGAACCAGTTATGATGAGAAATGTGATGGAGTTTGGTTATTTAATGAATAAATTTGGTACAGAACGCATCGCTGATGAAGCTACTACTAAATATGGTGTAGCACTTGTGCTTGAACCAACAGATAGTCAGAACTTCTTAATGGGCAGTAGCCGAGAATTTGTAGGATATGACGAAACAGTAGATATTAATGTTGTAGAAACAATAGCTAAAAGAGCAATCAGATTCTTCCCTAAAATGCAGAATTTTAATATGATTCGTGCTTATACAGGATTTAGACCATTTACAGAAGATCACTTACCAATTGTTTCTGAAGTAGACGAGTTTCCTGGCTATTTTATAGCAGCAGGACATGAAGGTGACGGAATTAGTTTAGCTACAGTAACTGGAAAAGTAGTTGAAGAACTATTACAAGATAAAGAAGAGACAATAATTCCTCTTGAGCCGCTTGCATTTAATCGTTTTAAAGAAATCGTTAAAAAATAAAGCAATTACTAGTATTTATTCAAATTAATAGTAAAATATTATATAGGTATTAATTTAAGAAACTTCTCATTAATTATGAGAAGTTTTTTAATGCTTATTTAAAAATTAATGATTTAAACTTTTTCTGGATTAAAAACGTTAAAGAAAGTGGGTTGATCATGAAAAAAACGTTTAGTTATTTATCAAGTTATAAAAAAGTGATAGTAGTTATTTTCTTACTCGTTTTTATACAAGCATTATCTCAATTATTTTTACCTACTTTAATGGGTGATATCGTTGATAATGGTGTTGTCGCAGGAAATATACCTTATATATGGAAAATAGGGTTTGTCATGCTACTTGTTACATTAGCAGGTGTTTTAGTAACAGTTTTATCAAGTTACTATACCGCGCGTGTAGCAACTGGATTTTCACGCGACTTGCGCGAAGCTATTTTCACACACGTAAGTAAATTTACATTAAATGAATTTGATAAGGTAGGAACAGCATCTCTAATCACACGAACAACGAATGATGTGAATCAAATTCAACAAGCAACAATTATGATTTTAAGAATGGTTTTATTGGCACCATTTATGTTAATAGGTGGTTTAATTATGGCTTTATCAAAAGATGCTAAATTATCAATGACAATTTTAATTGTTTTGCCATTCATTGTTGGTACTATTTTATTGATTTTGAAAAAGGCGATGCCCTTATTTAAAGCAGTTCAAAAGAGGCTTGATCAGTTAAATAAAGTGTTCCGAGAAAACTTAACTGGCATGAATGTTATTCGAGCTTTTACGAGAGAACCGAGTGAACGTGAACGATTAAATAAAGCGAATTTCGGATTAATGGATGTTTCTGTTCGAGTAAATCAAATTATGGCCTTAGCATCTCCAACAATGATGCTATTTATGAATCTAACAATTGTATTTATTATCTGGTTTGGTGGCTTTAGAATAGAAGCAGGTAATATGCAGATTGGTGATTTAATGGCATTTATTCAGTATGTTATGTTAATCATGTCTGCTTTAATTATGGCTTCAATGATCTTTGTAATTATACCAAGAGCAACTGTTTCAGCTAATCGTATTCGAGAAGTACTAGAATTAGAACGCGCTAAAATTCCAGAAGGTAACTCGACACTTGATGCAAATCAGAGTGAAGTTAAATTTGAGGAAGTAGAATTTTATTATCAAGGTTCAGAAGAAGCAGCACTTACTAATATTAGCTTTACGTCTAAAAAAGGTGAAACAACTGCTATTATTGGTGGTACGGGTTCGAGTAAAACAACATTAGTTAATTTGATACCAAGATTTTATGAAGCAACTTCAGGAGAAATATATATTAATGGTGTAAATATAAAGAAAACTCAAATAGAAGAATTGCGTAATAAAATTGGGTTAGTACCACAGAAAGCGATGATTTTTAGTGGCACTGTATTTGAAAATATAAGTTATGGAAAACCTAATGCAACATTAGAAGAAGTTAAACATGCTGCACAAATTGCTCAAGCTTCTGGATTTATTGATTTATTAGAAGGTGGGTATGATACAGAGCTTGAACAAGGTGGGGCGAACTTATCTGGTGGACAGAGACAAAGGCTCTCAATTGCCCGTGCCATAGTTAGACGACCTGATATTTATATATTTGACGATAGCTTCTCTGCGCTAGATTTTCGTACAGATGCAAATTTACGTAAAGCTTTAGAAGGAGAAACTAAAGAATCTACTATTATCATCGTTGGACAAAGAGTCAGTTCGATTAGATTTGCTGACCAAATACTTGTTCTAGATAAAGGTAAAATCGTTGGAAAAGGAACACATGATGAATTAATGAAAGTTAATGAAATATATCAAGAAATCGTGAAATCACAATTTGATGAGGGGGAGCTTGAATGAGTAAAGAAAAAAAACCAACAAATCAAGCCCCACGTGGACATGGTGGAAAGAACGTAGGTTTACAAAAGCCAAAAAACGTAAAGAAAACCTTATTTAGATTGTTAGGTTATTTAAAGCCTAGAGGCTTAAAAATAATAAGTGTACTCATTTTAGCCATTCTAGGAACAGCTTTTGCTGTACTTGGTCCTAAAGTTATGGGTAATGCGATTACAGTTTTATTTGATGGTGCGTCTGATTTAATGCGTGGAGTCCCTGGAGCTGCAATCGATTTTAATGCTGTGAGTCAAATATTATTATTATTAGCAGGATTGTATATATTTAGTAGTATATTTTTATTCTTCCAGACTTATATAATGGCTTCTGTCGCTCAAGGGACAGTTTATGATTTGCGTGAAGCTGTTTTTGGGAAAATGAATAAATTACCTCTAAAATATTTTGATGAAAAATCTTACGGAGACACATTAAGTAGAGTAACAAATGATCTTGATCTAATTGGAACCACATTACAACAAAGCTTAACTCAATTTATTACTTCATTTGTAACTATTATTGGGATTCTTATTATGATGCTATGGATAAGTCCGATTCTTACAATTATTACAGTTGTAAGTATTCCATTATCAATTTTCATCATTAAGCCATTGCTTAAACGTTCACAAATATATTTCTCCAAACAACAAAAGACATTAGGGGAATTAAATGGTCATATTGAAGAAATGTATACTGGACATGAAGTTGTCACAGCATTTGGTCGTGAAGAAACATCTATTAATGATTTTAATAATGTGAACAGTGAATTGTTTAAAGCAGGAAATAAAGCTCAATTCATTTCGGGAATTATTATGCCTTTAATGACTTTTGTGGGGAACTTATCATACGTATTAATTAGTATAATTGGAGGTATTTTAGTTACGCAACGTGCTATATCGATTGGTGATATTCAAGCATTTCTAACTTATTCAAAACAATTATCACAACCAATTACCCAAACTGCGAATATAGCGAATATTATTCAATCAACAATTGCTGCAGCTGAACGTGTTTTTGAATTGCTTGATGCAGAAGAAGAAAGTGATAACGGTACTATTAGTCTTGATACTTCAAATGGCGTTGGGAGAGTCGAATTTAAAGATGTTGTATTTGGTTACGGGAAAGAGCCATTAATTAATGGATTAAATTTATCTGTCGAGAGTGGTGAAACCATAGCAATTGTTGGCGCAACTGGAGCAGGTAAAACAACGTTAACTAATTTAATTATGCGTTTTTATGAACTTGATTCAGGTGAAATCTTAATTGATCATGTAGATATTACTAAATTATCACGTCAAACATTACGGGAACAATTTGGTATGGTTTTACAAGATACGTGGTTATTTAATGGAACAATTAAAGATAATATAGCTTATGGTAAAAAGGATGCGACAGACGAAGCTGTTTATACAGCCGCGAAAACTGCTCGAGCTGATCATTTTATCCAGACGCTACCTGATGGATATGAAACGATTTTAAATGAAGAAGCTTCAAATATCTCAACGGGACAAAAACAATTAATTACAATCGCACGCGCAATTCTTTCTGATTCCCCAATGATGATATTAGATGAAGCAACATCAAGTGTTGATACACGTACAGAAATACTTATTCAACAAGCAATGAATAATTTAATGGAAGGAAGAACTAGTTTTGTTATAGCACATCGTCTTTCAACGATAAAAGATGCTGATGTTATTTTAGTAATGGATCAAGGAGATGTAATAGAACAAGGAACTCATGATGAATTACTTAAATTAGATGGATTTTATGCTGATTTATATAATAGTCAGTTTAGTGAAGAAGAAGCTATTTAAGTAATTTTAACATTATAAATCAGCAAAAATGAAGAAACACTTCTCTTTTGAGAAGTGTTTCTTTCATTTTTTAATAAATCATGAAGGATAACTCATATAAACGATGAAAAACGACGAATAAGTAGCATAAGTACTCTGAGGTGAAATAGTCTATCGATATGAAACTTTAAGGAGTAATACGCTTGTTTATCCATTTTGACGAAAAACTTTTAAAAGCTTAAGCTTATTAATGTCATCAAAAAACACGAGGAGGTACCATTATTCAATCTGTCAAAATCAAGACTGGTTCACCAACGATCAGTTTTAGAAAACCAACTTTAAAAGACGGAAAAGATATTTGGTCA
>RCNJ01000357.1_pt1 | contig 19655 bp, 24 predicted proteins | sample 2041171 | NCBI WGS metagenome assembly RCNJ01 (sample SAMN09708213, study PRJNA481090) | feces metagenome | biome: feces | host: Pygoscelis adeliae | place: Antarctica: Rookery Lake | collected 2010-03-01 | reverse complement strand
TGGGCAGTCGTGGCATGACGCGGCTACAGGGCTACAAACTTGGGCTGTCGAGTACATTGATATCCTCAAGAAGATTCCAGAAACGGAGCGGAAAGCATCTCGTTCCTCCCCATACATCGCGAGCCGCTGGAGAGGATTTAATCGCTCGCCAATCAAAACACGATCGCGCCTCCTAGCAGCCACATGTAACAAGCCAGGGAATGATCAAGCTCGTGATAAGAGTGACGAAGATGAAGACGATGACACCCCTCCTACCCCAACTCCTAAACGCACTACTCGTCCGCGCATTGGCCAGGGAAAGGCCAAACGCGGGCAACAGCAGAGAGCATCCCGTACCCAAAGCAAGAGCAAATCGACCGGGCAGGATGAGCTCGAAGTATCAACAACAAGAATAGAAGATCGGCCATACTGCACTCAGAAGTGTCTGCTTGGGTTAGCATTTGGCGGCGCTCTGGATGACCAGTGTCCCAACCTTCGGTATCATGGAAAACAACACATACAGAAAAGCACCTTCCTCCGCCGCATCCGTATCCAACTCGCAAAAGACCGCAGTAACAAAGCTGACTGCAAACCGCTCTATGTCAAAGGAGCTCGAGGAGCACTCTTTAAAATTCGACTCTCGTCACATGGGTATACGCTGGTCGCAAAAGGGATGGAAGAGCACGACATTGAGTACCTTAATCAAGAGTACAAAGTTTATAGTCATCTGCGCTCACTTCAAGGAGAGTCCATCCCAGTCTGCCTCGGCACATCGACCCTCGAGCTTCCTTACTACTACGACTGTGGCGTGTATGTTTCCATGCTCTTTCTCAGCTGGGCGGGTCGGCCACTGTACCAGTACAATAACCAGGAGCATGAAAACGACGTTATTGAAAGCGCAACTTCTGCCCTAAAAGCACTGCACAAACTACGAGTGCTTCACAAAGATGCGAAACCGCATAATATGCTATGGGATGAAAATCGTGACAAATTTATGCTTGTTGATCTTGAACGTGCGGAGATCCGGACCAGGATGCCTTTGGGCATTATTACAGCGAATCGCAAGAGGAATCGTCAAGGTGATATTAAGACGACAGCGAAAGAGGATGATTTTGACCGTGAGATGAGGACTGCGATCAGCTGCATTCGGGCGATGGGTTCACTCAGCTAGGCATGGTGATTGGGCGGCAAGGGTTCGGCCTGGCAGCATCGTTTGCCCGTACCATGCTTGCAGTCCCTGTTTGAGCTTCTGCCACAGATCCGCTGACAAGAGCATCGACGGCTGCTATTCGTTGGCGATTGCAGCTGCGTGGGCTGATTCTGATCTGAAAACTCCGCGACATCGACGAGCATATTAATATCGCGAGCTGAAGAGAAGGATGGGGAGGAGTAAACTTGGGGGCGGTTTGGAGTTCGGAGTTGGGGAATGTCTCCCAGGAACATAGGGCAAGGACGGAAAATCGCCTACAGCGCTAAACTGAATAAATAAGTTGAGAAACGGATTCGCAGGAACGCCGCAAAAACCACCTGGGGGGCTGTCATATGATTGTTGATTCATGTGATTTAGCCTTATTTATTCACTAGACCTAGGCTCATATTCAATATCGCGTTGAGACGCTCAGCGTAGCAAATTGTTATAACGTGACCGGGCGGCGGATCGTTTCCCCGCCCGGGTCGGCCCGAACACCAAGTTCCTCCCCACATACGTATGTGAAAGCTGTGAACTTTCACATACGAATTTGCCCATCATAATTCACGCCTCCAACAGCTTCGACTGTAAGGTAAGTCGTAATTCTTTTCATATCGGTCACCGCTCTTTATCTTCTCGTTTTCTCCTCCCAACGTTAAAATCACCATGACTACCCTATCCTCTGCTGCCTACAGCTTCTCAAACTTCCAGTCATAAGATTGAAGTACCAGCTGAGATAGCTGCATATATTATACATTATGTGATCGCAGGCGCTCAGCAGTTTTTGCTCGGTGGCGGAACTACCGTGCGTAGGACTCACCATCCAGTAGCGTCGGTATCTCGCATTTTCCGTTCGATTTACCTCAATCATCCTTACCCAACTATCACGAAAGACAGAGAAACTGCGCGAACCAACATCAGTATTGGCGAAGCCCTTGAATTCAGCGACCTCAAAACCTTTGCAGCATTCTTTCGAGATGGACCTGGTCGATACGCTGCTAACATACGCGAAGTTCGCTTTCTTAGCATATCCTATGTCGATGACGATACCGTTAGAGACCGGTGGCAGCAGACCATAGACTATGCCTACGAAGCTTTTGAGCTCCTCTATACAAACTGGAGCCTTATGCGAATATCTGAGCTCCGGCTCTGCCTTCTTAATTTTCATGCAATATCTTCCGTGGATGACCCTGGGATATGGAGTTTGTTGAAGGTCCGTGGCCTTGCTCACCTCACCATTCTTGGCCCGCATCGCTGCATCGTACCTGAAGTCCGAAAGTGGCTCAAGGCGCGGACACACAGAGGAAAACTTTTCCCATGGGTTGCACTCGGCGTGGAGAATCCCGGGCCAAACAATTGGATAAACCGCTTGAAGTATCAAGACGTCTTGCCACACTGGCAGCAACAGTACGAATGGCTTGACGCTAGGTACAGATACTTGCACGACCGAGAGACAGTCGCTGTGAGATGTGCAAAGCAACGGCTGGCCTATTACAAGCGGCGAAGAAGATGGCCTATGCTGTCAAAAAGGAGGAGGAGCTGCCTCTAGCCTCACTGACTGTTCCAGAAACTTCGGGTCTACAAATGTCACGTTTGCTTATCCTTCTGCATGACGCTTATCAGATCGTTCACTATGCTGTTAATACCAGCACACGATACAAAATCGTTTGTGAAACGACTTCTATGTTTTGGATGTTTGTCCAATTAAGAGCGCACACGTTGCGCATGCTACTTGAGCCCACAATCTGGTAGCACATATTGATTTACTATTCCCATTATATAGAGGTTGAAATCGGGTCTTCGCGATTCAATACGTTCGGTCTTTCACAATGGCAGCTTTATCTGAAGGGTACTTAAACAAGCATTTACATTATCAAAACTAAATCTCTATCTAGGGTGTTCACCTCGCCACAATTCACCTTCGGCATCGGCGAGAACAATGTCAAAGTCACAGTCCACGCAGCTGCAATTGCCAAACAATCCCAAGCGCTTGACGCTCTTATCAACGGACCTATGAAGGAAGCTCAAACTAGGATAGCAAGGTTAGAGGATGTGCATGAAGATACCTTCGTCCGTGTCTGTCAGTTTGCGTACACAGGAGACTATGAGACGCCAGTCTTCATCCAACGCCCGGAATCTGGACTTCCAGATAAGGCCTCTTCGGTATGGTCGCCTCCAAATGTTGATGCCAATGAGCCAGGCGAAATAGCAGAAGAGCCAGAGCCAGAGCCAGAGAGGGAAGAAGCAGAGGCGGAGGATTGGTCATTCCCTACAAAACGTCCAAAAAAAACCTAAAAAGTCACCTAAAAGCCGTGTCCTACGTGACTCGTTTGAGAAGAAGTTTTTCGACGTTGAAACGCCCCGATTAAGCGCCAAATGTCGATGTGAAGTCCGCCAAAACTCTTGCGCCGAGGAGGATTACACACCTATTTTCCTCGCCACGCACGACTCTATGTCTTTGCTGACAAGTGGGGGATGGAGGCTTTAAAGACACTCAGTCTACACAAGCTCCATAAGACGTTAGTCACCTTTACTCCATACTCGGCACGCCTTGGTGATGTTGCAGAGCTCGTACGTTACACTTACGAGCATACTCCGGATTTTGCTCATGAAATGGACGATTTACGATCTCTTGTAACGGATTATCTCACATGTGAGGTAACAAATCTAATTCGCTCTCCTGAGTTTGACCAATTACTTGAGCAAGGGGGACCTTTCGCCAGAGATCTTGTACATATGATGATGAAGCGCATCGGATAAGGTCTAATTCTAAACCGACCATCTCTATATTTTCAACTTTGCATGACAGAGCCCAGGGCGACAATGCAGACCGTTGGATATTCCAGCCTTCATAGACACTTTCCATAACAAATCTACCCCACGAAGTAATACCAAACGAGCCTGTGGGCGTCTGAATCTTTCTCGGATAGGAGTATTTATCCCATGCAACCACGTGATTGAATTGTCAAGGCTGTGTGGGGCGTCTGGAGCCGATCGATTGTAAAGGCTTGTCTATGGCAAGTCTTCACTTAGTTGCAGCTTTAGCTTCAAACAGTTGATGCCAATGGCTCCATGGCTTGGAATACATACCTATTATTTCACCAAGGCCGGACAGTTGTCTTTGTGCCCTGGAATCAATACTTGCTACGGAGCATCCGACCTCTCCTGCTCCTGCCTTTCTCATGTCTCAAGTTTGATGTTATCGAGCTCATAATCGTAGCTGTGGCGGCGGTCGTACTGATTAAATTTGTCGTGTACTATACTAATTTAGCCCCTGCAGCAGCCACAGTGCTATTATCGGAGCGGCCCTAGAGTGGATCCGTGGATGAGGGGCCGCGCATCGATACTATCGGGTGAGGGTTGGTTAGCACCATCGGGTGGTGACCCTCAGATTAGTGCACCTACTGCTGAGCACCAAGCTTGAATGCCAGCGACAGTCTACGACTATCTTTATAACTCTCAAAATTACACGAGATATCATAGGTCCTTCCCCGACCCTCCAAAGCTCCCATCATGACCGTAAGGCGCCTCGAGACTCTACCAATAGAGATTTGCCGCATCTTCGTTGACTTTATCACGCTCCCGACCGTCAAAGATTTGTCTCGTGCTAGCAAATGGCTGAGAGAGGCATGCTTGCCGGCCCTCTTCCGCCATGTCGAGTTTCCATTCTCAGATGCTCACTACCATGTCGTATCCTTTACTTATGTAGTCCCGGAACTACTGAAGGCTGGTAATATCTCTCCACCTATGGTAGATGATTCTCTTGGCTAATATCGCACAGAAATACTAGATTTCGATCGTTTCAAGTCCGATCTGTTGACTCCTGACAGCTACGTGGAAATAGCGAAAGAACTATACGATGGGGGTGATGACGCAGATGAAAGCCCTTCATACATGGTCATCTACGAAACGTTACACGACATTTGTGAAATGCAGCGCAATATCGTGGACAACGGCGATGACCTTTCAGTTCTATCATCTACACTTGGAGCGCTTCCTCGATTAACGGAGGTGGGCTTGTGTTTCAACAAGCCGCTAAAAGTAGAGGACCCGCTGCTTTCGCTCCAAACATGACTATAGACGCTTTGGGGCACTAGCCAATGAACTAAGTTAAGGAAGAGCTGTTTAATGCACAGGAGTCTCCTTTATGTACAGTAACAAAAAGATCGTTGGGCGCTAGTTGTTGGTTGGCCTGTTCTGTCTAGACACACGCTCCTTAGGATTGAGATTCAAGCTGCATTACAGTAACTAGGTACTAAAGCCGCGGCTGTAATGGATCCTCAACATGCTTTGCCACATATGATTTGTCACTGTAGTTCTGACTGATTTATCTTGAGCACAAAACGGAGGAGGAAGAAGAGCTGGGGCCCACGACTCTTGCCAGGTGGCTGAGAACAAAGGAGATGCTGTACGAAGCTCTCTTCGGGCTTGACCGCACACACACACACACATACCGCACATTGTTATGTGAACACGACAGAAGGTGTGTGATGCAAGTCAAAGTGCATTCATTATCCTGCAAGGATGGAAAGTTGAATACAGATGAAAATGGTAACTCCTAGACAAGTTTTATAGTAAAAGACGTTCATGAGTAATAACAGATTCCCAAGCATCAGTACTTGGATGCCTTCCGTTATACTGTTCGCCCAAGTGTCCACCTACGCCGTCGCTATCTCCGGCGGTCTCATATACTGAACGTGCCAGAGATTAGGATCTCTCAGACTGGCGTACAAGTCCGGCATGAGACCCACAAGCTGCACCTTCATCCACCCAACGTCTTGATCCGTGCACCCTTCAATAGCAGGGTATTCTTCGTCATCCTCATCATCATCAATGAAGTCGGCCTCATCATCGCTGTGCGCGCCCTGACTCTCCACCAAGCTGCCAGGCTCAGTCTCCTGCTGCTGCAGCTGCTGATGTTGTTGTTGCTGTTGCATCGTAGCTTCCCGTGGTTCCCAGTCACCCTTGATCAGTTTGACCCAGGGCTCGCCTCCATCCGCGATGACGCTCCGCATGGAATCTTCATCAACCTGAACACAGAACCCGTACCTCACCGGCAGTCCCCAATCCCGCGGCGGAGCCTCGTGCCGTCGGCTCTGGATCTCCTCTTGCGAACCCTGTTCCACGTGGAGCATGCGTGCGCGCCAGTCCCTGAAGTGCCGACGTACAGCCTGCGTGCTCGCCCCATCAAGCGTGGTCGCATCCGAGATCGCGGTGAGCTCGAAGCAGCCCTCTCGCAGCAGGTCGTGCCCGTTATACAGGTCCATGGCCTTCCGGATTGACGCGTTGATGCGCTGGACGCACGTCTCCCATGCGGCGTCGCTGGAATACGTGCAGCGATAGACGACGAGGCCCCAGATGCGATGGCCGTCGGCGTGGAGATGCCTCTCGATCTTGTCGGCCGCGTTGAAGTCGGTGGAGATGGTGTTGGGCGTGCGAGGGGAGGTGTCGGCGGGTCGCTGGAGGACTGCGCGATCTCGGTCCAGGCGGCTCATGAGAGCCTCGAGCTGGCGCAGATTGTCCGTGGCCATTTCCGACGAATGCCGCCTGCTGATATGTGTCCGGCTGAATGTTGGTAGTCGATCTGCACGGCGAAGTGGATTGGGTGGGGTAGGACTGTCAGATGAGGCAGTAGTTCGAAATGCAATGGATGTAGCGCGTCTGCGATGCAGAAGGGCAAGGTAGCTGCGGATAGCGTCGTTCGAGGCGCTCCGCATCACGTGAGATCATTGAGGCATAGCTCTCTTCGCAAAGTCAGCAGGAAGAAACGGGAAGCCACATGGGGAGCTTTCAGGCGGGGTGGACCGTGTTATATATAGACCTAGAGGTAGCGGGCCCAGAAATAATTCTCGTCTCCACTTCTTGCCAAGCCGGGCTGCCCCTGCCAGCTGCTACAAGATACTTTGGTAATACCATGACTGGACCAGCTGACTCCGACTGATTGATGTTGAGATAAATTAAGGTGCACAAAACCTGTTTCAGTCCAGTCATTTCTCCCGAGTACGTACTGTTACGATTGCCCGTATCTGGAGGGTCAAGGGGAATGTGGGGTCTAAAGTGGTGTAGCGATTCTGCCGGTTTCTGCGCACAGACCACCTTTGTGTTGTTGCTTTGAGCTACACGCCGCACGGCCTTTTGAGGAATTTCCTCTTCTTTCTCTAGACTAAAATAACTAGTCAATAATGCAATAGGAATAGATTGAGCCTTGTATTACTCAAGGCTACTCGAACTTCTTGCTACCGTTACACGTATCTTGACTGAGGCTACTGACGCTCAATGCCCTATGAAATTTATACACCCCTCATTGCCCTCTCCCACACCTCTTCGTCAAGTTCCAGCGTTATTCCCTCCTCCGTATCCACCACGACCGACGACCAAGACTCGCCATCTACCACATCTCTCTTACTCCCGGGCGGTGGAAGCAGCGGGATCTGCGGCAGAGTCGGCGCTACCATGTTCTTGATCTGGTCGGCGAACTGGCCCAGCTGCGCCGTAAGCATGGCCGTGGTCGCCGCCGTGGGCCTGCCCGCAGCGACGGCCGCCTTGTTGGCATCGTAAATCGCCTGCACGGCGATGCGGATGGCGTCCGTGGCCCACTTCTGCCCGTTGGCGCCGATCTGCTTGGAGTAGTCGGCGAACCAGGTGTCCCACCAGTTCACGAGCGTGTAGATGCCGCTGACCTGCTCCACGTAGCCGAGTTGGAGGCGCATCTGCGAGTTGACGGTGCTCCATGCTGCTGATATCTGGGGCTTGTTGAGATACTCGAAAACGGCGAATCCCTGTCGGGCGCATCAAAAATCCCGTGTCAGTATTTCTTTTTTCTCTTTTCTCTTTTCTCTTTTCTCTTTTTCTTGGCGGAACACATTGGGGGTCACGGCCTTCTCTGCAGCACGGGTAACGACAACATCTCAAGGGTACTTACCGTTCTGATGGCCGAAAGCAGCTTGTCTGCCGCTTCCTTGGTGTCGAGCTTCATGGCGTCTTCGGCAAAGTTCTGAATCAAGGTCAAGCTGACGGGCGCACTCTTCAGACTGAATATCTTGCCCTTGGCGATATTCACCGACTTCTGGAGAAGACTGAACGGTGCTCGATAGCCATTCGCGCCCAGGGCGGACATGACACGGCCGTTGATAGTGTCGGGCCGGGGTCCGTACTGCGAGCCGATGCGCGGGAAATTGGCCAGTGCGCCGTTGGGCGTGTTCCACTTGTCGAAGAAGGACTGGCCGATGGTTGCTAGCCGCGCGCGATTGCCGGACGGTAAGATGGCCGTGAATATGGATACGAGGAAACTGCTGGCAATGACTTGTCGCTGTTTCACATTTTCACCGCGTGTCAGCAAACAACAACGACGAGGTACATACATGACAACGAGAGACGGGATAACTGTGGGAGAAGAAGAACAACAAAACTTACATCGAGGACGTGCTCCGATTCCAGCCCTGCCCGGACGATGGAATCAGGAGCTGGGATGGTGACTTTGACGGTATCCAGTGCCGGTCCGAGGCAAAACTGCTTAATCATCCGGAATGCCAGTGGGATGGCCTGCGTGGCGAGACGCGTAGTGTACAGCTTCGTGGGCCCCGGATAACCTGGTGCCTTGACCGTGACCACCGGTCCTCCCGGAGGGGGGGTATATTGCTGCGAGTTGCCTCGTTTGGCCGAGATTGCGTAACTCCCATCGTTCGCACCATCGCGCCTGGACAGACTGCTGTCGCCATAGTCGATAGGGGGGCAGTATCCCGGGATCGCGTCGCACATGTCCGTCGCACACGTCGCCGGCTCGGTGGTGATCTGGCTGATCTTGCAACACGCGGCCTTGTCCCTGCCCCAGGAGCACGCCCAGCTGTCGGTGTCGGGGTCGCCATAGGGATCGCGGGCGAGCTCGATCTCGGTGCTGGGGCAGTGCACGTTGCGCAGTCGCTACCGTCGCCGACCCAGTGACAGGCGCTCACGGGCGCCGGGTCGGGACAGCAGTACGTCTTGTAGCGGCCGAACCAGCAGTCGGAGTACTTCTTGAACATAGCCGTGCTGTCCGACGCGCAGCTGCTGCCGCACGAGGTCAGGGAGCATCTCTTAGTGATGGCGTCGTAGTCGGGCGCCACGCAGCAGAAGGCCTTGGCGCCCCTCCTGCACTTGTTGGTGTTGCCGTCGTTAGTGAAACCGCCTCCCCACGAGGACCCTATGCTGCCGACGTTGATCTCGCCCTCGTAGCACTCGGCGCTGCAGTCGCCCGACACGCCGCCCGTGTCGTCGCCCCGCCATTTGCACGTGATCGGGGCGCCGAGGGTCGGACAGCAGACCGGCTTGCCGTAGTGGTGGTTCTTCTTGCCGCAGCCCGCGTCATCCCAGCCTACGACGGTCATGCCGGTGCCGCACGCGTCCGCCAGGGCCTTGGGGTCGTTGAGATCCTTGCAGCTGCCCTGGTACGTCTTGCAGCCCTCGCCCGTCTGTCCCTTGACGCTCTCGGTCAAGGACTGCTGCTGCGCCTTCTGCAGCAGATTCGTCGTGCTCTGCAACGAATTGGTCGGGTTGATCTTCCTCCCCAGCAGCGCGGAATGCGCCGTGTAGTTGTCGTCGTCTAAGTCCGAGGCCCAGATCAGAGAACCGCCGAGCCCCGCCATGTTCGCCCAGTCGGCCTTCTGCTTGAATGTCACGGCGTCATCGTACGAGATCCACTGGTTCTTGTCGAAGACGAGGTAGTTGACGGCGGCGTCGGTGTCATGCACAGGCGTGGCTCCGCTCTTGAGGACTTGCTGAATCTCATAGAATCCGAGGTAACCCCCGGTTGCAGTACATGGACCTTGGGGAAGTTTTGGATTAGCCATTGGCCCCCGCTTCGCACGGGTCGGCGTAGGGAATAGGTTAGGGAAGGAGTTGGGTGGGGGAGAACTCACCAGGATTGGAAGCACCACTGAATGGACACCCCGGCTTAGAACAGCTTGGATCGCTCAACGTGAAAGATCGGCCGTAGAAGCCGAAGCCGAGCACGACCTGGCTGGGAGGAACGTTGACGCGCCAGAGCAGCTCGGTGGCAAGCTTGATCTCGGTAAGATTGGTGTGGCCCTGGACGATGCTGCCGATTGGGTTCTGGGCGTCCCAGATGCCATGCAGATCGTACGTCATGAAGTTGATCCAGTCTGCATACTTGATCATGCTGGGAAGGTCGAACCAGCGTAAGTACCAGAACGAACTGGGCGCCGTGAAGGTGATGCCATATTTGCCTGTCATGGTACGAAGATGGTCAGCCTAGATTCATAGGGAGATTGGGGACTAGAACGGTTCAATTGGGCTGGCTGTTGTTGTACTTACCTCCCGACCCGTCAAATGTGGATCGCAGCGTCTTGAGAAGCTCGACGTAGTTGGCAGTGTCTGCCTTCTTGCCGCCTCGGTCCGGCGCACCAGGGTATTCCCAGTCGAGATCCACACCATCGAAGCCGTGCTGTTGCATGAAGTGAACGAGATTGTTGGCGAACGTCTGGCGCTTCCCGGCGTCGGCTGCAATATCGCCAAATAAGGGCTGAGTGGCCGTGTTGTTGTCCGAGAAGGTCCATCCACCGATGCTCACCCATACCTGGAGGTCGGGCTTGATGGCCTTCAGTGTTGTCAGGTCATCAAACAGGCTGCTCGGTGTCTGTGCGTCCATGGTCACTACCTGATACGATTTCGGATCGATGTAGGCGAAGGCGTAGTTGACATGGGTGAGCGCATCCAGGGGCAAATCCGTGGGGCCTATGTTGTGGCATGTCTTGCCGTTGCTCCAGGACTCGTAGTATCCGATGACCCTGTCGAAGACTTTGCCGGTACTTCCGCCTGGCGGAGACGGATGCTGAACGCAGTTGCTCTGGCACTTGTCACCGCAGAAGTCGGTCGTCGTTCCACAGAAACCTAAAGGATCGAACTCTCTTAGCCTCTCACACAAAGTACGCCAAAAACCCTAGTGACACCGAGAAAACATACCAAATTGCGAGCAGCAGACGTTCAACGGACACTTCTTGCCAGGATCCGAGGCGTACTGTCCGCATTCAGCGGTGGCCGAGCATTGACCGAGACACCCAGCGCCGCAATATGTCGGGCCGTAACCACAGTAGCCGGATGCTCCACAGCATGCCCCGTTGGAGCAGGGTGCAGCGGCACTGCACGTGTAATCATCTCTCCGTGCCAGGCTGGCGTTGGAAAGGAGAACAGAATCATCTGCGAAGCCAGAGTCTTTTGTCTGTGTGTGTCGAGCCGTGATCACATCGGATGTTGGGCTGACGCTAGCGCTGTGGTGCCAGTTCAGGGCGAAAAGCAGGATGGCTGTAACCGCCGCCAGGAGCCCGGGAAGGCGGGCGCCTGGTGGTTTCCAAGAGGTTCCTTGAGGCATGGCCGTTGAGTGTCACTCTCTAAACACAAGAAGCTTTGAGACTGGCAAGTGATTGTGAAGAAGCAGATGAAGTGACGGAGGAAATGTTCGATCAAGTAGTGGGTTCCCCGTCCGCCTTAGATGTCAAAAGCAAGTATGTAGTTGTCCGAGTGGCGAGTGGAAAGAGGGGGAGGTGGATCATCCCGTGCAGTACAAGTCTCCTAACCCCTTTTTCTCATCCGGCGAGAAGGGCGTCAGAAGGAATGACACTAACAAGGGAGCAAGTCTAGCTGACGTGAGCATCTACTACCTGCCCATTTCGGTATAACTCCGGGCGGCCACGCAACCGAACGGGACCGAGCCGACCAAAACCATGGAAAGGCTAGCATCTATACCGTAACCAGCAGTGAGACTAACGCAGGGGGTTCAACAAATCTATTCTAGTCTTCTGGTTATGGGTGTGGTAATTTGTATCACCCGAAGCCGGAGCAGGTTTCTGACCAATGTGCGACCACCAAAAGTCTAGCCTTGGCAAGCCATGGTTGCATTTAAGCAACCATGCCACACTGCTTGTTCCCGGATTAGGGGCTTGCAGACTCATTTCGGACCCAACGGCTATTTGTGGACAATCGTCGACGTTGTATCTGTGTCACCCGAGGCCGCGGAGGTTCCGTTACTTTGGGCTGGCGGATCTGTGTGACGAATGGGACGAATGACGCGCGCATTCGGACTTTAATGGGCCGACGCGCTCTGGCTTGAGCTAAGAGACGCAGGGCCCTTGAGCTAAGAGACGCAGGGGCCGGTAATACTACCGTGTAAGCCAGGACGGCGCAGATCTTGCCTGTCATGCGGTCTATCCCAATCTTGATAGCGGCAACGTTCCCCCCCTCCCTACATTCACCAGTTAACGGGCCATTTACCTAATTGATCTAAGTTGTCTTGACGTCTTGTACAAACTATCCCACCTCACACCGATCATATCGATTGCTGCCGTTAAGTAGCATTAATCTTCTGGACTTTCCGCACTTGACGTCGTTGCTCATTACAGGCGAGGCCTACCGACAAGAGTCGACACGATGATTTGTCCCAAAGCCTTTCTTCTCGCCGTGGTCGCCGTCTTGGTTCACTCAGTATTGGCGCAACAGCTGAAAGATGGCCACCCCGCTTTTATGAGCTATCCTGGCATTAGCAAGAGTTGCGAGACAGCGCTGAATACCACCGTTAACTGTCCGGCCTTTTTGGCAAGAGCGTCAGACCAGTGAGTTGCCCGTCATGTCGGCGTATCAGACGGAACGCAAGAGGGTAAAGAAAACGAGAGAAAGCTGATCTATATACAGGAATTCCATCTTGGACTCTGACCAGGTTGGCGCTCTCTGCACGGGCAACTGCACCACAGACCTTCAGTCGGCCAGGACAAATATAGTCAGTGCATGTACCGCGAGTACAGATGTGATTGTCTACAGCAACATAGCTTATCCGGCAACGTTCATCGTGGATCAGTACCTCTTCACTTCCAAAGTGTCGTGTTTCCAAGACAGGTCAGTTACGTCCACGATTACTACTAGCCCGCAGTGTCGCTGACAACGTCCGTAGCTCGACAGGTGCATACTGCGATCCGCAGTTCCTTGCTTGGTCCAATGAGAGTGCCTTGACCACCAACCAAATCTGTTCAAAATGCTGGCTTGGAGTACAGGCTCTCCAGCTCGGAAATCCCATCGGTTATGATGAGAGTATGGCAAGCGACTTCACCGCGCTGACTGCAAGCTGCAATGCCACCGGATACACGTACGGTACACCTCCAGCCTATGGTACCAATGTTACTGCAACCACTTCTGGCACTCCCCAGTTCACTAAACCGGCAACCTGCACTGGCTCGTACATTCCCACGCCGAGCGATGACTGTAACTCCGTGGCCAAAGCTATGGGGGTTTCGACCTACAGCATGCTGTACGCCAATGGACTCGATGTCTACTGCCAGAACTTCGACACGGCCATCAATAGTAGCACCAGTCTCTGCACACCGCCGACCTGTAAGACATACACATGGGGTCCGTACGATACCTGCAGCGGCGTGGCCACCCAGTACGGCATCAGTCTTGCACACTTTTTGGCGTGGAACCCAAACTTCAACTCGATATGCCGGAATGCCATCACCTTTGTCGGATTCAATGTCTGCGTCTCGTGAGTTTTCCAGAGCAAGATGGGCCATGGCCACGACCTCGGGGGAAACACGCTAATGGCTGCCCATTGTAGTTCACCGGGAGGAACCATCGACTCCGGCTCTTCGACAAACATCAGCGTAACGACTGGCGCTAGTACGGCTGTACCAGCACCAACAAACTCGTTCCCTCAGACGAGAAACTGTGGCGGGTGGTATACGATCAGTGCAACCATCCCGACACCACAAAACTGCCAGGACCAGGATATGCTGACTACTCTCTAACAGGTCCAATCTGGAGACAATTGCGGCGTAGTCTCACTCGCATACGCGATAACGCTATCGGACTTCCTCTTCCTTAACCCAGAGGTCTACTCCAACTGTACTAACTTGCTTCTCGGCGTCGCTTACTGCGTCTATCCCGTCGGCAATATCGCCACGTATTCCGGGTACACACCTGCTCCCACAATGCCCATTACCGTTCCGCCGGCGACATTTTCTTCGGTGAACACGGCGAATCCACCCACGACAACGCACCCCAGTCCCGGGTACAAATTCCAGCAGCTGCCCATGGCCTCGGGCACGGTCCAAGGCTGCGTATCCTACGCCAACTACAACGGCAACACCACGGACGCATCCCTGAACTCGTGCAGCTACATCACGTACGCCTATGGGGTCGCCTTTTCTGACCTCCTCGCCTGGAACCCCAGTCTATCCAATAACCAAACGACATGCGCACTACAGCCGGGCTATAGCTACTGCGTGCAGAAGACGGCCACCACGGCGTACGTCCCACCCGACAGCCAATGTGTCGGGGTCAACGCCACCGAGATCCAACCGGGCACCGCTTCCAATTGTGTCTGCTTCACAGAAGTGTCGGGTTTCGACGGGACCGTGGGTGTGGACTGCGCGTCCGTGGCAGACGATGCGTCGATCAAGCTCTCCCTCCTCACCACTTGGAACCCGTGGCTCGGCTCCAACTGCGATACCGCTCTGTTCGCGAACCTCGCCGAGAATTCCTTTCGCGCTGTCTGCATCGGTGTCAACTCCACCGCGGCCACAGCTACCCCAACGAACCCGTCTCCGACGTCCCAAAGCTCCGCCACGATGGGTGCGTCCCCTGCTTGAATGCAGTCATTTTACTCGAGAACTAGATGAGCTAACGAGGAGTCTCAGGTCCTACCCAAACGGGCATCACCTCCAGCTGTCAGCAGTTCTATACAGTGCAATCCGGAGATAGCTGTGCCGCAATCGAAGGCAAGTTCGCCATCTCGTTTGCGGACTTTTACAAATGGAACCCAAGCAGTAAGCCACCTCTCCCCAAATGACCTTTGCTATATGCAGGTGTAGAGCCACACAAGCTGACGCATTTTCAAAATCTAGTTGGATCGAACTGTGAGAACCTATGGTTAGGGTAAGGCTCAATTCCTATTTCTCAGCATAACAAATGCTTGCAAGCCCCAAATCGCGCTTCTACTAACCTTTTGACTTTCAGCTACGCGTACTGCGTCAAGGCTCCCGCCGCCAGTAGTACGACCAGCGGAGGTGGTGGTGGTCCAGCTGCGCCGACCCAGTCCGGCGAAGCGGCCAACTGCAACAAGTACTATACGGTCCAAAGCGGCGACAGCTGCGCCAAGATCGAGAGCCAGTTCGCCATCACCTTCCAGCAGCTCTACCAGTGGAATCCCGCCATCGGGTCCGACTGTACGAATCTCTGGGTCGGCTACGCGATCTGTGTCGGCGTTCCTACCTAACGTTGAAGTGTTTAGTCTCGGGGACCCCCCTAGACCATTCTTCTTTTCACATACTCGCTTCCCCCGGGTCTTTACGTGGCTGCGAAATTTGAGCCGTTTTTCCGTAGCCCTTCTATAAGTGAGAGGACTCGAGCGTGGGTTGCGTGGGTCGGGGATGGGCACTCTCCTCAATCGAAATGATCACCTGGTGGCAAAGGGTAGAGAGACGAAAAGAGTAAGGTAGACACAGACAAAGATAAACCGTTTCGATGACCGAATTGTTGCGTCGAAGCGTAGACGACCAGTGTGCCTTGATGTAGACTGCCCGTCATGTCTTCGAAAGTGATCTGCTGTTACGGTAAAGGAGCTCGATTGCAGTTGTAGAGGCGTGGTGCCCCACCCGTCCGCTTTTTGCCCGCTGAAGCCCGCTAATTCAGGTACCACGGGTTCGAGTCACGGGACGGCCGAGTGGATCGTCATGATCCATGCTGACATCTCCAATTTCCACTGAAACGAACCACTCGGACATTAGATGCCGACCCAACCATACGTCGACATCTCACAATCCCTACATACCTTCTAGTACTTCGGACATCGGTTTGCTAAGCGTTACCATTGATCCCGTTGTAACTGTACGAAGTACGTTTAGTCACCGAACTCCGCCGAAGTTGACTCCCCATTGAAGCAGACTTGCCTCGTCCCAATGACCGCTACGCGGCCTAGTGTTAAATGTAGTGAGTCAATTGATTGAGAGTTGTTGTATGTAAGAGGAGTATTCTACAGATTTGTAGTCATCGCACTAATCTTGCCAGGCTCCCACTAGAGCCACAGGTCCGTGTCGCTAAGTCATCAACAGTGGGTGTCAGGATTCTGTGCGCACGGGCCAGCCTCACCCAAAAGTTAAAGGAGTTATCAAAACGATATTATGTGCTATTTACAACGCAGTATCACCACTTATTACCTCTAATAGGTTTTCCACCTGATCTTTCAAGCTCTGCGCATCTTCGGGGCATATCAGCGATACGATCTCGTATCTCTTGCATTGTGATATTTGCCCATTCCTCCTGTAGAGCCTCCTTCATTTCCTCCTCACTATCAAACACTCTGCGACGAAGCCTTTGCTTTAGAATAGCCCAAATTCCCTCTATAGGATTACAATCTGGACTCTGCGCAGGATGAGTGAGGTTTTGTATATTATATGACCTCTTATACTCTTGCGCAAGGCCATATTTTCGTATGCCATGTGAAGGGTCTCCATCCTCTTGTAATAGCCATGGTTTTTCATCAATAAGGCGCATAGACTCAATAGCTTGTACATAGACGGGTAAAAGGTTGTCTACGTAGTACTTTTGAGTCATAGCATTGCCTTTAACCTTGACTTCTACCTCATGTGGCTTGCTAGCCTCCCATTCTCGTACTCTTTCATAGTATTCTGCTTCTGTTTCAGTTGTAGGACGGTAGCGAGGTCTTTGAGGGTATTTAGGGCGCTCGACTTTATCTTCCTCATTGTTATAAAACACTAATTTGTCTGCTTTTCCCCACCAGGAGACCCATGCAGCAATATGAAATCGAACCCCCTTTAAGGGGGGCCGTTCTTCAATATTCTCCGGCTTGTCTCGAGTCCCTTGCTCCCGAAGGACTCTCCCTTGAGCCTGTGAAGTAGGGTCCACATGTGCTTCGTCTGTATAGACGATATGGTCGAAGAAACCAAAGAGAGGAGACCACTTATGATTTTGTCCATACTTCTCCCTTTCCTTCTTATTCTTAGCTGATATAACCTTCTTTACAAAGGCGCAAAGGTACCTCCCACCTCCCTTAGTATGCTCCTTAAGTTTCCGCTGCAATTGGCGCTTCTGAATAGGTAGGTTATAATATGCGATTTGAGTGTCGAGAGGCTGTTTTTGGACGGGGTTTCGAGACGGGGAACAAAGCATCTTGCACGCTGATTTCGAGACCTTTGATTTCCCTCCAAGTATCTTAGATCTTGGCCGAAGCCTCCTTTTTGCCCTAGAACCCATAGACTCCCATTCTCTCTTCCATTTCCGGCCACAGCTCTCTGAAATGCCACATTGCTTCGAAATAGACCTTAGGGAGCGTTCCCTATGATAATTAGCCAACGCGTCAAAAAATCGGCACTTCCTTCGAGTTGTAGCTTCTCTACCCGCTAAAGGTTCAGGGGACGGCGTGCTAAAAGGATTCGATCGCGTTAGTGGTGCCATAATTGCAAGTAATTGTATTGTTTTGATGCTATTCAAATGCGCGTTTGCGAAAATATGTGGTTCTGGCCCGTGCGCACAGAATCCTGACACCCACTGTTGTCATTACAAAAACGTATTAGTCATTAGAAAATGCATGTAACGGAATACGGACCCCGCAGCCAAAACAGCTAGGATGGATGGAAGGATACGCCTGTGGACATGCAACGGAAACAGTGGAGCACTTTCTATTACGATGTATCAGGTGGGCATCTTTGAGAGACGGTATGCTACAGTGCACGGAGACAAGACGAGGGAGTATATCATTTTATCTGGGAGGAAAAGTACCATCTGAGCCGAAAGAGTGGATGCCAGACATGAAGGCAGTGCGCGCGACGATCAAGTACGCGATGGCAACTGGAAGATCAGAGAGGGACGACGGGCAAGTTCGGCGCCACCCACTGCGGCTGTATGGGTTGAGGTCGAACCCAGTCACCTGTGCGAACGGGTATTGATCCGCGAAATCCATAGCCCAGATGCCGGTGCCAGTGCCGACGTCGATAACATTTTGCAGGTTGTCGCCGATGGGAGCGAGGAACAGCCTGTCGCCCATCGTCAATAGGTAGAGGTGATGCGCAATATCGAGCTGGTTGTTCTGTTTGTCGTCGTCTGGACCCCAGTATTCCCCGTCTTTGTAGGCATGGTACCGTCGGTTATTCTCGTACCGGTACTTCGTGATATGCGAGAGCAGCGACGTCGTATAGGTCTGGAGAGAGCCACCGTCGTAGGCAGAATCACCATCCTCGTCGTCGAAGTCTGCATCAGTGGGTATCGGGAGGGGTGAGGTGACGAGGGTGGGAGGAGGAGGAGGATGAGAGGAGGGATGAGGGGAACGAAGGGGCGTGCTGAGGCGCTGCTGCTGGTATCGACGGCGGGAGGTCCGCTTGGTGCTCCACAGGAAACCCTACGCTATTTGCTATGTCGATAGGGGTCTCCTGTACTGTAGCTAGCTCTCGGTCTATTGCTGCCGTAGCTAGTGACGAAGTGGACTCAAGCGTCGTGATCGGCGTTTCTTCAGAATTCTCAGCCATGACGTCGACATTGCAGCAGAAAATAGATTGGAACGGAGGCTCATCAAGGTGATCATCAAGCAATAATGGTCTGACGGGGGAACAGACCGATCTAGAATCTGGAGTCAATTGGCTGACTGCATGGTGAATTCTCCGTATGCCAAGCATTGGCCAAAGATCAGAGTTCTGCTTTTTCGTTCCCTAATCACGCGAGCATCATAAATGTAGCCACAGCTTTATATTCTGCCACTAATTTTCGGGACTTACGGCTCACATATGTCTGAAATGTTGTCTGGTGAGGCTGATCTGACTGTTGATGTAGTTGTCCGCGCAGTGCGCCCGTCAGTGCTCGTATGTCGGGTGGATCCGTGGATACGCGGCCCCTCAATTTAGTGAGGGCGCGAGTCTTGTTCAACAGAGGCCGAACCAAGTGGAGGGTGTCCACGCTACAAATATCAAGAGCCTGCGATGGCTTCCACCTCGTGGTAGTGCAGGGCATAATGAGATCAATATTGTACAGTAGAAAAATAATTGCCATGCCTGTGAGAAGTTCGAATGTCGCTGGTTTTGTATATTTAACTCCTTCCTCAAATCTCCAAGCCACGTGAACTTTGCAATGTAGCCTCGCGCTCTGCACTTTTCTGGCGCCATCATAGAAAATAAGAGCAACGCACATGAAACAAGGTACGTAAGCTACAACGGCCAGACTCCGGTACTATTACGAATTGACGCGAGACTGACACGAGATTGACACGAGAACGTCACGTCGCCTCACCCCGCTCACCCTGCTCACCCTGCTCACCTCTCGGCTCACCCTGCTCACCCCTTAAGGCGGCAAGGGGCTCAAATTCCACGCTATGCCTATTGGCACGATTGAGAGCATCAATCCACTGAATTACAAGCTTGTGTATGGCAGAGCGGACGGGATGCCCAATTCTCTCCAGTCTGTGGTCGTATGTGCTAGGTTGCGCCTCGCAAGGCATTACATA
>RCNJ01000356.1_pt1 | contig 19718 bp, 21 predicted proteins | sample 2041171 | NCBI WGS metagenome assembly RCNJ01 (sample SAMN09708213, study PRJNA481090) | feces metagenome | biome: feces | host: Pygoscelis adeliae | place: Antarctica: Rookery Lake | collected 2010-03-01 | reverse complement strand
GACCTCTGTCTTGTCTCAACCCTTTTCAACACAAGCCTACAACCTCGACGCCGCTATCGCCGCCTCTCCTGTCAACAGGCTTCACCCCTTAACATTAGATAGTAGGGAAAAAGATCTATATATCCTATATGGCAACCTTCATCCTCCATTGCCACAGTGCAGGCGAAGGTGTTGTGATATATCATTTGGAGGCGGCGCCAGTTGGAACGACTACTCGCACAGGATTGAAGCCGAAGAAGTTGCTCGGAAGGAATCGGCATAAGAGAAGTTTGCTCGCACGATGGTGACGTTGATGTTTGCTCCTCTATGAGATAGCAAAACATTTGCGACGGATTACCCCGCACGCGCACACCACCGAATTTGGATATTTATATAGCACTCAGTACGTAGCGATTATAGTAGTCAGAAAAGAAAGTAAGCTTTTAAGTACTTGATTCAATATACCAGTAATTGCCAATCTACGAATCTCAACAGAAGGCAATGAATGTAGGGCTGGTTTGGTTTGGTTGAGACTTTGGGGAAAGAAAAAGCTAGATGGGAAGAGTTTCATGATAAGTATTCTAACCATCGAGACCAGAGTATGAGTATGGGATCACGAAAGATAATTGGTGGCATAAAGTACATGACGAACAATAATTTTGATAACAGGCAAGCCTAAAATAGAGAGGTTAAAATAGAGAGTTTACATTTGCTTCTATGTTCTATAAAAAGCTTGCCATGCCTACGGGGCCATATGCAGGTTTGTACGATACTTCCTTGTTCCGTAAGGCCAAAAATTTCCGTATTAGGCATGGGGTGTGTGTGGACACTGCAGCGAGATCATTGAAAAGGATCCCTCTCACCTAAGTAATGGTTATAACTCTCCAAATCATGGCCACTTGTCGCTTCCAACCAAAAGCTGGTTTATTTTGCAATGCTCAAGTATGGTTTTACCAACATCCTCACATAACGAACTTCTTTCAGCTTTTACCTGACAGCCGTTACAACATTGAGTTGATCCATTTTCAACACCGGCGACACTCTGCCGAATGTATTGGACAGTTCATCCTGAATTGCTGGATTAAGGAAAACAAGAAGGTGAACATGCAGAATCTAGAAGACGTCACTCTGGCCATCTGGTCTTTATTAGTGTCGACTCAACCTGCCATCTTCCGATGAATATCGCCTTGTGACGCAGCGTCATCTCTGGCGCCCACCAGTGCTTGACGATTGGTTCCCATCTAAAACCCCCAGCTTTCAGTACCGTGCTCCTGTCCGCGATGAACGGCCCCGTCTCGACGTAAAATCGGCCGAGTTTTTCTTGTAGCTCCCTCTCGGCGCTCTGATTCTCTTTCAACTCCAACTTGCCGAACATGGAGACAAAGTCGTCGGACGGACCAGCCACAGGGGTGCGCTCTGGGCTCGTCCTTCTTCTCGCCTCGTTTCTCCTTCCCTGCTCTTGGGGAGTGAATGGAGTTGCAGGATAATTTTTCGAACCGCCTTCGGTCCCTAGGCCACTCTCAAGGTGGAAGCCCAGTCTCGTCGGCAGATCGACTAGCACAGACCCTAACATCGGTGGCCAGGAGTGAAAAATACCACACAATGTGACAGCCATAACACTAGAAGGATCGCAACCAACTTCATTCTAATAGTAAACTACTTGTTGACCCACAAGTTATCGCTCAATCATTACCTTACATAGTCGGCGCACCGACGCCGGCAGTGCAAAAGTAGTTCTCAAGCTTTCGGTTCATCCCAAAGACTTGCAAGCAACTTTCTTGGTCTACAATCAGCGTTAGGGAGTCATCTCGTTGGGGAATCTGGGAGCGACCTACCCAGTCCAAACTTCTCGCATGCTGTACAGCATGGTCTATAGTCGGCTCATTCAGATCGGTGGCCACTTGTTTAAGCTTAGGCGATACGCGAGAGACCTTGAGGTGATGAGGGGGAGCTGTCTGTATTGCCGATTTCAGGGGCGGAAGTTTGAACATATGAGAGACTGGGATACGGGACGGAGGTTTTGTTTCTCGCGAAATTGGGAACCACTTTTGAGCACTGACTGTGTTTGAAGTGCTGCCTATTGTTTGAAATCCCTCAGTCAACTCCAGCTAAATTGCGTGCTCAGGGCACATGAAACTTCAGATCATCTTAAAGGTGGGAAGAAAAGACACTGGTACTATGGATTATATTCTATAGACCTTGACCAAATGTAATTGTATGTATTGTACAATAGGAACAAAACAACCTTTCCGCCCCTTTAGAACAAGAAAACCTGATCAGTAGGTCTCGATAAGGCACCAGGCAATTGGAAGCCCAGAGGCCCTAGATTGTTCTTCATGGCATTGATCATTGGAGGTGGTCCGCAAAGCATAACTTTGGTGTCTTCCGAAGCCGAGAGTTCTTGTTCTTTGATCAGATCTTGCGTCACGAACCCAACCTTTCCCTTCCAGCTCTCGGAAGGCTTTGACAGAACATATTCAATCTTGAACTTCTTTGGACATTTCGCAGCAAAGGCATCGAGTTGTTCCTTTAGTAAGACGTCCTCTTCAGTGTTATTAGCATAGAGCAGCCTGACGATTGTGTTGTCGCTGTCATCTGTGCAGATGGCTCGGATGAGTTGATACATGGGCGTGATTCCGGTTCCACCTGCAATCATTAAGATGCTCTTGGAATAATCCTTGTTGTATTTCATGGCCCCCTTAGGGCCTCGAATCTCCACTTTGTCGCCGATATTCAATTTCGCCAAGTAGTTGGTGATCAAACCGCCTGGGTAGACTTTGACAACCAGCTCGATGCGACCCAGGTCCACGTCGTTTGAAATTGGAGTATACGACCGTGATACGCTCTTGCCATCGATATCAGCACGGATTGCGATATGCTGACCAATAGGAAGACCCAATACGTCAGTCGCGTTTGGAAGCGCGAACACAAAGCGGTATACGTTGGAAGAGAGCTGAACCTTCTTCATCAATTCGAATTTGCGGTATTTCTGAGGATCAAGCACCGGCAACTTTTTAGCGACCTCAGTTTTCTTCTTGAGCACCATCAATTCCTTCCGGCCTTGTCTATGGGCAGGGAAGTGGGTAAATTCTTCCTGCACATCCAACTTCGACCATGCCCACGCCAGCAGACCCACGGAAGCAGTGGCCTGGGCGACTGTAGCGATTCCAAATCCGGTCCAAAACTGCCCTGAGCTGCCAGACCTTTGGGTCTTGAAATCCAACAAGACCATGTGAGGCGGCAATCCGTAACCTTGTCGGTAAGCACCAAATACAGCCGCCCCGACAATAGAAGCCTTCAAAAATCTCTTCAAGATATGAGCCAATTGTCCCGATGGTGCGTTCTTCTTTACATCAACGGCGGAAGCAGTGGAGACTTGTTCATAATTGAGGCGATAAAACTCTACCTCCTCAGCGTGTTCCTGTCAATGTGTTAACGGTAAACATGTTTTAAATGGGTAATTGAACGGAAAGAGACCGTGAGAGCATTAACATACCTCTTCGGCAAGCTCTCCAATGCAGTAAGCTGCCATCATATCTCTAGCATCGTCCGAATGACCAGCTTCCTCAAATACCTCCGTGGCGTCTGTGCCTGCAACTTCTACGAGAATGGCAGCTCCACCGGGATGGTCTTCGATATACTTGGTCACATCGTAGACTGTCCAGTGGAGATATTAGGTATGTGTACGTGAAAAGTGCATAAAAAAGAAGGCATGCATGAGGATGAAATATACCTTTGTTGCACGTCTCCAACCCAGCAAATCCTCACCTGGAGACGCAGACTCAGCACGGAATGTTCAAGATAGCGACTTGTTAGATGACTCTCTCCCATCTCTTGATGAGTTGTTCCAGGCCTCCCGAAATGGAGACACCCCTCAGGTGCCACATCACTACAAGCCCCTCCATATCTTGAAGCGCCAACTGATCGACGAGAAATGTCTGCTTCGCGATCCCACAACCCCGGATTCCGTCTATGTGCCAGGCAATACTCAAAGTAGGTTTCTTAGCTTGCCTTTGTATGCTTCTACACCTTACTAATTCCACGTAGAAGAGCCCGTAATCATCGAAGATGATAGCGAAGATGAAAGCGACGACGAAGCTGAGGCTGGAGTTGCCTCGAGCGCTCTCCTTGCCAGAATTGAGGACCAAGACGCGAGCGAGTGTGGTTTGGCCACCCAGGATACTGCCTCGACCCCGAGCAGCTTATTTGGCCCGACAACTCCTCGAGACTCGGAATATCCCAATGATGATTTTTTCTCCAAGGATGGACAACAACGCACGTCTTTCGCAGAGCTGGACTCGACATTCCGTGTTCATGATCGACGACCCTCTCCAAATTGCTCTAAGCTGGCTGAGACTACTGGTCAGGATCAAGTTCACCAGGGTGTCGAGAAGGCCATAGTCGAGGAAATGAGGCCTTCTCATTATAACCCTCTGCAGGAGAGGGTTGGTGGATCGTGCGACCGTGGCAGCGTCTGCGATATCGAGGATGAACCACGACAAACTTCAGAAGAAGTAGAAGGATCGCCCCCTTCGACTGCGCTCACTCCCACTGCAATCTGATGAACCAGGAAAGTCAAAATAATACAGAAATCGGAGGTATTTCGAGTGAAGAACGATTGTGGGAAAAGACGATAGAACAGCAGCAGTGCCAACAAAAAGAGCAAGAAGACGAAGACGATGACGATGACGACATAGAGGCGATCAGCAGCGATGATAAGGCGCCGATTAGCTACTGCCAGCAAATAAAGGAGAGCCCTCAGCACCAACGCGTGGTAGACGAGACCATAGTTGTGGCCCTCCCTCACAAGACCGCCAACACAGCGTCGAATCATATCATAAGGACAATGAGGATAATGAGGATAATTAAAATGACGAGGACGAGGATGCGCGGCCTCCAAGACGACGAAAGCGGCGCCACATAGAGTCTGACGCGACTGAAACCGCCAGCCGCAAGAATGTCCACACGCGCTCATCCACTATAACCCAAGCCCAGACCTGCACTACTCGAGGTTCTACAGTTCCTCGGAGTTCACCAGCCGATGCGGAGCCAATTCTAGGCGCGGACTATCAAGAACACCCTTTGCAGGGCTTCCTCAAGTGCGTGAGGATCTGACGAGAGACGACTTACAACCTAGAGTTCAGGCTGCTAGATCTTCCAGATTCGTTCAGACCATCAATCGGTCTCCACCTATCAAATTCCACGTCTAGCGGGGAATCAGTTGAAGGATCAGCTCATTCACGGGTTTGCGCACCTCATGCAAAGAGGTCACGGCCAGCTCTGCACAAGAAGAGAAAGCGGCCGCCTTTGCGAGAACGAATTGTGAGCAGCCATGGTGGGCATTCGACATATTCAGAAGACGACGACGAACTGTTGATACTGCCGAAAGAGGGTGACAAATTGCCATGAGACGAAATTGCAGAATACTTCCCGGAGAGGACCAAAGGGGCGTTGCAAGTGCACTACAACACAAAGCTGAAGAACCGCTGGCAGACTTCTAAATCCAAGAAACGCAAGAGAACGAACTCAGATAAAGAAAGCGGGGAAAGATATCTATCCAGTTTTTCAATGGAGTTGCTTGATCCACAGCTTCGAGATGCCATTCCTCCACATTAATTCCACCAGCAACCGCCGACTCGGACAAACTTGCTCACGGAAGCATACCATCTACTAGAAACAAAGAACACACGGCAGCGCAGCCGCGTTGTAGCAGCCAAGGAGTGGAGAGCGATTTGGTGGCAATTGACGCCACGGAAGGGATCTGCCAGGTTGAAGCGCTGCTTGCCAAGTCAACAGTACGTAATGTGGTTTGGTACCTTGTGAAATGGGCAGGCTTCCGGGATGAGGATAATACGTGGCAGAAACGGGACGACATCAGTTCAGATCTCATTAATGACTTTGAAGCGAGCTATCGAGGGAACTATTTTGGCGTGCAGTCACTCAAGAAGCGAGAACGGAGAGGAAAGATTGAGTATTTTGTTGAGTGGAAGGGTCGTCCAGCGGCTGAGAATTCTTGGGAGAAGGAAATTACGCTAAGCCGTGAACGAATATTAGAGTTTGAGGAAATGTAATGGAGGAAATCATTGTATTGTATTTTATAAGCAGCAAGCTTTTGCTAATAAAGAGACTAGCGATCACGGACGGGTCGACTAATCAATACGAGGTTCTCGAACAAACAGTCCGGTCCAATACTCCTGGGGTGTCAAATGCACCTCACCATTCACCGAGTACTGGCATACATACTGCCTCCTCAAAAGTCTTGGATATACTCGATCCTGACCTACCCATAGCAAGTGCTACGACGTCAAGAGTCTGGTTCTAGCGGATCTCTGAGTCCGGATCTTTGTCCACGGATCTAACGAGCTATACGCTTTCCGAAACTCATCATATCAGCAGTGACTTGGCAAGCATAGTTCGAGGTGGAAACTGGACGTCATTCAGAAACAATTGCTAATATACATCAAATCGATCCCTGGTATCATTGTGCATAACTTTCCCCATAACCTGTTATTACTTGTAACGAAACTTCATGAACGCCTTGGCACATGTGATAAAAGATGTTGCTTTGTGAATCAGCGCGATGATGCATCTTCATGTCCTCAATGGGACAACGGCATTCACTGATGTAGCTCCACTGCCCGACCTCTTCTCTTAGGTTTTTTTAGCTGCTCTCTCGACCCCCTCAGATAAAGAAGTGTCTGGACTGATATCTCGAGACGGGACACGGCTTGACTGGCTTTCCTCTGGGAGAGACGCGGCTTTGTGACTTGACTGGCGAGAGAGATGGTGGCTTTCCAGCCCCTGTGAAAGTCCAGATTCACCCAACTCGGACTGCTCTGAGACCTCAAAATCTAGATCTGGCGGCAGCTCGTCGATAGCTGAACGGATTCTTTTGAGATGAGTCGGCATCCACATTTCATAGACATTTTTGGCAAACCTGTATGCCGTCCATTTCTCTTTGCCATCCAGCGCGGTGAGGTCGAACGTTTGGACCGGATGACGGTAGAAGGTTGCCTTGTCTCCGCTTATTACAGGATAGTGGTCGTAGATTCTCACCGTCCGATGATCATGCGAGACTGAGAAGGCGAGAATTTCCCGATGGAGCTCATTTTCACGCTTCACAAGCCTGAAGGGTTCCACAACACCTCTCACAGCAATAGTCATGCTGTGAGCATTTTGTCGGTCTGCAACATCAAGCGCCGCACCACCACACTTCACTTCGCACGTTGGGAACGGGAAGTACATATAGTACGTACCCATAAAGTAAGAGGTGTCTATAGCACCGCCAACGAAAGGTTGAAGCTTTTGATGCTGCTCTTCAGTAAACTACTGGGACTCTCGCCGGAATCCTACAGAATAGTCGGTTTGCGGACGGGTCTGAGTAATAGGAATAGAATTATTCCAGCCTTCATTGACGCTTTCAAATAAATCCTTGAGGTTCTTGGCGCCACGGATGGCCAGCGTTTCCGCAGAAGGAACGATCAAAGGTGAAATATCACGGACGACTAGAGCCTCATTTTTGTTCCGTGCCATCTCGCAAGATTCTTCAAACAAGTCATCGTGAAACAACGAATCGACGGGAAACGATTGCTCAGCCTCGAGAAGGGTTTGGCAGTAGTTCTTATTGTTATCAGTGACACCCAATTTGGATTTGCCCATGTAGCTGCTGCCTTTAGTTGCTGGTTCATTCTCATAACGTGCATCGTGGTAGGGAGCACTTTTGACTTCCCTCGGCTTGTGGTCGCTAGGCGTGGTAGAGCTAGGTGTAACAGAGCCAGCTTCGGATTGTTTTCCACGAAGCGAAGAAGTCGATTTCTTCCTTGCAAGTAAATGGTTCATGCTGTTCTCCCTCTTGAAGTACTCCTTAGGCCAAGTTCGTTTATCCGTCCAGTATTCGATTGGGTCGATTTCCTTCTCGCCAAGTTCGCTCGCTTTATCCTTGCTTGATGGGACCTCCCCGGATGTGTCCTCGAAAGCAGGTTGTGAATATGACGTCCGCACTCGTTTTCGAGTGGGCGTGGGCGTGGATAGAGGGACACTTTCGGTTTCTTGCGAACTTTTTCGTTTTCGATTCTTAGAATGTGGAAACTTATAGCTTAAGAATACTAAGGCTACTTCTACCTCGTTAGAGTCTTAACTACATATATAGGAAGAATTATGAAAACATCTCTTCTCGCTCTCTCTCTCTCTCTCTCACACATCTAGTAAATGCCCCACTCGATAGTAGTATCGTGCACGTTACTCTTACAGTCCACTTCGCCCTTAGCACCGATCTTGCCGCTGCCGCCAAACTGATTAATAGCGTCGGTAATGATGTCGATGATATCTTGCGCACCAACCTGGTACATGACGTTCCCGTCGGCACCGCCCACACTCTCGACGCCGAACACGCACGAACCAAAATGGACGAGCTCGCGCTGGGTGGCAATGCCCGTGTCCCAGGAGGCATCGGCGTCATTTTCAATGTTCCTGATGATCTGCTGGCAGTCCGAGACGTGGGGGAAGCATCCGAGTTCTGGTCAACAAAGCTCGATATTTGGCAGAAGTCTTGGCCTTTGGCGACGTTGCAGGGGTACGATGGGTCCGGGTTGTCGCCGGGGCCGGCCGTGTCCCAGTCCTTGTAGGCGTGCTTGGGGCTGCACACTGGCAGGCCGATGTAGCCCGGCGTCGTTACGTCGTTGGCCATGAGGTCGTTTAAGGAGCTTCCGGGGGGGTAAGTCGACGAATTCGCCGCCGTTCTTGTTGCCGTTATGAACGTAGCTGCGGACGGAGCTAGATAGTTTGTTAGTTTGTTGAGCTTAATACGTTGTGACCCCACTAATGTTCTTGAAGCATGAAAGCCTCCAGCAATGCGGAATTAACTTACCCCTGAATCAGATCTTCGATGGTGATACCACCAAAATTCTTGCCGTCTAGGGACTCAATGCCAGGGGGCGCTGAGATTTTGGTATCCGAGCAATCCGGATTGCAAACAGAGGATTCACCCTGGGGCGAGGCCAGATAGTAGAGCTTGTCGTCGTAGCAGCCATAGGTGGCATGCATGGTGTAGTCGCCGAGCGGGTCTTTGGTGTCGCAGGGGTAGCCAGAGTCGATGATGAATCTGTAGTGCTTGGAGGACACCCAGGCGGTGAGGATGGCGTAGCCGAAGAAGGCCCTGGCAATGTTGGCTTCCAGCTCGGCCACGCTGGTTGTGGGCGGCTTAGTGGTGGTCTCGCCTCCATCGCCCGAGAGTAGCTTGCCTTCCGAGATAATGTTGTACAGATTTTCAATGCTCCCTTTTGACCCATCAAACAGGCGCTTTAGCGCATCAGACGTGATGTTACCCCACGCACCGAGGGCCTGACCGAGATAGTTGGAGAACGAGTCCTGGGAGTCCTCGTCCCAATCCTCAGCATCAGTTTCGAGCAGATCCTTAGCGATCGTCGTAGACTGGCCAAGTGCCATCATTGTTATATCCTTGAGGTTGTTGGCCGCATTTGCATTCTTGATAAGGTACGGCAGCTTCGACAAGAAGTTGTTGAAGAAGGGTGCGGCGATGCCAGAAACACCGACAGTGATAAGATCGAGAAGAAGAAGCAGCCAGGTGTTGTCATCCTCTGGGGGAATGGGTTGAAATTTGTTCTCAAAGTCTGAGAACGAATTTGAGATGACAGTAGCTGATGCGGTGTCAGGGCGTTAGTGTGGCTCTCATACATCTGGTGGATAAAGACGAACGAGCTCCAAATCGCCCAGGCCGCGGCGCCGCTGTACACTGGGTCGTCGAGGCCGGGGCAGAGCGGAGTCTCCTCACAGTTGGACATTTCCGTCAGGGTTTCGCAATGGCCGCTATCCGGGCCATTAAAGGTTAGAGACGGACTGGGAGAAGGTGAAGCTGCTGTGATCCCTGTCCCTCTCGTTCCAGACAGAAATAACATCACTCCACGCGCTATCGCAGTCCATCCCGTCACAGCGTTGCTTGGGGCTCAAGCCGCGGATGTCCTGCTTGGCCTGAGAGTTGCGCCCTATGTTGGACCAGTTGCCACTGCGCGGGCCGTCATTCCAGGGTTCTCCGCCGCCATTGACTACCGACCTAAACTGTCCCCAGCTCTCCATAGGTTTGGGGACGTCATGGAACGAGTGCAAGTCACTGGCCCAATTCGTGGTGCCGCGCATGTTCAGACCCGCGTAGAGCGCATTTCGGCTACTCCTGGTATCGTCGTCCATGTAGCCGACCCACTTTAAGTCATCGTAGACGAGAATATTGCTGTTACCCCCCGCGTCAACGAAGTGGTTGGTGACACGGCTACCGTCTTTAATGATCTCCCCGATCTCAGCGTTAGAGATGTAGCCAGCAGTGGCGGTGCAGCGGCCCTTCGTTGCGTCAGACTCCAAGCGGGTTCCAGTGTAGAGACAACTCGGTCCGTAACAGCCAGCCTCACATTTTGACTTGACCGCCGTAGGATGCTGTGGCTAAACCACGACACTGCCACGCCTAGCCTAAGCGGCTCAAGAGCAGCTTTTATTATCCTCGAAGTTCGATCTTGTGAACGAACTGTTTGTGATTTTCGAAATGCTGCAAGTGTTCGAGAACAAGCCCTTGGGACTTGCACGTTGGGTGACAACACTCTATCTTAACCTTCGGATCTCGTCCTTTGAGGTGAATTCTTTCAACGTAACTCATCATCGTCGCAGGGCGGCAAAATTCGCCCATCCGCTGTTCGTAGCTCTTCAATTCGTCCCCGATGCAGAATGGGCACTGCTTCTTGCTGCATTTAAGGGGGAAAAAAGGATCGAGAGGTCCAAGCTCAGGGGACTCTTCTTTGAAGATACTTGGTAGAGGAATGCCGACGCGAAGATGGTATCGTGAGGGAACCTCACAACATTTGCAGAGGGCCAACATAAGTTCGGCGACCTGAATGCGGCGCTTGACAGCATTCTGCGGTGCGATGTCCGTGATGCGAGGGCAGATAAGATCGGCTATCTGCTTCGTTTGGGGGATCTGAAGCTCAACCATTAGTTCGATGTACTCTTCCTCCTGTTGTCCGCTGTTATGCCTCTCAATGTCTTCAGTTGGGCGGCGGCGGAAGTATTCATCTCGGTATTCTTGAAAGATAAAGTTTCGACGCCTAGTCCTTGCACTACCGATTGCGGCAGTAAGTCGCCGCACTTCTGCCTCGATGCTCGTCCCCTTAATTATGTACGTCCCAGCTTTTAACCTCGCTCGCTCCTGCTCAAGTGCAGTGATAACAGGATCAGGGGGGGTGTGCGTCCAGGACCTCGTCGGGTACGTGAACCGGTGCGCGAGGATCGCACATGAGACTCATATGAGTCAGCATGCGCAGAACGCCGTCTACAGAGGGACGTCCGAGGCCAGCAAACTGAACGTCAAAGCGCACTTTCTCATTAGCGTAGTGTCCGTTATGCAGAGCAGAGTTTGCATTGTGTCGCATCACCTCGTCCCGAACAGCATCGGTAGCAGCATCTAGATAACAAAAAGTCTGTGTTAGCAAGGGTGATCTCCTTCTCAAGCTCCCATAAACAACTTACGATCAACGACATTGGCTGTCCCACGTCGAAAGCAGTAGCTAGTTAGAATCTCCTTGATGTCTGCTATCTTCCCAAGGCGGTTAAGGGGATCATGGAGCTGATTGTATGGACGGACCGCCTCCGAATCATCTCGGCGGAATATTGGTGTCTTGAGCAATTCCTCCTTCCAGTGTCGCTCTGTGCAATTGACTGGACCACGTATCTTGTGCTCAAAGACACGTTTGGGAGTAGTTAGGCTCGGCGCCTCGAATGCGTCATCTGCGAGTGCAAGGGGTACGAAGTGCGTGATGGCACAGAAAATCGGGTCGTCGACTTCAGTAAAGAAAAATATCATTCTGTGAATGTGTGTTAGTTTGATATTAGATGGTATGTCTAAAGCGGTCGGTCAACTAACATATACTAATCTTCCTAAAGTTTAAAGCTGTCCATCCCTGAGAAATCAAATACAAAAGACCTGGGCTCATCGACTGTGTTCCTCTTCCTAGTACTTGGGTGGACGGATAATTGTTACGATACATAAGTCAGGAAGGTTGCTCACAATGTTTGCTCGTTCCTCGCCGAGGCCAAGGAGTCTGCCTGCCGGAGTTGAAGCAGAATCTGGGACAAATGTATAATACTTATTTCCGGACATTTATTTGTATAGCTTCTTTGATGGTCTAACGGTCATGATTTCCGCTTGTCATTTGGCAAAGCGCGGGAGACCGGGGTTCGACTCCCCGTCAGAGAGTACGCCTCTCTGAGCTCATGCTCAGATTACCATTTTGCTCAGCAAGGTCATTCCTTTCTTTTGCTGCTGAGTTGTGGGGGGAGCAGCTTCCGCCGCCGAAGTGGGAGGTCGCAACCATTTTGGTTCCTCCCCCGAACGTAAATGGAAGGAATTTTGCCAGCTGCGTCAGTGGCTCCAAGGCAGCAGTGACCTTCCCGTCGCCAGCTCTTACAAAGGGAAGGCGCGAGCTTCTGGCACCGTTCGCGGCTGTCGTTCTGGTACTCGTCGATGCGTGGCGGCAAAAAGCTTATTCTCAGCATGCAGCCACGTCGCCGCAACGACAACTGAATATATCAGTAACACCACTGCAACTAGATCCAGTTTCTGCGTATCTGACCCTCACCAGTACCCTCCTCATCTTTAGGGCCACCGCATTTCTATGAGATAGGAGACCTTCGTAGACAACACACGAAGTCATCGTAACCGGTAAAAGTTTACCCTGAGCATGAGCTCAGAAGGAGATGTCTACAATGGAGCAGCTACTCTCACTCTCTGACGGGGAGTCGAACCCCGGTCTCCCGCGCTTTGCCAAATGACAAGCGGAAATCATGACCGTTAGACCATCAAAGATTGATGCCAAGAATTTCTTATACAGCATTATATTCCTAAAATGCATGAAGCGGAGTAGAGGCTGGAGATGTATTCAGAAATGCAGGTTTGACAGTGCCGACAGTGCCGACAAAATGTTAGCTTTTTGAGCTTGAAAATAAACGTAACAGTAGAGTGTAAGGTCTGTGAAACAGGATATAAATTGGCTTGCTCCTGGGATTTGGATAGCCCTCATCAATCCTTATGGCAATTCACTGGCAGGGTTCTGTAGCTATTTCTCTTATTACTAGGGTTTTACGCGGTTGTGGTGCTATCTTGCGTTTTATTGTACTGGCGGTTCCGCCCAAGTCAGAAATTTTCACACATGAGAATCTCGACACTGGCAAAGAGCAACCCCGGATGCTACTTTTGGATAGAGCGATGGACGAGGACTTGCGAAACAATATGGGGAATGCGACCCACGAGGGCGCGAAGTGGTTATTTCGCTACGAACGTTATTTACCAAGACTATGGATCTCATCATGCATTCTGATACCCACTACGGTTTAGTATGACTCCCGCGAACTTCAGACGGACTCAGCCTGTGCTAGCTACTCAGAGGCCCCATATGGACGTCGCGAACTCATCATAGAAATCCTTTTCCCAATTTTCATACTTGTCATCTTCATCACATCCTCCGCAGCTTTCTTCAACTCATCCAAACTCCTTTTTTTCCAGTCATTCTTCCCATTCAGTCTCCTCCCACGACAACTCCCCTTCCTCAACCACCTCCTTCATGTCGTAGGCTCCCCTCCTCCCAATCTCTCCGCTGAACACAAGAGCATGCCGCTCAAGGCGTGTCTTCTGGTTATCGTTAGGATACATTTCCCCAAGAAATCGATGAACTGTTATAAATGAAGGGAAAAAGTGGAGGAACGAGACGTAGAAGAAGCAGGAGACATACAGGCTTATGCAGATGTGATGGTAGATGTAAGTGCGTGAACTGGGTCGGCTACACGGGAGCGCATTGAATCGTTAACAAGGTCTGGAGTGACTGAGCGGGATAGGTTGTTGGAGCTTGGTGCAGCTAGGCTGGTTGCCGGTGTTTTGGTTGAATCGCTGACGCGAGAGTGCATCGAGTCATTGACAAGATCTGGTGTTGTTGAACGAGAGGGATGCTTTGGACCTGGAGCGGCGAGGAGTGTAGAGATATTTAGCTTTGGCTCGCCGACTCTGGAGTGCATGCTATCATTTACCAAATCTGGAGTAGACAATCCCGAGATGTTTGCTGCTGGCACGGCAAGACTTGTGGATTGGGGCTGGGCAGTTTCTGGTTCGGCGACACGTGAGCTCATTTTATCGAGCACAAGATCCGGAGTCGTTGAGCGGACGGGGTATTCGGTCGCTGGAGCATTAAGATACGTGGTGGTGAGAGGTGTCGAGTTCTCTAACTGCAACGCCTTGAACTCGTCATCCAACTCAGCTGCCTCATCGCCATTGCTGCTTACTACTCCATCGATATGTGTCTCCGACGTCTTATACCCAGTCCTTGCAGCGCTCGGCAGGATCTGCTCAAACCCCAAACTCTCCGCAATATCAGCAGTGGACTTGAAATACTTAACAGTCTTGACCTGGAGCTCCAGCGTCGCATCATCATCCACAACAAACATAGCATGTGGGTGCAGCTGCAGCGCAGAGCAGGTCCACATATGATTAACCCCACCTTCGATGGACTTCTGGAGCGCAGCAGCTTTAGAAGCGCCCATGATAATGATCAAAACTTCTCTGGCATCCATGACAGTTTGGACTCCAACTGTCAATGCCATCTTTGGCACTTTGGACATATCATTATTGAAAAACCTAGAGTTTGCGAGGATGGTGTCGTAGGCAAGAGTCTTCACTCTCGTCCGCGACGCCAACGAAGATCCTGGCTCGTTGAACGCAATATGTCCATCTGGACCAATACCTCCAAGGAAGAGGTCGATTCCGCCAACAGCCTTGATCTTTGCTTCGTACTCTATGCATTCTTGCTCGAGGTTCTTGGCGTTGCCATTGAGGATATGGATGTGATGCGGGTTGATGTCGACATGGCTGAAGAAGTGCTTATACATGAAGGAATGAAAAGACTGTGGGTGGCCGCGTGGAATGCCGACGTATTCGTCCATGTTGAAGGTGGTGACGTTGGCGAAGGAGACGCGGCCTTCGTTGTAGGCTTTTACTAGGTTTTTGTAGACGCATTCTGGGCTGGAGCCGGTTGGCAGACCGAGGACGAAGTTGTGGTATGATGTTGGCTTGAAGTTGTTGATGCGGTCTATGATGAGGTTAACTCGGCTTCCATACTCATGCTCTCAGCCTGTCGTAGCTTACTGATTATATATGTCGCCACATAGTCTGCAGTAGCGTCCGAGTTGTCCCTGATTATGAGACGCATTGTGGGTATTCGTTCAGAGTTTGCCTTGGGTAAATCGGTGCTAGGTTTCGAATGAGTTGTGAGCTCGATCTGAGGTTGACAGCCAAGTACGCAAATGCGTTTTATCGACTGGTGTGTGATTTGAGGCGCTCCTTGTCAGGTCGAGAGTTCTCGATGTGGTCCAATGTGCAATGTCGATTGGTGATGCTTAATTGTAATATAGTCGCTAAAGATGCCAAAGAGCTTTGATATAAAAGTTCCACAAGCGAGCTTTTGATAGTATAGGACTCTACGATTTCTCAAGCCTTGATGCCCCCTTTCTTGCTCGTTGTCAAATCCACTGGATCACTTGGAAGTGTCGTAAACCAGCAGTTGTACTTCGGTAGCAGTATTGAGCGACACGAACGGAGAGATGAATTGCGAGTAATATGTTTCACAAAGTAGATGAAAATTGAGAGATGCAAAAGTGAGGGGGAAGAGAATGCAAAAGAAAATGACAACTACGCCAGTGGATATACTTTTGCTTAAAATCACCGCGGCCACAAAACGTAAGAACCTGCGTATCTCTCACCTGTGCTCTCCCCACTATCGTCATTTGACTTCTCTTAATTCATGAAACGTCACTGTCACACCCGCCGTTGAGCACCACGGTACTTCGTCGAGAGCCATCGACTAGTGGAAGGCGCCGCAGTAACTCGAGTAAACTTTAGTATCGACCACATCAAGAAGTCTCCCTCCCTGAGGCCAATCGGCGTCTCTACCGGTCCTCCTTTGACTCTTTGAGGAGCCTCACGCCTCGCCGGTGACATGCAGGGTGGCGCGTCTTCCCCGCAAAAAGGCGTCCTTCTCGGCCATTTTATCCACCCTGACTGCAACAAGCCCATCCTCTCACCACGCAAACTTTCTCGCCATGTTTGATGTAGAGTCTACCACCATTTCCGGATATTTCGGCGTCGATGGTTATTGGCGACGAAGTGCAACGATGGAATGGCAGCTCTCTGATCAGCCGCCAGATGGAACGTTGCAGGTCCCCGAAATATACAGGGGTCACGACCCCACCAAGCGACTGCCTAGTGGACACGGCGACAGCGACCACAACGACAGAGCACAACGTGCTGTGGGAAGAGAACGGTGGGCCCAACTTCGGCCCATAGCAGTGAGTTTGCACATGTCTCTTTCGTCCTCACTTCTTACTATGTAGCACCAGTTAGCGACTCAGGCCTGCTACCGCACACTGGCACCCTGCTGCGCCGTTCATTTCCGCAGCTCTTTCTTTACCCGCAATTGGCGCGTTGAACGGTCTAGGGTCATTGCGACATCAGATACCTCGTGTCGGATCAACGGTCTCTGTTTCGGACTTGCTCCTTCCGTCCTGAGCGCGCCTGGAGCTCAGCTTTGACAGCTTCGAGACCTTCAACCAACAGGCGCACACCTGCCCCTTTCCCACCGTGATCGGTCTTGCAACCCAATCTCTCCGCGAGCTCCTCTTTATCCCGAGACCGAACATCCACCTTGACCCATCCTACCAAAGATAACCCTCACTGCAACCTAGCTCGTATCTTGAACTATAAGACAGCTCCATGCCGCAATGGCCGATCCGGCGAAGACACAGACACCTCAGCCGCTACTGCTCGCCGCATACATCTCAGCTTTCTTGACGAACAGCGCTGTCGCCATGCACCAGATACCGCTGCAGATAATGAGGGCGCTCAAGGCTTTACTGCACCGCACGAAGAATGCGCATAAGCTACTTACAGCGTTCCTACTCAGCCTCATACAACCGATGAGCTCGCCGAGCAAAGCCGTGTCAAGAATACAGAGGCCAGCCGTGTTGACGTACGCCGAGGAGATAGAAAGGTTGTTTGGCATACTGAATAAGGATGAGGAGTTGTCAAAGCTGTCGGAGGGACTACAGACACAATACTTGGATGCGCTGCAGAACAACGAGGCATGCATGCTGCCGAGTTACAGCCATCTGCTGCCATCAGGAAGAGAGAAGGGCATATACGTTGCGCTCGATGTTGGTGGCTCGACATTCCGCGTTGCGGTCTTAGAGCTGTTTGGCCTTGGCGCTGCGCCATCCAACGAGGCATGGAACATCATGAAGCTTCAATCATTTCCGATCACGCCTGCTTTGAAGGAGCTCATGGGAGAGATGTTCTTTGACTGGTTGGCTGAGAGGATAGAGGAGGTCTTGGCAAAGACCGAAGGATTGGAGAAGAGGTGCCCAAGGACAGGCGAGGGAGGGAACATGAGGGTGGGACTGAGTTGGAGTTTCCCAATCGAGCACACTAACTTACGTAGCGGAAAGATCCAAGGAATGGGCAAAGGGTTTAAGGCCGCTGAAGGATTGCTGGGAGCGGACCTAGCAGACGTGCTGCAAGCGGCATGCGACAGGCGAGATCTACCCCTTGAGCTCACAGCCACCGTCAACGACGCAGCTGCCACACTCATGTCACGCGCTTACAACACACCTCATACGCACTACGGTCTTATCCTCGGCACCGGAATCAACATGGGTGTCCACATGCCTATCTCTCTTCTTGTCAACAAACTCGCTTCTCGAAACACCACTCCTGCTGCTTCTTCACCAAGATCAGACGTCTCAGAGGCTGCCTCCCTTACTGACTCTGGCGTGGCAGTTGACACCATCGATCACTCGCACGTCATCCTTAATACCGAGCTGTCAATGTTCGGCACCGGCTTATTACCAAAAAATCGCCTCGACGATCTTTTATCGGCAGAACACCCCCAGCCTGACTTCCAACCGTTGGAGATGCTTGTTTCTGGCCGTTACCTTGGCGAGATCGCACGACTTGCTATGGTCGAAGGTACACAGAAGCATGGTATGTTCGGTGGCAAGGTCCCGAAGGCACTGGAGACGAGCTACGGACTCGATACTGCCGTACTGGCCCAGATCGAGGAGGCTGGAAATGCCGCAGAGATCAAGAAGGTGGTAGAAAGCTGGATTGAGGACAACTCGACAATCTCGGAGGAAGAATTAGAGGCCATCCAACGTATCGTCAAAGCAGTATCGAAGCGTGCGTCAACCACAGTCGCTGCCGCTATCTACGCACTTCGATCCGTCAGAGATGCGGCAGAGAATAAGAAGTTGAGTGGTTCGGTAGACGCAGAAGATAAAGTTAGAGGGTCTGGGCACGAAACTGTGGCATGTGCTGGCGCTGTTATTCAGAAGTACCCAGGCTTCATGGCCGGAGTTGAGCAATCTCTGGAGAAACTTTACGAGCTGGATACGGATGTTGCGGCGAGAGGAAGGGTGAAGCTGTGCATTGCTCAAGAGAGTTCGCTTCTGGGTGCTGCAGTGTCAGCTGCTGTTGTTGCTGCTGCTGGCGAGCTGGCTTGAGTACTTGGAGTGAGCTACAGATTCCTGGTTTTCGAGACTACTAGATCGCAGGGATTGATTTATCATGGCGTAATAATTGGATGTTCGGCGTTTTCAGGTCCCCTCGCTGGAGCAGCATCGGCGTTTTCTGTATATACTGCTTAGAGCTACATAACGACTGCATACACGGCTATCCTACTTCCGGAACCTTGTTTTGTTTGGGTTCTCGTCGCCAGATTTTGCCCACCGACACAGGACACCCCCCAGTCGAATGATCTCGCGGAAGTCGAAGCAACTTTGGCTAATGTTTACTCCTGCCAGCGACCGGGCCGTTCTTGCAATATGGTCGAGGAATGGGCCGAAAAAGCGGCGATTATATTCTCAGTTGCTAACCGATCGCCGTGCCATTTTTCAATTTGAGTAAATTTACCCGGTGTACTTCATCATGGTATGATTTCATATTCATTGTCAAGCCCCTGTGGGTCGTTCCATCCACAATCATCTCCAACCGTCCACTCGTCGTTCCTTGCCCTGCACCACCAAACCCCCTTGGTCACTTTTTAATAAAATTTATATATAAATACAATTGCACCAATCACACCATGATCGGCCTGATAGTTCAGTGGTAGAATTCTTGCTTTGGGTGTTCGCTTAAAACGGCACTAAACTGTAAGAGGTCTCCGGTTCAATCCCGGATTAGGCCCTACTTTTGCCTCTAGCCACCTTACGGGCCCATTGGTCAGAGGTTATGGAAAGACGCGGGACTTGACTCGTACGTGTGAAGAACATAGAACCTTTAGTTTGGCCTTGAACACGGAATTTTTGAACACCCGCATTGTAAACCAGTTTCTGTTTATGACCTATCGTTGTTCTAGGTAGTGGTTGTTGTCGTGTCTCGGAACAAAATTTGAAAGTGAAATTTTGGACTTCTGCTGACCACGACACAACAACTAGCAACCCTGAGCAAGTCCAAGCATCCTCCCTCCAAAACGGCATGAAATGAGTCACTGCTCTCCATATCCTTCATCGAAGCAGCAGTAATCATCTTGCGAGCCGAAAAATTGGAAAATAAACAACAGGCAATGTGCCAGAGTGGTTAATGGGTATGACTAGAAATCATATGGTTTCGGCCGCGTAGGTTCAAATCCTGCCATTGTCGTCCTACT
>RCNJ01000456.1_pt1 | contig 19720 bp, 29 predicted proteins | sample 2041171 | NCBI WGS metagenome assembly RCNJ01 (sample SAMN09708213, study PRJNA481090) | feces metagenome | biome: feces | host: Pygoscelis adeliae | place: Antarctica: Rookery Lake | collected 2010-03-01 | reverse complement strand
CTCCCAACCGGTGTTGAACTTCCGTGGTTCACCTACCGGGATCGATATCCGCAAGGTCATCGAAACCAACGTCCTTCCTGCCATCGACACCGGGAGCGTTCACAAGCTCGCTGGCATCGGACAAATCGGAGCAGGTCTGACCACCCCACCAATCGAATGTTTCCAGAAGGCCGTCATCGCCTTTGCAGAAACCTTCGATCCCAACGCGTCCTAATAATGGAGGGATGATCCGTGGATAACATCATCAACAGCCCGCTTCTGTGGGCGATCTGTAGTATCACCGTCCTGATCATTGCTTACCAGGCGTTCGCGTATTACCGGCTAAGCCGTAAGCAAGCAGTGGCCGTCGGAGTGTCCCGCGAGACAAGCAACCAGGCACTGCGTATTGGGATGGTCACATCGATCGGCCCAGCGTTCGGAATCCTCATTGTCATGGTTGGCCTGATGGCCGTTTTGGGTAACCCACTTACCTGGATGCGCCTCTCCATGATCGTGTCGGCGACGAACGAGATTGCCGCAGCACAACTCGGAGCTGAAGCCTCCGGTGTGACCCTTGGTGGCCCAGGATTCGGTGAAGAAGCCCTCTTCGTCTCCTGGTTCGGCATGTGGCTCAACGGTGTCGGTTCGCTGATGGCTGTTGTGTTCTTCGCCAAGTACCTGAAGAACATTCAGACCAAGGTGGTCGCGAAGAATCCACGGATCCTTGCCGTTGTCGCTGGCGCTGCCATGTGTGCGATTTACGGGAACTTGAGTTCCAGCACGGTGCTCCAGGGCACTGACTTTCTCGCTGCTTGGGCAGCTGGCGGTTTATCGACCTTCCTCTTCTACAAGATTTCTCAAAAGCACGAGAAGTTGAAGGAATACAGTCTTGGCCTCGCCATGATCGTCGGAACTGTCGTCGGTGCTCTCTTCCAAGCGTTCCTGTAAGGGGTAATCATGGATCAGCAAACTTATGAGAAGAATTGGATCAAACCGGTCCACATGATCGGGCGCGTCACCTTGATCGGTGTCTGTATTTCATCGTTCCTACCGATCTTGTACCTGTACTTTGCGCATGGAATCATGCCGCCCATGGACTGGATCGTCAAGGACATCCTGCTCATCACGGCGTCATTCGGGTTCATTTGGCTCATTGAGCCGATTGCGTTCTTCCCGGCGCTGGGATTAATCGGTAGTTACCAAGCGTTCCTGTCCGGCAACATCGGCACGAGCAAGCTGCCTTCCGCAGCCATCGCGCAAGACATCACTGGGGTCGAGCCCGGGTCGAACGAAGCGGAGGTTGTCTCGTCCTTCGCCATCATCGGCTCGATTATCACCACGGTGGGGTTCGTCTGTCTCGGCGCTGTCGCAGGAACCTTGATCCTTGGTGTTCTGCCGGATCCGGTGCTCGACGCCGTGAAGTCCTACGTTGTACCTGCAGTGTTCGGTGCACTCATGGTGACCTTCGCGATCAAGTTCCCGCGCATTATCCCGATTGCCATTGGGGTGCCATTGCTGCTCAGGATCTTCGCTTCGGACATCATTCCGGGCTACTGGTTCATCCTCTTCACGATTGCGGCCACAATCGGCGGTGCTCTCTTTATGTACCGCGACACGGTCTGGCCCAAGGACGGCGTCGAGGCAGTTGGCGGCACTGGCGAGGACGGTGACGTTCCTACCGTCATCGAAATCGAAGAAGACAACTAACCGCCGAGCAACGACTCGACTTGCATCAATCGGAAGGGGTGGCGTACATGTACACAGCAGCAGTGCAGTTACGCGCCACCCCTTCCGAGCACCTCGATCAATTCAACGTGGTGCACAGTGTTTTCGCACAAGGATTCAACATAGCGGCCAGGCCCGGTACCAGTGGGCAACAAACCCCGGACGCCCCGAACCCCCTCCTGCTCTGGGTTGATACGTCTCGCAACCCCATGGTCGTGCCGCATTCAATGCGAGTCACGAACTCGGATGGCTTCCCGAAAGTCGAACAGGGCAACACGGTCTCCTACGACGCGACTGGCGCTTCGCTCATTGTCGGCGCCGCGCTCAAACTCGATCTCACGACGGCGTCTACCGTCGATACCAAACTTCCTACGGGGAGCTCCCTCACCCATCCTGACTTCACCGAAGTGCTGCAGCGCAAGCTCGCACTTCACCGGGCATCGAGGGCGCCCGCAGATCCAGTCTCTTATTCCACAATCATCCGAAACGTGAACGAGCACCTGGGTGCGTTCATCGTCAGTCTCGTCAATGGCGACACACTGCTCTCGGACCAGCACTTGGCCAAGCTCGTCGGCTACGGCTCCGGATTGACCCCCAGCGGTGATGACGCCCTGCTGGGAGCGTTCGCATTCATGCAGATGTATTACCCCGAGTCCGCCGCATTGGTGCCGCCTTTGCTGCGTGATCGGCTTCGCAGCACGACTGATGTCTCCGGCTCGTATCTCTCCCTTGCGCTCGACGGGCACGTCGCGGTCCAGATCCGGGAGGTCCTCTCTGCGTTCTCAGGCGTACGGAATGACCGTGCCCTCACCGAACTTTTATCCACCGGACACTCTTCTGGGGAAGACATTGTGAGAGGAATCGTCATCGCCGCGCAAACCCTATAAGCAGGTAGTGAAACATCCTCGAAGTTCAGAGTGACTCGTCTCAACATGACGAAACAGGCCCGGAGCACCTCAGCCCGGCGGAGGAAAGGGATTAAAATGGCACAGGAAGCCAAAAAGAGATCTTCAATGATCCGGGTGACTCTCGCAGGTCTTTCCGGAACCACCTTGGAATTCTACGACCACTTCATTTACGGTTCTGCTGCGGCTCTGATCTTCCCTCATGTGTTCTTCGTGCAGATGGAACCGAGCCTTGCGCTACTGCTTTCCCTGGTCACCTACGGTGTCGCGTTCCTTGCTCGGCCTCTCGGTGCGGTCATCTTCGGTCACTTTGGTGACACGATCGGCCGCAAAAATATGCTGGTCCTCTCCCTGTCGATCATGGGCATCGCGACGTTCCTGATTGGCTGTTTACCTAGCTACAACACGGCTGGAACATTCGGTGCATACATGTTGCTTGTGCTGCGAGTGTCGCAAGGTATTGCCCTCGGTGGTGAATGGGGCGGTGCAGCGCTCATGATCAACGAGTACGCGAAGGACTCTAAGTACAAGTCCCTTTTGGGAAGCATCATGCAGATTGCTGCCCCTTTGGGCTTCCTGATGGCGAGCGGCATCTTTGCAATTATCACCAATGTCAGTGACAACGAGTTCCTCATGACTTGGGGTTGGAGGATCCCGTTCCTTCTGAGCGCGGTCCTGGTCTTCATCGGTTTGTACATTCGGTCCTCCCTCGAGGAGTCCCCCGCATTTTTGGAAACGGCCGGTGACGAGCGTGAAAATGCTCCGATCGTTCAGGTCTTCAAGAACAACACCAAGGATATTCTGCTGGCCATTGGTACGCGCATCGGGTCTGACATTGGCTTCTACGTTTTCGCATTGTTCCCCTTGGTCTACCTCCCGCACATCGGAATTGCCAAAGAGGTTGCGCTGACGGTTGGGATTTTCGCAGCTCTGGGGCAGATGGTCGGAACTCCGATCTTCGGCTACTTCTGCGACAAGGTCGGCACGAAGAGAATCTTGGCCGTTGGGGCAGTCCTGAACCTCATCTGGGGGTTTGTCTACTTCGCGATTCTGAATACAAAGAACATCCCGCTGATGATGGCAGGCGCCTTTATAGCGTTGTTCCTCCTCGCTATGCTCTGGGCTCCGCTCGCATCGCACTTCCCCGCGATGTTCCCGGTGGAGGTGCGCTACACAGCGACAGGAATCGGGTTCCAAGCGGCGGGCATCTTCGGTGGAGCGGTTGCACCCACCATCTGCCTCTTGCTGCTGCAGGGCACAGATTCTGGCTACAGCATCTCGATCTATCTCGCGATCTTCCTCGGGCTCGCGTTCTTCAGCACGATGAAAACCAAACTGCGGTTCAAGTAGGACCGCCAGCTTGTCGTCGTTGCTTCCACCAACCGCCTGTGATTGTGTCTAGGTAGGTTTTCGACTTAGATGCAAGATGGAGAAGAATGGCTCGCAAAGAGTGGCCCACACGCGACCGGGAGTGGGCAACCCAGTACCGGGCGTCGATGGGAGACGAGCGTATTCCGGCGGCTGCTCTGCTCAGCTCGGTGCGGGTAGTGAACCTGCCCGCAGCCGAACTGTTCGGCGAGGCGAGTGTGCTCGCAAAAAAGGACAGTGCCGAACTCGCAACCGTAGACGGGGCAGTACGGGTGTCCGCAGCTGGCGGACTGCGCCCAGCGCTTCTTGAATTGGGCAGGTTGGGCGCAGCCCTCGGTGCAGTCGGGGCACTGTTCACACTTGGCCGCAGTGGGTGGTTCGTCAACATCGACGTCGCTATCGTGCTGATCGGGGTGAGCATCGCCCTGAGCTTGGTGGGTTGGGTGGCCATTCGGGCACTCTTCGCGGCCGGCCGGCTGGTTGTGATGACAGGCGCCACCATCATCATCGGTGCTCTCATTTTGGTAAGCATTGCTCTGGCGGCAAGTGTTGGCCCCGGCGTTATTGCAGCCACTGATGTACCAGTGCCATTGTTCACCCTGGCCCTGATCGCCCCGGGCGGCATTATCTTTCTGCTTGCAAACCGGATGGCGCAAAAAGCGTCCCATGAGGTTTGGGACGACGCTGAATGGTTACGTCGCTTCAGGTCTGGACTACGGTCGCGGCTGATGCCAGCCGTCGTCGCCCGGACTTACGTTGCGAAGTTTGAGCAAGTCATCGCAACGGCGAACTCATCAGCAGGCGCAAGGTTCGGCCACCCCCTGACACTGGCTCGCAAGGTCGCGGACGCAGATGAGTCCACGCGAGCGCGCCGCTGGTGGATGTCCACCGTCGTAGGCATGGGTTTGCCGATCATCGTCGCCATCAGCATTCTGCTGTCGAACAGTTGGGGAAAGCTCACCGTTCCGACGGTCACCATGCTGTTTCTCATCGCAGTGCTCACCCCAACGTTCGGTTGGGCTGACCGGCCATGGGCCCAGAAAAAATGAGCACCGCTGCTTGGCAGCGAGCATCTTTGCCGCTGTTGATTCTCAACGTGCTCGCAGTGGCTCCGCGGCACGGATACGGCATCTCACAAGCCCTCGTCACAGCGGGGCTCCAACCCATTAAGGGCGCACAGCTTTACCCTGCGCTCGTGCGCTTGGAGGACGAGGGCTCGGTTGTGGCCCGGTGGGAGGAAAGTGGCGCTGGTCCAGCCCGCAAAATCTACGAACTGACGAGAGCCGGGCGCGCGCAACGGGAGGCTCTACGGAGCGAGTGGGGTGCCTTCATCAATGCGATGGAGGCCGTTAGTGCTGGTGGTACAGAAGCTACTTGACGCGACCGTGCTCCGAAGATCAGAGTCTCTGCGTGACTGTCGTGCGACCATGGCGGCGCCAGCGAAAGCGAGGAGCGCCAGACCCCACATCAACGTCGCGTCGCCAATTGAACGGTGCGCAGACCGGTGAACCGTCGCAAGTTCATCAGTGTGTTTCCACTCTCTTCGGTCCGAGACGCCTCCTCCACCCGCTCCGCTGCGAAAGGCCGCACGAGAGATGCTGCTTGCGGTGCGGGCAAGGCATGGCTGACCTCCGAAATCATTGTTCCTCTTGACTGAAGTGTTGTGAATACGCAACACTCTGAGGGTGGTAAACAAAAGAGCGAGTGAGTCGGCGGGCAGGGTTTTGCACAACCGTCTTGCTGTCTTGCGAGCTGAGCGAGGTGTGAGTCGGCGCCAAGTCGCCGAAGCGGTCGGCGTAAACGTTCAGACCGTCGGCTTCCTCGAACGTGGTGACTACGGACCCTCGGTGGAACTCGCCCTGCGCCTGGCCGCCTACTTCGCGTTGCCGGTTGAGGCGATCTTCTCCCTCACGGTGTTCTCGCCCATGTCAGAGCAGCTGTACACCGCCAGAACAACTTCCCACCGACAACAGGAGTAACCTCGTGAAACCTTCCCACCCCGGCAGTGAGCCACGCGGCACTGACCCGCGTGCCCAGTTGGATGCGCGCCTCCAACATTGGCGGCAACGACCCGTACCGCTGTGGTTGGCCAGTCGTGGCCGTCGTCGCGGGCTCGCCCTGATGCCCGCAGCGACGTTCACCCTAGGGGTGCTCGCTGCGATCTTCGTGGCTTCAGGTGTCGGCCTTGTCCTTTTTCTCCTGATGACGCTTTCCGGAGCCGCCGGCATAATGCTGCTGCGACGCGTGACTCAACTGCTCGACGCGGCACCGCCAGGCCTGCTCGACGAACGAGAAATCCCCCAACGCGATCAGGCTTACCGGCGCGCGCATTGGTTGACGCTGGCGCTCGTCGGCGTGCTGTGGTTGTTGGCGGTCGTCGACGTTTTCATGACGGGGGACTCCGGAACCCCTGTCCTGAGCGGCGTCGGCTGGGTCTTTCTCACTCTCACTGCGGGGGTCACGGTCAGCATGTTGCCTGCCGCCGTCCTCGCCTGGAGTTGGGATGCACCCCCGGAGAACCCCCACGATGACGACTGAGCGGCAGAGTCACTCGATTCTGCAGCCCAAAGTAGGCGCTCTAAGGCAGGCGGCCTTTCAGAGTCCCAGTTCGGCGGCCAGGTCGGTGCCCTGGGTGTAGTGGACGGTGCGCAGGCCCAGCGCCGCGGCCGCCTCGATGTTCTCTTCCCTGTCGTCGATGAACAGGACGTCGGATGCGGCGGCGCCGAGTTGGGTAAGGGTGTGCTCGTAGATCCGCGGATCCGGTTTGGCTAGGCGCAGCGGTCCGGAAAAGACGAGCTTCTCGAAGTATCCGGTCCACCAGCTTTCGGCTTCGAAGATCTCCGACATCCTGGTCGGCATGTTCGAGAGCACGGCCATCGACGCACCGCGCGATTGCAGCGTCTCGAGGACCTGCTGGGAACCCGGCTCGGGTTGGGACCAGAGGGCGGTATCCAAATGGTCCAGCTTCTCCGCTTCCGCCGACTCCACTGTTCGTTCCAGCACGGCGCTCCAGTACGACGGCGAATCTAAGCTTCCGGCGTCGAAGGCCGCCCGGTGGAGCCAGTAAGTGCTGTCGGCCGCGTGCAGGGCGCGACCGGTGGCCTGCTGCAGCCGATCCCAGCCCTCAGCAGCGGGTGCCGCGGCGATAACCCTGCCGTAGTCGAAGAGGTACCAACCGACATCATGCTGTGCAGCCATCATGTATCCAAACCTATCGCCGATCGGGCGGGTTTGGTGTCAAGGCTTCAAGGGAAGGCTATTCGTCGGCAGGTTGCAATTCTGCCCTGCCGTCCCGAATAGAAATCTGCTTGTCCGGGCACACCGGGCCGGGAACTGTAACCGTCTGGCCGGAGTTGAACTCCACCGTGACATCACCCTCAGTGCAACCTAACCGGAGGAGCACAACTCCGCCATCTGCGGAGACCGTGTGTTCTTCGCTTCCGATAGAGACGGTCACTTCGCCCGGGCCTTTGTTGTAGATGGCCAAGTCGCCAGGGCTGCTGCACGCCGCCAAGGCTCCAAGCAGGACTACCAAGCTGACTCCGCATCGGACGAGCCGATTCAAAGAACCCATCGCGATCTCCCCGGTTACCTTTTCAGTCGCCTGTTCTGCTTGTTGAAGACGATCGTACTTGGCCGCGACTTCCGGGTGTTTGAAAACTGAGCCTTCCCGCGACGTCGCATAGCCGCTTAAATCTCTGGTGGCCGGGCGAGGTGTTCATGAGGTCGTTCCCCGCCAGTACTTGCACTTTAGGAAAGTCGGCGTAAGGTTGCAGTTATGGAAACCAACGATTCACTACGCGACCTCGATCGGGCAGCAGCACGTCCGTTCATCGATTACCCGCGCACGCCCTGGTGGTATCCAATCCTGATTGGCGGCTACTTCGCGGCGATACTGGCCGCCGTCTTCATGCTTTCTAACGGCAACGTCGTTGTCGGGATAGTGATCGAGTTCGTCGCGATTTTAGCCCTTGGCGCTTTCATCGGTTGGTACCGCAGACGTTGGGGAACATGGCCGAAAATGAGCGAAGCACCCGCCGAGATTCGTGGCGCCTATCGTCGCTACTTAGCCGGGGTTGCGGTGTCTTTAGTACTCATCGTGGTGGTGGGACTTCTCAGCCCGCATGTTGTGACTGTGGTGGTGACGTTCCTCGTTTTCACCACACTGATCTGGGGATATGAACGCAAGGTCTACCCGGCCGCATGCGCTGATGTCCGAGCGCGGCTGATGTGACGACTTGCGCTGACCGAGAAGCAACGAACTAGTGCTCATAGTTTTGGTAAGCAAGGGTTAGGAGCAGTTATGGAAAGCAACGATTCACTACGCGACCTCGATCGGGCAGCAGCGCTCCCCTTCATCGATTACCCGCGTTCACCATGGTGGTACCCATTCCTCATGGGCGGGCTGTTCGCGGCGATGGGAGCCGGCCTCTTCTTAGGCAATAGAGGGCATGTCGTCGCGGCTCTTTGCGTCTTCGCTGCCGCAATTGTGAGCTCCGGTTTGTATTTCCGTTGGTACCGCTCTCGGTGGGGAACATGGCCGGAGATGAGCGAAGCCCCCGCTGAGATCCGTGGTGCCTATCGTCGCTACTTTGTCGGGATGTTTGTGGCTTTAGTTCTCATCGTGGTCGTCGGACTTCTAAGTCCACCTGTTGTGACTGTCGTGGTGACTTTCCTCGTTCTCACCGCGCTGATCTGGGGATATGAACGCAAGGTCTACCCGGCCGCATGCGCTGATGTCCGAGCGAGGTTGGCGTGACCATTCCTGCTGACCTGGACGGCACGATCCACTCACCGAAGCGACTGGCGGCAATGGCCATCCTCGCATCCAGTACCACCACCGACTTTTCGTATCTACGCGAGCAACTGCAACTGGCAGATTCCGACCTGTCCAAGCAGATGAGCGCCTTGCGTGATGCGGGCTACGTTGAAACCAAAAAAATAGGTTATGGGCGCACCGGGCAGACCCGCTTCACCATTACCAAAGAGGGTCGAAGTGCTTACCAGGCCTACCGCCAACACCTGCTGGACCTGCTGGGCGAGTGAGCCCCTCTCCCAGAGCGAACCCGACTCCTCGCCGAAAGCGATGGAGGTCAGGTTCAATCTGAAGGCCGGGTTCAAGGGGCCAACGCACGACCAGCCACTGATGGTTCTATCGCGTGGAGAGACATACGCGGCAGTGGACACGACCCCCACCTCGGGGCGCTGGTGTGTTGAGCGGTCCGCAGCGCGCGGCACCTCGGGGTAGGAGAACGTGCCTGCAAATGATGGTTAACTCCGAGGTTGGCATTTAAAGCAGCACACCTGTCGCATAACCCATGGATTTCGAGGCACTTTGGTTATGAGACACATCCGCCGTGCCCGGTCACTGACCGCGTTCTGCGCAAAGCAGCCGGGGAATCCTGGGTTCTGGAGCGCGACCTGTCTACTGCGCCGAGGTGAGTTTTTCGTTTACGCGGGAGAGTGATTGTTGACGGCGCTTTGATTTGGAGGGTGCTGCCAGTGCAGCAAAGATCGCCAGGACGGCGACGCCGGCGCAGGCCCAGAAGCCGATGGTGAAGGCAGAATCCATGGGCAAGCCTTGCGGAGTGCTGTGCGAGGAGATCAACGCGGCGACCACGGCGGTACCAATGCTGCCCCCGATAGTGCGTGCGATGGTGTTGACGCTTATGGCCTCGCCTGTCTGGGCTGCTGGGACACTTTCAACGATGGCGTTTGACATGGTTGCGAAGGCGAGACCGATTCCAGCGCCGGTGAGCAGGCCGGAGGCGACGATTTGCCAGATTTGACCGTGTGAAATGGCCGGAAGGGTGAATGCGGCGGTGACCAAAAGTGCGCTGATGAGCAGCGGGATCTTCGCACCGACCTTATTCACCAGCATTCCGGCAAGGGGACCGCAGATCACCATCATCAGGACGGTGGGCATCAGGAACAGGCCTGCTTCGGTCACCGATTTGCCGAATCCGTACCCAGTCATGGAGGGCAACTGGAGCAGGGTGGGCACTAGGACAAAGGCGGCGAACATCGCGAAGCCAACTACGAGACCGATGACATTTGCCGTCCATACGCCACGAAGCTTGAACAGCCGGATGTCCATCAGTGGTTCCGCGACCCGCAGTTCGACGACGACGAACATCCCAAGGGCGAGGGCGCCGAGGGCGAATAGCCCCAGGGTGCTGCTGGAGCCCCACGCCCAGGATTGGCCCTTGCTGACGGCCAGAAGCAAAGAAACCAGTGCGGTAGACAGCAGGACGGCACCGAGCACGTCGAGGCGTCCTGGTGTGCGCACCGGGGATTCCGGCATGCCGAAGATGACACCAATCAGGGCGACGACCACTAGCATCCCGGGGAGCCAGAACAGCCACGGCCAGGAGAGGTTCTCGACGATAGGTCCTGCAGCGAGGATGCCAACGCCTGCGCCGATTCCGAAGATCGCTGACAACAAGCCAATGGTCACGCCGACCCTCTCCTGCGGCAGCTCATCACGAACAATGCCGATCGACAGTGGCATGACGGCACCGGCGGCTCCCTGGAGGGCCCGCGCAATGATCAGCACGCCCAGATTCGTTGTCAGCGCAGCTATGACGGTGCCCACAAGAAGAAGTGAGAGAACGACGATGAGGATGCGGCGTTTTCCGACCATGTCGCCCAGGCGTCCCAGAATTGGTGTCAACACGGAAGCAGAGAGCAGGTAGGCGGTGAGGATCCAGCTAACATCGGCGGTTGTTGCGTTCAGCTCTCTGCCGATGGTGGACAGTGCTGGGGCAACCAGCGATTGCAATGAAGCAAAGGCCAGCCCGCCCAACGCTAGGTAGATGACGATGAGCGTGGTGCGGCGCTGGTTCCGGGCTGCTGGTGCGGAGCCCGCTACCGGCTTTTCAATCGTGGTGGACATTTCGCTCCGGACTAGATGTAAACGATTGTTGACTAAGAAATAGTAGCGGCTTCGTATCGTAAGTCAAAGACTGTTTACGTCACATCGGAGGGTCTGTATTCTGGAGGAAATGAGAGGATGCCATGTCACCAGGCCAGACTGCGCCCACCCCCACCCCGAATGAATCCTCCCCAGTCCGACCTCGCGACGCCGTCAACACCAGGCAGCTTCTGCTTCATGCTGCCCGACGGCGCTTCGCCCGCGACGGATACGCAAGCACGACGGTTCGGGATATTGCTTCGGATGCTGGCGTAAACGTGGCGCTGATCAACCGATATTTCACCTCCAAGGAGGGCCTTTTCGAGGCCTGCCTGATCCGTGCAGTCGAGGAACTTGAGCGACCGGACGCCAGGGAATCAACGATCGAGGAGGTGCTGCAGAGCATGGTGAGCCAAGTGACGAGCCCGCCCAGCGGAGATCACCCGTATCAACTGCTCCTGTTGCTACGCTCCTCAGGAGACCGAAGGGCCGATCTGATCCAGCGCAAGGCGCTGCGCTACTTCTCGGAGCAAATGGCCACTGTCGCAGGATGGCAGCCCGGGGACGCCAGAGGCGACCACCTCCTGCTGCGCGCCCAGATTGCACTGTCCACCGCCCTGGGCGTCGCGCTGCTTAGATCGTCCGCAGCACTGGAGCCCCTCACCTCAGCAACTGCAGAGGAACTCACTGCGGCCCTTGGCGACGTCTTTCGGTTGTTATTGCCACCGCCCAGCGACAAGGGGTAATCGCCAACTGTCGCTCAACTCTTTGTTACTTCGTGATGTAAGGGGTATCCCGGATAGGCGTGTCTGGATTGTTTCTCCGGACGGTCGTTGGGCAGTGCAAGCCATAGGCACATCTTCCACTCCGGGTTAAACTCTCTCGGGTCGTTCTTCTGGGAATCGATCTACTCGTACTTGGTCGCCACCGCTGCTCCCTGGCAAAGTAAGCGCTGGGTTCCTTAGAACAGCCGTTTCAGCTCGAAACTCTTGATTCTCACGCTCCAGTTCCTTCAGCCCGGCCCGTTCACTGCCATTGGTCGCTCCGATCCCACCGAGAGCCTAAACCGGCCGTCAATGTGTTTCGCATCTCATGTGTTTCGAGGCACTTCAGTTATGAGACATAAGCGTGGGAAGACAGCACCCCGGCGTGTCATCAATGTCATGACCCACAACAACTAACGTCGGGACACAGAATAGCTAGACGCGCTACGTTATAGGTAAGTCAAGGGCGACAAGTCCTCACACTTACAGCAGGGGGGGATCCAACATGAAAAACGTAAGAGTTACGACGCCAGCGCTGATACTACTCAGTACGGCGCTGGTCGCGTTGGCGTTCGTCGGACCTTTCCGCGATGTCGCGGTCCTCTTCTGGGTGGCGGGATTCGTCGTCCTGCTTAGAGCGTTCGCAGTCGCGATGCGCACGAGCAAGCCGAGCGAAGGTCAAGCCGAGCGAAGGCACGAGCGTGAAAAACCCCGCCGCTCTCGTTGCCGTCTCTGATGCAAGTCCCGGGTGCCCCGGTGATGCATTGACCTCTGCCCCCGAACGCCTAATGACGGGACCGTCCGGTGCCATATCGTGCGTCTCATCTGAAATCGTGTGGGCCAGGTGGGCACTTTTCGGCCCATGAAACTCAGAGAACGACTCGGCACCCGCTTTCGATGCTCCAGGTGTCGCATAACCCTATGTGTTTCAAGACACTTCAGTTATGAGACAGCTTCCGCGTTGGGTTGCCGCACAATCTGTCATGTTCCGAAGTCGCCTTCACGATTCTCTGCAAGGCTGCAATCGTTGCAGCGCCGTCGATCATTGGCTGCAGCGAATGGACGATGTTGGCGCGGGTCGCGGACTGACAGGCATAGATGGGAGGCGTGCTGCGACAGCAGTAGCGACAACTCAGATGGGACGCTCTGGCCTGGCATGTCTATTCGTATTACGATAAGTGCATGAGGGTCATACATGGAAAGCCAGTATCTGAAGACCAGGTTGATTCCTGGGTTGACGAGGCCGAGGCTGGGTACGACGTCGAGATGCTGCGCAAGCGCGGTCGTCCCGGTCGTGGGGCCAGACCGTCACAGGTTGTCCCGGTACGCCTGACTGACGAAGAGCTTAATGCCGTGATGCATCGCGCTGGGCGCGAACAGTTGAACCGTTCAGAGGCAATCCGCGAAGCACTGCACGCCTGGGCAATAGCCGAGTGAAGGTTCGCTCTTCTGCGCTGAAGCACCACATCACCGCGATCGATGAGGTGCGGGCCGCGTCTTGGGCTGTGATGGAGTTCGCCCTTGATGAGGAGAACCCTCGCCGTTTTCTACGGTTGGGGTTCGACACGAAAAGCCGATTGCTGGAACTGGTGGTGCTGGTCGATGACGACGGCACCGAAGAACTCATCCACGCCATGAAGGCCCGTCGCCAGTACATAGACCTGCTGCCGTAACCGGAACAGCAATTAACTACGGAACACACTACTTGTTGTGCGCCTAGACGCATGATCTGCCCAAGGGTGCTCCTGGATGGATCTCGAGACTGATCTGTCTCGTATCCCATGTGTTTCGAGGCACTTAGGTTATGAGACAGATTTTGTGTTCGGTTGCCGCAGTGGCTGGTTTTTTAAGTGGTCGGCACGATCGTCTGTGGGGACTGTCGAATGCCTTTGATGTTTGATCGCCTTGCTCGATAACCGATTGGATCTCCTCCAAGTCATCTTCCGCGCGCAGGACGGCAGTTGGGGCCATTGGGGTTGCTCATGACGGGGCGGTAGTGAGCGCGGTTTTCATGCTTTGGGTGTCATGTTGCGACGATGATGTTTTGGTGTTCGATTCGGAGTTGGATGTCGCTGAGGGTGTCAATTTCGCGTTGGTCGTGGGTGGTGAACACGACGGTTTTGCCGTTTTGGCGTGCGGTGGTGATGATGTTTCGCACGATTTCGACTCCTTGGGTGTCCAGTGCGTTGAAGGGTTCGTCGAGGATGAGGACCTTTTGGTCTTCCATGATTGCTTGGGCCAGGGCGAGGCGCTGGCCCATTCCTAGTGAGTAGCGCGAGACCCGGTCAGGGTTGTCGGGGTTGAGGCCGACTTGTTCGATTGCGTCGCGGATTCTGTCTTCGCCGATGAGGTTGCGCTTGGTGTCAAGGCGTCAAGGATGCCAAGGCCCGATTGCCCGAACATCGCCGCCGGATACGGGCAAGCAAGAGGGTGCTGAAACGCACCACGGGGCCTAGTAGTCGTCGTGTTTGACCTATTGAACCTCAAGGACGGGCCGCAGACTATGCGGGTGATCGTGCGCAACTAGTGACCCCGCCCGAAAACCGGCGCACAACTCAGCGACACGCGGCCCTAAGGCACACGCTCAAGCAAACATGAAGCTCAAACGAGCACTCCGATGAAAGATAAAGGCCACAGATCGCCAACCGACAACTTTGGTGGCTCCTGAAATGCGACCAATCGTTATTTCTGAATAGTTGCGTCATTTAGTTCGAGAGCTTACCGTTGTAAATGCGAACGGTTCTAGGCCTATTCGAAAACTGGCCAAAGAGACAATCGAGAGGAAACGAATATGAAAAAACCAAGTTTTGTAACTGCTATTGCAGGATTAGCTATAATGGGCGTTGTACTGCCGACCAGCGTCTCGTACGCTGAACCGAGCATTGAAGACGAAGAACGTGTATCAGCCCTGATTTCTGATTTGACGCCAGACCATGCTGTCACATTAGATCCCGCCGTCTCGTCAGGAACCGCAGTTGTGGAGAGTGACGATGTTCAATTTGCGATTCCCCTTGACGCCGACGACGAGATCGGGATCACGGACGATACCGGCGAAACTCTTGCGCTCAAACTGCCGGCTGAATTGAACCTCGATGACGGCAAAGTTGCCTCTGACGGCACTATAGTTTACCAAAGCAATGATGGTAAAGGTGAGGCAGCCGTTCAGGCCCTCGCTGATGGGACCCTTAGGGTGCAAACGATTATTCCAAATGGAGAAGCTCCTCACGAATTTACATATTCGTGGGGTGAGGACGTAACACCAATCAAAAATGATGATGGCAGCATTGATCTCTTGAGTGCTGACTCGTCAGGTCGGGACGTTATCGTCGGTCATGTCGCATCACCTTGGGCAGTTGACGCCAATGGAAGCCCGGTGGACACGGAATATGTAGTGAACGAAACCGATGCTGTACAGGTAGTGATGCCCACCGCTGACACTGCGTACCCTGTGGTTGCGGATCCTACGTTCGGGCATTCTTGGGGTATCCCGACGATGTACTTAAACTGGTCGGAAACCAAGAGTGCTAGAAACGCCGGTGCTGCCGCCTTTATTTGTGCGGGCGCTGGTCCCTTGGCATTTATTTGCGGCGCAAATATTGCAATTATAATGCGAGGGGCAAACATCGCTGTCGATCGAGGCCAGTGTGTCAAATACTTGATCAGCCCTGTGTCTTTCGGACCCCAGTACTATAACTGCTAAAAGTAGTAAGGTTGCAAAATGGATAATATCTTGCAGTTATTCGTAGCCGCTCTATTGGGCCTCGCGGTTGGACGATTCTTTTACACATCGTGGGTGAACCACCAGCTGGTATGGAGAACTGTGGCGGCGCTCGCCTTCTTAGGGCCGATCTCGTTGATAGGAGAGTTTCCCAGCCCGGCAGCGACATTCTTCGTAGTGGCGATGTTGACCCTTCTTACTTCGATGGTGGTACCGGATCGACGATCTAGTAGGAGTAGCGCTGAAGAAGACGCCTTCTAGCCTGGGACGAAGATAGCGCTATGAGCCGGTTGCGGTGCCTACCGGTGCCGCGACCGGCTCTACGCACGGTCTGCTTATCGAGTTGTTAGATGAGCTTTCGCTGGCGACGATTTTTGGTGGCTCATCGCATTCGAGGTTGTACTGCGAGGTTGAGCGGGCTCAGCGGGTCGTTGCAGGCGTAAAGGTCGAGGCCTTCAGATGATGGACGTTCTCACACTTACGTATCAGAAAGGCCTCGATATGGTCGACGCAACCTTTGACGGCCCTGACTTGACTACGTTCGTCCGCCTGGATGAGCCGGACCGGGAGGGAGGTCGTCGTTCAAGGACTTGAGTCGGCGCGGGCTGTCCTGGCCTGCCGGATCGCCGAGCCTGACGACTGGTGCCGACGGTGCGGCTTCGAGGGGATCTCCCAGACAGCGTCACTCGCGCACGAACAATTCGGCTTGCGCTCGACCACTCTCCTGGTCAGGGTCCGCCGCCACCAGTGCACCGGCGCCGGTCTTCTCGCCGACAAGCCAAGCAGACCGCGCGGATCCTGGCGCTGTTCACCGGTGATGATCATGCCCAGGTCGAGGCGGCCTAGGGCGTCTACCAGCGCATGCTCGGCGCCTACCGAGAACCAGATCGCGCCACCGGCAAAGCGCTCATGCAAGCTCTGGTCGCATCGGTTCGCAATGGCGTTCGGACCGCCCCAGCACGAGCAACGAACCGACAGAGGCTATCAACGGCTGCCTCGAGCACCTCTGCGGCTCCGCCCTCGGCTTTCGCAACCTCACCCACTAAATCGTCCACGCACTGCTGGAGACCGGCGGATCCAGACCACTCCTACACTCTGGACTGCGATGAGCCGCTTTCGATGCTCAAGGTGTCTCGCAACCCTAGTGTTTCGAGACACTTCAGTTGCGAGACACAATCCTGGGAAGACAACACCCCGGCGTGTCATCAACGTCACGACCCACAACACTTAGTTCGAGAAAAGAGTTGGTGAAGGTCATGTTGTTTTTGCCAATCAGATGGCTTCCCGGGTCGGGGCCATCGAAGCCCCCAATCCCGGGCAAGGCCCGAGGACGGGCAGTCGGCGGAGGACCCTGCCCGTAACGCTGCACGGCTGCAACAATAGTCACACGTTGACCCCGGCCATGATACTGTCCTCCCATGCGGGGGGCCGTTGGGGTCGTTCGCCCTAAAAGAAAGTCTGCAATGACTAAAAATAGGCGATTTTTGTCATTCGTTTCTTCAGTTTCGCTGGTGACTGTGCTCGCTCTTGGTGCGGCCAGCCCCGCCATGGCAGAGTCATCGCCGGCGGGTACATCGGAGCAGATTCCAGCTGCTGCCCTTGCCGATGTCGACCAGCATCTGCAGGGCCTTGGAGTATCTTCTAGCGATCGTGAGGGGCTGATTGATTCCCTCATCAGGGGCGAAGCCTGGGATTCGATGAATGGGGCTAAGCCCGTATCGGTGGATTCAACTACGCCGGGCAAGACAGTCACCCGGTTCGCTGACGGGTCAATTACTGTTTCGTCAGTCGAACAGCCCTCGCGGATCAGTAGTTCCGACACAAAGGGGGTTTCCCGCGCGGCTAAATTGGCGCCACCCCGCGGCTGCAAGGCTCTTCCGAATAGCAAGGGATGGATCCGTCGAGCCGACTGTACGGTCAAGGTCGACCTTGTATTGATCATGTTGGCGTTTGAAGCCGATTACTCAGTAAAGAGCGGCTACGGCAGGATTGACGCCGTACGCTATCCACAGGCGAGGACCATCGGCGGATGGCATGACAGCCTCTCGCTCAAAATTGGCAGGAAGGTCAGTAGCGGCAAAGCACCCGCAACGGCACGGCTCTCAGCAAGGGTCGGGGTTGGTCCTTTCAAGGGCATAGGCGTTTCGAACACGGCGTGGACGCAGTTGAACGTGCTTAGCAGTGCCACGATTACACACAATTAATGTGATGCTGACAACTGAAATCTCTAGTATTGGATGGTGAAATAATGACCGCATTTGCTATTGGTTCGGCGGTATTCGCGGTACTCGCGGTTGTGCTTGTCGGCGTATTGGTGGCTTACCTAATTCGACGACGAAGTCGATAGCGAATCACGCACCATCTGCTGGGCCGTCTCCGAGACTCTGGGGCGGCCCAGTAGTTGTTGTGGGTCCTAACGTCCACAGGGAGAAACAAGTCGCGGGTGACCCGGTGATGCATTGACCTCTGACCCCGAACGCCTAATTACGGGACCGTCCGGTGCCATATCGTGCGTCTTATCTGAAGTCGTTTGGGCTAGGTGGGCACTTTTCGGCCCATGAAACTCAGAGAACAACTCGGCACCCGCTTTCGATGCTCCAGGTGTCTCATAACCCATGTGTTTCGAGACACTTAGGTTACGAGACACTTAGCGAGCGATTGTTGGCCTATCTTCTCATCCATCGCAGTTGCACGCTTAGTGCAAGTCATGTTGCCAGATTCCTAGAGCCGTAGTTGAGCGCGAACACTTGTCCACGAAGGTGTCAGCAAAGAAGCCTCCCGCCGGCATAGGCAACGAACGGCCTAGTGAATTATTTCGTCAGCTACGGACTCTTAGAGTGCTTTATTAACTCCTCCAACAAGCTTTACCCATGCCGCTTTCTCTTGGACTGGCAGCGATGAGTAACCGTTGAGGCCGAGCCAGGCAATAAAGGATTTGGCAATTTTCCATTTGGAGACTGCTTTGCCGTGTTCGGCAGTAAGAATTTCCATGATCGGGCGCAATGGCTGTCCGTTAACCGTTGGTGTGCTGTCCCAGCCCAGGTCCTTGGCAAGGCCGGCAATTGTAGCCCGGAACAGGTCTTCTATCTCCGCGCCCGAGAAGCCAGGGTCGAGGAAGTCTGCGATTCGCAAGACGGCCTTCTTGGGGAGAAGTGCAACCAGAGCATCTTGCTTTGCTGCCTGATCACCTGCACTGTCTGAATCAAGAAGCGCGGCGACCCCAAGATTTTGTCCGGCATATATGGCGCAGAAGTATGCCACTTTGCTCGCGGTGCCGGCCGGGATGACAGCAGGCGAGTGCCTGAAGGTGGGACCTGCATCGCTCGCGGCAGCTTCATTTGTGGCATTGAGGTAAAACATGTCCGTCACGCCCTCACAAACAAGGTTCCTCTTCTGGGAGAACATGCTTTGCGCCAGCTCGTACCCGAGTGCCGCTTGAAGCGGAAATATCGACCGGGGGTCATCTACCTGAAGACGTGTGTGGATTTTGGTGCCTGATGCTCGATCCTTCATCTCTGCGATACGCACAAGCTCAAGCTCATCCGAGCCCACCATGAATGGGGAATGGGTTGAGTAGATGATCTGGTTATTTTCTCCCAGCAGAGAGATCGTCTTACGGAACTCCTGTTGCTTAAGCGCATGGAGGCTCAGACCCGGCTCGTCGAGGAGCAGGATCGCCCCTTCCAATTCGTCTTCTGCCTGCGACCTGAACACAACGAAGAAGGACACGAGCCAGCGGAAGCCCTCACTTCGTTGGTCTAACTCCACCTCGACCCCTAGATCGTCGACCACCATCACTTTGAGATACTGACCGTCCGCGACAATCCGGAGCTGCAAAGTTGCGTCACCCCAAACCCTCCTTAGATCCTCGGTGAGAGTGACACCTGCAGCGTTGAGCTGATACTGACGGCTATCTAGCTTGCGCTGGTGGTCTTGGACTGTTGCGTCATGTTGCTTGCGAATATCCGGTTTTACTTCATATGTCGACGGCTTCACCGGAGTGCCAGCAGCGAGATCCGAAAGTTCTTGAGCCGTGAATCCCAGGAGTTTTAGTAGACAAAGATTTCCGAAGTCGTACTCATCGTCAACATCGTTTCGGGCCTGTCGAGACGCTAGTGATTCAAGGTCTATGCGCGGACGAACCGTGAAATATGTCGAGTAATAGACGAGAAGAGGGAGACGACCGCGGAGAGCATTCTTGGCTGCGGTATTGGCCTCGTCCGCCATAGTTGCGTCATCTATTTTGTCCCAACGATCGGACTCCCTTTGGTCGTCCTCATCCATATAAGGAATGGCTAGTTTCAAAGCGTTTTGTATGGACTTTGCGACAGTGCCATCCATAGCGACA
>RCNJ01000354.1_pt1 | contig 19849 bp, 24 predicted proteins | sample 2041171 | NCBI WGS metagenome assembly RCNJ01 (sample SAMN09708213, study PRJNA481090) | feces metagenome | biome: feces | host: Pygoscelis adeliae | place: Antarctica: Rookery Lake | collected 2010-03-01 | reverse complement strand
CACCCCCCCCTCCCCCTCCAGCCCCCCCCAAAAACACCAAATCCATCTGGCTTGGGTGGTTTCTGCAGAACGGCAGTGGTCGCACCGCCGCGAATGGGCTGCGGCCGTCGCTAAAGTCAATCAATGGTGATTGGTTGACGAGGTGAAAGGCCGCGACCCGAGCTGCGTCCTCGCCGAAAATTTGACGCGACGACCGCGTAAAGTGGTTTGATTCGACACACGAAGGCATCGAGTCGACGCCTTCGGTGCAGCACTCCAGGCACCGAGGAGGAATACTGCAACTCTACACCTTTTTAAGGACCATGTTCCTCTCATGTGTGCTCCTTCAGTTGGCCTTTGCGCTGTGAGCAAACCGCGGAAGTTCCGCTTCAAGGATGAAAGTCAAGTGCGGCTAGCTTTATAACTGGTTACCGAGTGCTAATTCACTCTGCCCTCTGCCTGAGTTGTCGCTCCTCCCCAACTTCCCCGACCAGCAGGTACTTATTCCCTGCCAAACGCGCTTATCGAAACATAGGCTGCCTCGAAAGAGTCATACGTCCATATCTACAAGAGTATTGGTCAGCAGTTCGTGATAGATCTCAAATTTCTATGGTGTTTGGTCTCTCTCTTCCTTCAATATATTTTGGTCTCCACACCAACAACGTCCCGCAGCTGCTGCGCAACCCCACATTTGACATCCTAGCAGCGCGGGTTGCGTTGACAGAAGACGCCTTGCGCTTTGTACCTTGCGAGATTAGCTTTTCTTCCAACCTATCTCATCGTTTGATTTTGTTGCTGTACTCGATATATATACGACCTCTGCCCCGGATTCTCAATCGTGGACTGATCGCTGTCGCGCAACCTATCAATCAATTGGGCCGAGCTGTCAACCAGTCAAAGTAGACACAGCACCGGGGGAAGGCCTCAGTCTAGAGCTCGCGACACTATCCCACCGATTGACCACGGTGTTTCGTCGGACCTCTGATGCCTTGAGTGTCCGAGCTGAGCGACTATATATACCAACTGGTTTCACCGCGCGCGATTCCTCGACCTGCACTAAGCATTGCGCCATTGATGCTCCGCAAGCACCAGCACAGCCTCGTCCATGGCTCGTCGCCTTCAGCACTCTCATACATACCCCGCGAGTAGTCGACAGTCACGGTACGATGCGCCTATAACCCAATCGTCGCCAGCCGCGGTGCGACATGATAATGTGCCAGCCGGCGCTTGTAACTACATAAACCTCAATATCGGCGGCAATTCACGATGTGGGTGCCAGCGGTACTTTGATAAGTCTATCGCTATGCGAGGCAATGAACCGCAAGGCGAGATCACTCATTGGTGCATGTGTGAGCATCATGCTTGCTTTCATGAGGCGGGACCGAAGCAAGTGGAGGCGCCGACGATGATGCTGCCGCCGAATCAGAGCCAGCAACAGCTGTATATACCTGAGGAGAGGGATAAGAGTCTGCCGGATACATATCTGGGGTACACGAATGCGAATAGCACGCGAGCGCCGAGTCAGAGGAGTGTTAGGCTGGGCCAGAATGCTGGCATAAATCAGAGGGCGTTTGGTGATAACGGGATGCTGAGGGTCGCGGATGGGATGCCAGCACCTACGGCACAGAGGGCGGAGAGTCGGATGGCGCAGCGCTACGAGTCGCTGCACACGGCTGCGCTGCCGGATATACCCCCCCAGTGCCTGCTCCCCTCAGACGTCAGCAGTGCCAGTGGTCCGGCACCATCGGTCAACCTCGAAGGAGGTAGCTTCCGCATACCCACGCCTGTCGAGTTGAACAATCTCGATCTCCGTACGCCTACGAGGCCGGATATGGATTCTATCCATGACTGGATCCCGAATCCGGTGCAGCCTTACTATGCGGAGAGTGCGACGGAGGCTGCGAGTTTGATGAGTAGGTACCTGGATAATGATATTCCGCAGACGACTTTTACTTCCGCTCCCATGCCGCTGACGCAGCAGATGGCCCCACGGCCACCGAGTAGGCAGTCACAGAATCCCAATCCGCCTTATTGGCAGACAGGGGATCAACAACTCGTCCTTCTGCCCGGGCATGAGGATCAGGATCAGCTGTCCAATCAAGCGCAGGTGAATAAGATGGATATCGACTCCCCGTCCACCGCCGATCTCCGCGCCATACTACCGTTCATACCGGACATCAGGGAGCACTACGCGTCAAAACCCTCTCTCAAAGGTAAACTCCAAAACCATGAGGAGCGGCTCGACCACCTCGAGAACGCATCCCATTCTGTCGTCGAGAGGTCAGTAAATGGGACGGATCGCACCTGTGACTGTGACTGTGACCTCCTAACACATAAGATGGAGAAACATAACTGCCGCCTGGAGCGCGTGGAAAAAGCATTAGCTTCTTCCGGACGCTTCCGTCACCTCCTCGGAGGGCATGTAGATGCCATGACAGACAGTTTCGTCTCTTCGTCCAGCACGGACATGACGAGCGCGAGCCACGCAGAGCTATACTCCCGCGTTGATTATAGACTGGGAGAGATGGAGGTCCGAATGTCCAAGCTCGATGGCTCAATCAGCCTGCCATCTGCTGCGCAGCCATGGGAGTTCGAGGTCGTATTCCTGCCTTTCGGCGCCGATCTCACCAGAGTCTGGTCCACAGCCGACAGTTTCGGGTCCCAGATGTCACGACGAAGTAGCGCAAATGACCTCACCGCCATCACTGCGTATATCCAAAGCAACGCGTCGGCGACGAAATTCTTCACCCAGGCACCACGGGAGAATAGCTGGGAACACCAGCTTGAGTCGAGTTACAATAAGTCGTCGATACTGAGCGCCAGGGCATGCACCACCGACTCCCTCATCGACCAGAGGCTGAGAAGTCGAGGACTGGTAAGGAGCATTGAGGTGAAAGGGCCGGACGCGCAACATGTACAATTCGCTATCTTTGAGGCTTTTGGTGATCTGCTTGCGACGATATCTGAGGGTCCGACGAGTGGGCCGAGACTGAGTAGTAAGGTGTCGAAGAAGCTTAAGAAGTATAAGGAGGCGTTGGGGAGTGCTTGGGTGCCGTTAAGGAAGTTGCATAGGGAGAGTAGGTTGAGGTTTTTGGAAACGGGGGAGATGGTTACGAGTAGTCTTTGGACGCCGAGCTTTTTGAGTGAGGTTAGTATGTGGCAGGGTGGGAAGAGGAGGCTGTTTGTTACGGGGCGGGAGAGCTATGTGCAGCATGAGAATAATTTGCTGTTCGGGAGTGGGTGGACATGGCAAGCTATACGGCAACTTGAGCCATTCGACGAAAACGCTTCCGCGGCAGATGACCACGAGCTACCTTTCAGGTCGAAGAAGAGTCAGATGTTGGTATTAGAGTCCTGTTGGGAGTACGATGAGAAACTCGACGGGCCAACTTCCCATCTCAACCTACCTCAAGCGCAACCCACCCACCAAACTGTCACCGCGGGGCCCATGTCCAACATTCCCTCCCACCTCTCCATCTCCGCCAACCAGAGTTTCAGCATCCATGAGTCCTTCCGCGTTGAAAGTTCGCCCGAGAATTCAGACTCAGAAAACGAACATTCATCCTCCATCCCCTCACCGTCGTCAACCCGCTCCCCGTCACCTCTCCCGTCTGCTGCTGCGAACTTGAGGATCAAAACAGGAAGGAGGAGTAGTGGTGGTATGAGTCCGCTCACAAGTCGGAACGCATTCGACAACATCAACATAACGACTAGAAGGTGGAGGAGTACGCGGAGTCCGAGCCATGATAGTGCGTTCTATACCGCCACAAACGCAAGTGGGAAGAGAGGCAATCCTTATAGTTCTATCTTCGAGGACGTTAAGCCGAGGAGGAGTTTTCCGCTGAGTAGTAGTCCTGCCAAGGCTACAAGCTCAGGATACTTGAATATTAAGAGGCAGAGGACGAGGAGTCCGAGTAGGCCGCGAGATACGCCGAGATGGAGTATGGGGAGGAGTTCGCCATCACCGTTCATATATGAGGATAGAGAGCCCACGGCGGAGCCCGACGCGAGAAAACGTGGGATGACTCCGTTCGCGTATGCGACACCGTTTAGCAACGCGCCGGTATCTGTGAAGAGAGAACGGTCCTGGGGCTCTGGCAAAGGGGCGCTGCGTGACCTGCCAACCTGGGATGATAACGACAGCGACAGCGACAGCGGCACGGACCCTATCGGTTATGGGGATGAAGGTGGTGGGAGTGGTGATGAGTCAGACTTCTTCCAGCCACGTCAAATCGAGAACACCAATGACCTTGGATGGGAAGGGATGACGGACGACGAAGGCACCATGCGGCCACGTCATCTGGAGCTACCTAAACGTACGCTACAGAAGGTGGATAAAGGCAGGGGAAAAACAAATGATGAAGACACTGAGGACGACGACCTCGAAGCGCGAGCGCTCACCGAGCCGGAGGATAGTGGGAGCAGCGATGCGCCAAGTGAGTATCCTAGTACGCAGCGGAGGCTGTCTGCTGTGCTTGGTAAGAGTGGTGCCCCACGACAGGCGAAGGCCGGGGAGAGTGGTATAGGGTTTGAGGTTTATGAGGATGAGGAGAGTACTGCGAGGCCGGCTTAGAAGCTATGATGGGATGGGACTGGAAGATATGACGATATACGAGCCCAAGATTGGCAAGCGTGGCGTTTTGGACTCTCGACCGGGATAGATGTGAAGAATGAGCTCGAGACATCGTGTACTCATATAAACAGCATCTCAGCACTTATACAGTAGCATATAGCACTCCACTTGATAGATCAATTACAAAAGTAAAAGTACAACACCCACTCTTCAACATGGATAAAGGATCAGAGCGAGGACGTAGATATTGAGAAGACCGGCAATAAAATTTCTAACTGACCACATCTGAATGGTCGACGACTCTCAAATTGCATATTGTGGCGGATCGGACCATAACGATGGTAACCGCGGGGTGATAAACACAAATGCAGCTCAGCAGTAATTGCTAAGCGGTTAGCTGGTGGCAACCCTAAAGTGGGCGACGATGGCAACCTAAGATTGGCCCATGCAATGAGCTTTGTTGCCAACCGGTCAGTATGTACCATTTCGAAAAAGCTAAAACTACGCTTCTGGATGGTTGCTCACACATACCAGCCCCTCGTGCTCAAAATTTCTCATACTATACTCTCGAGTCCTTGGGCATCGAGGGGGGGCTGGATACATTTGGAAGTTGGGACCTGGGTCTGAGATGCTAGCAGGTTAACGCACGCGCCATATTTAAGCAGTACGAGAGGCTTATTGCCTCGGGCGTATAAGGGTACAGGGACGGTATGAGGTAGCTACCAAACGGTGCATATCTGTCTGTGAATACGACTTCATGCGATACCACTCAAGGGCCCACATTCACAATTTATAACCGATTGGCAGTCATATAGTGCTGAACGAACTTGAATTTCTTACTTGAGTTTCTTACTCAGTATTCCCTCTTTTCCCGACCCTACCTAGCATTACATGCCTCCCTGATTCCTGAGTTGCGGATTTCTTCAAGTTGCGTATAATCGGCGTTCTGGGTGAGTAGCCCACTACTCGAGTGGTTATGAGTACTTTACTTGAAAGCACCACTCCTGCAACGCTGTGTATAATTAAAAATTTGTCATTTGAAAGCCTCCGTAACGACGCTGCAAGCACTGGTTGATGGGCCGTGTAAGTGGGTTGTGACCCTTGATTGAGCAAAGAAACCAAGCGCATATTCCGAGTATCCTCGCATTTATGAGAGGCTACCTTGAATGAAGCATACGAACAGGCGATGACAGAAACCTAGGCTCTTAAACCAAAAGACAAAAGGAGGGGATGGCAGGAGCACCATAGTCAGTAGCAGTAATGAATTCCGCTGATGATGGTACCCTGGTAATAGAAGGGAAGTGGTTGATGATGACAACAGGTTTATGCACATTGGAGGGGTAAGACGCTGTTTAAAGCTAGTATTGCTGAAGCGGCAAATCTGGAAACGGGAGACAAGCAGCCATGCCGATGCTCATGAGATAATTTCGTTTGGTTGGTTTTCAATGCCGGGGACTGGTAAGATATAGTCCTGGAGGAGGAGTGTTGCATGATCCTAATTCGAATGCGTGCACAGTGGATATTTGCTCTTCTCGCTGTGCCCTACCGCCTCAATTTGTCAAGTTGTAGCAGTGACCCCCTTCACTTTAAGTATGCAGCACAAACTACTCGTGGCATTTCTGGAAATACCGCGTCGTCCAACCCTTGGTGTCGCAATTGACGTCAAGCCACAGCTCTGTTCCCTGTTGCCAGCACAGCCACATCGCCAGCCACACTTACCTGATTGTCGCGAAGCTAGTGCTAGCGTTTCCGAGCCGTCAAACCCTGAAATGCTTCCGACGTGACAAAGGTACTTGGTGACAAGTGAAAGTACCGAGTTACGGACTGACAAGTATTTCTTCGTCAAGAGTTGCTGTTCGGGTTTCGTAGAGCGCTTAGTTGAGCTGGTGAAACCGGGCGATGAACCGTCATGCGCGATCCAGCCCGCGGCGCCGGTTCATTCATCGCTAAGTTGGCGATGATCTGTGGCGCGCTGGCGCGTCCTTTTCATAACGAGGTCTCCAACGCCGTCATAAATGGACGATCATAGCCGACTCTCAATGTGCTGAGGTGTGCTTGTGGCATGCGGTTGTTGTGGAAGTCTCCGTATAGCTTTCGTAGCCACAGCCAAGGTGGGCCAAGCAAATGTGTCAACGACATCCGAACATCGCCGTGAAAGAACATGGACAACAGGGAAAGATACTTCTTGAAGCACATACGAGTACTCCGTTGGCGATAATATAAATTTGTGGAAGTTGACGGGATGCGAAACCCTCAGGAGTCTGGACGGGCGACTGTTCGTACCTTAAGGTCAACTCAGTTTTTGGCACACCAACCTTCGCAGAACTCCGCAACTCTGCGACGAATTCAATTGAGACAACGATAAACAGATTCTTCATATTTTGGAACCCGACGGATATCAAATTGAGACCAGGTCTTTTGAGCGGATCCGAAAAAGTCAAGGTTTGGAGGAGACTGGTTGTTTACGAGCGTGAACAGCAACAAGAGCAGCCCCGAGAAATTGTGAGGACTGAGCTTGACCTAGGCCAGATTGGAGGATTTGGAAGGAGACTTTCACTTGATTTTTTCCCTACATCTGGTGTGATGGCTACCAAGTAAGTGAATTGCACTGGCGCTTGAGCGTGAAATACGAACTATTCGTTTTAGAGACCACATCTTTGGCATTGCTAAAACTGGGCCTTTGAATACCTCCAAGCCGGGAAAGCCACAATTACCATCGGAAACCCCTATGTTCCAACCACCACGACCTTTTCCGAGGGGTTTCTAGAACAAGACAAAGCAACAAACACCTACCAGCTTCACCTCACACTGCTTACCGATGAAGAAGAGGACAAACCTGACTTTGAGCTCTCACCACCTGCGCGTCCTAGGAAGCAACCTAAGCAAAACCTTGGTCCAATTAAGCATGACCTGAAGCATCTGGAGTCAAGACTAAGAAGGAATTTAAGGAGTTGATAAGAAAGTTAAGGAGAAAGTTAAGGAGGTTAGTGTCTCTTCCGGCAACATTCAATTTTGAAACTAATTTTGAAGTAGGAAAAAGAGTCCATGCACGCCAGTACCGTACTTTACTCCAACTCGGATGTCATCTTCTTCCGAGTCAGATCTTCCAATTACTGACGAGTTATTATCCAATATGCAGGACAACACTACTATGACAGGCACTGAAAGTGAGCCAATTGAGGATTCTGGGGAAATCAACTCGCCGGTGCAGATTGTTGTTGTTGTGTGGTCGTGAAGTCGAGACGTCAATTTGTTGTGGTTGCGGTCCAGCTGGGAGATAAGCGTTGGCGAGTTGACCTTGGAGGTACTGACAGGCCTCCCCAAGTCTGGAACATTTTGATGAAAGAGATGAGGTCAAGCCCGAGGCGGATTCGGGAAGTGATGATAATCCGTCCCAACTTTACAACCTCGAAAAACTCTACACAATGAGGCTAAAACTATAACCTAAGCAATAAGAACAATTTGAAGTGACCGTAGATTTCAAAATTATCATCATTTCCCTAAACCGCCTCGGCCTTGACGACAGACCACCGGCGCTTGACGCTTGTCGCGACGTCGGAGATGTGACGGAAAAGCCATAACAATCCCCCTCACAAAGTCTCTCGAGTAATCCAAAAACCAATCTGAGCGTATAACTCACAGGCGCGCCGTTGCCATTATAAATTGCCGATTGTGCCGAGTTGTACGCTAAAGGTTGTTCTCGTGGTGGTTGTCTCGTAAGCCGCATTCGCCAAACCTCCGTGCTGCAGCTCTAGCACCGGCAATGGTCTGACACACTCGGCACTTTACGCCACAAGTTTTTGATTCACTGTGTTGACAACCACATGATGCATTTCCGCGTCATTTCAATGGTGAGTGGGAATCGGATGAGCGGCGGTAAATCTTGCCTCGGGCCATATTTCCAAGCCATTTTTTATTGAGCGGCCCAGCCCTCAAGACCGACCGAGCCTTGTGGTTGTTCGAGTAAGCTCGCTCGCCCTGTGGCTCACATCCTCACAAGCCTCACAAGCTGGGGTGGGCCAAGGCGAAGCGCTGTCAATGTGTCACAAGCGGATCACACTGATTGCCAAGTTCCGCCACGACGCGCAAACCGCCGCAGACTGGATTTAGCCAATGATGGAGGGAGTGAGATATCGGTGTGGAACGACATGGGCAAGTTTCAAAATGTGGAGATGGAATGGGCAGCCACAGTTTGCATGGTGCGGCGCATCGTCATAGCATCGTACCACATACCTGGGAAGCTCCGTCATCTTTTGATACCCTGGGAAAGTGCGTAGCCTATGAGAAGGAGCAAGAGCTCCGGCCGTCACAAAGAGACAAGAACGATACACCCGCCACCGGCAGCACAATGAACGTGATTTCCTAAATTGCAGTGGTGACGGTCCTTTGGCGCAACACGAAGCGCTCCTGACTTCATCGCCAATCAGCTCTTTCCTTGCATGCTTTCCAGCCACACCCAACGTCTGGCCTCACTCCGTTCGGGCCCCCACCCACGTCCCATGTCTCGGATATGTGCCTTGGGTCGCTGCCCAATCCCTGCTTAGCTTCAGCTTCATATGCAGAAAATATGACGTCGCAGCTGGGTGGTCAGAGCAGCAAACAGGTTGGAGGTTGGAGGTTGGAGGTTGGAGGACGCATCCAGAGCGGTCAAGCTGGATGGGAAAGGACCTACAGTCGCTTGCGCAGCAAATGGGAATTCAAGGAACAGGCTGGACAGCCCTTCCAGAGTGACAAGAGCTTGACGTGATGCCATGTTGACACCACACAAAGCCAGATTGGAGACCTGGCGAGCCAAGCCCTGCTTGATAATAGATTATGTGTGGCCTCAAGCTGCCAATTACTGGCGATTACTGTGACAGTGTGAGGTAACTGTGGCTTAACCAAGGCGTAGAGGTGTTTGACGTGACCGTGACCTGTGTAAAAATTAGTGACGTCGATGTGAATCAGGGCGAGCGAACTTGTACAAAAGGTGCTTCCGCCTTCGCAGCCTTCAACTTCCAATCCACTCAGTGTCCCACGAATACCAACTTGTCCGCACGACTACACGCAAACGCGCCTATTCGCCTTATCGCTAAGCGAATCACCCAGAGCAAGCCGGCCGCCTACCCACCTACTAAAACCCAAACTTTGCCTCACACGGCACACTCTTCCTCCCAACGACGACTTTACTGGAAACCACCATCTTCAAGTAACACCACCGGATAGTCAAAATGGCTCTCGACCGCATCCTCGGAATGGCTCTCCGCATCGGCCAGGTGTGTATCTCTTCAACTTCAGATGTCTTGTCGCGTCGCTAATGCCCAAGCAGCTCGCTTTCGCGACTGTCGTTGCTGGCTTGACGGGCCACTACCTCCACAACACGCGCAACCAGCGCGCGAGCGACCGCAAGCGCTTCATCTACACCGAGGTCATTGCCGGAATCTCCATCCTGCTTGCCCTCTTGTGGTTGTTGCCGTTCACCGCTGCCTTTATCCACTGGCCAGTTGACCTCCTCCTCTTCATTGCCTGGATCATTGCTTTCGGCCTTTTGGTTGACGTAAGTTCTCTCGGCTTCCTCTGGACGATATCGAGCGCGACTAACAACACACAGTTCATCGGGCCACTCAACTGCGGATCCGTCTTCAACTGGGGCGGCATCACCGGGAAGGGTACCTGCAACCGCTGGAAGGCCGATGGTAAGCCAATCTCCCGCACCACTCCCTCTTACCTTTACCCTCGTTATTAATACGCGCCATAGTTGCGTTCACCTTCCTCTCTGCCATCTTCTGGCTCGCCTCCGCTCTCCTCAGCTTCTACTTCATCCGCAAGCACCGCCGCGCCGGCCGCCCAGTCGCCGGAGACGGGGTCGCAGGCCCAAATACCACCCGCGCACGCGGAAAGTGGTACAGACGTAACTAGGTGCCAGCATCCCTTGCGCACCTTTTGGTCGATACCTCGCATTCGCGTGACGAATGTGAACGCGATAGGTTGGTTGGGTCCGCACAACGTCTCTTGTTGTCCTAATATGATGCTTGTCGGACATCGGTCTTCTGTTTCCTGATCTGATTTGAGGATTGATTATGGAGCGGGACCGGTGATTTTGAGCATCGACTGATGGCGGGGTGTTGTTAATGAGGCGTTTGGGTTTCTTTTACGATACCATTTCTGTTTTTGACAGCAAGCAAGCAATCGTTTTCTGATGGAGAAGGAGAATGGGGCGAAATTGCATGATGAGTGGAGAGTAGTCTTAATATATGGGTGGTAATTGATGGTTATGACCATTCTCTACTCGCTTTTGATGATTCGTGACGTGATTGTTGTGTGGCATAAAAACAACTACGAATGCTACGTTGAAGCAGCCAGATATTTACTGAACAGCTTGGGGCACCGAACTCAACCTCGCCGGGGCAACACTATGAACGGCGGCGCTGGCCCATCGAAGCCAAGATGGTTGTCAACGTCCGGTCGAGATCAAAGAGCGGCAGAATGATGATAGAGCTGGGACCATTATAGTAACTTGTCTCAGAGAGAGATCTTCCAAAGTTTTAATATCCCAGCAATCGAGCATCAGAGAAGAGGGCGGCGGTTTTGTTTCCACCGACGGTGCTCAAAAGCTGGGAAGAAGAGGACAGAATGACACGCAAGATGGAAGCTTCTACCGGGGGGAATCGTCCTCTTACACAACTTCCGTGTTTCATCCGCGCTCACGAAGAGGCAGAGAATTAAAGTCGTAACCAAAGGCTTCAAGTACCAAGGTTCATGCTATTGACTATGGAGGAGAAATCCCGGCATGAGATGCGGGGTACGGGTAGGATTGCATGGACTGGAGTGCTTTACTGTGAGAGATCTTACGTGACCAACTTAGAGTTTATGTGCTTGCTGCGGTCCATTTCGACATTTATCTTGTTTTGATATTACTGCTCAGGAAGCATTCTCTTATCGTTCAAAAGTTGATGATACCGCCGCGATAAAAGCTTTGGTGTTGCGATGCCAATTCATGGCAAGGTAGTTCTGCTTATCTAATCCACCACAGATGGCCACCCAACCACGAGCCACCATTACTGATTACACTCTTGAGCCTCAAATATCTCCAGCACCACGCCTCACCGTGTATACCAGCCATTGCGATCCAACACAACGCTCACAATGGCCTCCAAGATGACCCCATACGTTTTCGGCTCCGCCGCCAGGAGGCTGTGTGTCGCTGCCCGCGGAGCGCGCGCCCCAGCGCTGCGCGTCCGGGCCAGACAGTTCACTGCCTCTGCGAGAGCTCAGAGCGATTCCCTCGCCGTCGTACGTGCCACCGCCCCTACACCTTTCAATCCGCATCAATCATCACGCCCATGAAGCTCTCCGAAAGGCAATAAGCTAATAGACGCAGCATCGCGACACCCCAGACAACAACGCCTCAATCCCCTTCTCCTTCTCCCCCACCAACGAGGCCATCATCAAGGAGATCCTGGCGCGCTACCCACCACAATACAAGAAAGCGGCCGTGATGCCACTGCTCGATCTCGGACAGAGACAGGCAGGCTTCTGTAGCTTGAGTGTCATGAATGAGGTGGCGAGGATTTTGGAGATGCCGCCGATGAGGGTGTATGAGGTTTCGACGTTTTATACGATGTATAATCGGAATAAGGTCGGCAAGTATCATGTCCAAGTCTGCACTACTGTGAGTACAACCCTATATATATCACCCGATACATGGTTCATGGCCTCTGCGCCCTCGACTCCCGCTTGCAGAGAAGTGGGAGTTGGAGGATGGAAGGAGGGAGGTGGATGGGAGGAGGACGGCTTGCTAACGCGCCACAGACACCATGCCAACTTGGCGGCTGCGGCTCTGACGCCATCGTTAAGGCCGTAGGGAAGAACCTCGGCATCCAGTCCGGCGAGACCACCAAAGACGGATTGTTCACCTACGTCGAAGTCGAGTGCCTCGGCGCCTGCGTCAATGCGCCTATCGTGCAGATCAACGACGACTATTACGAGGACTTGACCCCGGAATCTATGGATGCCGTCTTGAATGCGCTGAAGAAGGCGGGGGATAAGATGGAGCTGGATGCTAAGGGGAAGTTTTATACGGGTGCGGATAAGATGGAGGGGGATAGAGTGGTTGATGGAGGAGAGGAGTTTAAGGGGAAGTTTGAGAAGGTTCCGGCGCCGGGACCGTTGAGTAAGAGGACGTCGTGTGAGCCGACGGAGGGGTTGACTTCGCTGACGTCGGAAATGTGGGGTAAGGAGAAGTTCAAGCCAGAGTTCCAATAGAGGGTTCTCGGGTGAGGGGTGCGAAAGCTACGACTGGAGAGTACAGAGAAGCGGCCGAACTGCTGCCAACATTGGAGCGGAAGATAGAGAAAGGCAGAAAAGGCAAGCGGGTTTGAGGCGATTTGGCGCTTTGTAAATACTGTAAGAGAGAAATAAATCTCGTCCAAAAACAACCCATCAGGTATTCGTGCCGATTCCTAGGCAAAGTTCCAACGGCTCCTGAGCGTTGCTGAGCCCAATTCAAACGTCGACCCTGGTATAAATACTCCATTAGCATTCCGATAACACTGATAATCAAGACGCTAAAATGGCTTCATAGACCACTTCCTTCAGGTTTTGCGACCCATCAATAATCGTTTTCAGCGCCTCCGTGATAATGTCCGCTTGTTTAAAAGACAAACAACTCAGCCCAACATGTTTATCGCAATAATCTGTCCAGATATCATCCAACAGTCCTTCGTGAATAGCCAGCGAGGCGAGGGAAGGAGACTTTGGGTACTGAGTTGCACGCTCCTGCCACCGGGGATCGTCAAGAATGAAGTGCGGCCGTCCTCTTCGTCTCCATCTAGGTACTCGCGTCCATCGACATGAAATACGAGTTTCCTCACTTCCCCAAGGGGTTTCGGCGTATCAAACACCATGTCTTTGTCCGCTCCCGTTCGAGCTAAAGATCATTTTCCGCTTTTTACTCCTCCCTCCCTCCTCCTCGGGCGCAGATGATGACAAGGACTGATACGCCTCCCCAGCAATCAGAAAGAACGCCGTGACATAATTAGTGTCCTGGCTCAACACATGCCTATGCTTCAGCGGCCGAGTGTCAAGCTTCACCATTTGCATCCTCGGACACAGCAGCAGCAGCAGCAGCAGCAGCAGCAAAGCGGACAACGCATCGGCCATCCCCTCCTTAGCATTTTCATCAAATGCCCCACCACATCCTTATCCCTCGGCAAGCTGGCATTCCTCTTATTCTCAAACAGAGTCTTCGTCGTCGGATTTCGACAGTAGAACTTCCGATCCTCCTCTTCCGTTCCCTTGTGTCTGAGGCCCCGTAGCCAAAGTCATAGCTATCCTCCGGGTCGGTATTTTGCTGTGCGCCGAATTGCATAGACGTACAGTTATGTGGCCACTTGCTTCCCCTACAAAACTGGCCCAAGATAGCTTGCGCAGTCCTCCGATTCTTGGATGAGAATTCCCGCGCCATGGAAGAGGTCCCAACATCCTCGACATCCAGACCGAGAGCCGTGAATTTGCCACCAAGCGTCGGGTTCTCGAGTATTGAGCGCAGAGTATTGAGCGCAGAAGCAGGGGCGCGGTGTACTTTCTCAGCACGGTTACTTCGTGGTGTTGCTGCCAGAGCACCGACCCTTTCCATCTTGACGATGGAAGCGAGTGAGCACAAGAATATCTATCTACCCAAAGCGCTTACAAGGTACGAAACACCCACATGTGTGCTTTCCCGATAACAGCCAAGGTACTTGGGCATCACTCCTTCCTGTCAGCCACGGCCAACACCACATCTGGTCACAGCCGTCAGTCACGACACCAACCCCCTTCGTTGAACGCCAAAATGGTAGTCCAATCAATTCAGCAGCTTTACCAAATCCCTTCAACCATAATCTCAACAAGGTCTAATCAGCATGCTGACCCTTGAAACTCTGCCCACCTGAATCCTCCTCAGCATCATCGAGGCTACCAGACAGTGTAATCTCCCTCATCCACGGCCAGAGAAAAAACGTGTTTACGTCGATGAGCACTACCTCGAGCCCCGCGTAGGTGGTCAAGCGGCTACATCCACAACCTTTACAACCTCCCTCTTGTATCACTGGGCTTGCATGCATTTGTGAATCCGATCCTTTACGGCGGTCCGGTGGTGTGCATGGAATCTGTACTTTGACGAGAGCGCGGCTATGGGCCGAGGAAACACACACCGGCTTCGTTGTTGACGACTGTGCTTGGGAACAGGGAGCGGGGTGGAGAGTGGAAGGTCTTTGGTCTGGATGGTGAAGATGTAGAGCCCCGGTTTATGGGGACGGAGTTCTCGGATGAGACCTGGAGGTTGGCGGAGGTGGAGATTAGGAAGCTGGTGGAGGGACAGAGGTGGCCGCATAATACGACGTGACTGCATCATGATGATAGGGATAATGAAGGGGACTCCGATTTATCTGAGACTGAGTTGCCAGACGAGGAAATAAAAGAATACTGGGAAAAGGAGCACATTGCCGAACTCCTCTTCGAAGAGTAAGAAGATGAGGCATTTCCAGCCGAGGAAGATGTGGTGGGCTTCGGGATGTGGTGCCCAAAAAAGAGGAGAGTAGATGCCGCCTTTGCACTGCTGATAACTTTGCTGCCAGGGCTGGAGCATATCAGGTTTGACCACTGGGTGCTGACCCGACGACACATGCTCAGTGAGGACATGAACCTCGTCATGGCGTTTGTCCGTATCGCCGCCGCTCTCTAGACTACGTACAACCCCACTCCGAAACCACCAAAAGAATTCGAAGAGTCGGAATACAAACAGGAGACCCCCACCCAAGTGCAGGAAGTTCAACGCCTCTGCAGATTCCGGCACAACGACAAAGGCCGGAGCTCCCAACAAACCTCAGACATCCGGCGTTCTACTTCGACAGCGACAATGAAGACAACTGGACAGACCGGCGTCTCCACACCCCCTGAAAACCTCCCCGAAAACCGCCGCCAAACACGCATAATTCAGTTCCCCCTCCTCACGCACGTCCAGCTCAACGATGGGCGTTTCGACGAGCCCTGGGACGACTGGGAAGAAGGCAACTGGTCCATCTCGCACTCCGAAGACGAGTGGCCTGACTACCGTCTCCGGAGCTGGCCTTCAACGGCCAGGAACACGTCACGGAGTTCATGGAGGAGTATATGATGAAGGCGCTGCATTTGGGATCCATCAGTTATTACAGCGCGTTAAATTTCGATTCGAAGGTTACGGGGCCCGAGTGTGATGCTGATTGGGCGATTCGGGAGAGGTGGACGGTGGATGGGCATTGTTGGTTGCCGGAGGTGTTGGATCGGGATTGGGAGGCTGCGGGGCCGAGACTTAAGACGCATTTGAGGAGGAAGGGGGATGGGGAGATGGTCAAAAGGCTCAATCTGGATATGGGTGAGTGGGAGATGGTCAAAAGGCTCAATCTGGATATGGGTGAGTGGATGGTATATCGAGAAGTGGGGTGGGCTGACAAGTTTAGGACACATCTTTTTGCCTGAGCACGAATCTGATGATGACGAAAGGGACGATGAGCGGTTTCAGGCCACGGAAAGCGGGGCGGAAACGAATGAGGACGACGGCGAAGAGAGAGAAAGTTCCAGTTCGTCTTATGATGGCACAGCACAGGAAAGTGAAGGTCGAGTAGCGAAGAGTGGCAGTTCCAATGGCTCAGTCCTTAACGTGGGCAGTTTCGCAAATCGATGGTTGTCGAGTGGTAGCGAAGTCTTTCCCCATCAGTAAACGTTGTCTATATGAGAAGAGTGGTGTATATTCTAAGAGATCTTTCTCGCTCGCACTTCAAATCTAGGCAAATCAGTTTATGCCGCTCATGTGGGCGTTCTCTTCTCTTCTGTTCTCGCTGTCCAACTCATCGGGTGCTATCACTCTAGCCGCTCCAAAATGCAAATAGATCGCTTGCCTCCCACCAACGCCTGAGTGCCGTCTTGGCGGCTCTAATCTCGCTCACTTTGCATTATTCAACCGGCCAACTCCACAACCAACCTTCCACCTTCCGCAACCATCCAATTTCCAGCCACAGATTCCCATGGATATCTTTCCGCTCTCAAGCATTCAGCAACGTAGCAACCTCAACCACACCCTTCGATGTCCCCCCTTTCATAGTAACAATAACCACATCATCACACGACCCCTCCGTAATAATCCTCCCCCTCAACATCTCAACCACATCTCCAACCGTCGAATCCTCCACAACAGGAAACCAATCCCTCCTCTCCACAACCAGTCCCCGCACCTTCGTAGCCTCCATCCCCAACTCCTGCGGTCCCAGGAGCTTAATCCTTCTCGGCGGGACGACCGACCCATCAGAGTACCGCACCCAACCGGTCGCTGATTGGTAGCCGGATATGAGGACGTGCATGGCTCGCATGGGCAGGGAAGAAGCGTCCTCGCCAGCCGAGAAGGCGAAAGGTATTTCGCTCAGCTCAACGGCAAGCTCTGAGATTTTCCTCTTGCTCCGGACGAGTTTGGAGACCGCGGCACCAATCGCTCCTCCTGGGTGATTGGAGGAGAAGACGTCGGAGACTGAGGGGTGGATTTCTTCGGATATGGCTACTGCTAATGCGTCGCCTAGTGCTAGAGCGATTGTGGTGCTGGTGGTAGGGGCGGAGACGCCAAAGGATGTTGATTCTGGTTCGTGTATCGGACTCGGCAGCAAGATGGCGTCGGGTCGCTGGTCAACAATTGCGCATGTCGAGGGGTGCACATGTGCCGTCAGAACAATGATGGGTATCGTGGGTTTGAAATACGGTATTAATTGCAAGAGTTCTGGCGTCTTGCCGGAGAAAGTTATGAGTAGTATAGTATCGTACTCGGACACTTTGCCGAGGTCGCCGTGTAATGCTTCAGTAGGGTGAAGAAAGGTCGAAGGTATCCGTAACGAGTTCATGGTAGCCACCATCTTCTTCGCAATGTGTCCTGACTTGCCGACACCGCATATCACAATCTTTCCCCGCAGGTCCATGGTGCGTTTTATGACTTCGACGGACTTGCTGAAGCCTTCTCGTGCGAGCGGGTCCGTGGCGTATATTCGTGCTAGGCATTGTAATGCAGTTGCCTCAGTACTCAGAACATGTACGGCGGTGTTCAGCCGCTTGTCGAATTCGGGGGGTGTTTCGGTGAGGTCGGCTAACGGAGGTGTGGGTGGTACTGTTACTACAATTTTGTCTCCTTTGTCTGAGATCGGTGATATGGAACGGGTGTCGCATGGTGTGGGAGGTGAAGGTGGAGAAGGTGGTGGTTGAGGTTGTAGTTCGTCGCTGGCATGGAGGATGTAGACCTCGCTGTTTTTGATGGGACCGATTATGCGGTCCAGCACCATTTTGGCGGTTGCCTCTCAATCCAGACAGTTATTTCGTGTGGCCAATTCGAAATCACTCCTAAAGTATGTGTCGTTCGATATGTCGCGAAATAGAATAGATTTGGAGGGGTATCGGTGGCGCGAGATGAGGTGAAGAGTGTCAACTTGAGCTGCTATCAGCTGTGGCACTGTGACGCTGTAACTTGTGAATGTCAGTGTCAAGTTCACACTGTAAAGTGGATGCAATAATATGCTGAGGAAAGGACACGAACCTAGGGTGATGTCGTTTGCTTAGTGAATATGGCGAGGCGCAATGGTTGATCGGTTACGGGATGGCGGGGTTATCGGAGATGCAAAATTTATTTCGAAGCTGCGCGTTCCGAGGAAGCAGCTCTTTAAAGACAGAAGACAGAAGACAGAAGACAGATCTGAAGTAACGCCAAAAAGTGACAACGATATCGTAACTCGCGATGCAGGGACAGAATATAGCAAAAAAGTGAAGGTTGATTGAACAGATGCTCAGGGTTGTCAAGGTTGTCAGGGTTGTCAGGGTTGTCAGGGTCAATAACGTAGTCGACTCAGCTCAGAAGGTTTGACAAGAACGGGCAGGTCCATAGAAAAGGAACAATCCTAATCGATCTGCAGCCACCGACACCAATCCTTATGTAAGTCATAAGCTAGCGAGCCGACCATGGAACGGGCTAGGCTGTACGGTCCAGAGGTGTGCGTAAGTAAAAATGGCGGGGTACGGCTTGATGCCAACTGCGAGCTTGTGGATAGATCTCGTTGAGGGCAACCAGTTGAAGGAGAGCACAGGACGGCAGATAAGTCAGATCGGCTCAGCACAGAGCCGTTTTCCCAGTGAATCCCGGGCACAACCGGTCTTGGACTTTCCCGAATTCCGCCCGATCATAGAGGAGGTCTATGATGATTAGACGTTTGGAGCTTGCGTGGCCAAATCCCCGATAGGCGCCATCTGTCTTAGGAGCACACGATCGTGCTGCGCCTCTTTCCGCGAGGAAGGTAGATCGATGCAGATAAGGCGTGAGAAGCACGCAGACAGCAGTATACTGTTTAGGTTAGGCGTCTTCTGTTCCTGGCTATTGTCGTATCAGTGTTGAAAGTTGTAGCTCGTTCTTGTCCCTCGCCTTTCCGGTGTTCCTCGAAATAAAATCGATCGGTTAGCATGTGAAGACTGAATGTTGTGATTGGCTGTCATTCATTTGATGATGGGGTTAAGTGGTGCAAGTGGCGCTTGCGGCTATCTGAGGACCAAAAATGTCAAGCTTGACCGGATTGGGATTTGAAGCCATTGAGCACTGTTGCTGCGGTGTCTCAGATCTTGGCGATGAGAATCAAAGCATCATTGATCTGGTTGAAAGAAGCTTGTCTGCCAGGCTGACAGGTTGGCCGATAAGCGAATCCTTCAACTTGGTTTTTGCTGCATAACGTTGATCTGACAGAACCTGGAGTTGCACAAAAATATTCAGATCCGTCCATTGTACTGCTTCGAAGACTTGTGGAGTGGATGGGACCGGATTCTCGATTTGTCCATGATGATCTTCAAAGCTTATGGAGACGAAACTCGCATGGGCGGCACAGCACGTGATGGTTAGTATAAAAAAGCTGAAGACACTGCTTCCCTTCTACCCAACAGTCCGAGGGCAACTGATTATCTCCGAGGTTTACTGTGCTGCCGGCCCAGCTTTTCATGCCTCATGGTCGAGCTCATCTGATCGCTATTAAAGCAGTTGGAACGGCCATTCCATTTCAACAAAGTCTGGAGAACGAGAAAAGCAGAGACAGCATCTAGGCAGCTTATATGCTACAAGTAGGACAACAGTAAGAAAAGGGGAATGAAGAGGAGGGTGAGGAAGACGAGGAAGACGTGAACGACGAGGAAGACGAGGAAGACGAGGACGACGGGGACGACGGGGACGACGGGGACGATGGGGGACGACGGGGACGATGGGGGACGACGGGGACGACGGGGACGACGAAGACG